>Ga0326728_10014397_pt1 | contig 16807 bp, 17 predicted proteins | sample MB3enrmetagenome_FD_207602 | JGI IMG/M metagenome (GOLD analysis project Ga0326728, IMG submission 207602) | Lab enriched peat soil microbial communities from McLean, Ithaca, NY, United States - MB31MN | ecosystem: Environmental > Terrestrial > Soil > Wetlands > Peat | place: USA: New York...
CCTGATTTCGGAATACATCCTGTCAATCTTCTCACTTACCATGACATTGTACAGACTTTCCTTGCCCTCAAAGAACTGATACAGTGTCCCTGTGGCAAAACCAGATGCATTGGCAATCTCTGCCATTATCGTATTATGAAATCCCTTTGCAGCAAATATCTTCTCTGCCTGACTGAGAATTTCAGTCCTCCGGACTTGAAATTCCATCTCTTTTCTTTTTGACTTTTCCATTTTGGGCTATTGTTCAAATAATTGAATGATTGTTCATATTATGAATTGGCGCTCACATTGATACTAATTGCCCGCTTTGTCAAGACAAATTGTCGGTGCGTTAAATAGAAAATTGCAAAGGGGTTGTATTGCTGTATTAAAAGAACTATATTAGAATAGAATGAATCATGTGCGACAAGGACAATTGTGAGAATATAGAGTGTTCATAAAGCGGAGTTTGGAGAGATATGAAAAAGATGTGTTTACCCATCTTGACAATTACGATTCTGATATTCTTGTTTCTTCCAGCCTGTCAAAATAATGAAAATATCACGGTGAAGGAGAAGAAGCTTAAGGTTATGACTACTCTTTTCCCCCTCTTCGATTTTGCAAGACAGGTCGGCCGTGAAAGAATAAAAGTAAATCTACTGCTGCCGGCGGGGGTCGAAGCTCATGCCTTTGAACCGAGACCTACTGATATAGAACGAATCCAACATTCAAACATTTTTCTTTTTACCAACAAATTCATGGAGCCATGGGTTGACGGCCTGTTAAAGGGCATTGACACCAGAAGCCTCACCGTCGTCGACACAAGCCAAGGCATCACCCTATTGCAAAGAACGGATAACCATGACAGTGAGGAACACGCCCGTACAGACGATTCCGGAAACGCTGATCCTCATATCTGGCTTGATTTTTCCAATGCAATGAGAATGGTTGATACGATTGCGCTTCAATTCATTGCGAGAGATCCTCGAGGCAAGGATTTCTATACGAAAAACGCAGATGACTACAAGAAAAAGCTTGAGGAGCTCGATAAAAAGTATAAAAATACGCTATCACATTGCAAAAATAAAGTGATCGTCCATGCTGGGCATTTCGCTTTCGGTTATCTCACAAAACGCTATGGCATCACGTATGTATCTGCGTATAAAGGATTCTCTCCAGATGCTGAGCCAACACCCAAGAGGCTTGTCGAAATCACCAAGAATGTAAGAAAGTACGGTGTCAAATACATATATTATGAAGAGCTGGCAGCACCAAGACTTGCCCACGTCATTGCGAAAGAAACGGGGTGCGGTTTATTGATGCTTCATGGTGCCCATAATGTGACCAAGAAAGAAATGGAAAGTGGTGTTACATTTATTTCGCTGATGGAAAAAAATTTGGAAAACCTTAAGGCGGGATTACAATGCCGGTAGATGTACTTACAGTGGAAGATCTTTGCTTTCGGTATAATTCGTCAGATGTTCTAAGCGGCATCTCATTTTCGATTAAGAAAGGCGATTATATAGGCCTCGTCGGACCCAACGGTTCGGGAAAGACAACCTTAATAAAGGTCATACTTGGTCTGTTAAAGCCATACATCGGCCGGATTACACTTTTCGGCGATGACATTGCCTCATTTTCCCAATGGGACAAAGTAGGGTATCTACCGCAACACATTGCCGCCCTGAATCCCCGTTTCCCTGCTACAGTCAGTGAGGTTGTTGCCATGGGACTTCTTTCCAAGAAGCAATTCCCCAAACACATGAACAGATCGGATCATGAGGCAATTGACAGTATACTCGACCTCCTCGATATAAAGAAACAAAAAAACACCCCCGTGGGAGAACTTTCTGGAGGCCAACAACAGAGGGTCCTCGTTGCCAGGGCTATTGTGAATAATCCTGAATTCTTGATTGTCGATGAACCGACAGATGCATTAGATCCGAAAATGAGGGATCGTTTTTTCGCAATCATGCAGAACCTTAATAAAGAAAAGAAGGTTGCCATTGTAATTGTCACCCACGACACGGGCAACATTGGAAGATACACTTCAAAGCTCCTCTATATTGACAAGAAGATTGTTTTTTATGGAAGCTTCGAAGATTTTTGCGCATCCCGCGAGATCACCCAATTCTTCGGCGAGTTCGCACAACACGTCATCTGCCATAGACATAATCAGAACATAATTTGTGCTCCCGGTGACCATGGAACTGACTGAATTCTTCAGATACGGATTTATTCAGCGGGCGCTAATTGCCGGTTCATTTATAGCGATTCTCTGCTCCACCTTGGGCGTTTTTCTGGTACTGAGAAGATTTTCCCTTATAGGTGACGGCCTTGCCCATGCAACATTCGGCAGTGTTGCGCTAGCGCTACTTCTCAGGATGTCGCCGCTGTATGTATCAATACCCATCGTCATGCTATGCTCACTTGGCATTCTCAGGCTGACCGAGAGGGCTAGACTTTATGGAGATGCCGCCATCGGTGTTGTCTCTTCTCTGGGCATTGCAGGAGGAGTCATATTGTCAAGTATTGCGGGCGGCTTTAATATAGATCTGTTCAGCTATCTCTTCGGCAGCATCCTGTCGATAAGCGAAACTGAAGTCTTTATTTGTATCGGACTTTCCATATTTGTCATATTGCTGATCATCTTTTATTACAATGAACTCTTGTCCATCACCTTTGATGAAGACTCGGCAAAAGCCTCCGGTATAAATACCGAATCGATCAATACGATGTTTGTCCTTCTCACCGCAGTGACAGTCGTCTTATCCATGAAAGTCGTGGGCATCATGCTCATCTCCGCATTGCTTATATTTCCGGCAGTAACCGCCCTCCAGATCGCAAGAAGCTTTAAAGCGGTAATGTTGACTGCCTCGTTATCCGCGATGGTCTCGGTAGTCTCAGGAATTGTCGTCTCTTTTTCGCTTGATCTCCCAACCGGGGCAACGATTGTCCTGATTAATTCCTTTTTTTTCCTCATGGGTCTCACTTACAGAAAAATCACTAAAGCGTGAAACTGATGGAGATGTGCGGTGGCTAAAGTAAGAACACTTCTACATAACCGGAATTTCATCCTGCTTATGGCTATAACAGCCGGTCTACTCTTTGATCATGCCACACAATGGACAAGGGTGTTAGTCCTGCCGACTTTAACCATCGTTTTAACTTTGGCCATGACAAATCTGTCGGGCAAGGTCCATGAATACCGGAGGTCTCCTTTAATTCCCGCCCTCGTCGGCGTCTTCATGAGCTATGTAATACTGGGAAACTTCATTGTCGGGTCGAGTGCGTTCCTGATTCATGATGAAAGGTTATGGATCGGGTTCATCATCATGGCAGCCGTTCCCCCTGCCGTAGCAGTTGTTCCTTTAGTCAATTCTCGGGGAGGAAACGATACGTATGCTGTTGTCGGTACTATTGGGGCTTACATCGGCGCCCTCGTAATTATTCCCGTGATAGCCTCCGGCCTTCTGGACTTACATTCCCTCGATATAACCAAACTCATCGTCGTGGCAGCCGTATTGATTTTCCTCCCCCTTCTGCTTTGCAAAATTATCGTGAGCGGAAGGTTGCATGGCAAAATAGAACCTATCAAAGGAATTCTTATCAAGTGGTGCCATTTCTTAATTCTGTATTCAATTGTGGGACTGAATCGAGAAACAATTATAGGACAGCCTTCTTCACTCTTTCCCGTCGCTGCTATCGCCCTGTCGAGCACATTTTTGTTGGGATTTTTGATCGAATGGATCGGTATACTGCTTCACGTAAGCAAGGAAAAACTGACCAGCCTCTGTCTGCTTGGCACTCTTAAGAACTACGCACTCGCTGCAGGTTTAGCCTTATCTCTTTTCAGTAAAGAATCAGCCCTGCCGGCAGCGGCATTCATGATAGTTATGATGATTTACATCGCGTGGCTGGATTTCAAAATGCGCTGCGCCTGACTTATTCAGTTAATGTTAGCGAAAGAATGACGCCTATGACGCTGACATTTCCGGATAGCGTCGTAAAATTTATGTCATAGGTATCTTCACCGTTACGCTATTCTATCTGCTGAGACTTTTTATAGTTCTGGCACTCACCGCGTATTCCCGTCAAGCCCGCCTGAGAATTCACTACCGACCGGTACATTACGCCCCACAAGTGATAGACCTGCAGCCTTCTTATTTACCAAGACTACAAGCCCTTCTTCGCTAACACCAATGATTGGAATGCGTATGTTTTTTAAAATGTCGCGAGAGTTCGAGAAGCTGATTCTGAATTTCCAGTTCTTCTGTTCTTCCCTTCACCATTCCTTCCAATTTTTCATTGATATTTTTCAATTCATTATTTTTTTCCAGAACCTTTTCATATAGCAATTTACCGGCATGTTTCAATTCATAGCAGCCTAGGGCCTATTTAACTTCTAATTTTAGCGTTTCATCATTCCAGAGCTTCAACAGTAATTTGTGGATATTGCCTCTTTTGATTGAATTTCTTATGGCATCCACATCCATATAGCCATATAATAATATAATAACTTTAGAATTAGACGTTACAGTCTATACGTAGCCCAACAATTCTATTTACTGTAAGCGCAGTTGTTGCTTGCAGGAGTAAATCTCGATATGATATACTTAAATCAAAAAGGAGGATGCCCCTATGGCTATTCAATTACCCGACCTGCCTTATGCAAAAGATGGACTTGCCCCTTATATAAGCGCTAACACCCTAGAGTTTCATCACGGAAAGCATCATAGGACATATGTTGATAACACGAACAAACTAATAGCCGGAACGGATCTCGCCAATGCGTCATTGGAAACTATTGTGAAAAAAACAGTGGGCGATGCCGCCAAAGGCGGCATCTTCAATAATGCGGCTCAGGTTTGGAACCATTCCTTCTACTGGCAGTGCATGAAGCCAAACGGAGGCGGCAAACCCACTGGAAAAATAGCAGATAAAATCAATATGGCCTGGGGAAGCTTCGACAAATTTGCGGAAGAATTGAAGAATGCGGGAGTCACCCAGTTTGGTAGCGGCTGGGCGTGGCTGGTACTGGAAGGCGGCAGACTGAAAGTGACAAAAACCGCCAATGCCGACACACCGATTGCACACGGAGTTAAACCGCTTCTCACCGTTGATGTCTGGGAACACGCTTATTATCTTGATTATCAGAACAGGAGGCCTGACTATCTGGCGACATTTATTGAGAAGCTGATTAACTGGGATTTCGTCCAGGCCAATCTAGGCTGATTCACTTGAAAGATGGAAAGACAAAAAATGCCGTGAGTACATCTTCCGATACGCCTCAGTATCAAGATCATCGTCAACGCCTGAAGAAGAGATTTTCCGAATCAGGCGTTAATGCGTTCCACGACTATGAGGTCTTAGAACTGTTCTTATCATAGACCATCCCTTGGAAAGGTGTCAAACCCCTGGCGAAGGAACTCCGTAATAAATTCGGCTCCCTCAAAGGCATCATGGACGCAGAGAAAAACGGCATGGAGAAGGCTAAAGGTGTCGGGGCTCCATAGGGCAATATTGATTAAAATCATAAAGGAAATGGGGATTCTGTACCTCAAAGAGAAGGTAAAGGAAAGACAGCAGATAACCTGTTCGAGCGAGCTTATCGATTACTGCAAGACGTATATGGGTGGTCTCAGGGATGAGCGATTTTGTGTCATATACATGGATGCGCAAAACAGGACGAGGGATATTGAAACAATCCAAGAAGGCATAGTAAACTAAGCTCTTGTCTACCCGAGAAAGATCCTAGGAAACGCCCGGAAACAAAAGCCGTCCACAATCAGCCGCGGGACACCTTAAGCCATCGGACGCAGACATTCTCATTTGACGAAAACAACCCAGGAAGCCGCAAGGATTCTGGATATCATCGCACATGATCACGTCATAATCGGTGAAATAGATTTTTCAGTCTTCGTGAAGAGGGATTGTTCCAAAATCAGAACGGGATGGGCGTGAAAGTTATAACGAAGACCGCTATCGTCAGCCATCCTATGACTTTTCTCTTTGTATCAAGCGGGATCCAGTCATAAATAACCGGCGGGTGATATGTGCCCATGAAAAACAGGATGCCTGCCCACAAAAGCCAGCCTATCCAGCCGGTCGCCCCGAGTATAACAAGAATAACAAGTACTGACTTTGCGACAAGGCCCTGTTTACGGCCGATGACCGCATAGGCCACGTGCCCTCCGTCAAGCTGGCCCACGGGCAAGAGATTCAAAGAGGTAACCAAGAGTCCAATCCATCCGGAAAATGCTATAGGATGAATCATGATATTGGAATTGTCCGGCAGAGAGCCGTGAACTATCCAGTTCATAATTGAAAAGAGAATAGATGAGCCCAAAGGGACAAAGCCCGTGTCAACTGTCTCATACCTGACCTCTGAAAGATAAAGACCGACCAACAGAACTGGAATTGTTACACACAATCCCGCCAGAGGACCTGCCGCACCTACATCTAAAAGTATCCGGCGATCCATGATAGGAGATTTCATCTTGATAAACGCCCCAAAAGTGCCTACAAGCGAAGGCGCCGGTATGAAATATGGAAAAGTCACATCGATATTGTGCTTCCTCGACATGAAATAGTGACCGAACTCATGGGCGCCTAGAATGAGTAAGAGTGTAAAGGAAAACGGAATCCCCTTCGAGAGGAGCAACGGGTTTTCAATTGGGTTGATACCCTGCTGCAGCGTACCCGCAACGAGGGTGGTAAAAACAGTAACTAGAAAAAGACCGATATGAAGAACAGGCAATCTTCGCATAATTTCTTTTCTAAGCTGAACTTATCGATGGCTGATTATTGAAGGCAGCAATCCTCATCAAAAAGCCCTTCCAAGCATAGGCCTGTGGCGACAACTTTAGCCGCAGCCGGAAGAGGAGGTGACATTCACACTCCCATAAATTGAGGAAAGAATCCTAAAAAAAAGGGATCATGAAATGACCCCTTACACTTCAGCCTGAATATTTATAAGTAACTTATCGACTATGGTTTCTCTAAACGGTACGAAAAATCTACTTCTGGGCATCAACTTTAGCTTTAAGTTCCTTACCCACCTTGAAGAATGGCAATTTCTTCGGGGATACCATTATGTTCTTCCCCGTTTTGGGATTCCTGCCGGTATAGGCCGTATAATTTCTTACCACAAAACTACCGAAACCTCTGATCTCTATCCTACCGCCTTTTTTCAGTTCGTCAGTAAAGCCCTTAAAGACCAGATTAACCACATCAATTGCTTTTTTCTCCGTCAGGTTCTCTTTTGCACTCAAAGCCTCAATGAGTCCAGACTTGTTCATACCTCCTCCTTCTTACGATTCATCACACAGTAATTCAATTCTCGATAAATGTGCTCTCTAAATGACTCAATTCAAAATAACATGATAATTTACCTGTAGATTTGACGATCATCATTTATTTTCATTTTAATGTCAAGACAAATTTTTTCGCCGAAATTATAGTCTTTGAGAAAACCATATAGATCAGAATGACAATAAGTACTGAACTTCTTTCTTGGTCAAGTGCCTGAACGTTCCTGCCTTCATGTTGCCTAAACTTATATCTGCAACCCCCGTCCGGATGAGCCTGACGACGGGGTGGCCCAACGACTCCAGGCCCCTCCGAATCAACCTGTTTCTTCCCTCTGCAATGGTCAGTACAATCCAGCTGCTTCTTTTATTTGTTCTCTGAATTTGCAGATTCTCCGGTTTAAAATTTCCATCGGAGAGCCTTATGCCTTCTGATAGCGCACGCATGTCGCTTTTAGTTAGATTCCCCTCAATCTTGACCATGTAAGTTTTGGGAATCTTAAATCGGGGATGCTGCACTCTCTGGGAAAAATCACCGTCATTGGTCAAGAGCAACAGGCCCTCAGAATCATAGTCCAGCCGCCCAACAGGAAAAATCCTTTCCGATATGCCGGAGAGCAAGTTTGTAACGATTTCCCGTCCCTCCGGATCATGGAGTGTCGTCACATATCCTCTGGGTTTATGGAGCATCACGTACACTTTAGATATTTCCGGCAATATCAACCTGCCGTCGACCCGGATCTCATCTGCACAAATATCGGCCTTAGCACCAAGCTGCCTTACTACGGCATCATTTACAGTCACCCTGCCCTCAACAATGATTTTTTCGGCTACTCGCCTTGACGATATCCCTGAAGCGGCTATAATCTTTTGAAGACGCTTCTTCATGCAATCCCCAAACAAATCCAAAATGCAGATATTAAGATCATAAAAGTTTCGAAAATTCAGATTTCCACATCGTCTGGTATCTGCGATTCGATGCAAAGAGCCTCTGTTCCATCCTTCAATTCCTTCAATTCCTTCAGCGTCGGCAGTTCCGAGAGATCTCTCAAACTGAATATTTCAAGAAACTTTTTTGTTGTACCGTACATGATAGGTTTACCCGGCACATCCTTTCGTCCCATAATCCTCACAAGTTTTTTCTCCAACAATCCCTTCAAAGAGCTTCCGACGTCCACACCCCGAATCCTGTCTATCTCTGATTTCACCACGGGCTGTTTATATGCAATTATAGCAAGGGTTTCCATAGCGGCATTCGTCAGCATCGACTGTCTTGCCTTCATCAATTTATTGATCCAGAAGCTTAAGTCTGACCTTGTCCGGAAGTGAAGACCACCAGCAACCTCCTGAAGGACAAAACCACCTCGCCTTTCTTCATATTCACTAATCAGATCTTGCACCAAACGAGCTATTTCGCTTTTTTCTACTTCATGCAAAACTTCTCTAATCTTATCTACGGTAAGCGGGGATTCCGATGCGAAAATGATAGCCTCTATTATTGCTTTTGTCTCTTCCATATGCAGTAACCTCTAATAAGTCGCAAATAGTCCTTACATGGAGAGCTTTATAAAAAAAGTCCCGCAAGCGTGAGGCGTAAGTCACCACACTCTATGATATCTGATGATGAAGCTCAACTTGAACATCAGCCTTGCTCTGTACAGGCATGTGGACCTTTTAGTTAGTCCCCATTTACGATTCCGCGGCAAGAACCACTCTGATCACACCAAAGGGACTGGCCTGATATACCTTGATCATTCTCAATTTCATGAGTTCCAAAATAGCGAGGAAAGTATACAGCATCATCCTTTTATCCGATGAATCTTGCAGCAATTCGACAAATGAAAGTTTCTTCTTCTCCGCAAGCTTTGCCATAACCTCGTTTATCCTATCGGTGAGAGAGAGCTTTTCCACATCAATTTCCATGAATTCGGGCTCTTGCATGGAGGAGATGATTCTGTAAAAAGCTTCCACAAGCGCAAAGACGCTAACTTCCACATCTGGCTCATCTTCGCCTCTCTCGACATATCCGTTCTCTGCAGAGAGTCCTCTCTTAAAAATGTCCCTTTCCAAAAGAGGCCTCTGATCTAATTGTGTCGCTGCTTCCTTGAAGACCTGATAGTCGAGTAATTGTTTGACAAGTTCTGCGCGGGGATCCGGCTCATCTTCCACCGCCTCGGCGTCGCCTTCCTCAACGGGAAGAAGCATTTTCGATTTAATATGTATCAGTGTCGATGCCAGCAGCAGATAGTCCCCTGCGACATCCAGATTGAGATATTTCATCATTTCGATATGCTGGAGATACTGTTCTGTAATAAGGGCTATAGGGATATCATAGATATCAATCTCGTTCTTCTTGATGAGATAAAGCAAGAGATCGAGGGGTCCTTCAAATATATCGAGTTTGACCTCGTATTCCATAATGACACTCTTACAAATTACAAATAACCACAGGATTAGAGAGTATTGTAAGACTTGAGTCTCAGTGATGCGGGCATAGGTGAAGCCTTGGCGCCACTTAAGCTGTCCAGCTGAAAAAAAGTCATCCAGGGAAAAAGTTTATCAAATTTTTATCGCTGCCCTTACCTCCTTCATTGTTGCACAGGCTTCTCCTGCCGCCCTGGTATTACCGTCTTCGATAATACTCTTGACCTCATCTATATGCTGTCGAAAATAGTCCTGCCGCTCGTGAATGGGTCGCAAACCTTGTATTATCCGATCAGCAAGGCGCCGCTTGCAATCGGTGCAGCCTATGCCTGCCCTTTTACATTCTGCCGATACATCGCTCACAAACTCGGCAGATGAATAGATTTGATGAAAAGTGAAAACGTTACAAAGTTCCGGCCTTCCTGGATCACTCTTTCTCATGCGCTGAGGATCAGTAAACATGGCTTCGATTTTTACCCTCAATTCATCCTCCCGATCGCTGATGTAAATGGCGTTATTGTACGACTTGCTCATCTTTCTCCCGTCAATGCCCAGGAGTTTAGGAACCTCTGCAAGCAAGGGCACTGGAATGGGAAATATTTCTCTGTAGAGAAAATTGAAGCGCCGGGCAATCTCCCTTGTCAATTCCACGTGGGGAAGCTGATCCACTCCTACGGGCACTCCGTAGGCTTTGTACATGATAATATCCGCCGCCTGAAGGACGGGATAACCCAGAAATCCAAAGGTGGACAGATCTTTTTCCGAGAGCTCTTCTTTCATTTCCTTATACGTGGGATTCCTTTCCAGCCATGGCAAAGGCGTTATCATAGAGAGAATTACGAAAAGTTCAGCATGCTCTTTAATGGAAGACTGTATAAACAATGTGCTCTTTCCCGGATCCAAGCCTACACTAAGCCAGTCAATACTCATATTAAGTATATATTCTCTAATCATGTCCGTGTTACTGTATTCACTGGTCAGCGCATGCCAATCTGCAATAAAATAAAAGCACTCATAATCACCGCTGTTCTGGAGTTCTATCCAGTTTTTGAGAGCACCGTGAAGGTTTCCCAAATGCAGGTTTCCTGTAGGCCGCATGCCACTTAATATTCTCTTCTTTGCCAATTCATATCCCTCAGTTTAGCTGCTAAGAATAGACTATGAAATATTTTAGCTTTGCTCGGGGCTTGCCTGCTTTCTCATTTGACTGAATTGCAAGTCTTCAAAGTCTTAATTCTTTTTGAAGACGTTCATAACAAAAAGCAAAGTTCCTGTCAATGTGCCGTGATGCCCCAAACGCATTGAGGCCCCCGATACTAAATAACCGGGGACCTCAATCGCAAAATGCCCTTATACTGGAATTTTTTATTTTACTTTATCTGCCAGTTCCTTGCCTGCCTTGAATTTTACAACTTTTTTGGCCGGTATCTTAATAGCTTTTCCAGTCTGTGGATTTCTGCCCTCTCTTGCCTTTCTTTTTACAACGGAGAATGTGCCAAATCCAACGAGGCCCAATTTTCCGCCCTTTTTTAGTGCTTTGGTTACTGCACCTACATAAGCATCCAATGCCTTCGCCGCTGCCGTCTTGGTGATACCTGCCGCCCCTGCTATTACCGCTATTAATTCTGTTTTCGTCATTATCTAAAATCCCCTTTCAATAAAATATTTTTCTGAAATAATCCCCTGCCTGCGGCTCAACTGTCCATGAGACGCCGCCGATTAAAAACATTCGATGCTTGATGCTCAAATGTAGCGCCCTCGGTATCATAAAGAAAAGCAACAAGCAAGAGAATTCCATCTGTCTCAAAAAAAATATTCTCTTTACAGACGCGTGCGGACCGCGAATTTGGAAGGCACGTACATGATGAACATGCACTTTTCCCGTTTAAAGAGGGACGGGTCTTGTGTTTCAGTTTCAGATGTGCAAAAAATGCGACCATCGACATATAGGAACCTACTGTGGATGCTTTGGATATGAAGTGGTGTGGACTTACGATTGTTTCTCCCTCGGTTCGCTGTTTCGTCAGCAAGGGCAACTGTCGAGGGCTATTTCATTCGTCAGCATTGGTAACAAGCGGGACGCCTGTCCTGCCCTGTTTCTTTTTCAACAGAAAATAGAGATCCCCGGTTTCCTTAAGACTACCTGCCAGCATCTCCGCACCACTGCCCGTCCCACAAAACAGATCAACACGGCCCGCCCCTTTAATCATGCCTCCGGTGTCCTGATTGAGGACAAAGCGAGAAAAAGTCTCCCATGATTTTATATTTCCGTCCTTATCAAAGACAGGTTTTCGCAGTCTTATAAAAGCAAGGGCACCTCTCGGGAACAAGTCAAGATCCGTCGCGATAGACCTTCCCGCGGTAAGGGTAATACCCAGAGCGCCAATAGGGCCGTTTTCGACAATGCGAAAAAATACATAGCTCTCATTGTAGTTGAAAATATCCGATAGTTCTTCGGGATGCTCCCTTAAGTATTTCTTTATTGACTGATGGGTTATCTCGCTTTTGGAAAGCTTCTCTTTATCGAGAAGGTATCCTGCCATCCTGTTCGGACGGCCATTCTTCTGTGCATAACTGACCTGCACGGAGCGCCCATCAGTTAACCTTATTTTTCCCGAGCCCTGTATGTGCATAAAAAATAAGTCAATGGGATCATTGACCCATATAAGCTCAAGGTTCCTTCCCTTGAGAACTCCTGCTTTTTCGATGTCAGACCTATTAAAATAAGGCACCAACTCGCCGTTCCTTAATCTGCCGATAATTTTTTCATTTTTGTATTTCTCGCTGAACTTTCCCAAATTAGCAACTACGATATCATCAGGGGTCTTGTATATTGGATACCTGTATTCATCTGTCCTTTCGAGGGAACCTTTCAAATCAGACTCGAAATATCCTGTAAAAAGCACTCTGCCCTGATTATCAAGTCCGCTAGCTCTGTACACATCAAATGTATTCAGTATATTTTTCCGTTTGACCTCGTCCGAATCAGAACCACTCATAATTTTTCGAAATGCCAGAAGTGACTCTCTTAATTCCTTACCTGTAATATCACCTTCGCCAATTCCATATATATTGTTCCCGGCAATTCTTTCATAGTATTCGAGGCTTCTCCCAAGTGCTGTCTCCAGTAACTCACCATCAAGATCATCTGCAAATGGGGGGGCTTTATCGGGGGGAATAAGTACGAGTGATGGTGGAATCTTTTCTTGAGGTTTTCCGATTCCGGCCATGCAGCCAGCCACCAAGAAGAAAATCATGAGAATGCAGAGAATACGAAATAGTCCCACATATACCTCAAAGTTCGACGATCATTGCCACTTCATCGCAGTAGTCCGGATATTTAGAACATCGGAAGCAGTCCGACCATATCTTCTCGGAAAGGCTCGACCGATCGACCTCTTTAAAGCCGAGACGTTTAAAAAATTCCGGCCTGTTTGTAAGCGTAAACATCCTGTAAAAACCGAGGGTAATGGCTTCAGATATGCATCCCTCGACGAGTTTCCTCGCGATTCCCTGCCTTCTGTATTCTTCCTCCACATAGAGAGAACGGATCTCTGCCAGGTTATCCCAGATGATGTTCATGGCACAGATGCCCGCAATGGCATTTTCCTTTTCATCAAAATAGATAAAAAAATCTCTCAGGCTGCCATAGATGTCCATCAGGGAGCGGGGAAGTATTTCCCCTTTTCCTGATGACAGATTGATCATTCTGTGGATCGTCTTTACATCACTGAGCCGAGCTCTTCTCAGCATCTTTTGCCCTTTCCCTGCGAGAGAGCTCCAGCATCTCCCGGGCATGTTCCCTGGTTTTTTTTGTGAGCTCCGCACCGCCAAGCATTCTCGTAATTTCATCGAGCCTGTCTCTGTCAGAAAGGACATCCACGGAAGCAATTGTCCTCTCACCGGAAACGGCTTTTGTAACACGATAATGCCTGTCCCCGAAACAGGCAATCTGTGGAAGATGTGTTATGCACAGGATCTGGTGATGTTTCGCTACACCCTTGAGTTTCTTGCCCACATCCTCCGCCGTTGCCCCGCCGATGCCGCTATCCACCTCATCAAAGATTATTGTTCCCACCGAACCGGTCTTTGCCAGAACATTTTTCACTGCAAGCATGATGCGCGAAAGCTCGCCGCCGGAGGCAATTAGGTTAAGTGGTTTCAATGCCTCCCCCACATTCGTGGCAAGAAAAAACTCAACTTCATCGATCCCTCTCGGATTAAATGGAGCCGATCCCTGATGATCACCCGGTGTCTTGAAGGCAACCTCAAAGGCGGCATTCTCCATCCTCAGCGAATGAATCTCCCCCTCTATGGCCTTTTTTAGAACAGATGCAGTTTTCCGGCGCTTCTCCGACAGGCTTCGCGCCTTCTCGAACAATCTCGGAATGAGCTCTTCTAAGTCTTTCGACATCCTCTCAATATCATCGTCAACGGACGAAATGGCCTTCAGCTCCTCCTCGATTTGCACTCTTTTCTGTAAGACCTCTTCCAAAGAGCGCCCGTACTTTCGCTTCAACCTTCCTAGAACCTCCAAGCGATCATCGATAACATTAAGTCTTTCAGGATCGTACGATAGGTTCTTCATGTAATTCCTGAGTGTTAATGCAGTCTCTTCAAGCTGATAATACATATTATCCAAATCCTCGTCAGGCAGTCTCAACCCCGTATCAATCTTCTTGATCTCCCTTATGTTCGCGATTGCGCCGCGAAATTCTCCGAGAACAGAATCTGCTTTTCCATATAGTACGTCATGGGCAACAGTAGCGTAGTCGATCAATTTCTGCACATTGTTTAAAACCTTCTTTTCCTCAAGGAGACTCGCGTCCTCTCCCGGGCGAACTCCAACATCATCAATATCCTTAAGTTGAAATCGGAGTAGATCGTTCCTTTCGCCTTTGGTCTTCTTGACAGACAGAAGCTCTCTGATTTTTTCCTTTAGAGAGAGGTATTGCCCGTACATGCCTGCATATTCATGCCTCAGAGGAAGAAGACCGTCAAACTCATCCAGAATATCAATGTGCTTATCTGCATTCAAAATCACCTGGTGCTCGTGCTGGCCGCAGATGTTGATCAGAGATTCACTGATGGCGGAAAGCATGCCTAAGGTTGCCAGCTGCCCGTCGATATACACCCGGTTCTTCCCTGTCCGGGAAATGATCCTCTTGAGGATCAGTTCCTTCCCCACATGGAAGCCCATTTCCCGTATCTTCTTCTTCAGAGCATCTTTCTCACTAATGTCAAAAAGGGCTTCAACCGCCGCTGATTCTTCGAAAGATCTGATCATATCTGCAGATGCCCGGTCTCCCAAGAGGAGACTTACAGCTCCTATGATAATAGACTTCCCCGCTCCGGTCTCACCGGTAATCACATTGAGACCATCGGCGAAAGAGATCCTCATCTCATCGATGATGGCAAAATTTCTGATGCTAAGCTCCGTTAACATGTTACAGATTATTTGTTCCTGTGGGCGATCCGCCCCATCCCAGCTTCGTACGCAGGATTTCCATATAGTCCCTGTGAGGTGACGATACGAGATTAGTCACATACGGGGATTTCCTAATGACGACACTATCGCCTGATTTGATGGCATGGGAAACCTGTCCATCCAACGTCACAGTCGCACCCTCACCCTTCGTCCACATGATTACCTTTACTTCAACATCATTGGGGATAATGATCGGACGATTCGTCAGTGTAAAAGGACATATGGGATTTATGATGAAGGAATCCTGTTCAGGAAAAACGATGGGACCTCCTGCGGACAGGGAATACGCGGTGGAGCCCGTCGGGGTGGAAATGATGATACCATCAGCCCTGAAGGTTGTCAGATATTTGTTATTAACCGTTGTTTCCAGATTGAGGATACGTGAAAGATTCCCGCGAGTAATCACCACATCATTCAAGATGCTCTGTTCCCGAATCGTTTCTCTCCCAAAAAAAATAGTTATATCCAGCATCATCCTTTTTTCCGTCTGGTAATCACCTTTGACAATTAATTCCAGCGCGCTCGTCATCTCACTCAGATTAACCTCCGTCAGATAGCCGAACTCTCCGAGGTTGATGCCGACGATGGGGATGTCATACTGACTAACAAAACGCACCGTCCTGAGGATCGTTCCATCTCCTCCCAATACAACCAGAAGATCGACCCGCGCTGCCAGCGTTCTTCTGTCCAGACCCTTGCCCTCACCAATTTTCCGGGCAATCCCTTCCTCCAAAAAAACCTGGATCCCTTTTTTCGTGGCCCAATCTCTCAGTTGAACGGTACACTCATCTGATTGCTCTTTCTCGACATTTGCAATTATACCGATCTTCTCGATGCTCATGAATATCCCCTGGGTACGATTTTTAAATTTTTCTACCACAAAATCAGACGGGTGTCTATGCGCAGATTTCTTGCCTGGAAATATACGAAAGGGAAAAGTTGCTCAGCGCAAAATAGTGGACCAAGCTGTAGTTACTGCGGGTGGGAAAATTAAATGAGGGGTAATGATCATCTTTCAGATCATTATTGCGTTTTAAAGGAGCCTATTTTTCGCGACCAAACCGTAGAGCTGTTTTCATCCCAAAATTATCATCTTCATCAGACGACCAGTTTTAAGAATCAGGGGCTTCAGCTTTCGTGAGCTCACCCTTTATCGCGAGACCAATCCTTTCCAGCAAATAGGGCTTCCTGACATAGGCGCCGGCCCCCAGCTCCAAGGCTTTCTTTACACGATCCGTCTCCGAAAAGCCGCTCACTATTATTGCCTTCTGCTTCGGGCTGATGGCAAGCACCCGCCGGTACGTCTCCAGACCATCCATGCCGGGTTCCATGATCATGTCCAAGACAATGAGATCGGCCTTGCTGGCATTGAGGTATGCAATAGCCTCCTCTCCGCTGGAAACGGCATCTGCCCTGTAGCCAAGTCTCGTCAGCATACTGGTTGCCACCTCCCGCTGCTCCTTCACATCATCAACCACCAGAATTGCTTCACCTCTGCCCATGTAATGCTCAGGAGATGTCTTCTGTTCATCCCCGGTCAGTTCCTCTCTCGTAGCAGGTAGGTAGATTGTGAAAGTGCTCCCCTTGCCATCCTCGCTTTGCACAT
>Ga0326728_10014399_pt1 | contig 16805 bp, 19 predicted proteins | sample MB3enrmetagenome_FD_207602 | JGI IMG/M metagenome (GOLD analysis project Ga0326728, IMG submission 207602) | Lab enriched peat soil microbial communities from McLean, Ithaca, NY, United States - MB31MN | ecosystem: Environmental > Terrestrial > Soil > Wetlands > Peat | place: USA: New York...
GCGTTAGCACGACACTGGGAACGTTGCTCCATGTTTGGCTCAAACCGCAAATTGAATTCTTTCTCGAAAAAGGACGAGGCAGAATTCAATAAGCTGTAAACTTTAATCGATCTTAAGCTTTTCTTGGGGTTCTTTATATCCGAGGACTTTGTTTTCTTGTATGTCTTTCTCACTTGCTTTAACACTTTTCATCAGCTTCTCGTCGCGTAAAACTCCGAAGAGTTTCCGTGAGCTCTTCAACAAGTGAGCACAGCTTTGGTAGTTCCTCACGTATCCAAATATTTGGATAAATTATCATATTGAGTTACTTGCTTTCCAAACAATACCTCAGCCCTTTTTCGTGCTTGCGAATCTGGGCTAATAAAATAGACATCAGGCATTTTGCTTTGTTTAGCCCTAAGCCTTCTCATCAGCGAAATCATATCAAAGTCCGATGAAGGAAAGCTATAACCGATGCAAATTATTCGCGAAATTTCTTTTAGTAAGTTATCGGCTTGGATCCAAAGGAATGCAATATCTCTGTCTCCATAGTCCTTTGATTGCGCTGGAGGAACTATGACTCTTTTGGCATATCTCTCATCTGATGAACAACGTGGGCATCGAAATTCCTCTGCGCCGATTAGTGTATGCTGTCTGTACTGGTTAAGAAGTAAAGCTCCGCAAAATCCGCATCTTATCCAATTCAATGAGCCGTGTAACTTTAGTAATGTTACATCCGACTGAGTTTCTTTTGGCGTAAGCCATTGCTCGTCTATATGAATTTTCGAGAAGTTCATGCGATAACTATTTTCAGTAATTTTTCCTAAATTAAATAGGGCTATGTCTAGCAAAATATCGTAGTTAAAACTAAGCACTATGTCGCCAGAGGACAATTTTTTTGCTAGTTTGTTGTGTTTTGTGCATGGTGAACCCATAAGAGCGTAATCTAACGTTCTAACCAAGAGTTCTTTGAGTGTATGAAGCTCTCTGCTCTCAGTCAATTTATTTTGAGGGCTTGCAAAGGGGATGAACAGCTTATCGTTAATGTCTATAAGCGTCATGACATCCTCTAAGGTTAAACCTTTATTTTCAAAAAAATCAAGCCCACCCTTTACCTGCCCGTAGAGTGGTGCGATGGTTGAGATTAAATTGTTGACTTCATCCATAAAATATAAATCATGTTTCATTCCAGTGTTTTCAATTACTCGGCGAGCCATTTTAAAGAAGTCTTTGTTTAGAGGGCTTTTTAGCCCTTTAATGTTACACTTTGACTGTGAATAATTTCTGGAGCAACCAGCGCCAATTATATACAAATCTGGCATAAGTTTTTTCCTTGTTTTTTAAGGTATTTTTGCTCCGTACATCAAGAATCGCCGCCTAACATAACGAAATGCCTCATGTAGCTTCCGTGAAACATCGTCATCTGGACGGTCAATAATACCATATGTGTTTATACAGATTAATGCTTCATGCAATCGTGCATCGCATTCAGGCGAATGCCTGTTCCGTTCTGGATCGTAATTACAATCAATGGTAAGTAAAGGTTTATGATGGGGATCAATGTAGAATTGCAAGGCATCCTCTATGGATACTTCTTTATTAAAATCGCTTTTAACAGTAAAAATATTCTTAATAGCACTTACGTTAAATCCGGGCATTAAATCTTCCATTTCTTTGCCTTCAAATTCCGTCATAATACCGTGATTTTTCCATTCATGCCCTCTTTTGTTAAGACGTAGACAATCGTACAACCAAAAGGCACCAGTTTCATAGTCATCAACATATCCTCCAAAAATTTGTCCATCCTTAAATTCTACTATTACGGGTTCATTGATCATTTCGTCTAAGGCCTTGCTTTTTCTGCCCTTAATTTTTTCAAGATGCAAGAGTCTTCGCCAACTTGATATTTACTAGTTATCTTATTTGAATTTTAGTTAAAAATCCATTAGTTTGGTGCTGCGGGCAGGATTCGAACCTGCGAACCCCTACGGGAAAGGATTTCCCATCTAGAGGCCCATTACAGGAAAATGATTGATCCTGAGTCCTTAGTGGAACGTAATTTTGTGCGCCTTTTGGGCATTTTGAGACAAACAACCAACACCGTTAATTGTGCAAGCAAAGTTATTTTATTTTAAGAATTTCCTTTGCTTTTGAAAGCAGTTTTTCTGCTCCGCTGATTGTTTCTAACGCGCCTCTCTCAGAAAACTTAAGGCCATAATCAGCCTCTTGTCTCAATGCCATGCCCTCTTCGAATTGGCGTACCAAAGAACTTTCAAGTTCATTTGAAAAAAGAATTTTAATTGCAAGCATTAATGCATAATGACTCTTCTCCCTGAATCCTTTACTAAAAAGCAATGCTCTTGCACTGTGAAACATCGAATAGTAACCCTGTATTGTTGCCCATTTGAACTTGTTATATTGAAGAGAATCCTGTGCATCCAGCAAATCCGTTTGAGCAGCTTCAATCTCTTTGAGAATCATTTCTGTGCTTATTTCAGCTTTCATGAGCTTTCTTTCATTGAGCAATCTAAAGATTTCAGCGTTTATTCTAGTTCCCACAGCAGTATTCCTCTTTCCATATTTTCATACAATGGCTTGTCTTCCTTTTTTAGCTGAATAAACTCGTTCATGTTAACCACTATGGGAGCTATTTTCCTGCCGTTTTTTCTATTGAAGTCGCTGAGTAATTTGGTTATAGGCTCTTTTTCTATCGCGACAATTAATAAGTCAACATCGCTATCTTTAGTATCTGTACCTTGAGAACAACTGCCGAAAAGAACAATCCTTCTTGAACAATTTTTTAGGTCGTCTACTAGCTTTTTCAGGGCGAAGGTATTGATGGCGATTTTTAGCTGTTTTACAGTGGGGTCTCTCATATTAAGTCTGTACATTAGCATTCTGCCCCTTTCTTTCTTTGTTAAAAAACCTATATTCGCCAGCATTACAAGTATCTTATGCGCGGATCCTCTGCTCACATTAGTTTTCCCCGCTACTTCTCTTTCATAATATTCGCTCAACGGGTCGAATAAGAAAAACTCCAGCACAATCAAAACTTTTGGCGTTAGAAAATGCAGTTTTTCTGACTCATCCCTCTTGGTGTAGCTAGATGTGTGGTGCTTCAGAGCCTTTTTTTCGCCATTAATGACGCTGCGGTTATCGCTCATTTTTTTATACATTCCGCTCATTATTTTATACCTTTAATTACTTAAGATTTGCGGCATGCTTGAAAACTTTTTGGTGAATCCTTCAGAAACGGAGTGATGTATGAATAAACGAATTTATATGATATTTAAAAAAACTAAGCTGAAGATGACTGTTGGTGCTGAGGGCAGGATTCGAACCAGCGCTTCCATACAGGAGAGGAAAGTATTAAGTACTGTTGTTTTCCTTGAGGATTCTGAGTAAGTTAAACTCAAGTCTTCCAAAGCTCATTCGTTCGGCGTTACGTTTGTAATATCTCTGAATGGTCTGTTCACCAATTTGTTGAATTAGCTTTTTTGTGGTTTCCCTTATAATTGCTTCTTCTTGACCGCTTGGAATGAACTCAAGTAGCTCGCAGTAGATTCCGTTCAATGCCGCCATTTCAATCTTGAGCATTTTAATTTCTTTGCGTATTTCTTTGTTTGTGCTAGCCAGATTTTCCAATTTATCACATCCTTAGACCATCTATTAAACAATTCTGTAATTCTGACCGTGATAAGCCAGGCAGAACTACAATAATCTTCTCAGCAAAAATGGGACCGTAGATTTTTTCTATCTTGAACCCTCTTGGCTCCCAAATTTGCCTAAACTCTTTATCAGAAAGTTTTCCAGGTTTTTCAATAGAAATGATTACCCATCCTTTTTCGAGGTTCCGAATCCTGCAGTCAATATGGATACCTTCATTTTCTTCGACATACTCTTTGAGTATTCCAAGTATTCTTTTTTCCTCATTTGATGTTTCTGAGTTAAGCTTTGCTCGCTGTTCTAACTCTTTTTGTTCTTCCAAAGTCTCCGCTAGATGATACCATGTTTTGCTGCCCCTGTTTTTCAAGGCATATACTAAGCTCTCTGGTAAACTCCATTTTCGTAACTCTTCACGTAATCGCTCTTCAGTAACCTCGTATTTGGCGGTATTATTCAGCACGCGAATTGCAACAATTGCTAATTTGTCTTTGGGACATTGTGCTATCATTTTTTCAATAAAAGCTCGGCCAAATTTACTGCGCACTCGTGCGTCCTCTAAATCTTTGAGGAGTCTTTCGTTTTCCAACTTCAAATAAATTTCAAATTCGTCGCTTGCTGGTGTAAGGGAAATATTTTCAGGTTGCTTAACTGACCACACGAGGAAGCTAGGCATCTCTTGGTAGGTATACAACCTTCCAGATATGCGCTGAAACCTTTCTGTGGTCAGAATTTCTATATGAACCCCTTTCATTCCTCTTGTTAACAGCTGTTTTGTTATCTTGCTCCAGTCTAAGGAATACGGCAAGAAAGACTGGAAGATATCACTCCATGAAACACATGTGAGCCATTCTTTGGGTATTTTGCTATCCTCTGTCTGGGATTCTAAAAAGCTACTTGCCGCTTCTGAAAAATTAATGTCTTTTTGATAGCATTCCCATAATGCATTGTGGTGGTCGCTAAGAGTATGGAAGGACTCAGCCCATTCACTCCATTTATCCTTTACATTTGCGACAATGAAAATATCTAGATCTCCAGGCGTTTCGTCTCCTCTAAAATAGCTTCCATGGATAAAAACCTCGAGCACGTCAATGGGCAGAAAGGTACTCCTTACTCTATTAATCATTTCATTTAGGTTTCTCGTTAGCGTTGACCTTTTCATTTTAGTGCCCTAACCAGTTATTATGCTGTGAGAATTTGAATCTTATGCGTATTTCGGGGCAAAAGTTCGTTTGATGCTACGGGCAGGATTTGAACCTGCAAACGCCTGAGGCAAAGGATTTCCCATGCGGGCGCTGGACTGCTTGTTTGAAGAAGCCTTAACAGCGTTAGCTCGGTACTGGGAGCGCTAAGAGGAACATTCTAGCCATCTATTAGGCAAAAGGCAAGGATGAATTGGTGCTGCGCGCAGGATTCGAACCTGCAAACCCTTATTCGCAAGAGAATGCTGCTTTATGTATCGTAGACTTTTTTGCGGTGACCAATAGTTCGAATAATTATTGTTTGATTAGATATTTGATAAATTGCTCTATAATCGCCCGATCTAAAAGACTTAAGCTCACTTAGGCGTCCCACCAACTGTTTACCAGCAAAAGGCTGTTCTTCTAGAATCCTCAAATCTCTAAGTACTCTAATCTGAGTTTGCCTGTCAAGGCGCTTTAACTGTTTTAGAAATTCCTTGGTAAAGATGAGCTTAAAGTTCTTTTTCATTGATGCCCAGCTCATATAGCATTTCTTTGTAGCTAAGCACTTTGTTTTCCTGCAGGTCTTTGAGGCTTGCCTTAATACTTTTCATTAGTCTCTCGTCACCTAGAATTTCGAGAGTTTCCATAAGATCCTCAACAAGCGAGCGCAGCTTTGGCAACTCCTCTGCGATAACCTTGAGGTTTTTCTTATCTTCATCCGTGAAAACGGTTTCAACCAACCTTAGTCACCAACTATTCTTATTATCTCTAACAACCTTTGTATCTATTAAAATTTCTCTAACTAAAATAGCATGCTTTGTTTCGTTTTTCTGATAAGTTTTGGTTGCTGCGGGCCGGATTCGAATCTGTGAACCCTGCTGGAAAGGATTTACCCATGTAGACGCAGGACTACTTGTTTGAAGAAGCCTTAACAGCGTTAGCGCAATACTGGGCGCGCTAAAAGGAAAATTCTAGCCATCCCGCAGGCAAATGCAAGGACAAATCGGCGGGCAGGCCAAAATGATAGGGAGAAAATTGTTCTCTCTGGAGATAGCTGCGTTGGATTTTCCCAGTTCTCTTTGTTGCAATGATAACCGCAGACAAGACTATGACCATAGAGACAACCAACGTAATTTCCAGTAACTGGGCAGGAAACTCTGGGACTGTTGGGGATGTGGAAGCTGTTGGGGATGTGGAAGCTGTTGGGGATGTGGAAGCTGTTGGGGATGTGGAAGCTGTTGTCAACGTGAACGTAGCTGTGCTTATCACCAAGACCGTACCGGTGTACCGATCTGTAACATAGACATATGCATCGTTGGGCGTTACAGCCACGCCGTAAGAGTATCCACTTACACCAGTTATCGTCGTCGTCACCGTGTTCGTAGCCGTGCTTATCACCGAGTCTGGATCGTCGGCGTCATTTGTAACATAGGCATATGTGCCGTTGGGCGTTATCACTATATCAGTAGGAGCGATTCCAACGCTTATCGTCGTCGTTAAAGTGTTTGTGGCTGTGCTAATTACCGAGACCGTACCGGTGTCGTAATTTGCAACATAGACGTATGCGCCGTTGGGCGTAACAGCCAAACCGCCAGGCGCGCTTCCAACGGTCACCGTCGCCGTCACCGTGTTCGTGGCTGTACTAATTACCGAGACCGTACCGGTGTAGGCATTTGTAACGTAGGCGTATGCACCGTTGGGCGTTACAGCCAAACCGTATGGGTCGCTTCCAACGGTCACCGTCGCCGTCACCGTGTTCGTGGCTGTACTAATTACCGAGACCGTACCGCTGCCGCCATTTGTAACATAGGCGTATGCACCGTTGGGCGTTACAGCCAAACCTTGAGGGGCGCTTCCAACGGTCACCGTCGCCGTCACCGTGTTCGTGGCTGTACTAATTACCGAGACCGTACCGGTGTCGTCATTTGTAACATAGGCGTATGCGCCGTTGGGCGTTATCACTATATCAGTAGGAGCGCTTAAGAACTTGGTTATCGTCGCTGTTACCGTGTTTGTAGCCGTGCTTATCACCGAGACAGTATTGCTGAGGCTATTTGTGACGTATGCGTATGCACCGTTGGGCGTTACAGCCAAACCAAGAGGCGCGCTTCCAACGGTTATCGTCACCGTTGCATTATTCGCAGCTCTAACAGGTTGAGGCAATAATGCGAAAGCACTGAACAAGAAGAAGACGATGAGAAAGATACAACCAGTCCTCAAAGTCCTTGATGTCCATCGCTTCATCCTGTCACCTCACCAGTCAAATTCTTAGCGGGGAACATCCAATCAGCGGTGGCAAACTGAACCAAAACTACGCTTGAAAGAAAGATTATACAAACCACTGTCGCCACTGATCGTAACCTGTTCATGTGTATAAAGCACCCATTAGCCTCTTAGAGTTAAAAATATATAAGGTCTTTGCTGTCTGTCATGTCAAGTTTCTAACGTTACACTAGTAAAGCGCCACTGCAAACGCTTTTACACCTCTGTGGAAGCCTGAATGAATTAATTAAGGATTTAAGAGGGCTAAGCACTATTTTTTATTCGAAATATTCTCCGTAAAGGCTTTTGAGCTTCCTATATGTGAGAGCACATTCAGGAGAATCAAAAGTGTATTCCTTTCCTCCGATTACCTCAACATATGGTTCCCATGCAATCTGCCTAGCACACATCACGCATCTTAGCTCAACGTCGCTTTTCACGTTAATTCCGTGATCGGTAATGTCGAAAGGTATCCAGCTGGTCTTATGATTAGCTTCTTTGAGCGAGAAAACCCGAAGTAATCTTTTCATTTCTTTGCCAGACTCTTCTTTTTTCATCTCCAAAGTGCCGTCAAAAGCTTGCCTCAGAAAACTCATAAATTGCTGGTCATGCGCCTCGGGATCGACGGTAAAAACCGCATTTCCTTCTGCCAACCTAACTTTTGCAACCAATATTTGTAGAAATTTTGAAATATCCACAATACCATGATGACTGATTGATGTCAAACCTGTTATCGAATCGAATACCAAACGGATATTTTTCAAGCCTCGCATAGCTTTCTCTGTCACACCTAAGACAACCGACAAGTCGGCAGGGTTGCTGACAAAATATTCACTTTCACCTTGACTGCCAAGCTTCCAGGAATAACAATCAACAATTCGAAATGTATTGACGCCCCTCTCTGTTTCCACGTTGAATCCAAATCTTTTCATAGACTTGCCAATTTCTTTCGGAGACTCATTCGTAGTAAGGTATATGCATGGTTCACCGTTGACCAAACCATTTCTAAGAAACTGTTTACAAAAAATAGTTTTCCCAACGCCCGATTGACCTATCAGAAGAAGCGAAGCACACGGCGGCTTCCCCTCTACAAGTCTTGAAGAACCTGGAAAAACATCTTTTGAATTCATTGAAAAGTTCATCCCAAGTTTTTAATATTCTCAGCTAACGCTACAAGTTTCTTCGAAAACGGATGTTCGGGATGCGTGACTGCATAAAGGAACTCGTGTTTGCTAAACTGAATGTCGCAGAAACATGGGATTGACCCAACAATTTTTGCGCCAATATTTTTTTCCAGCTCATCCTCAAGTGCACGTTCCTCTTCAACCGTCCCCGGATCATTAATGGAGAAGGCTCCTGAAACCTTATTCAGGATTATGTAGTACTTCGACCCGAACCTTGTCAAGGAGTCATAAATGTCGGTCACCATTTTCTTAGTGCCCTCAACATCCATGTCGCTGTTCTTCATTAAGAGAAAAAGCTGGTCGGCCGACGCCAGCGAGTTTATAGACCAATACCTAATTCCCGGGCTCGTGTCGAGAAGGAGATAATCAAGTTTGTATTCTTCGAATAACTGGTTCTTGGCTGACAGAAACCTTCTGATGGCAGCAAGTTGCCACTTCTGTTCGTGTTTGATCTCGATTTCGTTAATGTCTTCTTTTCCTGAACTGGAAAAACCCACGTAAAGTTTCCCGCTTAACCCTAATTCAGCGCTTAAGTCCATCAGAACTTCAGAAATGTCAATTTTCCCTTTTGTTTCGGTTTCCCCTCTCAACAGGTCATTTAGATAAACAGTTGGCTGTTTTCGAAAGTACATAGATAGAGTGGGAGCGTACAAGTCGAAATCCAACAGGCAAACCCTCATCCCTCCCATTGCATAATACGCTGCGAGATTTGCGATGAGCGTTGTTTTCCCAGTACCTCCCTTGTAAGAGTGGAAGGCTATAGTCTTTCCTTGAGCCATTTTTTCACACATTCAACAACTATACCTATTATGTTATGTTAAGAACTATAATATTGTTTTTCTCTAAACACACATCGAAATCTTTCGCTTCTTCCATAGAGACGTAATCCATCGGTAAAAACCCCACAAATCGATAAGCCTGGATCAAAAAACTTTAATGTTTATCGGCCTTCTTCGACTCTTCAACGACTTTTTCCACTTTTTGAAGATATTCCCGCATTCTTCTTGAACGAATTTTAGTCTCGGACAAGGTTTCTGAGGCGTACAAGATTGAAACAACAGAGAGAAGAAGTAAAACGCTTAAGATAGGCGAATACACGCGCGCTAGGACGTTTTCAGGAGGAAGATACGATATAGGTGCCAACAGTGCCTGCAAAGCCGCTAATGCTGCTAAGGGCAAAGCTGTGAGCAAAACATAGTATTTCTCTTGTGAATGGCGTACAGCTAGATCACCTGAGATTGCAGTATATGCGACAAATAAGAAACCATACCAGGCTATGCCCAAAGTAGTATATTCGATAACTACACCCAAAGGAGAGGTTACTAACCCAAAGATGACGGAGCTAACAACAAAAGTTATCACACCAATTATGATCGGGAGCTTCCTACCAAAACGGTCAGCTAAGAATCCTGAAATCAAACAAAAGACTGCGCCGCCTACGAATTGAAGCACGCCACCGGTATTTTCAGCCAGTGTATAAATTTGAATATTCGGGAATGCAATAAACACAATGACTATCGCTTCAGCAGCCACAGCGAAGATCACCCATGGAATGAAATAGAAAGAAGAATCTCTATCCTTCAGAACTGATATCCAAGATTTCTCTTTTTCTTTTTTCTTATCTGAGGGTTCTAGAATCAATCCGAGAATACTCGTCGATCTGAGAATTGCACACAACAAAACCACTTCAATTAGGCCCAAATTCAGAAGCAAAATTGAGCTGGATGCAATTATTGTTAGCACGAAGGCTTCAAACATTAATACACCCGAGGCTCGGCCCCTTTCCTCAATATCGGTGTAGTCGCCTAGCAAAGCCAAGCTCGACGGAAAGCCTAGTCCCAAAGATATTCCCAAAATTGAACTGAGAAGTAGCGCGAGAAATTCTCCGTGAACTGCTAACAGGGAACCCGTAGCTAATACTCCCAAGCCTATCGTTGACCAGAAGAGTTTTCGCCGACCAACTTTTCTAGAGAGCATACTCCCGATAACTGCGGAAAACGCGCCTAAACCAAGAAACAACGCGTTTCCTACAGCAACAACAAATTCATTGCTTGTAACGTTTCCAAACAAAAATCCAAATTCATTTTCGACCACAAAAAACCAGGCGAATGTACCTGAAGCCACCACTGTTATAGCTACTAATCGCCTCAAAGAAATCGTAAGACCAAAGCTTAACATACTAAACTTCAAAGCGACTTACCACAAATGTAAATAGCTAATTGTTTCTTATTATATATAAGAATATTATGAAAATCATGAGGTTGTCGGTAAATCAAAGCTTGAACTTTGTCTTAGATTGCTGAAAGCCAAGCATGTCTCGAAAACGTTTTTGCCTGTAAAATAATGAGGCAAGAATACTTTTTTGAAGAAACGTTAACAGCGTTGGCACGGTAATGGTAACCCTAATAAGAATATTCTATTTATTTGGCAAACGCAAAGGATGAATTGGTGCCGCGCGCAGGGATTCGAACCTGCGAACCCTTTTGGTCAGAAAAACGCTATTCGTAAATTGATTTCCTTAAACCAACATCCACGAATAATAATAATTGCGGTTTCCAGCAACATAAAATGATAAAAAAATAAAAAAAGAAAATAATAAGAACGAAGTAAAAGATGTTCAGCTAATGAGCTTAATATCTTCGTGGCGGTCTTCGTTTTGCGTAGCACTCACGGCAATAAACTGGCCTGGAGCCGTCTGGCTTGAAAGGAACTTCGCATTCTTTTCCGCAGTCAGCGCAGGTTGCCTTGTGCATTTCTCGGTTATTATACATTCGCTATTTCAACTCCTACTACATTGCTGTGCAAAAATTGCTTCTTGCACACCTTTAACTTGTTCTACACGCTTATAAATTGAATGCTTCTATTTTTAGATTAAACATCAAATTATTACTCCAAACGCTTTTCTTAACTATGATAGGCAAATAAAGAAGGGAATTTTGAACGTTTTTTCATTATGATAACTTAAGGTTTGAAATTTCCTTAAAAATTCAGGAAAAACGGCTTTTTTGTAAATTCAAGCTAAGCTAATATAGGTACGCTTCGTTATATTGTAGGCATTCAAAATATTGAGAGAAAGTATGGAACACTTTGCGCTTTGCTTTTTCTCTTTACTCTGACACGACGCATGGGAGAAGAAAGGTGAGACAGAAAAAATCAACCTTAGGAGAGCACATTGCTCTTCTTTCAGTAAAACACAACATTTACCCCTCTGAAATCTTCCAAGCACTTATTAAAGCAAAAGACAACGAAAAAGCCGCCTGCGGCAACCTTACAGTTGAATATCGAGGAAAGGTGAAAGATGAAATAATTTTTCTAATAAAAAAAGACAATAACGCTGTGGCTCAGTTCAGAGTTGATGAAGAATTTCTGTTGAGAAAGGATAACCCATTCGAAAGCTGGATGACAACCGATAAAATATGCAAAAAAATCGCTAAACAAAATATAGATTCAGTTTTCACTGCGATTAACGATTTGAGAGCTTGCATGAAAAGGGTCAACGTTAAGGCTGAGGTTCTTGAGATTCCTAAGCCCGTGCAGGTTCACACGCAATTTGGCAACACTGTCAGGGTAGTTAACGCTTTGGTTGGAGACGACACAGGAAAAATCAAACTCTGCCTTTGGGAAGGACAAATAAACTCGGTCGCTGTGGGAGACAACATTGAAATAAAGAATTCACATATATGCATTTTTAGAGGCGAGAAGCAACTGCGTCTTGGAAAAAAAGGAGTTATCAGCACATTACAAAGCCCTGCGGAAGTGTTAAGCAGCAGTTAGCACCGGCAACAGTTGGATAAACTCCATTAGTTCTATTTCTTTTTGGGAGGACTATTTTTATACAAGAATTAAACATTGCCTTGAAAGAAGTGAGGGCACTAATACTTTGACACTTATCGTTGACGACGCAGGCAGCGGCGACCTACTTTTCGGCGTAGTAATCGGCGCTTACCGAGAAGAAACAGGCGAATTCAAATACGACTTGATCGACGTAAGATTCTATCAAGAAATCTTCCGCGAAAAAGGGTACCTGCAAGAATCCTCACGCGTCGTCTCTAAACTTGTCGCGTGGTTTAACCTTAAGCCAGACGAGGCAATCCACATTTGCCAAGGCTGCATCTTTGACGTAGCCGCTGAGGAGCTCCGTAAAGTTTACGGAGAAGACCGCGTTAAACGCATAAGAGTCGTCGGCGAAGCGCAGAGGCTAACAGAAATCGCTTACCTAGACGAAATCCGCAACTTAGGCTACGAACCATTAGCTGAACGCGAAGAAAAAAGAGGCAAAAGCTTCTTCCACATGATGCGCTGGCTAAAAAACAACCCTGAAATGTTACGTTACGCCAAGACAGGTTGGCCACGCCTCAAGAACTACCATTTGTTTAGCCAATTTCACCAAGAAACAGCTTACACCGCAGTTTGCAGTGACTGCGGCTGCGAATGTAAAGTGCCATTTCAGCCCCATGCAGACCGACCCGTGTACTGCCAGAAATGCTGGCTAGTCCACAAGTCTCGCAGGAACGGGGAAAAAGCATAACACTTAATCCAATCATTTCTACGTATTGGGTACGTTTGATGCTGGCATCCTGTAATGTAAGGTTATTTTAGGCACTAACGCAATAATTCTTGCATGCGCGTGTATCGTTTATGGATAAGAACTGGGAACGTTTAGGGCGCCTCAAACCTGAAAAAAAAGTGCTTTTATGCATCGACATGACCGACGGGTGTGTCCGAATATGTGCTGACGGTATCAGGAACCAGTTTCCAAGCATTACCGAGGAAGAGCTGATTGTGAAATTGCGTGAGCGGTTCGAATGGTCCAAAAGCAACCGTTGAGGTGAAGTTAGGTTGGAAGAATACTACGATTTTGTAAAGAAACTTGTTAATGCTTTTGAAAGTGTAAAGTTGGATTATGCTTTCACGGGTGCGTTGGCAGTGAGTTTTTACGGCGTCCCCCGAACAACTACTGACGTAGACGTAATAATAGCAGTCGCCGACGAAACCGACTTGAAAAAAAAGATTACGTCCGCATTAAAACAGGCAAATTTAGAAGCCGACGAACGAAAAATCGAAACAGCATTAACATCAGGTTACAAAATAGTGACATCCAAAGACAAAATGACACCGTACACCGTTGACATTATACTCTCGGAAACTGAACTAGATAAAAAATTAGGAAAGATTGGCAGCCTACAAACTTTTTTCCAGTCGCCTGAAGGCTTGATTGCGGCAAAACTCAGAATGATCAAGGCAACCCTGCCGCCTGAACGCGCAAATAAAGATAAAGAAGATATTAAAGCAATTTTAGCCTTCACCAAATTGAATATTAACACTGTCAGAAAACAAGCGCAAAAAGATAAAACACTTGAAATACTAGAAGCTTTAACCCATAGCACTTAGGCTCAAATGCTTAAATATGATTTTTACCTAATGTCTATTGGTAGTGTTTTTGTTTGACTTCCAATAGTCATATCAAGCACGGCGATATCGTTTGGTCGGGAAAGCCATGGGTTGCCCCAGCGGTTATCATTCGCACGGTCACCGTTTTTGTGGTTTTAATCCTATTTTTCTGGCTTGAAATTTACGCCAGCGTTGCCTTCTCAAACTATTTTGGTTTAACACTTTTCGCTTGGACGATTTTGGCGTTCGTCGTGATTTGGCTGCTTAGCATGCTGAGACCGCTGGTTTTTTGGGCCTCTCATACTTACGTGCTACGGCAAGATGGAATAGAAATTCGAAGTGGCATCATTAGGCTGCATTCGTTTGTTGTCACGCCGATGGGTTTTGGAGATTTACTAGTTTACCAGTCTGTTGGCGGCAGAATCTTCGGTTATGGAGATATAACGGTTAACTCTCAGGGTGAACGCCAAACCAAACTCTTGCTTGTACGCTCACCATTCGCTGTGGCTGACACAATCCGAGACATAATGGGCAAGCCTCTCGTCCGCGTTGACACTCACGCTTAGAACACGCCATTTTTATTTGCAGTTTGCGGCGGAACAGACAGCATTAAGCCCCAATGCTCCACTAGCTGGTCATCTTCTACTCGGAAAATATCGACGACTGCCATCCCGCTTTCTTCTGGGTTTGGTTTTAGGTGACTGCGCCTGCAAAGTCTCCTTCGGCAATTATCCATTTAAAATTCATGCCTAGTTGCGGGCAAAACAGTCATCTCGTGCTCGGAGGACTGCATTGCTTAAAAGACATCCACTGCACGCAAGAAGCATGTCAATCGTCTTCATGTATATACATGCATGTTACATAGCCTTATAAGTAGATTTCACCGATGCTCAATGCTCCCAAAGGAGGCGGAAAAATGCTGAGTAGAGATTGTGATGGCTGCACGCTTCTACACATGTGCAGTGAACGCTACAGGCGCGTCAGCAAAGACGAGAAAGTGTACTGCCCGGACGGAACAGCCCATTTAGTAGACCAAAATTAACCATCTTCTTTTCTTAATTTGTTTTTGATTATTTTTTGGGCAAAGGCTGAAATGTGAGCAATTTCTCAATTGTTCACTGTATGGTGATTGTGTGGATAAAGCTGATTCTTTGTTGTGGAGCCGCAAGTATGATAAAAGCTTCGGTTGGCAGGCGCAGAGAGAGCGGGAGCTGGGCTTTAAATTCCGAAAGGCGAAAGCGTTAACACTTGCTGATTTAGCGCAAGTTGTTGAGTGGAAATTCAAAGAAGACCCCGAGAAAAAAACTCGGATTTTAGCGTTAGTGACCCGAAACGATGAAGCGACAGTTAATCGCCTTTCAAGCCAAGCGCTAAGCATACCTTCTTGCGAAGACGCTTACCGAATGAACTGCCTCACACTGCTGGAAGGCGTCAGCCCAGTATTAGCCAGCATCATCCTAGCGTTTTTTGACCCCAAACAATACTGCATCTTAGACACAGCAGTATGGAAAGCGTTGCTTGGCAATCCACCACCCAACCTGCTAACAACTCAAAATTACCTAAAACTACTCTTCGCAATGAGAAAAACCGCCGCCAAACAAAACCTGGACGTAAGAGTAATCGACAAAGCACTCTACAAAAAAAGCCTAGACGAATCTAAATAAGAATTATCGAATCACTCAAAAACATTAGAAACTGACATGAAAGTTGCTATATCAGTCCTTTCACTTTTTCGAAAACGTCTTGAGCGTAAATTGTTTTTCCACAATGATTACATTTTGTTTCGTTTCCACTTTTTGGAAAATCAACTGTGGCTCCGCATTCGGGGCATTTGAGCACTTGCATTACTAGGCCGCCTTTTTCCATTATTGATTTCAAAAAAGAAAAGTCCAGCATGACGTGTATTTTGTCTCTTTTTCTTTCGGCTTCATTTTCGTCTTTCCGCATCTTTATTGCACATTCAATCATTGGCTTGAGTAGTTCTTGAAGGGAGTTTTGAAGGTTGAAGGTCTTCTCACCGTCGTTAGCGACGATTGAAACTTTTTTTGTTGCTTCCCAGTTTCCGCTGTCTCCGCTTTCTGCCGATATGCCCTTTATCTCCTCCAGTGGCATGTCGAGTGCGACTTGGTAGGTGAACTGCGGCTTCCAAACGCCCATTCGTCGTTTTTCAAGCCAGATGAGCCTGCGACTTGTAAGAAGAAGGGCACCGAATTGAATGAGCATTCTCGTGCTTGCGGGACCAACCGTTACTTTATCATTTTTTACTAGGCGATTTCCAGTCCAGAGGTTTAAGACGGATTCGGATTTATCTATTATGATGCATTTTAAAACGGTCGGATCCACAGCGCTTGATAGGAATGCCCAGTCTATTTTGCCGTCAAGTTTAAGGTCCTTCCAGAAACTTAAAGCAATGGGCTTGCCGATTTCGATGAATAAGGGAGCATTTGTACTTGCAACCTTGAATAACCCCTCCCCATTTTTCGGCAGTTCATGCATCGCTAAGCCCACTATCTTTTGGTTTTCCATAATCAGTTTCCATTTGGTTTCGCACTGGCTGCATTTAGCGTATTTTCCAACTATTCCCGAAAGCTCGTATGCGCTTGTTGCCCCGCATACGGGGCACTGCGAAAGTTCCTGTTGCAAGCTCATTGTGGGTCATTGCTGTATTTGTGGCAGTGCTATTTATAATAATTGTGAATTGTAGGTTATAATTTGGAGCACTTGAACCGTAACGGTGGATCACTGCGGTTTGACGCCCAGACTCCGCCTGGAACCCTCAAGCCCTACGCTCTTACCCGCACCCCCTTGAGCGCATAACGTCCAAACTTAGGTTGCTCTCTCCGAGCCTAGCCGGGTTCGCCTGGTGAATAGTAAAACAAATTCTTGAAAAAACTAAACCGGACCGACTCTTGAAGTACTCTAATTCTACAAAACGGTTTAGTTTTTGCGGAAGGTTTATGTGTGTTACATTGTATTCTATATTGCAAGAGAATTATATATGGTTGAAGTTGAAAAAAGCATTGTGGTCACTGTGCGTTTATCGAAGCGTAACCTGCGTAAAGTGGAGGCAGTTCGTGCTCTTGAGAATGTTGACCGCTCAACATTGTTCAAGGAGTTTATAGAAGACGGCTTGCAAAAACGA
>Ga0326728_10014400_pt1 | contig 16804 bp, 10 predicted proteins | sample MB3enrmetagenome_FD_207602 | JGI IMG/M metagenome (GOLD analysis project Ga0326728, IMG submission 207602) | Lab enriched peat soil microbial communities from McLean, Ithaca, NY, United States - MB31MN | ecosystem: Environmental > Terrestrial > Soil > Wetlands > Peat | place: USA: New York...
GCGCACCGCGATCGCGGAGATGGGCCACGTGGAAGCGTTGGCAGAGCGGATTCTCTTTCTCAAGGGCGAGGTCCAGATGAAGGTGGCTGCGCCGGTCGACACGATCATCGACCCCGCAGCGATGCTTGCCAAGGCAATCGCGATGGAACAGGCAAGTGCCCGCGATTACAATGCCGCCGCACAGGCCTGCGGTGCGGCCGCCGATGCGGTATCGAAGCAGATCTTCGAGCACTTGGTAGGTGACGAGGAGGGACACCAAGGCGGCTTCGAGCGGCAACAGGATAACATCCAGCGCTTCGGACTTGCCTACCTCGCACTCCAATCCTTCGGTGCTGCGACGCCACCACAGCTAGCGTAAGCGGCTTGCAGAGGCCACTCTGTTCCAGTTCACGATTCCGTTTATGGCGTCGAAGGCTGCGACGGCATGCTCCAGTTCGTCGGCCTTTGACGCGTCGAGAAGTCTGCGTTTGCGCTCCCAGTTCCTCACCGAGGCGGGCAAGCTTGGCGGCTCACCCATCTGGATCGGTTGTGCTCCATGGCTTTTCAGTTTGGCTGGCGGTGGCGGCTACTCGTCTGGCGCTGGCTCCGATTTGAAGTGCCTCTCGCCGGATCCCCGGCAACATGCCGCGGAAAACCACGCAATGCAACGGGCCGCACCGTACCAGTACAGCAGTCCGAACAGCCCATGGGGAAGCGTTCTCCTTGTCGCGCTAACGCTGTAGTCCGAAGCTCTCCGGTCTCCCCTTTTCATCAAGCAACTGGGTGGAACTTGCCGGACCCAGGCTCTCCCAATCGCGCAACGCCCAAACGACTTTCTTGTCCGGCGTCACTTCGATCAATTGCACCACGCTCTTCCATTGGTCCGCGGGCGCGCTGCCGGGCCAGTTGTTGATCAGCGTATTTCCGTTCGCCAGCCGGCTGACCTCCTGCACGGTGTACAAAGGAATCCCCGGCAGATCGTCCTTGTTGATTTCCCACACCGTCTCGCCGCTCCGGTTTACCTCGCGCACGTAGCCGCGCTGGTTGCCGCTGATCAGCGTGTTCCCGTTCTTCAGCCGCACTGCCGCCCACGCCGAGGGCGCTTCCACCGACCAGATTTCCTTGCCCTTGTTGTCGTACTCCACCACTTTGCCGAGGTCCATGTGCGCCACCACCAGGGTCCCCCCCTTGGTCATACGGATGTGGCGGAACTGGCTGTGCGCGCTGTCCGGGTTGCGCGTCGGCAAGACCTGCTCGCGCAGAATCTTCCCGGTCTTCTTCTCGATCAGCAGCACTTTGGCCGGATTGCCGTTCTGCATCATCAGCACCTTGTCGTTACCGACCGGAAACGCCGTGTGAATCTCGGTCTTCGGCGGACCATCGTAGTTCCAGACGATCTTCTTATCGGGCGTGATCTCGCTTGCCCCGAACTGCCGCGAGAACACGATGTTGCCGTTGGAGAGCATGGTGCAGTCCCCAAGTTCGCCCCGCAGCGCGTTGGTGTAAGACCACACGATCTTCCCGCCTCGCACGATCTGCATCGTCTGACGGTCGATGCTGCGGTTTTGCCACTCGCCGCAATACAGGAACGGATGCTGCGCGAGCCCGGCACCAGGCAATTCCGAGCCCGGCGCTGCGATGCCCTCCAAACCAGGGAGCATTGCAAGCCAAACGAGGCTGATCCTACAGCGGTTCAAGAAATACATAGAGTTTTGTCGAAGATGTCTACGACCGGAATTCGTGGGCTGTCTGGATCGCCATCCTCAGGTTCTCCCGCGGAGTGTTTGCGGGGACGGTGCAGTCGGCGCCCAGAATGACATTCGTGGGAGCGTCCTTCAGTGCCTCGATGGTCGCTTGCCGAACGTCGTCGACGGTTCCCTTGCTCACGGTTCCGAGGCGGTTGAGACCACCCATTACGGGCCGTTTGAATAGATCGGCAGCCTGACGCAGCGAAAAGGCCTTGCCGTCGGCCGAGAGCGGAACGTTGATCACCTGTCCAGGGTAGTCCCGGAAGCGCGCGTTGAAATCCTCATAGGAGCCGTCGTAGTCGCAGATGTGCATGATGTTGCACGGCGTCAACTGCATGGCTTCCTTGTACAGAAACATGTCGTAATTCTTCACCGCCCGGGCGAACACGTCGCGCTCCGCGAAACGGTTAGTCTCGCCGCCCTGCGTGCACATGTAGAACCCATCGGCTCCGGCCCGCGCGGCCGCCTGCGCGAAATGCAGCAGCGAAAGCGCGATGTTCTCCATCCCGCGGCTTACCGCGTCGGGATCCTGCTTCGCATGTTCGACCAAAGTCTTCCAGGGTACGGCCTGCTTGGCCATCTGGTAGGGCGAGAACAGCGTTTGAATGATCAATCCCTCAGACTTGGCCTCGCGGATTAGCCCCTTCAACAAATAAAGGGATGGCTCCCACCACTTCTCCGTGTAGACGGGGAAGTTGCTCCAGTCCCGGGGGGTCTTGATGGGATTAGCGGGCGGCTGGGATAGCGTCTGTTCGTCGAATTGAATCTTGACGAAGTCCATGCCGGTGCCGCGGAAATGGTCGAGGTGAGCCTTGATGGCGGCGTCGCCCCGCACTCCAAAGTGCATGAAGAAGCCGGCGGGGATGTAGCCGGGCCGGGCCTCCATGTTCAACACTGCCATGACTAGGTCGCGCTTCGACCTGGCCGGCCGGCTGGACCGAGCGCTTTGTCCGCCGCTCGCGGCTACTAGAGGCGTCCGGGACAACGCAGTTTCGAGTCCGGCCAGCGCCCCGAGCGTGGCCGCCGGCCCGCCCTGTATCAGACACCTTCTGGTGAATTCAGTCATAAAGAGCTCTCAGTCTCTCAAAAGAGTATGCGGTGCGCCGGGATTCTGCGTCAAGGACGATCAAAAAGGCTTTTAGTGCCCTCGGCTCCAAATAGCAAATCGCTGGGAAACAGCTCCGGCGGACACACGAGAGGTCATGGACAACTTCGGATTGCCGGTCGTATGGGTTCTCATAAACGGATTCCAACAGCCTCGAAGCTACGAGGTCCAAGTGCCCTGGTCATTGCGGCTCGATCTGGATCCTTACAGGCCGGGTGGACTCCAGTTCGATCCAGACTACCAGATCCGTTCCCTCCATCCGAAACACCTGCCCGGTCCGTCCCCCCGGCTTGCCATTCACCAGCACGCGCGCCCCTCCGTTCCAGTTGCGGACGATCAGCGCCGGATTCACCACCGGCGATTCGGCCGTCGCATGCAGAGTGATCTCCGCTTTCTCCGCCTCACCCTCACACTGCAGAACGTATGCGCGCTCCTCCGTGTGGTAGCCGTCGGACCGTAATCCCGTCGCCTCCATGGCAGCCGGATTGAGCCAGGACTTCGACAGCGGTACCAGTTCCGCCGCGGACTTGACTGTAAGTCCGTCCATCAGCAGTTTTGTAACGCTTGACTCCGTTGCCTCCTGCGAGGGCCAGTAGATGTGAGAAAGAGAGGTGTGCGACGCCCGGTCCGGAGCCAGCGCCGGCCGCCCACTGGAGTCGATCTGCGCCACTGGCCAGTGATTCCACCACTCGAATGACGACATCGTTTTCTCACCGTTATAAGCCGTGAACCTGGCTGGCTGGGAGACAATCTGAAAAGGTTTCCACTCCGACTTCAGGTTGATCCACTGGATATTCGCATCGCGCGGATTTGGGAACGAGTCTGGCCCATGCGGATAGTCAAACACGTCCTTCGCCTTCTCTTTCCACGAATAGACAGCGGTCTCAGCCTTCATGTTGGCCAGCGTGATGGCGTCGAAGTTGATGTTGTCCTCGGGCCACTGGCCGGGGCCGTTCAGCACGATGGTCTCCTGGAACTCGTGGGGCGCCTCGCCCACGGGGTCGCCGGGACGGACGCCGTCGAGATGCGAACTCCACAGCACCTGCTTGCGCACCGCCACGCCGTCGGGATATACGGTCCAGTATTCGTCGGCCCAGTCGAACCACCCGGTGAGCGGATCGGCATATGCGCCCTTATAGTTCTCCGTTTCCGAAAGCGCATAGCGCCAGTGAACCACCACCCGTGCATCGTTGCTTTCCAGGATTCGCACATGTGAGTAGCGGCTCTGCTTATCGGACATCGGCTCGCAGTCCTCGCCATCCGGGCACTGCGGTTTGTTGTAAGCCTCCAGGAATTCATCGGTGTACCATTTGCCGTTCTCCGTCACCCACGCCGGGACATAATTATTGCCTTGCCAGAAAACCAATCGCATTCCCGACTGCGGAAAACGGACCACCACATCGGAAGCCGGCCCGATCCGCCGCGGCCGGTCCCACGTGTCCTGGAACCGGAGCGTCTCGTAATAAGCTCCGAAGCGTCCCGGCCCGGGAGCGCCCGCCGGCATCAGGGCCCACGGCGACGACATCCCTGGAGGAACCTTGACCGCGGCCACTTTGGCGGCGATCTCCGCGGCATCGAGCGCGCGGCCGTGGATCGTCAGTTCGTCGAGCGCGCCTTCCAGCGAGTAGTAGATGGTATGTCTGGGGTGAATCAGCCCGGACGGCACCGGCATCATTTTCTCGCGGACGCGGCCGATCAGCAGGTCGGTGCATTCGGGCGGAGTCAGCGCGCCAATTGCGGCCAGTTGCCCCACATTCCTGCCGTCGATGTAGAGCGCTATTCCGCGCACCGGATCGAAACTTGCAGCAACGTGGGTCCAGCGTTTTAGGGGAACCTTAGAGTTCGAACTGAGTACCTGCCACGATCCCGCTACTGCTGCGTGGAGCCCGATGCGGCCATAGGAATCGATCGCGAACAAGTAGCCCGCCTGCAGGTCGCGCTCCCAATCGACGATCGGTACCCAGTTCCAAGGATAAGCATCGAGCGCCACCCAGGCTTCCACAGTGAAGCCTCCCGTGATCGTCGGCAGCTGCTTCGATTCCCGCTGGATGTAGGTTGTGTAACCGTCAAACTGAAGCGCGTTACCTGCCACGCCGGGAACGAACTTGTACAGTCCGGAGATGTTGTCGGAAATGCCGGCCGCGCTATCCTGCGCCGCCGGTCCCTGGTTCTCGTTGAAGCGCCACCGAGCCAGCGGCTTCACACCCTGCGCCGACAACAACGTGCCAGCGGCAGCCCAAGCGGCGACTATCATAAATCGATCTATCATTTTCACGGATTCCTCAAGGGCGGCGAAATCGGGCCTGATTGCGTCGCCGGTGTTGCGTCGGTAGTCGGCCCGAATGCCGCACAGCACAGTGCCGGCTAGATAAGCGCCAACGAACGCAAGAGTGCACCGAGTTCATAGACCCCATCATTCAGACTAGCTTTATCTTCCCTACCATGGCAGGGTAAAGGTCGGCTCCGGCAGACTGCCCCAACTCGCCAACTCACCGCCCTGTGGCGGCGGGACAGCGGCCCTCGTTCTGTTTCCAGCGCTCCGCATTGACACGAGCAAGTGTACTACCTTTTTGCCGAGTTGAATACCGCAGGATTTACGTCCTCCGGCACAAGCAATTCGTCGCTCTGAGGACAGGGGGGATTGTGGGCGTTAGGCTTGCGGGGCGCCGTCCCTAACATTCGTAACCCAGCGGCGCCAAGGCCACAAACGCCTCTTGCATGCTGGTCCTAGATCTGACCAAGAGCTTGGAGAACCTCTTAGGCTCGAATCGCGTGAATGTGTGGAAGTACTGGGACGATGGCATGCGGTCAACGAAGATCCGGATGCATTCATAGCGTGGGTTGCCGGTTTTACAAAGTCAGCATCTGGTGAACGGGGTCTTCAGGCGGCGTATGGAGCGGCTAGGCGATTGTCAGCGTCTCCCCCGCTCGAGCCGAAATGTCTTCCGTCAGACGGACCCGCCACAGCGCCGCATCAACCCGGCGGGCTTCGAACGCCAGATCGCGGCCGGCGATCGTGACGTTCCGAGGCTGAGCCGACCCCTCTCGCGCCGGCAGTAAAACCTCACGGAGACGAAGCGAGCCGTCGTCAACCTTCAGCGCAAACGACGCACCCTGGTAGAAGGTGCCCCAAGCCGATGCCGTCGACCAGATGCACTGGAACGGGGAGTGCGCGCGCGGAGTCACGCGCAAGATGAGGCTCGGCGCGTCGTAGTGGAAGCCGCTCAACGCGAGCACGCCGGACCAGGCGGCCATCGCCCGCGCGTAGTGGTGGCCGCACTCGGCCTCGTCCCAGGGATTGCGGAACTTGCCGTCGTATCGGCGCCGGATGTTCTCTATGCATTCGACCCCCTCGGCGACCATGCCGCGATAGATCATCAGCGTCGCCGCCTGGTACTCGAAGCCGGTCATGACTTCAGCGTAATAGGGGAATGGAATCTCCGGACGCTCGGCTTTGCCGTAGTCGCAGATGACCACCGCCGACTCATCGTTCAGCGCGAAGGTGCGCTGGACGCAGTTGTGCTGCGACAGGTCGCGCTTATAGTTGTAGCGGTAAATCGATTCCAGCGTCTTGCGCAAGTGCGCTTCGTTGACCAGCGGCCCGAGGCCGCAGACCTCGGACTGATACTGCCCGACGAGTTGATCGATCAGGCAGCCCGCACCCACCTGATATTCGGGGTGCTCGCTGTTGTCCGAGCCCATGTCGCCGACGATAGTCATGGCGATCTCGTCCTTCTTCAAACCGCGGACTTGTTGGACATAGAACTCGCCGTTGAAGAGGTTCGCGTCGATCCACTGCGACCCCTTCTCGAACAGCCCGTGGCATTCTTCCGCGAAGGGTGCGTCTCCGACGGCACGAGCCATCGCCTCGCAGGCGCGCAACGCGCCGAGATAGTAAATCCCACACATCGGGTTCGGTCCGTAGAACTCGACGTCGTAGGTGTTGTGCTGCGGCCCTTGCAGCACGCCAGTCCGGTCCGGATCCCATCCCGTCGCCATCCAGGCGAACTCCATGGCCTTGCGCGTCTGCGGCCAGATCTCCTTCAGCCAGTCCGAATCGCCCGACAGGCGCCAGTCGAGGCAGACCTTCATGATCTGCCCCATCTGCCCGTCGGCGGCGGCGAAGCCTGAGCGGCCAGTCCCCGTAGGCAGCGTTTCGCGGAAGCGGATCGCCCCGTCCTCGTCCATCATCGAACCGAAAGCCGCCTTGCGCAGGCTTCGGGCGAGCGTCGGAAACAGATGCGCGGTCGACGTCTCGTAGTTCCACACATGCGTGCAGGAGCCATGGCAGCAGCCGCCCCTATCGTTCGCGCCTTCAAAGCCGTGGAACTCGCCGTCGGCGGTGCGGAAGCAGACCTGCGTGGCGAGGGTCGAGAGATTGCTCATCGCGGCGTCCTTAACCGCGCCGGGTAATGTCGAGTCGCACATCGCCTGAACGAAGCGGCCGGTCTTGGCCTCAAGCGGAGCGAGGTTCTTCGCGAGGTGCTCGGCCGCGGCCCAGGAGTCGTTGTAGAGGGTGCAGTAGTAGTTGCCGACGACCTTATCCTCGTAGGCCTTCTCCGCGTGCCAGCCGCAGCGCTTCGCCGTGCGATTGGGGAAGTGCCAGGCAAGCACGAAGGTGATCTCGGTCTCGGCGCGCGGGGCGATTTCTTTGCGAACACAAACCGCGCCGACCGCGCTGCGCGGCTCGGGCTCGCCGTCGAGCCGGCCCTTGACGGAGAACTCGTCCCAGAACTTCATCGGCGAATTCCACCATCGGCCCTGCGGCCAGCCGCGCCAGATGCTTACGTCGCCGTCGCCCAGCGCAGCCAACGTGAAATTGCCGTAAAGCGGGTTGTCCGCGGCGAGCGCGGGATTGGTCATCAATAGACCACGCAATCCCTCGGAGTCGCGCCGCTCGTTCGTGCGCCGGTCGATAGGCGGACGCGCCATGCCTTGGTCGACATACTCGCGCAGCGGATTGTCGATGGAGAAGCAGAGGCCCACCTGCGCGGCCACTGGATTGTGGTTGACGATCTTATAGCGGAGCACGGCCACGGGCAACCCGGAGGCGTCGGCATCGAGGGGGAAGAAGGGCGTGAAGGCTTCGAGCGACAACTTCACTGGCAGGCGGCGGTCGGTGAAGTCGATATGGGCCATCGGGTAAGCGCCGGTGAAGACCGCAGAGTCGAGCCGCTGGAGTCCCGGCGAATTGTTCGAGCCCAGGCCGGACGCGCCTTCGTAGGGTGCGCCAATGCGCGACTCAGCCACCTTGGCTACCGGCCTTTTCGCGTCGACCTGAGCCCAGATCGAGGCATAGGCGTAGGGCGGAGCGTTGCCTTTGTCGGGCTGGTTGAAGATCTCCCAATCGCGCAACTGGCCCCGGCCGCCGAGCGCGATGGAGCCGGCGGCGATGCCGCCCAGTGGGAAAGCAATCATCGAGAGCTGATCGCCGGTGAATTTCCGCGGCCAGTTCACGGGAACAGGCGCGGTGGCAGGGCTCGCGGCCGTGCTCTTCGCGGCCTGCGTTGGCGTCTGCGCGTCGACGGCGGCAGCGACCGGACTTGCGCTGGCAACTTTCAGGAACGTGCGGCGGTTGGAGGACATCATGCTTACGATACCGAATCGCCGCGCGAGGCGGCATTCCGTTGGGGAGGGCAGCCCCGGCAAGAGACGACGCCGGGGCTACCACTCGTAAACCCAAACATAGGTGGTGTAGACCGTATCGGCCGGTCCGGGCGGGGGGCCGAACACCTGCCCGTCGATCTTTTCGCCGTCGCGGACAGTGAGCCGCAGGCCCGATGGGAAAAAGACGGGATCGGCCTCGTGAAAGCGATAGCCGGAGAACTCCCGGTCGGGCACGAGATGCGTCAGCCCCGCGACCGGCGTGTAGTATTTCCCACGATTGAAATAGTAGGTTCCGAGGAAATAGTCTTCCAGGCCGGAGGAGAGCATCAACGGCGTCTTCGCGCCGCCCAGATAGGCGCGGACGCAGCTTTCGAGGAAGTCGAAGTTGGCGCTCTTGGCGGCGATGGCCACCTGGTAAAGCGCGCCCGGCCGGCGGCCGTTATAGATGTCGAACTCCTCCAGCGGATGCGCGGTGCGGTTCTCCGTCTTGTACAACCGCAGACGCGCGTTGTCCGGGAGACGGACGCCGCCGAGAGTCACCGGCAGATTCTCAATACCGCGGACGATCCACCAGAAGACGGGATTCTCCTTGTCGTCGTTGCGGCGTTCGGCCGTCACCCGGATGTTGCGGCCGAAGGGGATGCGATAGGTGTTGTATATGCCGCTCGGTTGGCCGGTCTTACCGATGCGCTCGACGCCCCACGGGGCGGAGTCGTCCTGAAAGCCGATGCCATGGCCCATCATCAGCTCCTATCGATAGACGCCTGTCGCTCGTCATCGACGTAGACGCGGATGCGCGTGAGACCGTAGTCCTTAAAGGCGCCGCCGAACCACATGTGAGTCAGCGCGCCGTGTCCCGCATAACGAAAGAGTTCGGTCTCGGTGCCGGTCGGGAGCAGGCGGCGCTCCTTGCCCATGGTGCCGAAACTCTTGACCTGATCGATGTCGGCGGGAGCGGAGGCGCCTGCCAGGACGCAGACGACCGTGAGGTAAGCAGTGGGAATCGTTTTCAGAGTGCGCATAGGAAAGTCCACGTTTTGTGTTCGCCCTATTATGCCAACCCACTTGGGGCCGCATCGGCGTATCCCCGCGGGGAAGCGTGCCTGCAAGGTAGTTTTCGAGCACCGATTCCAGCATGCTGAGCGTCGCTCTCCGGCCTTTGAAAACTGAAGCCCACACGTTGTTCCCGGGATTTTCTGAAGCTAATCCGAAATTTTCCCAGCCTGGTTAACACCCCGGAGAAGGTGCCCTCACCGAGTTCTTCCATTCTCATGTTCGTAATGGGTTCCTCTTGGGGAAACAGGTTAGCCTCACTGGGAACCCGTTGGCTGACTGGGACCACCAAGACGCGCAGCAGCAAAGTGGGCAGTTCCCACCCGAGAAAGCAGGGGCGGACGATTGGTGTGGCGGATGCCAGAGCTCGGCAGGTTTTGCCAGGCAGGCGGCGCCCCCCTTCGGGCCTCCCGGTGCATATTGGTTCCGATGACGACGGCATCGGCCATCGATCAATTGGTGCACCACAGCGTGATTCTTGAGCTCAAATCCCCAGCTACCGCATGGAACACGCCAAACAGAGAAAGGCGGAGGACGAATGAAGGTACTCGGGAAACAGTCTTACCCTAAAGGGGGCCCTGCCCCCAGAGACCCCCGGAATTTTCCGCGATCCTGGCCATCCCAGGCTGTTAAATCAAACCAACGGGGCGGCTTTGGCCGCCACCGCCCTGGTCTGGCCCGGAGTCAACGCTCAGGTTGCATCACTGCAGAGCCTTATCCTCTGACCCGATCAGCACCAGTGTAGAAGGACGGAACCGTTATGGGAAAGAAGGTAATTGTCGCCGATGGCAGCACGTAGGAAAGAATAATTGTCGCTGACCGGGAAAAGCTTGCGTTTCTAGCAGTCCTACTACTGCGCCGAAGCTGGGACTACTGCGCTGGTTGTCCATGGCTCGGCGAGTTCAAGCCTCACGACCGTATCGATGGCGCCCGGAGAGCCCGATGGCAGGCTGAGAGTCAGGGTCTGTGCAGTTTGATGGAACGGCACGTCTCCTCCACGCAGCAATGTTGCCTTCAAGACGCGCGCGGGCAAGGTTGGCAGCATCAGTTCAGAGTTCTGCGGTGGCTGCAAAATGTGAACGTATATCAGCGCTCCATTATGAGTGGAAACGCCGTACGCTCCCGGAAGCCACGGCCCTCCGCGTGTGCCGTAGATGCTCTCACCGTACAGGCTGAGCCAGTGGCCGATTTCGCGTAGACGATCCGCCTGAGCCTCGTCAATCTGGCCATCGGGGCGCGGCCCCACATTCAGCAGCATGTTGCCGTCGCGTCCGGCGGCACCCACTAGCAACCGCAGGAGCTGCGCGAGCGGCTTCACTTTGGCATTGGCTTGGTAGCCCCAGGCGCCTTCCGTAATCGTTGTGCACAACTCCCAGGGGTGCTGGTTGTCAAAGTCTCCAAGCGCTCCGTCGCCCTCACGCGAGCGGAAGTCAGCCGGAGCATTCGTGCGGTCGTTCAGGATGATTCCGGGCTGCAACTGGCGAAGACGAGCGACGGTCTTGATATCCTGCCAGTCGAAGCTGCCCGTATAAGGCTTGTTCTTCGGACGCGCCTGCCAGCCGCTGCCTGTGAACTCGAGGCCCCCGAAACCCAGCCACTCATTGCCTCCGCCATCGAACCACAAAATGTCCAACTTGCCGTACTGGGTCGCGAGCTCGTCGATCTGCCGTGCGTATTGCTCGCGAAGTTCGATGGCATTTTGCTGGTAAATGCCTGGAAAGAAGAACCCGGGGAAGCGCCAGTCGAGGGGTGAGTAATACAGCCCAACACCAAGCTCGGCCTTGCGCACCGCCTTGACATAGTCGGCCACAAAGTCATGATGGGCTGCAGATTTCATCGCGGTGAAGCTGCTGCCAGAATCATCGAAGAGAGCGAAGCCGTCATGGTGGCGCGCAGTAAGGACCATGTATTTCATACCGCCTGCCTTGGCGATGCTCGCCCACGCGTCAGCGTCAAAGTGCTCGGGATGGAACTGGTCGGCCAGCTTGGCGTATCGGTCCGTAGGAATCTGCTCGGCCCACTGCACCCATTCGCCACGGCCAGGAATGGAATAGACACCCCAGTGCATGAACATGCCGAACCGTGCCGCACGCCACCAGGCAATCCGCTGGGCAGCGTCTGGATCGGAGACGAGGGGTGCCCATTGAGCTTTTAACAAAAGACCGCTAAACAAGAGAATCAATAAGAGTTTGCGACGAAAAATAGGTGAGGGCATCTGATTTCCAGGTGAATCGATCCGAATTCTACCACTTGCGGACTGGTCCCGAATGGTCGGAACTGTGTCCCCTGGCCGCGGCGCTGGTGTCGCGGCAAAAAACGGCCCCCGCGTTGTCGGACAAGAGCCGCGACTCAATTCAGCTTAAGGGGCAGGTATATCCAACGTACGCGGCAGCCTTTCCGAAGTCAGGACACGGAACGATTGAGTGCGGCACTCTCGGATGGCAAGGTCACACCCCGGATCCAAAATAGGACAAATAGCTCTCATTGTGGCCGTCGGATTTATATAATCAATGCAGGCAATGTTTTGCCGGGAGGCGTATCGCGCCAGCCGTTTCCGCGTCATTCACGGAATCCGATTGCTCGCCGGCCCAGTGAGCGGAACTTGGTGCAGCTTGACCTCAGGAGTTGACTCATGGCAACTGACGGGAATGATCGTTCGATGAAGCGTCGTAACTTTCTTGCTGAAACTTCGGCCTGCGTGGGCGGTCTGCTGCTGGCAACCGGCGCGTCTCGCTCTGCCCTGAGCCAAACGCCATCCCGTGTGGCGCCCACCGGGAACGACTTCAATGCCTGCCCGGTGGCCGGGCCTAGCCGACAGGTCATGAATCCGCGCACAAAGGAGTTGAGCCATTTGCCGCCCCATCGCCTCTCCTGGGACGGGGTCGAGGTTCGCATGGCAGTGCAGGATGACGCACGCTGCCAACGCCCCTCTCCGCAGGAACTGGCGCTGAAAAGTCCCGAGTGCAACATCGTTGAAATCCTCAACCTGGACGAAAAGACCACCTTCCAGGAAATGCTGGGCTTTGGAGGCACCATTATCGACAGCGATGTATGGAACCTGACACGGCTCACCCCGCAGAAGCGCCATGACGCCATTGTTGCCCTGGCCGGCAAGGACGGTCTCGGATTCAATCTGATGCGCATCGGATTCGGCAGCACGGACTGGAACCGGGATTTCAACTTCTACACTTACTGCGATGTGCCCCAGGGCCAGACCGATCCGATGCTGACGCACTTCAGCGTGCAAAAAGATATCGATCACGGCATCATAGACGTAGTCCGCGAGTTTCGCGCCGTCAACCCCGATCTCCACATACTGGCTTCGGTCTGGGGTGTGCCGGCGTGGATGACCAGCAACCACCAGATCATGCACGGATTCTTTAACTCGGAGTTCACCGAGGTGTATGCCGATTATCTGGTGAAGAGCATCCAGGCATACGCCGCACTGGGCATCCCGATCCAGTACCTGACTGTCCAGAACGAACCCGCCACCGGTGGCGACCGCGCCACTCCGGCGGCCATGTGGACCTGGGAGCAGGAGCGCGACGTGCTTCTGGCGCTGGGCCAACGCTTCGCGGCTAACCGCATCGATACCAAACTCTGGCTGATGGACCATAACTTCGACATGGCGCAAAACTTCGCCAAACCGCTGCTTGACGACCCGCGGGTGAAACGGCTCACCCACATGGTAGCCTTCCACGATTACCGCGGCCGGCCGGAAGAAATGGCATTGCTGGGGCGGCAGCATCCGGACGTGCCGGCCGTACTCTCCGAGCGGGGATACGGCCGCATCAGCGAACTTGGCCGCCTTATGGACATCCTCGCGAACGGAGCCACCGGTCAGATTAGTTGGACCACCGTTACCGACGAATGGGGCGGGCCGGATCAATTCCTCGGGCGCGGCCAACCGAGAGAACCGGTGCGCATCGATTACGAAAAGATGGCCCACACAATCGTGGTACCGCAGGGCGAGGATCCGCCTTCCGCGCACCTGACCGTGGCCTACCGCGGCTACCAGACCTTCAGCCCTTTGATCCAGCGCGGAGCACGACGCATCGCCAGCAATCCACTGACCCGGCTCAATACTTCCAACGCGGCCTTTCGTAATCCCGATGGCAGCGTAGTGGCGGTGCTGGTCAACAGCGGCAATGAGGGTTTCGATTTAGCGGTCCAGAGAGGTGCCGCCGCCTTGGTGTTCAACATGCCGTCGCACGCCATCCTCAGCTTGCGTTTCAGAGCGTAGCCGTAACTCCGTAGCTCGAAATCAGATTTCAAGTCTGTTACAAGGGCAGGCCAGCCGGTGGCCCATAGGTATTCCACGATTGCACTGCCAAAAGCTTGACAGGGTTGACCACCGACGCCTCAATAGCACTATCTGCGCGGGCACTTTCATGGATGCCAACTCCGCGCCAATGCCCGCGCGCCGGCCCGGCCACTCACCACCAAACGGTGATGATCGGACCCATCTCCTTAATAACGGCAAAGACGATAGGGGCAGGGAAGCTGGGAATTGGCCCCGAAACGGCTCAGGCTCTGACGAGTTTCCAACGAGAGCACAACGGCGATGGCCGCGCCGGCCGCGGCAACCAGGGACAGGCATTTGGATTCTATCTCATCAGGTCGTCGAAATAATTCGCGGAATCCAAACGGTGGTGTCACGGCGGCCCGCATAACCTGCCAGGAAAATACACCCAGATCGCTGAACCCTTCCATAAACGCGCTGAGCCGGCGCTTGGTCGAATTCACAATAGGGGACAGGAGAAGGGCCCTCAGCGACGGAACTGGGGGGTGCGCGCCTGCGACCGGGCAAAATGTCGGGTCGATCATAGGTTCGGCCCTTGATTTGACGAACCTTGGGCATCGTCCACGCGAGAAAGCAAGGAGTGAAGGCCGCTATCGAACAACTCCAGGGCGGTCTTTCCGCCGATATAAGCCGGCAGGTTGCAATTGCCTTTGCGGAATGTTAGTGCCGGAATATAACACCCGCAGAATTGCCGGGTTTGTCGTTAGGAAGGGCTCTGGGCGGGAGTGCCGAGACACACAAATACAGCGGCGCGCATCGTGGGTGAGCGTCTGGAATTGCGCGATGACGGACAGCCGAGGTGGTTAGCCGATACCCGACCCTGCCGCGCCGTCAGCAGGAACGGGAGCATTGGAACAGCGAGCGTGTCTGGCGTCCGGGCGGACCCATTCGATCACCAGGAGGAGTTCATCAGAGCTGTTGACGGTGCCCACTATGCAGTGTGCCCTGTCGGGCGGCATGAGCTGGGTTTTGGTAACGTCGTACGGACGATCAACTCGCTGGATGTCGTGGTTTTGCATCAAGAACGCCGCGCACGAACGATATTCCGTCCGCGAGAACTCGACCATTTGGCGCACGCCCGATAGTAGCGCCGGCAGTTGGGTTCAGCCAAGCAGAATTTCGAATCTCGTGTAGAGTGCGTACCGCGTCTTCGCCCAGGTGGAGCGCAGAACCGCGTGGGTATAGCGGACGGAGCGGGCCGACAGGCTCCGGGCTAACAGATCTCCGTAAAGCGTCTGAATGTCGAACGCTGAGATGGACGCCAACGCTTTTGTGCCAAGCTCCGGGCGCACGTAACGGCGTAGCAGCCCTTCGTAGTCCTTGAGGCTCTTCGCGCGTAACCGCGGCTTCGCGCAAAGTTCAAGCCAGCGGTCCAGATATTGATTGAGCGTTTGCTTCGACGAGTCGAGCCTTCGCCCGCAGTCTCGTTCGCCGAGCATTTTGTTGAGATGAGCCTGAGCATCCCGCAGCCCGCCGTGGACGGTCTGGTTCAGATATTTTCGCTTCTTGGTTTCGACATCGCGGCCGGTGTACACTCGCACCAGCCAGGTAGAACTGCCACGTCGGACGATCTGGCCGACTTTTCGTGCCATAGGGCACCTCCGCCAGTGCGGGGCAAACAAATGGCACGTGGTTTCGGTGGCGCTTACGTGAAACGACATCTGATCGGGGTCCAACCGTCACGCTGCACGACCCCAGCGCCGCCAGGCCGTGATCCCAAAAACAGTTGAAGGACATCTGGCATCCAAGGAGAGCGCGACCACCACGAACACTACTGGCAGCCGCGGCGCGAAACGCGTTATGGTGAGGGTTGGCTGACAAGAGACAAACGATCTGCGGCCGAGGAGTGTTTCCTGATGGCTGAAACGCGGGCGCCGGGGCCAGCAGGTTACTCGAAGTTGCTGGGCGACCTGAAGCAGCGAATCCAGGCTGCCCAATTGCGCGCTTCATTAGCGGTCAACCGGGAGTTGGTGTTTCTCTATTGGCAAATCGGGCACGATATTTTGGCCCGCCAGGAGCGGGAAAGCTGGGGAGCAAAAGTAATTGACCGTCTAGCCGGCGATCTGAAGGCCGCGTTCCCAGAAATGAAGGGCTTTTCGCCTCGGAATTTGAAGTACATGCGGGCCTTTGCCGAGGCTTGGCCCGAGGAAGCAATTGTGCAACAGCTTGTTGCACAAATCCCCTGGGGTCACAATGTTCGGATCCTGGATTATCTCAAAGATCCCATAGAGCGAGAGTGGTACGTTCGGGCGACGGTGCAGCACGGCTGGAGTCGTGACGTTCTCGTGCACCAGATTGAGAGCGGGCTTTTCCGGCGGCAGGGCAAGGCCGTCACCAATTTCGAGCGATCTCTGCCGCTACCTCAATCCGACCTTGCCCAACAAATCACAAAGGATCCGTACAACTTCGATTTTCTGCTCCTCGGCCCAGAAGCGCACGAGAGGGACCTCGAGCGGGGCCTCCTCGATCACCTGCGGAAGTTTCTATTAGAACTTGGGGTGGGGTTCGCGTTCGTGGGAAGCCAGTACCGAATACAGGTGGGCGAAGAGGAGTTTTTCATCGATCTACTCTTCTATCACTTGAATCTTAGAGCTTTCGTGGTCATCGATTTGAAAATGCAACCGTTCCGACCGGAATTTGCAGGTAAGATGAACTTCTACCTTTCCGCGGTAAACGAGCTGCTCCGCCATCCGGACGACCAACCAAGCATAGGCCTGATTCTCTGTAAGACCCGGGACCGCTTCGTTGCTGAATATGCGCTGCGCGACGTTTCCAAGCCCATCGGAATCTCCGAGTACCAGCTCGCCGCTGCCCTTCCCGAGAAGTTGAAGGGGACGCTGCCTACTATCGAAGAAATTGAGAACGAACTGAGCGAATAGCGAATGGCTATCGGAAGTGTCGGTGGGGCGAGAGCACGCTTTGCGCACGCCCTGGTCCCTCAACCTCAGCCTGAAACGCCGTTGCCGGAATGTCTCTGCCAGAGGTATGATCGGCACAATGTCAGCACAC
>Ga0326728_10014401_pt1 | contig 16803 bp, 23 predicted proteins | sample MB3enrmetagenome_FD_207602 | JGI IMG/M metagenome (GOLD analysis project Ga0326728, IMG submission 207602) | Lab enriched peat soil microbial communities from McLean, Ithaca, NY, United States - MB31MN | ecosystem: Environmental > Terrestrial > Soil > Wetlands > Peat | place: USA: New York...
TCCGGATATGTTCCAGCGCCTTGTGATCCAGTGTACGACCGTCAATTTTCGCCATGCCCACCTTATAGACCGACCGGCTATGCCTTGTCTACTTAAATGTCATCTATCCTAAAGACCAGTCAGTACATCGCAGGATCATGACGGAGAACAAAGCGATTGAAATCTATGAAGATTTACAAATCCCAGTGTTCGCTAGGGCTTCCTTTCGCGCCAACTCACAGCCCGACTCCCCATTCCCACATCTTCAACTGGGCCTGCTTGATCGGTTTGGTTCTCCTCGGCGGCTGTGGCATGATCGACGGCAACAATACGTCTGACAGACCCTGGGATCGGCCAGGAAAAGCAGATGTTTACAAGGGGTGGTGGTTCGAGCAGGAGTACTGGAATACACCTGGGGGTCACTTTCCATGAGCGATAGACGGTAGCGGTTTTGCTCAAGGCTGCCGAGATGCCAATTGTACTCTTGGCGTTCGCTGTAGTCACGTTGGCCTGCCTGGAGATGTTGATTGTGCGTGTGTGATCGTTTGTCTGGTTGCTGTGATTACTCTGAGTTCTCCACTTCCCCGGCTTTCGCTGATACGATATTGAATAACGGATAGGTAAAGTTGGAGTGTTGGCGGTACCGGATTTGCGTCAGAAACAAGTCCTTGAGCGATCTTCTTTGGCTGGGAGGGATAGCAGGACGGAATAGGTGTTGATCGCTCACAGGTTTTTCAAGGCGCCTTTTGCAGAATCCGCTTTGTATGATCGGCGGTTATTGTAAGAATCCCAAGCAACCCCACCCCCACCTTTCTTACAGTTACAATCACCCCTGCCATTGTCCACATCTATACAATGACCTAGGCCCAAACTTAAACGAACTGGGAAAGCTTGACAGTCACTTGGCCGACCTGATTAGCGATGGTGGTTGTAGATTGCGGGACGACAGAGGATGATCTGTTGCAGGTGCTGAATTTGGAGCGGGAATGTACCTGGGATCGATTTGAATGGCCTGGGGGTACTTCCTGGTACCGGACGATGGGGTCGATCGCTTATAGGGCATTCCCGGCTCACTACGGATGAAATGCCTGTTATTGTAAGAATCAGCCTCAGTTACTGTAAGAATGCTGAAGTCATTCCGTCTCAGGCTTCGGTGCTGACTTCGACTTCTTGAACAGATGATCGGCTGGAACTGGCTGAAATTAGGCAATCTCATCCACGCAGTTTAATGACTGAACAATGATGTCGAAGTGCTGTAGGAGAAAGCTGATGTCCCTGCCTTTCCTTGCGTGCCATAGGGGATCGTTGCCTTCCTCCCTGTAGTCTCGTTCTTTGGGCAGTTCAAGGCACTTTTGCATGACCGCAATCAAATGGGCGACCGTAAAATCAGGGTTGGCTTGGAAGAATACTAAAGCGGCATCAAGAGTCCGTTTATTGTACTCGACGACTTGGTGGTGGATCTGGTTCTTGTCATCAAAGGCGCCGATATTGTTGATTGCGATTAGGGCGTTGCGAAGCACCTGGAGCTTTTCAGCAGCGGAAATGTCAGATCTGGCTTCTTTGTTGTTGTCGGGGCTTCTATAATTCACAATATTAAAGATAGCCTCAATGCCTTTATCGCTTGCACGCGGTTGTACTCCTGCTGGCTTAATTGGCAAGCATTTAATCAGCTCACGGAAGCGCCATAACTACGTGCCGTGGACCTGGAACCACCCGCGGAGAATTGAATCCACGATAGCCCACGCCGCCCTTGGTGCCGTTGCCTTAAATGCACATCTGCTTGCCTTCTCCGCAGGCTCCCAGCTCCGGACCACATGGGAACCCAGCAGCGCGCCATCAGAATGCTCTATTGAGGCTCCTGGGAGCTTTGTGGATGCCCTCAAATTGGCTATTGACCCGCCCTGGCAAGCTGCTACGATTCGACCATGGTTTCCAGAGCCTTGACCTGGAAAGTGGTTGTTGTTGATAAGCTGGCAGTACAGCAGAGGGGGATTTCGCACTTCACACGGGCGGATTTTGAGCACCAGAGCAAGTGGCTTCCTGTGCAGACCATCCCTGAACTTCGACCGGCAATGGCCACTCAACCAGGAGATGCTTTTTCAAGGCAACTGGTTCACGCGCACATGATTTAACCTCAACCCACAACCTAGGAAAACATATGAAACAGATTTCACTCGCTCTAATGGGCGCCATCGTCCTGTCAACGCCATCGGCCGCAACAGCCCAGCCGCTTAGCTATTTCACTTGGACGACCAACGGCAACGCCATCACCATCACGGGCCTGACGAACTCGGGATATATCGGTGCAGTTACCGTCCCGGCCACCATCAACGGCCTGCCGGTTACCAGCATTGGAGACAATGCGTTCTCCGGGTGCTACTGCCTCACGAGCATCACGATTCCCGATAGCATAGCCACCATTGGGGACTACGCCTTTAATTGCTACAGGGACACTGTGATTCAACCGGGCTCCAGCCTGACGAAAATCATTATAGGCAGCGGTGTTACGAACATCGGCACCAATGCGTTTTATGGTTGCACCGAGCTGGGCGGCATCCTTTTCGAGGGAAATCCTCCAACGATACCTGGGAGTATTGACTTCAGCATGGTCTTTGACATGGGGTTTGAAACCACTTTCTGGCCGAGCGCCTATTACCTGCCAGGAACCACTGGTTGGGGTTCAACTATTGCTGGTTCTCCCGCCCTGTTGTGGAACCCAACGCTTCAGTCCTTAAATGTTCAAAGCAACCAATGCAGTTTCGACATCACCGGAACAACGAACATCCCTATCGTAGTTGAAGCCACCACAGACCTCACCAGAGGCACTTGGGTTCCACTGCAAACGTGCATGCTTACCAATGGATTGCTCCATTTCACCGACTCCACATTCAGAAACAATCCAACCAGGTTCTATCGCATTGGTTATTGGTCCGGCCATGTCGTCGTGACTTCGCCGTGACAGTTGCGGGTGGTCGGCCAACTCGGGACTTTTATATTGTTGGGCTCTATCTTTAAGAATCTGGGTCTGCGTATCTTTAAGTTTTTGCCTCTGCGCCTGTTCCCCGACACCGAAGTAGAGTTGGATCTTCTCATACAACATCAGGGCAACTTTATGTGGATATGGAGTGCCGAGCGAATAATACAAATCATCGTCATAGCCGGAAAAGCCCTGGTTTCAGCACGCACCTGGGCGCATTTCTCGGCAATGAGGCGCTTCAACTCGCTCGACGCAGCCGACTTCTCCAAAGACCATGTCGACTTTGCCATAAGAATACTTCACCCAAGAACAACAACACCACAATCGCACGGATTTGTATGCCCCCGCATCCAGACGAGACAGTGACCTGATACGAGCCGCTTACGATTTTTCGTCACTTGGGGGTATGGGTTGGGCGGTATTCAAGGCCCGCGGTGAAGAATGGAGCCGCACCCAACATCCACGAAACAGAGCCCAAAGGGATATGCTGCGCGAGACGGTTCCCGTGGTCGTCATCGTGGTTCTTTTCCCTGGTTGAATGCTGATGACCTTGAAACCTGACCGTGGAAGCTGTGGAAGTTGGCTGTTCCGGGACTTTGGACCTTTGAAACCTGAGAACCTTGGCACCTTCGGATCAATGTCAACATGGAATCAATAAGTGAAGATCAAACCAAACCATCGAAGTGAACTGGAAACCTTGAATGCTCCCGGACAATGAGACCTGAGACTTTTGAGATCAGCAGTCCGAGCGTTTATAGGGCGTTCTGGGTGGCTTCCTGGACCAATGGCCGAGTTCCCACTTCACCGCGGCTGGCGAAAGTCAGCCGCCTTGTTGGTCACTTGAGATCTGCATTTTCAAATCGACAGGTCACTTCGTGATATGTTTCGTTCTGGATAGTTAATCAAGATCAGGTTTGACAGGGTGTGCGACATGCGGTGAACGCTTACGCCGTTCTGAGAACCCGATGGTTCACGCCGCTTCTACTATCTGAAAACCCAGCCGTAACATTGTAGCTTAGGGTTCCATGTTGTGCCAGTAATGACATAATCTTCATAGGCTCCAGAATTCCAGGATTCAACCACCTCGCTCCCGGTCCTATCCTTGCCAGCTACAACATCGATGTGAATCTTCGCCAACGCGCCCATCGGCACGCCAAGGTCATAAAAATCAAACCATACGTGCTCATTTAGAGTTATCCCCTTTATCTGTACAGAATCCTGCCAGGTGACACAGCCGTCCGTGCTATAATAACATGATAACCGAGCTACAAACCCGCCCTCATTTGTGAACGAAAATCCTCGACGGGGACCGTAGTAGGTGTCCGCGACGACCTCGGCTGGAGAGGCGTCTGCCTCCCAAGTTCCCGAGATGTGCAGGTTCCCTGATGGGGTGGGCTTACCGGTGGCGAAAAGGACGTAATCGGCGCTGTCCGCCGCCTTCGCCCGCAGGGCGATCTGCGCCGAGGGTTCAAAGTCCTGCCCGTTGAACTCGAAAGTGTGTTTGGCCAGGTCGATCATTAGCTTGCCCTTGCCGTGCGTATCGCTCGCGGCCACGTCATAGAAGTAGATTGACGAATTGCCCGCCTGACTCGGGTTCTGGTCCTGCTTGGCAGGAGCGGCACCCGATACGGCGGTTGCGATCATCAACAGTATGGCCGTGTGTAATCCTATCCATTTAGTGTTCTTTTGCATAACTTGTCTGCCTTTCGATTGTTGTATTTCTTGTTTGTGATTTTCTTGTTGGTGCTTTCAGGGGATTTGCCTGCTGTTTTGGGTCAGTGCTGTCGATCAGCACCCAAGCGGGTCGTTCCGTCGCGGAGAGAGCAGTGGCTTCACCGCCGTCACTGGCCTCGACGAGTGTGCTGGCCAGACCCGTCACCCCTTGCCGGAGCACCTGGCGAATGCGCGCATCGTCGTCCACTATCAGGATCTTCTGCATAACCCGTCCGTCCCACGTTTATCTCAGGAAGCAGGCCGCCCGGGAATACGTATGAACACGTAGAATGGCCTACGTATGAATACGTAGGATTACGATCACATTCATCTTCCGGCACTGTTCCGGTGGTGCCACGCCGTTATTGGGGAGGCCGGATACGAAGTCGTGGCGCAGGCTGTGGAAGGAGCGTTTACAGAACTTGTGCGCGTCCCACATGCTTGTCGTACCGCCTGACCGCAGCCAGGAAATGCAGTTTCGTCTGCTTCCTCGACGGTGTTACGTAGGCGGGCCATCCCCCGCGAGGAAGGATCGCCCACCATCGCCGAGTTTGCCGCTTGGTTGGACGGCTAGACCGGTGTCCTTTTTGGGAAGCGGTGTTGTTCTTTATGTTCATGATCCAATCCTCTGCTGGTTCGTTCGGGCGCTGTGCCGGTGATACTCGGGCTTCTTGACCTTCTTCCCCACTACCCCCAAAGCCTGCTCCAAGAATGCGGTGGCCATCTCACAATCCGGCCCCTTGAATCCCACGGCATCAATTTGGATCTCGCCTGTGCTCCCGATGATTATTTCGATGGTTCTGTTCATTTATACCCCCATGAGCACGAGTTTAATTGTGCCGTTTTGTTGTTGGCGGCGAAGAACGGACAATCCCCTTTTTCTGGCTTCGATCGTGGCTTTGTGGACCCCGTAGAGCTGGAGGAGTTTGCCGTATCCCTGGCGGGTGAAGAACAACATCCCGCTCAAGAAGATCGCTAAGGACTTGGACCTGGCGGTTTCCACGGTCTGCTACTGGGAGTTGGGCGAACGCTTTCCTTCCGGCCGCAACTTGGAGATGCTCGCCGAATATACGGGTATGCCGCCCTGCAAGCTTATCTGCATCATTGCCGACAAGTGCGTCCCTGCTGATTGCCTGCTGGCGATGGGCCGAACGCCATAAAACGCCAGCGCCTCGCCCCTTGCCCATTTCACTTTAAGTGGAAACTACGTTCTTGCTCTTGGAACTGCGCTAATCCAAATTAACTTGTTTGCTAATAAAAAGCGGCAGGCTATTCAATGGCTGGCAGTGCCGTCACCGCCAACAGGACCATCATGGACATCGTCCTGTTCTCCTCAACCGCCTGTGCTCCGCCACACCTTGCTCTTGGAGCGGCGTGGGGTGGCCTCGCCCGCCCGGCAACAACAACTAAAGGAATACAAGGTTTATGAACGACACAACTCGAAACGGAAATGGCCCCGGGCACGCCACACTAAGCAAACCAGAGTTAACCTCTCCTTGCCACCACGGACGCAGTATGAAAAACACCCTGGTTGCACTTTTGGGTGGCTTTGCACTTCTTCCCGGCTCTTTGGATTCAAGGCGGCAGCGAGGAATGGGAACCTGGAACCCGAATACACGATACCCCATGCCAGTTCACGAAGCTGGTTTGAATGTATTGTAGCTTCAAATCTGGGTGGTGCATTTCGACCACCGGCATCAATCACCCAGAGGGAAATCGAGTTAATGCCTTTCAAGATGCTTTCGAAGATACCTTTGAAGAAGCCTTTGGTGATGCCCTGATGGATGCCTTCGAAGATACTTTTGAAGATCCCGTTGAAGATCCTTCCGAAGATGCCTTTCAAGATCCCTTTCAAGATCCCTTTGAAGATCCCTTTGAAGATGCCTTTGATGATGACCTGGTTGATGAAGGTGATGATGCCTTTGATGATGCCTTTGATGTTGATGACCTGATGATGGGTGCCGATTCTCAATAATGCGAAAATCAGGTCGAAGTTGGCCTCGTCAGCACAAGCAAATGAGACTTTTGAGACCTTGTGACCAATGGAAAGAAGGTCACCGGGGCAGAATTGAGGTTGACGGGTTGATTTCGCTTCCTGGTCGCCTGGTTGATTGGTTTGTGGCTTTGGCGGGTGTTCATGCTTCAGATCCTCGCCAAACCCAAAGAACTCACCCATTCATCCATCCATCATCCTGACCTTCACATTCTTTCGTGGTAACCTTCGAAGCAACCTGACCTTGGATGTTGGAGAAGATGATACCTTGAAACCTTCGGATCAACCTTGGGATCAATGTGAACATGAAACCAGGAAGTGAAGCTGGCGAGTGAACATGAGGAGTGAACTTGAACAATGCAGATGAACCATGAACATCAACAATGAACATGGACAAGGAACATGGAACCTTGAAACCCCGAGACCTGTGAGACTTTTGAGACTTTGAGACCAGTTGGATCGTTTCCACCATACGGAAGTTGTTGAATTCCAGCATGTTTCCTCGTTTTGGCTGATATTCATGGATTCCTTACCCTGGTTGCCTGGTTGAGTGGCAGGTCTGGCGATGGAGAGCGTTGGAGGCCGATGCGAAGCGTTAACGATAAAGGCGATTCGTGGCGGTACAGCATTTCGATCACAACAGGCCCAGGAGCTACTTTTCGGGCAAAGAGGTGATCAACACAGGGAAAGGAGATCGGTCGGTTGTGGGGCATTCCTGGGGCTATTCTTGATCTGGCGGCGGTTATTATCGAAATCACGGGCATCGAGGCTGGTTGCTGGAGGGGTTGTTGGATGATTGGCAGGGCAATGAGGACGAATCGAGATCGGGGCCGGCAAACTCCAATCCCCAGCCAAATGTGATCTTGGTCCTCTTTCTGATTCTGGGGGAAAAGAGAAAATGCAGCCGTGACCTGCGCCGCGGCTGCATTGGTTGCCGAAAACTCGATCTATGGATGACTACATCAGATAGGGATTGCTGATGATCTGGGCCGGTTTGTGTCCCGGGCTGGCAGGATTGATCGTCACAACCGAAGCGGCGCTGACCGCGCCTCCATAGGGATTACTGACCTCCAGCACATACTTCCCGGCGTCCAGCGCACGAGCGCGGAAAGTGTAGGATACATCGTTCGCCCCTCGGATCGGTGCCCCGTCTTTGTACCATTGGTAACAGAGCGGGGGCACTCCGACCGCGTAACCGTTCAACGTCACTTCGTCGGTCACATCAGCCGCCACCGATTGAGGAGACATCGAGATCACGGGCTTATCGGTAAGGATGAAGCCGGCGATCGTGCTGGCGAAGTTATAGCTAATGAACCCGTTGCTGCCATGCGAGGCGCGGTTGCCAATGATTTTCAGGTGATCCGTATTCAGCGGGTCGCTGCCCGTGCTCAGGCCACCGCCGATGCCGCGCACCCACGGGGTGTCGCCCACGTTAAGCACTGGCGGAGTACTTGGATAAAACACCGATTGCACGCGATTGTGTGTTGCATCAATAACGAACGCATCGGTCAGCCATTCCATTGAGTCCGATGAGGCAACGAGCTCGACCACGAATGGGGTGTGAGGGAAGAGACTCTTGAGTCCGGTAATATCGATACTGTAGCCGGGTTGATCGTTATTTCCACCGACTGAACCGGGACCGAAGTTGACGCCGTCGCGCAGGAAACCCCAATAGACTTGCTCATTCCCAGGCTGAAGGTAATTGTACACTTGGTAATACCCGTTTAGGTAGCTTAAGCTGTAATTCGGAGGCGAGGCCTGATATCCGCCAAATAAGCCGCTCGTGTTCGCGGTGGCCGCCGACCAAGTTACAGTCACGGAGCCGCTCGGTAGCGGGTTCAATCCCCCACCTGAACTCGCCTCATTGATCGTCTCGCTCAGGGTGTAGTAGTACTCGCCAGCGCACGCGTTTTAGCCGGTATTCATTGGACTCAAGCTCTCCCAATTGTTGGGCTCGATGCCAAACGCTGCCGCGGTAACCACCGCCCCTGAATAGGACGAATAGCTGCAATAATTAACTTTGAAGTTGAAACCAACTGTGGCGGCCTGGCTGACTCCGAGCATCAGGGCCGCGGCCGACACGGTACATGCCACTTTGCGGGCATTGGTGTTGTTAAAACCAGGACGGTGTCCTCTCATCATCATTATATCTTTCCCTTGTAACTTCATATTTTGCCTTTTGTTGAATTTGATTTTTCTCTCCGTGCGCAAGATTGCCCTTGAGCGAATATGCACATTACTTATGCACACATTTACATAATCTGCTATGGGGTGTTCACCCCATACAAATCGGAGCGCATTTGGCATCTTCCCTGCTATGTGGCTTGGAGCGAATCCCGCTAAACTGCAACGCAAGGGCTCCACATAATCACAAACCTGCCAAAATGAACCAGGCTGCCGTGATTATTAACAATCGCGTCGGCTTTGGGTTCTTTTCTCTTGCTGTCAGCCTGGCGACCTTCATGGATTGAGGACGGCTCAGTAAAACGTGACCCTGAAGACCCTGGGGCAGTTTGTTGACCGTTTCCATTGCGAGATTTCAGACGTGGTTGGGGAGAAATGAGGAAGTTGTCGAGGCCCAGGATAAAGCTGGCCTTGATCACAGCTAAAAATGAGGGGCCAGCGCAAGTTCTTCAAATCCCCACCCGCCTGCCCTCCGACGTTTTTAGACGGCCAGAGGAAAGGAGCAGGTGAGGTCGGAGTGCCCCAACTCACAGCTAAAAACGAGGACAGCCCACAATTCTCAACAAGCCCCACACCCACCCCTCCTCCCACAGCCTTTGACAGCCGCAGGAGAAGAGGCAGGTGCAGGGGATGGTTGTGGTCGCCAATTAGATTAGAGGTGCCGCCTTTCCTCTCGGCAGGCCAAACGTTCACGGGAGGCATCGAGGCTATTCTTCCAGTTTGGTTTGCGGCGAATCTGGATGAGGATGTCGCTGCCCATGAAGTTGGCTATGGCATCAGCAAGGCGACGCCGATGATATATAATCGTGGAGGCGTTGAGGTGGCGTCTGCGTGCAAGGCTGGCCAGAGGTTTACCTTCGACCAGGCAGTTGATAATGGCTTGATCCCTTGCTGACAAAGACGCCATGAATGTCTGCCAATCAACGCGTCTGGCTGCTTTGGTGCCTGGATCTTCTTCATCCCGGCTCAAAACGTCATGGAGCACTAAAGGTTCGCCAACGCCATCAACACTGGCCCCGGGTGCAGCTTCATCCAGAGAGCTGCTGGGCTGTAGCCGCCTCCCAGACCTTGGCCGTCCCATTGACACTGCCAGTGACAATCCGCCGGCCGTCCGGCGAAAAGGCAGACCAGGCAATGGACGTGACAATATCACCGCCGGTTTTGAAAGTGAGCAGTTCCTTACCGCTGTCCGATCTGAGCTGGCCGTTACAATCCGCTGGCCGTCCGGGGAGAACGCCACAGAGTAAACCCCGTCAGTGTGCCTCTTGAGGGGCAGGGGGGCAAGTTCCTGATGTTGAGCCGGTGGAAACCCTGAATTGGGACTGGGTGAGGGGGTGGGGCATGTTTGGCATATCTGGCCAGGCAAAAACAGAGATCGGGTGGGTGAGGGGGTGGGGCAGGTTTCCTATATCTGGCCCGTCAAAAACGCAAATCTCCTGGGTGAGGAGGTGGGGCAGGTTTCCTATATCTGGCTGGGCGAAAGAGCCAATCCACTCCACTTTGATACCCTGATAAATTTTTAAATGGCCGGATATACAAAACATGCCTCCCCGCCCCACCCACTGGAAAGCGTAGTACCCTGGCATCTCCAAAAAAGGGCTCGCAGCTGAACAATACGGTCTTCCACGGGCAGGATATAGGAAACTAGCCTCCCCGCCCCACCCACCAGAATAGGCATAGCACCCTGGCATTCTGAGGCAGCAAGGCACCCAGCAGCACACAATTGGGCCTCTCCACGGGCAAGATATAGGAAAGTTGCCTCCCCGCCCCACCCACCAGCAAGCATAGCATCCTGGCATTTGAAGCAGAGCGCCAGGTAGTGAAAAACACGTCTTCCACGGGCAGGATTTACGAAACTTGCCTCACCCCCTCACCCACCGCACGCCTGTTTGTCTCAACCGAAGAATCTCACCAATTGGTGAGGTTTGGCTTTCGTGGTCTCTTGGTCGCGTCCCTGGTACTGCTCCTGGTGCCAAAGCTGGATATGGAAGGGCGCGGTCCAGGGTTTACCTCGACCGCCCCTTGAATATCACCTTGTCATGTGGTTAGGCAGGCAGGAGGACGAGGGAGCGGGTCAACGTCCGGCTCAGCGTTGTTGGCATTGTCAGGTAACGGATCTGGACATTGAGGCGGTTGTATGGTCCAGATGGTTTGCCCGTGATGTTTACGGCTGGTTACTCTGCCCGCGATATGCTCGTTTTCTGAATCCTCAAGGCGGCCAAGGTAAGCCCCACACGAGTTTTGCCAGGCCAGTAGTTTCCTGGCTTCGTGGATGATCTTGCTTGGCGGATTGACCAGGCGCGTCTCCAGGGTTGTAGAGCTGCCTTCCCACGGTTCAAGGCGAGCATGGTTCAGCGGCGTTTCTGGGTTGTGGAATATTTCGCCGTCGATGAATTCCAGCAACTTCATCTCGGGCGTCGTCTGTTCCAGTTTTTCGACGATCTCAGGGTGTTGGTAGGGTGTGATGCCGTACCTGGAGTCGGCCAGCTCATTGGGGACCTGCCATTGTTCCAGATGATGCAAGAACGCGGGCATCTCCAACATCAACTGGTTCCAAAAGCGGGCATCAAGTTCAGGGGATCCAGTCCTCATGGGCATCCTGGCTTTGATGACCTTGAGCACGATGATTTTGTCCCGGACATCGATATCCAAAGGTGGCAAGACCTGCAGCCGTTCTGGGTCGTCATTCAGGCTCAACGACATGCGCCAGAGCGGGTTCAGGATCAGGGCTTCACGATGCTTGGCGTGGCAGTTCTGGTCTCTTCCGGTGAGGATAGTTTTGATGTTGGCTGCGAAATGACGGCGTGAGCGAATGTCCACCTATTCAGCCTTGTCCTCCAACATTAAATGCTCCGCGCCGAACATGTGCGAGTTGAATTGCGTATGCCCCATCATGAACTGGTAGGGCTTGGAGCTGCAGGCACGTTCAGCCGGCGTAAACTGCCAGCCTGCCGGAGGCCCGATCAAGTTGGCTGGCTTTATGCTTTGGCCCGGGCAAAAATCCGCCGTCATAAGCAAAGTTTTGCTTGCTCTGGAATCTGACCGGAGCGATAAACGATGCGCATAAGGTCAATCGCCTCCACGAGCCGCTGACTCGCTGCTGTTTCAGCCAACGACCCGCGTGCGGAGAACGATGGGCAAAAGGGTATGGGTTGCCAGCTTTCAGCTTGGCGTAGGCAGGGTGAGGGGTTTGGAACGTTCACCCGACTGAGGTCCAGAATCTTCTTCCGGCGGTTTCTTGGCGACGAACTTCAACTTCTCGGAATAGTTGGGGCGTTGTCGAACGGTGCTGCCAGCCGCCCTGATACCCTTTGTCCCGTCATTCCCTCTCATGAACCAACTGGAATTGGAGAAGCCCAAACCGACCAGCCAAAATATTGTGGGATTCCTCCATACTTTTTCTCCTGGAATCCGCATGTGGAAATGAAGGCACTAACGCCTTCGCTTATGAAACCGGCTGACGACAGGCAAGAAGCCCCCCTTCGTAAGGCCCTGCAACGGGCTAAGGGCCCTGGAGCGCTCCTCGGTCGGAGGGTCAATTCAAGAATCAAAACGAAAGATCACAAACCATGACGACGCTAAATAAGAGAAAGAAGTCTTTTTTGAATACAAAAGCCACCTCAAGAGAATCGTCATGGATACAACTGAATGAACGACGGCTCACACGAACGGGTTTGCTGCTGCTGCTGCTACTGCTGACGCTTCCTGCCGTGGTGCAAGCTCAATTCACTTATACGACCAATAACCGCTCGATCACCATCACGGGATACACCGGTACCAACGCCGTGATGACCATCCCCAGCTCGACCAATGGCCTGCCAGTCACAAGCATCGGGGACGATGCGTTCTCGTTCTGCACCAGCCTGACCAGCATCACGATCCCCGACAGCGTCACCAGCATTGGGGAGGAGGCCTTCTATGGCTGCACCGTCCTGCAAAGCGGCATCATCGGCAATGGCGTCACCAACATCGGACAATATGCGTTCTGGGACTGCCTTAGCCTGACCGGCGTCTATTTCCAGGGTAACGCCCCCAGCCTTCATATTGCTTCTTCTGTGTTCGCCGATGACTTCCATGCGACCGTCTATTACTTGGCGGGGACTTCGGGCTGGGGCACGACGTTTGGCAGCCGTCCTGCGGCTCTCTGGAATCCGCAAGTACAGGCCACCGGTGCCAGCTTTGGCGTGAGGACGAATACGTTTAGCTTCACCATTACCGGTACGAGCAATCTGGTCATCGTGGTGGAAGCCTGCACCATTCTCGCAAACCCCATCTGGTATCCGTTGGCCACGAACACCCTCACGGGCGGCTCGTGCTATTTCAGCGACCCGCAATGGACTAATTATCCGGCCCGTTTCTACCGCCTCCGCTCGCCGTGAGGCGTAACACTCGCAGGTAGTTTCCACGCCTGATGATCAAATGGGTAAGCGCCAAAACCTCCTTCACCGGTCTGAGCCGCCACCTGCTTCGCCTATGAAATCGGCTGACGACAGGCAACAAGCCTTTTTCCGAGAGGCCCTTGCGCAAGGGCGGAGGAGGAAACCGCAGATTTCGCCACCGAAGAACGGTGGGGAGAGTATCCAAACAAACACCAAGACCCAGGTACCTGTCACCTGAAATAGAAAGAGAAAGGAATTAGGTATGAAAGCGAACTCCGATTGCACCAGAATCGACCGCCGGACTTTCCTGCGGTCCGGTGCCTTGGGCAGCGCCGCGCTGTTCGCGGGGAGTTGGGCCTGTTCAGGTCAAACTGCCGCGAAACGGCAGGGTGAGATCCCCTTTCCCGCACAGTGGTTTGCAGCCTCGATCCCGGAACTCCAAGCCCTGATGTCCGCAGGTGCAATCACCAGTCGAGAACTCACCCTAGAGTATCTGACACGCATCCGCAGCCTCAATCCACTCCTGAATGCGGTCATTGAGATAAATCCGCAGGCCTTTTCGATCGCGGCCGGGCTTGACACTGAGCGGCGTGCCGGGCAGGTCCGGGGCCCGCTCCATGGGATTCCTGTAATCCTTAAGGACAACATCGCCACAGGGGACACAATGCAAACAACGGCGGGGTCGCTGGCGTTGCTGAACAGCCAAGTGCCTGGAGACGCGGCACTGGTGGCTCAGTTGCGCGAGGCGGGGGCGGTGATCTTGGGCAAGGCGAACCTCTCCGAGTGGGCCAATTTTCGCGGTGACAACAGCTACAACGGCTGGAGCGCACGTGGCGGATTCACACGATGTCCATACCTGTTGAGCTACGATCCGTCGGGGTCGAGCTCCGGCTCCGCAGTATCGGCGGCAGTCAGTCTCTGCTCCGTGGCCGTCGGCACGGAAACCGACGGCTCGATCATGTCGCCTTCGGATCACAATCATGTTTTCGGGCTGAAACCCACCGTCGGTCTGATTTCGGGGACGGGAATCATTCCCATCGCGCACAGCCAGGACACAGCGGGGCCCATTACGAGGACCGTGACTGACGCGGCGATTCTGCTTGGCGTGCTGAAACAGGGAGGGGGCGATTATAGCGGCGTGCTCCGGCGCGGAGCCCTGGAAGGCGCGAGGATCGGAGTTGACTTGAAGTACTTCACGAATTCCTCCTGGGGAGACCCGCCGAGCTATCCGCTCATGCAGAAGGTGCTGGCTGCCATGGTGGAACTCGGCGCGACACTGGTTTACGTGAACACGGACCCTTCATTCCTGAACAACAACAATGAGTACACGGTCCTGTTGTACGAGTTTAAGGTGCAGATCGCGCAGTATCTGGCCACACTCCAGAATACTGAGGCCAGGACGCTGGCTGACCTGATCGCTTTCAACAACAGCCACTGCACGGAGGAGATGAAGTACTTCGGGCAGCAGATCTTTGTGGCGTCCGAGGCAACGAGTGGTAATCTCAATGATCCCACCTACACTGCAGCGCGCGCCGCTAGTATCCAAGATGCGCGCGTCAACGGGATCGACGGAACGCTTAATTCGCAGAGCCCGCCGTTAGACGTCCTGGTCGCGCCCACATCGAGCTACCTCTACAGCTTTGCGGCGGTCGCTGGTTATCCGAGCACCTCCCTGCCGGTTGGCTTCCGTGGTGACAGGAGCCCTGTGGGCTTCTGCATGGTAGGCAGCGCCTGGCAGGAAGCGAAAATGCTGGGGTTCGCCTACGACCTTGAACAGGAGCTGAACGCGCAGGTTCCCCCACAGTATCTCGGTTCGGTCCCGCACGAACCGCCTAATGCCGGCCTCTGCACAACACCGCAGCCAAAGATCCGCGGCGAGACGGGCAACATTGATTGGCGTTCGCGCCACTTGCTTTAATCCTTGAGAATCTGGCTGCAATACTGACGGGATGCAGAATCAAGCGGGTGCCGCCGATGGGTTCGGAGCGGCGGCTTTTGCTATCTCTTCAGTCTCCCTGCCGGAAGTTCTTTGGGCCGCGGGAAAGGTTGTTCCGACGGGCAATCGGCTTTCCCGAGTGACGGGTCGGTTTGAAAGAGGTTACAGCGACCCGTTTCGCTTTTACAGGAAGGGTTGGACGTGACGGATATGGAAGGGCATGGTGAAGGTGGAGCCCTGCACCGCCCCTTGGATATGAGAGTCTCAAGCTCAGCCCACCAAACATGCCAACGGACTTGGCTGTTCCTCTTGGTCTGGCTATGGGTCGGCTGGTTAGATTACTGGTTAAGGGCATCTGGGCGGCTGAATGGTCCATACCGTCTGACCGTGGCTCTTGCGGCTGATGATGTGACCGGCGATGGCGCGTTTCAGGGTCTTGGAAGTGCCAGCCAGGTCGAGGGTGGAGTGGTGGAGCACTTTCCGAACATTGATCGTATATAAACGGCATATTTGGTGGTGGCTGGGGGGTACCATGTGATGTTGTTTGTTTTTTATATAATCAAGTTCTGGAAATGCTCCACCACTCCACCCTGGGAGAAGAACCAACTCCCTGGCTCCCTGAAACCGCCGGATGCCAAGGAAACAATCGATTTCTATACGTTTGATGTTGGGAAACTGCTCCACCACTCCACCCTGCAAGCAAATTACCCCCTTGGCAACCTGAGACCAACGGCTGCCAGGAAAATGACCAATTCCTATACGTTTGATGTTGGGAAAGTGCTCCACCACTCCACCCTACCCCCCCCTCCTGCATCTCCCCAAGGCTCCGAGGCTGTCCAAACACCAAGTGTAGCGGACAACCTCACAGCCAGGGGTATCCTAGCCAACCATTGCCGGCATAAGGGGCGGACGGGGTAGGCCATCAGCTCCATCCTCGCCTATTGGGTCAGGAACATCAGGAACGGTTACTGGTGGGGGTTGGATTGTCCATACTGTTTCCCCTCTAACCGTCCTGGAGTCGATGCGGTGGTGGGTCTCTGGGGATGCCTGCAACTTCCCCAGGTAAGTGCCGCAGGAGTTGGCGTACTTCAACAGCGACTTGGCCTCGAATGCCATGCGCCCAGTGAAGAGACGATCCTGAATCTCCCGTGCAGTCCCCTCAACAGGCTCATCAATGCGATCACCAGGAACGGCCGCTTCAAACCCCCGTGCGAATAATAGTTTCGGATCCTGTATGCATCGATGCCTTGTGGCAGGGTGGAAGGGTGGAACCAGTTTCCCAATCCATTGGCCCGTAAAGCCACATCCGCTAAACTCAGGGTGGAAGGGTGGAACCAGTTTGTGAAACCATGGCCCTATAAACCATGCCTTTCTCTGCTACTACCAACCATTTCTTTTTATATCCTTGGAATTCAAAACAGGTTCCACCCTTCCACCCACCTCAAAAAGACCCAATAAAATCAGGGTGTTGGTGAGGGTGGGGGGTCAAAACCGAGGTCGCACCCTTCCACCCTACCCCCATAGGCGCTAACTTAAGTATTGCCAATCGGGTTCTGGCTGTGTTATCAAGCTGGGGTGAAGCACGCCAATCTACTGGATGAGGAGTGGGAATTCCTCACGGACTTTCTTCCGCCGGACTGGC
>Ga0326728_10014405_pt1 | contig 16797 bp, 14 predicted proteins | sample MB3enrmetagenome_FD_207602 | JGI IMG/M metagenome (GOLD analysis project Ga0326728, IMG submission 207602) | Lab enriched peat soil microbial communities from McLean, Ithaca, NY, United States - MB31MN | ecosystem: Environmental > Terrestrial > Soil > Wetlands > Peat | place: USA: New York...
CGATTTGGCGCTGTGCAAATCGGCGATGATGTATTTGGTTCACTAATCGACCGAGATGCCAATTCGTCAAATGCGACGGGCTGCCTTTGCCTAGCAGCCCCTGGGTCATTTCTCGCTAGCGCCGAAGCAAATGTACTATCCGCACCCATCGCGAATAACAGATTCCTGATGTTATATGAGCGGGAACCGCATACCATTCTCCGCTTTTCTTTTGACATCCAGAGGGCAGTTTGATGCGCGGTCAGGCCATTATCTCTCGCAAAATAGGCGATTAATTGGACTGGTTGGTACAGGCTTTCAGTGGCGACATAAAACTTAAACCGTTGAAGAGGACGGAAGAGATGATACAGACTGTAGGCACGTCGAATGCGCCCCAGGAGCGCTGTGACATACTTACTTTCGGGACATGACCAATCATGAGTCAGTTCTTGACAATCACACATTCCAGAGGGCGGCGGCGGAAACCGCCGAAAGAAACGGGCGATTGCAGTTCTGACACTAAGGGCTGGAGGTCCAACTCGCCAGAAATAGGCAGCTTCGGTAAGACCCATTACAGAAACGACACAATTCGTGCCGACTGGGTGTAGTTTGATCTGCGTATCCTTCCATCTCAGCCCGCCTGGGGGAGCCACGACCGGTGCGAACCCAAAGGTCTTTCGGCGATCACTGAGTATTACAAGCCCCTCTTTGATGGGGACGTGCATCAGTATACTCATTTTATTACAACCCCTTTCTGTAAAAGGAGTTATGGGCGATCCGGACCAGCACCACCGAACGAGGTGCGATTTCTCTATTTGGTACTCTATGTCTCGTTTGGCCCCGTTCACCGCAGTCCGCCGGGTTTCAAACTGATCTCCAACGAAATTGTATGCTAAGACCGTGGTTCCATATAGAGAAACTCGCACACTGCTGTCCATAGAGCGAAATGGTCGTGCCGGCTAGAATAGGAAGTCCGGATTCATCCGCGGGATTTGCCTGAAAAAATACTGTCCGTGTTTAGTGCCTGTGTAGTAACTGCTCGAAGTCCGGGGGCTGTTTGTTGATGTTCGGCTGTGATTGGAAACGGCGGGAAATGGCGCGGGAGCCGCTGTTTACGCGGCACCAGCGATTCGATAGTCACCAGGGGAATCCCGATGTATCATTCCTGTTTCCCAACGATCTCGGGCCAATGCCTTTCCGGTAGGTGTTCAGGTAGCGCCAGAATCGGCTCGCCTCGTCCTCGAGTAGAGATGCCCCCATTCCGATACTGCAGGCAAAACAGGCAAGACCATGACTCGTCCCATCGGTTAAGCCATTCCAGTCAGCATGAAACGGATTGCAGATAGGGGAGAACCTGATCGGGAGTAAGCAATGTGTGAGGCGAAGGCTACACCATAGTTTTCTGAAAGTGGATTCTTTATTTATTTTTTTGGCGAGTCATCACAACACCTATGGGTGTATCATCAGCGATCATGGGGGCCTGGGGATTCATGCAGACGGAGAGTCTGCTGAGGGGGAAAACCATTATCGTCCGGCTCCGATACAAAATGCCGCTCATTCAGGCCAACTGCCATGATCTGAGGATGTGATGATTAATTTTCCGATCTTGGAGCAGCTCGATGTTGCTGACTATGGGATGTTTCCTGGTATAGAAGCCAGCGAGCCTGGACTGCATGTCAGATTTCAGCCAGGTCTCACTCTTATTCTCGGAGCTAACGGTCTGGGCAAGACTACTCTTGTCATTCTCATCTATCGGATGCTGACTGGGCCGTATGACATTCCAGGCCTTGGAGGGGGAGGGCCCTTGGGAAACATCCGTCTGACATCCATATTAATGAGGGCAAATGATCGCCAAATATTTGCCCATCGCGTTTTTGATAATGCTCGGACGGCAAGAGCATGTCTTACGTTTCGACTTGGCTCGCACTTAATCCTGATAGAGCGCAACCTAAAGGATCTCAAGCTCATTCGATTCACTGTTGATGGCAAATCCTTGTTGGCTATTTCGGATATTGAGGAAGAATCGTTTCAAGCAGCAATGCTGCAATTGATCGGTGTCTCATCCTTTGGTGACTGGATACTCGTTCTGCGCCACCTGGTTTTCTTCTTTGAAGATCGACGAATGCTCGTCTGGGATGCTTCGGCTCAGCGCCAGATATTGCGATTAATTTTTCTTCCTGTGGATATATCCAGACAGTGGACATTACAGGAGAGAGAGATCCTTGAAATCGATAGCCGAATGCGCAATCTCAATGCAGCACTCACGCGCGAGGAACGCGCGATGGCTAAGAATGAGGTCAAATTAGCATCAAGCGCTGATGTACGCCATGAATTGCAGACCCTCGAAAAACTTCAAGAGATCGATGAAGAACGGCAGGAAAAGTTAGAGGCCGAGGTCGTTGATTTAGAGGCTGGCAGAGACAAGGCACGTCTTCGGTTTCTTAAAGTTGAGCAGGAACGAGAGTCGCGCTATCGCGAGCTTGAACGAGCCAAACTGCTGGCTATCGCAGCACGGTTTCCGGATCGTTCGGAAACAGCACGTTTCATATTTGCCCAACTGCTCACTGAAAATAAATGTCTGGTTTGCGGAAACGATGCCCCCACAGCTGCTGCTGACTATGCCAGCCGGATAAATCATAAAGCTTGTGTTGTCTGCGGTTCCGACCTAGCTGATCGAGATAAGGTAATTCCTCAGGCAGAAGTCTCTGATAAACGAGTCGAGCTCGTCGTAGCTGACTTAGAAGCGATTGAGAAGGAACTTGTCGAGGCACGGAGCAGTTTGCAGGAAGCTGTACGACGTCACGAATCACATTTCGAGGAGATGGCGGGTCTTAATGCCAAAATTAGCGAGCGGTCCCTTCGCATCGATCTACTCATTAGAAATCTTCCACCGGCAGAAACTGAAATGCACAAAGAACGGCGAGAATTGGCCTCAATGCGGAGCCGTGTGGAAGAATTGCGGCGAGAATTGAAATTTAAACGCTCAGCCTTCCGAACATTTGTGGATCAAGTCAATGTCGACCTCGCGACCCATTCAGAAGAGATAAGGAGATCATTCGGGCAGTATGCGGAAGGCTTTCTGCTGGAGAAATGTGCGCTCATCTGGTCGCTAAAGAAAGACCGGCTCGGTGAGACGGGTGATTTCTTTGACTTTCCTGCGTTCGAATTGGAGATGACTGGTACTGACTTTCCAACGCCGGTGCGACGAAGTGGACCAGAGCAAGTTTCAGAGAGTCAGCGCGAGTTTATTGATCTTTCATTTCGAATGGCGCTCATGGCAATCGGTGGGATTAGCGGTATTGGGAGTTTAGTTTTCGATGCGCCGGAATCGTCACTCGATGCCGTTTTCTCCCAACGAGCGGCAACGGTGCTATCCCGTTTCGCCAGCACGGCCGGCGATAACCGCCTCGTTATCACTTCTAATCTCGTAGACGGACAGCTCATCCCGAACCTAATCAGCAAGGCGACAACATCTTCAGATCGTCGATCCCGAGTAGTGGATCTCGTTGGGATTGCCGCTCCCAGCGCAGCAGTTAGGGAGCTGCGAAAAGAATATGAGGCTGTTCGCGACAAACTGCTGACGGAGAAAAACCCATGACGCCAGAAGATGGCAGATCCAATGGGTATATTGGCTCTCTCAAACGTCGCATACGGATTGTTATGCTGCTAGATGCGGCAGAGTGCGCAGGATTAGTACCGCTCGCGATAGGCCATTTGCATTTCCTAGCCTATATGTCAAACACTCTTGCACCTGTCTGGGACATGCCAATACTCGAGGGCAAGCTTCTCAAGCGGCAGAGCGGCCCATTCTACCCAGCACTGCAACGGGATCTCGATCATCTCGTCGGCTCGGGAGTCGTTTCTATATCAAAGCTTGGGTATTTGCTTAGCGAGGGGAATCGTTGGCGTCTAGAAGGATCTTATCATTTGAACAAGACGCTTGCGGCTCCGATTCTTGTTGCCCTTGAGCAGTTTGAAAGTGAACAACTGCTTATGTCATTCATTCGTGAAATGGTCTATGCGATCTCTGCGCTGAGTGAAAATGACTTTGACAATGCCATTTCGGCGGATGCAACCTTTACGGATCCCGTCATAGCTTTTGGCAATGTACTCGATTTCGGGGAGTGGCGAAAAGTCAATTATACCGCGAACGCAGCGCGTCAGTTCGGTCACCTCTTGCCGGAAGGAACCAACGCAACTCTTGGTGAAGAGTTACACTTTTATGTTCGGCACCTCCATCGGAGGATGCATGGCGAACGATAGCCCAAATACTCCGTCACTCGGACCCTGGACCGGCGCTGATCTCAGTGGGACGGCTAGAGCCAATATGGGCCTTGGAGCGGATTACGAGTTACCTTTGCATGTTCGTTTCATCGCTGGTGCTGCGAAGCTTATCCGGAAGCGACGAGCGATAACAAATGGGAAGACAGACGCGATAGAGCCCGCGATATTCCTTCTTCAACCGACGCCTCCAGATTTAGGTGCTCCGGCAAGGCGGGTACCAATGCTTGATAATGGACTCACTCCGCTAACAGGCAGACTGTGGTTCGTAAATGCGGTAGTTAACGTAGGAAAATACATCGAACTCAGTGGCGAGGAGGATGACGAGCTATTTCGAAGAATTGCAGAGGATTTCAGGCTTGGTGATGTGCAGGCTATTGTCTTTGATCCCCGGGCAGAGTCGATCGAAATTCGTTACTATCCGCGCGGACTTCAGAACCCGGATATTTGTGAATTAATATCTGTAAGCGGTACAGATATATCGCTCGATGGAATCTTCGCAGCGATTGATCGCATACATCAAAACTGTTTTGTCACGCCCGACGCGCAATCCTTGTCTGGAAAGCTGAGGCTGTGGAAGGATTCATCAAAGTGGCTACCATCTTCGGATGCCGAGGCCATTATCCAAATGAATCTCAAAGCAGGGCTAACCACTGCCTTCCCAACTTGCACGGTCCGTCATGAACAACCGCAGGTATCGGGGCGACTGGATCTTGAGATTGAAGAAAGTGATCCGCTTGATTGCGGTCACATAACTCGTCATGCCATTCTTGAACTTAAGGTGCTTCGAAGTTTTTCCGAGACCGGCACTCCTGTCCCTTCAGAAAAAACACTCGATGACGTGACCTCAGGCGTACAACAAGCAGCAGCCTACCGAGATGAAAAATGCGCTCGCGCATCTGCGCTCTGTTGCTTTGACATGCGGCGGGAACCCAGCGGAGAGACATGTTTCAAACACATCCGGAACACAGCTAAAGACACCTGTGTTAGGCTAAGGCTTTGGTTTATTTTCGCAACCTCAAAATTGTACCGGGCTACCCTTGTCCCCTTAGGACTTCAAGAGCACTAACAATGTTTCATTGAGAGCTGGACGTCCACCTTGTTGCGCCGATGAATGCATCGAGCGGAAAGCCTCCATGCGAGATATTTTGTAGCCAGCACAAGGAGCGAGCTGTGCAATTATGTCAGCCGTGCGGATGTGAACATCAGCATATTGACTGTCTCCCATCACCATCCATACCACCCCGCCGCTCACCAGACTGGCATGGATCTTAGATAGGACAAGCAGCATGTCAGCAAAATAAGCTCCAATCATCGATGGGATCCACGGGTTCCAGAGGCGCACTGGCGCTTTTCGAAGGCATCTTAGTGCACGATTCAAGATTGGTGACATCAAAGGAGATCTTGGAAAATTTCGTCCTATCTGAACATGAGAACAGAGAGTTGAGCGCCTGAGGCTTTGATTCATTTTGCTGTCGGTGAGATAACCCAATGCCCAGAGTTCGACATTGTAGACATCAGTGTAATCAAAGGAATTCGGGTATGGAGGCGAGAATACCGCCAGGTCAAATCGCATATCGGAATGCAAAATCTCCCGGCAATCCCCACGGATGAGTTCGAAAGCTGAGCACGCACGTCTTGAGTAACGGTGTATCTCCAAAATCGCACGATGCACGGCGCTGTTGAATAGGTTGTCGACTTGATCCGGATCGCGTCGATTTTGTTGCCATCCTCTCCGGTAGCGACGCCCTTTTCCGCTGATAAGTACATTGCTAACATCGACTAGTACGCCACCCAGCAATACGCGGAACAGGCGCTGATGGCATTCATTAGTCAGATCTTCAATTGCTGCTAAGATGGTCGCGACGCGGGATGCAACGCTGAGGTCAAAAATCCAGCGTCCATTGACACCAGGTTCGACAAACGTTGGAGGCGCAGCACGAAACAGTGTGGGTGGGGCCATCGACCTCTTCCGAACTCTCCGCATGACTCTGCCCAGGTCGCGGACGAGCGCGTCTGGGTCATAGGTATGGAGCTTCGCCTCAATCAGATCTGCTAGATAAGGATTTACCTCGATGGTTATGGGGTAAATTCCGAGGAACTGGCATGCAAGAGCGGTCGTGCCGCTTCCGCCGAACGGATCAATGCAGCGGTGAACGGGAATCTCGCTTTCCGCGATAGCTCGAGCTACCAATTCGGGTGCGAATGCTTCTTTGAAGTGGCGCCAGCGTTGAAACGGCAATTCACGCGATCCCGCATTTGTGCCGAGTGACAATACCGTGCGTTTCTCAGTCCATTCATTGAATGATACCAGCACTGATTCTCTCCTACTATATATATCGCAAGAAACAACTGCAAAAAAAAGGAAAAAACAACTAATTGTAGGGCAAATGCCTACCGGTAAGTATGCAAGTAGCACCAGAGCTTTCCAGATAAGGATTACTGTGTGGCCCTAGTCCCTGACGACTGATTGAGTCTGAACGTTATTCCATGTCTTCGTGCACAGATATTTTTGCATAGAAATCTTCTGGGAATGGTCAATCCGACCCGTCGACCATCAGTGCCGGGTCAGATTTCAAGTCCGTCCGATGACACAGTGACATGCAATGACGCGAAAGTGTGGAAACTTTCTCCATATACGCGTATAAGAAAAATTTCCACAAAATCGTGTCATGCCGCGTCATTTTGTCATTCCGGAAGCAGCCCAATTCCTTCCCCAGGTTCGTGCTGCGCTCATTCTGCGTTTTCTGCAGCCGCAGCGCGATTGAGTTCCTGCCGCCGGATGTGGGAGTAGCGCTTCATGGCTTGGGCGCGGATGGTCACATCCGGCAGCGCGGCCTCCTGCATCTACGTGAATGCGGTATGGCGCCCGTCGGAGAACAAAAAACCTTACAGCCCGGCCTCCTTCCGGATCTCAATCCATTGCCGCGCATATTTGGTCATTGCACGGGTGGGATCCAGCGGCGGCTGGTTCTTTGTGAAGCGGCCTAGGGGTCGCCGATGCATACAGGAAATACGGGGTTGCCAATGATCAAAAGCTACATGCAGGACCCGATGGCAATCGGAAATGCACTGCTTAACTTGGGCACTCAGATCCTCCGCTCGAATCTCTCATCGGACAAGTCCACCCTACCAACCAATATCCTCAATACCGCCGCCAGCTTGGCGTCACAACTTTGAAAGCCTAAAAAGATAGAAATCAAAAGTGAACTGTGACAATGATCTATCCGTGCATAATACTGGGATTACGCAATCCCTCCATTGTTGCCTGGAACAAACGATCTGCGTCAACAGGGATGCGAACTTGAATCAACGCACTTTCTATGTCCTCCCGGGAGATGATTACCACACCTTTGCTTTCCGCAGCTTTCCTTTGACCCTCGATTTCGGCTTTCGTGAGCAACGTAACCACGATCGGCAATAGTTGGACTCCGGGCCATCCTGCATTAGAGAGCGCTCTGCGGAGTGTTTCGGTACGCTGCAGAACTTTGTCGGTTTTGTCATTTTGGTCAGGCAACCCTAACGTACATTCAACAACGGCCACATGTCCCCCGGGGGTGATTGCAATGATATCGGGCGCATTTGAGAGTTTTTGAGTTCGGCCGTGCTGTGTGACAGAAAACCCAAGCATTCCAAGCAGCATTGCCACACCGTCCTCGAAGCTCCGGGCATCGCTTCTCCTGCTTTCAAATAAAAGACGTTTCAGGACTGTCTGATCCTGGTCGAACGCTGATTGAATTGCATGACGTGGATTAAGAAGTCTTTTGGAATCCGCAATCCACCACTGCTGCAGTCCAGATCCTGCATAGGAAAGAAAGCACTGCAGGGTCGGTGTATCTCCCGCATCCACCAAAGCCTCCCCTTTAACCAGTTTCCCGATCTCGGCCCATTTAAACATCTCTTGTGTGACTCGGCCCCGAATTTCTCCACTTGATCCGCCAAAGCCTCTGTATCCGACAACAACTTCCTTTCGATCGATTCCTTTGGCTGCAATGACCCGAATATAAGCTTGCCCGTTCTCGATTATAGATCCTCCATCCATTTCTAAAGGGGGCTTGGCGAGAAACTCCATGAAGGCTGGGTCGCCGGGAACCGGTAACCCGTAATAGGTGTGGAGATCTGTAAGGTCAGCGAATGGTGGATTGAGTGCGCGTAGAAACCATTCCAGTCCAACCGTATTCAGAACCCGGTTCAGAAAAGTGTTCCTATTGCCGCCAGTAACTAGCAATGCGGGCAATCTTGGCGCCGATTGATACTCTACAGCCGCCGGCAAATATCCAGGCACAAATTTCGAATATGGCGTTTGGTTTTGGTCAACTGCCAATTGGGCCTCAGTTCCACCAGTCAATAGTTTGCCTGCAACCAGGCCATCCAAACTTTGATCAAAAAAATCTGCTGAAAAAGGAACCACCTTCGCCTTAGCCCACAAAATGGGACCATCAAGCGCTATTGTTTCTTGAATTGGATTTATATCAGCAGCAAGTAGGATCCGGGCTGACAGGATTGTCTCTTTCCCTTGCTCATGAATGCCTACAACCGCCACTCGGGCGTATTCGTACCCCCCTAGCCATGGCTTTACCAGCGATTGGAACTGCTCCAATTCTTTGGTCATACATTGTCCTCAAAAAATGCGGATTTCACATTTTGCCTATGCCTGCAATTCTGCCTATTGTACACGCAGTTTGGATACCGATAACTTTCGAAAATTTTATTCAGTGAATAGCCCTGTTGAGAGCGTATCCCTGAAAAATTCCCCATGATCTTTCCCCAGTATTAGGGGGCCTCGGATACGGCCCGCTGATATCCCAGCCCTCGCCGGCCAAATCGGATAACGCGGCCTCCCTATCGATCCACCTCCGCGCCGCCTCTACAGGCTCGTTTTTGTCGTCCGTAAGTAAAAGCCAGATCCCCGGTGAAACTCCAGCTACCATGCATACCGCATCGGAATACCTCCACGCCCGTAATATTTCGCCGGCGACGGTTTTATTTCATGGAAGCCTTCCCATAGGCGATTTTGCCTCCAGCAAGTTGGAAATGATGGGAAAGTCGCTGCGTGTCAATCAATCGCAGTCACGAAGTCGGAGCTTATTAGCTCAACGCCGGACCCGCCTACCATGCCCCTTAAGGGCGGATGGAAGACCCTCGGAGTTCTGGAGCAAAGTCGGGACCATCGGAAGCCTATTTGTGGCTCAAGCCACGGGGCATGATATCAATACCGCAACCACCATGGGAGCTACTGTAACTGCCGGGATTTATTTGCTAGTCAGGATGCTCGTGAAACAAGGTTAGAGCGAACACTTGCTGCCTTTGCGATACCCTCGGCAATCGCCTGTGTGTTAGCGAGAATGGAGGATTCCCAGAGCCTGATTACGTTCCAACCAAGCTTTTTTAGCAGCCGCGTGTCCCGTTTGTCTCTTATGATATTGCCTTCAATCTTCGCGATCCAATAAGAAGAATTTGATCCCTTCTGCAATTTCACTTTCCGCTTCGACCAAAGCCTGCCGTGCCAGAAGTCACCGTCACAGAAAACAACTATCCTAGCGCGATGAATGACAATGTCCGGCCTGCCAGGGAGATTCGACACATTCTTCCTAAAGCGCACTCCTAATCGCCACAATTCTGAGCGCAAATGGCGCTCGCACTGAGTATTACTAGACTTGCTTCCGCGGAGAGCGCGAGTTGCCTCCGGAGACGTAGAAGAATAGCTTCGAAACGAAACTGCCATTGAGCAGATACCCTTACTCAAATCAGATGGAAATCAGATCGGCATCAGACTCATCAATCATCCAAGAGCTTCAAGCAAGCCTTTTTGTTGATTGCGAGATCGAGATCGACGTGACCCTTTATTCGCTCTCGATCCAATTCCCTCTCCAGGGTGATCTGGATGGTCTCCTTGGTGAATGAGGTACTTCTCTGGAACTCCTAGAACTGGGTCCGGAGCGGGAACTACATCCTGTCTTGGCACTGCGAGAACGAGAGATCCTTTGTATTTCCGGCCAAAAAACTGCTGAGAGATCTCACGCGCAAGAATCTCAGCCATGAGCGATGGCACCGCGTTGCCAAGCTGCCGCTGAATTGCACCCCTATTTCCTGAAAAGACAACGTTTTTCGGGAATGTCTGGATAGCAGCCATTTCCCTCACGCTGAGCCGACGATTCTTCCAATGGAATGGACCGATTCCTGGTCCGGGCTGGGCCTGAATCGTCCAAGAGGGTCGATTTTTTGCCAGTTTTAAGAGAAAGCTCCAATAGCGCGTCCGCCAGCCGAACAACGGTATTCCACCCTTCCGGTTGGTATGCCAAAGATAATTCTCGCCCTCCGGGATGGATGGAAGGAGGTCGCGCCAGTATCCGCGCAACTGGAGATCCTCCTCCCCCAGTTCGTTCTCATATTGGCCGATGGCTTCCCAAGCCGTCACATATCCCGGCAAACTTTTTCCAAAAAGCGATTCGGGCGTTGTTTGACCTTCAGCTGGAATATTCGTAGGCAAAGGCCATTGGAACGGTTTCCCCTCTCGCTGACCCACAAGAAAGAAACGTTCACGCATTTGAGGAATGCCATAGTCCGCAGTATTCAAAACATTCCAAGTCAGTTTGTAGCTTTTCCCGCACTTTCGGTTGATCTCCTCAGTGGCTGCATACAAAAAGCGGAATCCTTCCTCTTTGCCGGAGTACCTGATGCCATGAACATTTTCCAAGAGAAACACCGAGGGCATGAAATCTGAGACGCATCTCATGTAAGCGAACAGAGTGTTTGCGCGAGGGTCATCGAGCCGGAGGGTATCTCCTGAAACCCAATAGCTGGATTTGGAAAATGGTTGACAAGGAGGACCTCCAACTAAAATGTCGACCTGCCCCGGCCTTAGGCCGGCCAAATCGAGTATCTCGGAGCTTGACACAGCATTAATATCTCGATCGATAAGGGGCCAGTTGCGATTCTTGCGAATTGTCTGACAGCAAACTTCATCAAACTCGATCGCCACGCGTGTCTGAAATCCAGCAGCTTCAAAGCCATAATCCAAGCCACCGGCACCCGTATAGAGACTTATCAGATTGAGTTTTGCTGTCATGCGTAGATTCCAGTTCTAGATCTCGGGATCGTAAACCTCTTCAACCCTCTTCTTATTCACGGCACGGATAATGTTAATGATACCGTGTTCGTCGATTCTCTCCGCAACATTTTCCCACGGAGTCATATCTTCTTTGACCGATACATGCACGTTCACCTCGGCGCTGGCACCTGTCCCCCATGCTCGAAGACCAATGCCTGGTGTTCGATCAGGCTTAGTATGCAGAATCCGGATGGCCTTTCGGGCCGAGATTACGTGAAACGGATTTCCCGCGATTACAGATTTGAATCGCTCCCAGTATTTTCTCGTTGTGTTGAAGATGAATTGATCCTCGGCACCTCTCAATTTGGCGCCAGAGTAACTGTTTAATAGAGTCCAGACAATCGATTCATTCTCATCGAACAGCTTGGGAAGAAGCTCTTGCAAGGTCGGAAGCAGATCATAATCGATTGAGACCACATAAATGAGATTCGGCGAAGAATCAACCGCAGCATGGGCCTTGTAGGCAGGAATCGGCACGCAGTCCTCTGGCTCAAGTCCAACAAGCTGTTTGGCGTGGTAGAATCGAGTTCCTGCATTCTTAATGTTTATTGGCAGCGCGTCATCCATCTCGGTGACCGTAAAGTCGGTTAGACTGTGTCCCGTTTCCCTCTCGTCGATGTAGCCAATCGTCGTTCTGTGTTGACTCAAATCATCAAGCAGTTCCAGGAATCGCTGCTCGGTGAGAGTCGCAGGAAACATTTTTGTTATAGGATTCTCTGCCGATCCAGTCCTGGTCCTAGGAGTGAGGGCATTCAGGAATCCCGAGGTCTCGCAACTTTTAGTGAATTCCCGGGCGCTTTTGAGAGACATGGGTCCATTTTGGTACATCTTGCGAGCTGCATCCTCCGGTGGGCTGCCATCAATGATATCCGCATAGCCAAGGGCATAAGTGAATGCCTCCCAACCACTTTGACCGAGTACCTTGAGAAGAGCCTGCGCGATGCGAATTTGAGGCAGCTTTGTAAGTTCCAAGAACGTCCCCCAAAAGTGCCTGCTGCCGTTGGAGAAGGCGGTTCCGGTAAGACTATGCCAGTCCTATTTCCCAACGCCAAGGACAACTCCTGGGGATTGTACTACAGCGGCGAAGAAAATGAATGCTCAAGGCCCTCGTGAACCCATCGGAAGTCTATTGTGGGTGGGAGCCCCATCCCGCAGTCCGGAATGGGAAAGATTGTCCTTATCGGTTAACATTGGGGTCCTCAGGATTTGGGAGCGCATCAGATCTTGATCAGCATTGAAAAAATCGTCTTGGCTGTCTCGCTTGCCTGGGCCTGCATGTGGGTGCCGTTTCCTCCTGCAAGCGGGGCTTGACTGACCATAAACCTTTAAGCCCCACAGATATAACCAGGTGCCAAGCCCCCTGTAGAAATCCAGCCACGCGTACTGACACATAAGCAAGTCCCTCCGCCCTTAATGTTTCTCCATCGGCCTTTCCATTTCATGGAAAAATGCTCATGTATCCTGGTTTCTCAAAATCCCTGAGAGGGCAGGGCCTCGCCAGTCCACTGAGAACCCGGAGCCCATCACTTGATTGCGAACTGTGGAAAGGATTGGCGAATAGTCGCGTTCTGCCAGATTTGGGATGAGTTTCTTTTTGGAAAGAGGGTAAAATCGCCGCATATCATTTCGCCGCTGGGCTACGCGGCCGGATTCCTCCCGAACCGGCTGCCGGGCTTCCACAACTCGGCAAACTGAGGGAAGGTGGTAATGCAAGCTGAACCGGACCTCGCCAAGCAAATCGTTCATCTTCTCCAGGAAGTCATCATCCGAGGCGCTGTTGTCATCCAACAAGCCGTCCAGGACTTTCCCTTCCGGAAGACTTTGCATTAATGCCACAAGCCGACCGATCGTTTCTTCAAGGTGCTGATGCTGGTTACGGAGCGCCTCGTGGACGGCGAGCAATGTGAGGATCTGGTCCATGGCAAACCTTTATCAGTGCATTTTAGTCTGACGACGGGCGTTGTAGCGCTCTCTAGCCGCCCTTCGAGCTGCCTGAAGGCCACATGTGTCGCAGTAATTCGCGTTTCCTGTTTTGGGCCGCTTCTTCAATCGAACGTAAACCATTCCGCAGCAGGAGCAGGTATAAAGGCCACTCATTCCACTTGCCACAAGTAATACCTGAAGCCAGAGCGCAGAGAGCAAAGGGAATCTTGGGTCTGAAGGGCCATAACAGATGTCGATTCTCCATTTAGATTGCCCCCAGTCTTCCGCCGGCCACATACGGAGCCCAAATCGATCCTCGATCTGCCTATTAATGGTTTCTGTTAAGAAGAAATTCGCGTCTTCATAACTATCCGGCAACGCGTCGGGGCCAGAATCCAATTGCTTCCAATCGGATTCTTTTCCTCTGCGTTCAATTTCCCATTTCTTGCGCGAAGTGCCCGGTATAAAAGGCAATCTAAGCGCAGCTGCAATATTTAGAATTGCCGACATGTACTTGGCGATAGCCGGATAAAGTTTATATGGCTCATAAAGCAGTGGCGGCCAGTGCTCCTGGTATATTGCAAATCGACTTCCATCCGACAGGCGAATCTCATGCCGGGTTTCCGGTGCGGTCTCTTTTAGTTGCGCGAAGCCAAGAACACCCCATTTCTGGGCAAATTTCAAAATTGGAGCACCATCCCCCGCTTTCACAAGCTGAAGGAAATCATCAAGCATTCGCCGTTCAGGCTTTTTGTAGCAGCCGCCTTTGTCCCAGCGCAGCATTTCACCGTCAATCCTAATGTTATCTGGGATCCAGAGTTCGTCAGCGTGCAGGGGCTTGCCGGCAATGCCTGACTCCGCCTGAAATTCTGCCTGCCATTGCTCAAGGTTTGCAGATTTCATAAAGGATACTCAAGGGATACTCAAGAGCTCTTACTATCGCATCAATCATTCCATACTGCAATAAGAATTCTATGGAGGATAGCAACATGGTAAGGGTCAGCCGCGAATTCAAAACCCGATTGAAATTGGCCGATGAGCCAGCCTACCAAATTGCCAACAAGGCAGGCGTTAACGCAACCACCCTATCCAAAATCATAAACGGGATAGAAAAGATCCAGTCCGGCGACGAGCGAGTATGCAGGGTTGCGCGTGTCCTTGGACTCTCCGCGAAGGATGCCTTCGAGGTGGTGGAATAACTACGCATACTCGGGCGAATAAAAAGGCACTCATGTCGAAATCGAGTATCGAAACAAGGCAGGATCGAGAGGCTGAAACACTGAGCGTCGCGGAGCAGATTCTATCCAAGCGGCACCGCCAGGAACTTGAGGCTAGTGGATTATCCACAGAGACGATTCGACGCTGCGGATTCTATTCTGCGACTGCGGAACAAGTCAAAGTCATCCTCGGGTTCAAAGCCGGGCCAGGGCTTGCAATTCCCTATCAAAATCTGAACGGAAAAAACGACTTTATCCGCATCAAGCCGGATATCGTTTTCCTTGATCGCTACGGCCGGCCCTCAAAATACCTAAGCCCCAAGGGCGCGGGGAACCGGATCTATATTCCCCCGCACATCACGCCAGAACAGCTTAGCGATCCTAAAATTCCGCTCTATGTTACGGAAGGCGAGAAAAAGGCACTGAAGGCCTCGCAGGAAGGACTCTGCTGTATTGCAATCCCGGGAGTGTGGAGTTGGAAACAGAAAAAAGGAAACCGAAGCGTTCCGATTCCGGACCTTGATCTGGTCGAATGGAAGAACAGATCCGTCTGCCTCGTTTTTGATTCCGATCTGCGCGCAAAAAAAGAGGTCGCAACCGCCCTTTATGAACTCTCGCGTGAACTCGAAAAACGCCGGGCCAATGTTCGCAAAATCGACCTTCAAGATGGACCCGGAGGCGCAAAAGTCGGCCTTGACGATTACCTTGTTGCACACAGCGTGGAAGCATTCTATTCCTTGTCCTCTTTGTCAGTGTTGCCCCCCGAGTACCAGTATATCGAGGTCACGCCGGTAACCGAATTCGTCCGAAGGATTTTGCCGAACCGCGAAGCGATCATAGGCCGCGGAATCCTGTACCCGAAAGGCAAGATGGGCCTGACGGGAGGCGGGAAAAAGGGAAAGTCGATGCTGCTGCAGAATCTTCTTCTCAGCCTGGCGGCCGGCGTTTCGTTTATCGACTTTCCTGTACCGAAGCCGCGGCGCGTGGTCCTGATTCAATCCGAGGTCTCTCCTTGGGCGATGCAAGACCGTCTGAAACGGATGATCGCCGGGCGTGCAGATCAGAACCCCCAATTTGAAAATGCGCTCCTTGTCAATGCTCCAAATCTGAAGATTGACACCAAGGACGGCTATCGGGCGATCAAGATGATTCTCGAGCAGAGCAGAGCCGAAGTCGTTGGGTTCGACCCTCTTTATAGGCTGCATTCGTCCGATGAAAACAAGACGAATGAGATGCGCTCCGTCGTGGATCTGTTCGAACGCCTGATCGAGGAGTATGGCGTCTCGCTGATCCTGAGTCACCATCACGGTAAAGCGACTGAAGGCAGAGATGAAGGCCAGTTGGCCCGGGGCAGCACGATCTTCGGCGACTGGGTCGACTCCCAGATTGTCATTCGAGGCCATGGCAAAACGGCGAAAAGAAATCACATCAGGCACCTATCTTTCATCCTTCGCAACGATGTAGAACCGGATCCGATTGACGTAGTGCTTAATCCAGAAACGCTCTGGTTTGAGCAGCAGGTTAGAAATTCCCCCGGCTCACCGGATGCCAGCAAAGCGATTCAGTCAGCACTAGCAATCCTCGCGCGCAACGAACTTGTCAATGTGACAAGCCTTCAACGGGAAATCGGCGTTTCGAAACCGACGGCGCGGCGACTCCTAAGACTGTTGCCGTCCGATACCTGGGAAAGCTTTTCGGGTCCGCGAAGTGCACTTTGCTACCGCCGGCGACCTAAAAATCAGGGAGCATCTGATCCAACCTGTAATTTTCATCGTGAAAGGGCTGAAAAGACCCTCTTTCCGGAGTCTGGATATGCAAAAGAATCAACGAAATAACTTGAAAGGTAACGTCTCGCTTTCATCCTTTTCACCAGAACATGAAAGGCTGAAAACCCCCTCTTTAGAGGGGTTTCAGCTTTCAGGTGACTTTCAGGATACAGCGCTCTGCGATGTTCCGTGGTGCCACAAACCTGTGATGCCGGGGCAGGTCATTTGCAATCAATGCAGGCGAGAAGTCAACCGTCAGGAAGGTAGGAAGTGAGCGGAAACCCTTGCGGCGCAGGATTTGAGCGGGACGTTGAGAAACGGAGTATGACTGTCATTGCGGGCTGGCGTGAGAATTTGGAAGAAATAGCCCTGCTTGACCCGGCTCTGGTTCCCCAGGAACGCATTGCGGCAGTGCTGGTCCAACTTGCCGCTCTGCAATCTGCCCTGGCTGCCAGGCTGATCCTCGGTTCAGGAAACGGGAACGAGATGCAGGCAACACCCCAGGAATCGGAAGAACTCA
>Ga0326728_10014407_pt1 | contig 16796 bp, 17 predicted proteins | sample MB3enrmetagenome_FD_207602 | JGI IMG/M metagenome (GOLD analysis project Ga0326728, IMG submission 207602) | Lab enriched peat soil microbial communities from McLean, Ithaca, NY, United States - MB31MN | ecosystem: Environmental > Terrestrial > Soil > Wetlands > Peat | place: USA: New York...
GATGATGCCCTCAAAAGCGTAAGTCACCTTGCCCTTGTAAACCCAGGCGATGGTCGAAACGATACCACGAGGCGGAACTCGGGGTTGATCACCAATATTCAACAGCACGGAGCAGCCGCTGCCCATTGTCACTTTTGCGGTTCCAGGGCGAAAGCAGCGCTCGGCAAACAGGGCTGCTTGAGAATCCCCCATCACCCCGCAGATAGGAATGCTTCTCGTGAGCACTCCCCCGAGGTTAGTTTCACCAAACGTGCTACTGCTTTCTTTGACTACGGCCAAGGCGTGGATAGGAACCTTGAACACGCGACAAAGTTCCTCGTCCCAGCGCAATCTCCCGATATCATACAAAAGTGTTCTACTGGCGTTGGTGTTATCGGTCGCATGAACTCGCCCTCGGGTCAGTCTGTAAATAAGATAGCTGTCGATAGTACCTGGAGTGGTCCCCATTTTTGAGACAAACAGTTAAGACTCAAAATTCAGCGAATGGTATGAAAATGCCATTGAAGGGAGGATTGAGTCATGGGTTTGTCTCGACGGCAATTCACGAGGGAGTTCAAGCTGGCCGCGCTCCAACGGTTAGAGCTGGGGGCGTCCGTGGCGGAGGTGGCACGGGCTTTTGAAGTGAATCCCAGTCTGCTGCATCGCTGGCGGCAGGAGCTGCGGCAAGGGCCCGGCAACGCCTTTCCGGGCTTGGGGAAGCGGCGCTGGGAGGAGGGCCGGGTGGCCCAACTGGAGCGCAAGATCGGCCAGCAAGCGCTGGAGATCGATTTTTTGAAGGGGTGCTTGCAGCGCATCGACGAGCAGCGGAGCCTGCAGGCCCTGACTGGAAAGCCGCTGTCTACCAACAGATCCAGAGCCAAAAGGACGGAGGCCGGGGCTTGACGGTGGAACGCATGTGCGATTTAGCGAAGCTGAGCCGGGCAGGGTTTTATCGCTTTGTCCCGCGCCCTGCCGGACCGGATCCGGATCTGGAGCTGCGTGATGCGCTGCAACGCGTGGCGCTGGAGTTTCCCAGCTACGGCTGGCGCCGCATGACGGCGGAACTGCAACGTCGGGGTTGGGCAGTCAATCACAAACGCGTCTACCGCCTGATGCGCGAGGACAATCTGCTCTGCCTGCGGAAACGGAAGTTCATCGTGACCACCGACTCCGACCATGGATTGCCGGTGTACCCGAACCTAGTTCCCACGCTGCAACTGACCGGCCTGGATCAACTCTGGGTGGCGGACCTCACTTACATTCGCCTGGCCGTGGAGTTTGTCTATCTGGCAGTGATTCTGGATGCCTTCTCGCGCCGGGTGATTGGCTGGGCGCTGGACGGCACGCTGGAATCCGCGCTGACCCTGGGGGCGCTGCGAAGGGCGCTGGCCGAGCGGCGGCCGACGTCCGGACTCGTGCATCACTCCGATCGTGGCGTGCAGTACGCCAGCCGCGAGTACACGCAACTCCTTGAGCAACATGGGATCCATGTCAGCATGTCACGGAAAGGGAATCCTTGGGATAATGCGGCCTGCGAGTCGTTTATCAAAACCCTCAAGTACGAAGAAGTCTATCGCAGCGAATATCGCGACCTCGCCGACGCTCGTGCCGGGATCGGCGGGTTCCTGGAAAAAGTCTACAACCAAAAACGCTTGCACTCCGCGCTCGGCTACTTGCCCCCCGCGGAGTTCGAGCGCGACCTGCACGTTCAAAGCAAAAAGGAGGCCGCTCCGCGGCAGCTTCCCTTATGAGTTTTTTCAGGCATGGGGAAATCTATCATTTCGATGAGGGCGCGATCCCTCCGGACCACGCCCTCGCTCATCGAAACGATGAGTTTCCAGCTGGCTATTCCTCGGCGGGTTGCTCTCCAGCATTGCCCGCCTCCGCTTCACCAGCCGGTGCTCATTTTGGAAGAAATCGCCTTCGCGGTACAATTCAATTCCAGCGAACGGCGAACAGTGTCTTAACTGTTTGTCTCAGCCTAGGGGACCACCCCAACCAATCAATGCCTCTCTAGCGCATACCTGGCGCGTGATTTCAGAGTGGTTCTCAAACAGCCATCTTAGCTTAGGCGCGGGAAAGTACGTGTCGAGTTTCAAGCCCGTAATCTTTTGCACCCGTTCGTTGTAGTTCGCCCTAACGAGTTCTTCACAGACCGGAGCACCTCTTCGGCACAACCACACAACAGCCCTGTAAAGGGGCTTGCCAGACTGCCGATCGAATACAACGATGGTCTCTCTTTGGTTTGTAATACTCAAACAAAGCAGGTCGCTGCTGATCGAACGGTTCCTCTTAATTACAGCATTAAGCACAGAAAGGGTGTTCTCGTAAATCTCATCCGCGTCATGTTCAACCCAGCCGGGCCTTGGGTAATATTGCTTATGTTCTACGCTGGCCTTGTCGACCAAGCGTCCGGTAGCATCGAAAATCAGCGCCTTGGTTGCAGAGGTGCTTTGGTCTAACGTAATTATGTAGGGCACGTTGTTCTCTCGTTGTGAAGTAGGTTTTCGGCAGCTTCGACTAAACCTGAAGCAGAAATGCCATAATGGCCGAGTATTTCGGCTTGGCTGCCCGTACAGGTATATTCATCAGGAATGCCCACAATCCGGAACGGAACGGTTGCACCGGCCTGCAGGAGCGTAGCCGCACACGCCTCACCTAAGCCACCATTAACGCTGTGCTCTTCCACAGTCACGAGTGCTCGGGTCCTTAGGGCGGCTTTTAGAAGAGCCTCTGTGTCCAATGGCTTAATGGTATGCATGCTGATGATCCCGGCAGAAACTCCCTGTTGTCTGAGTCTAAGCGCGGCGACAAAAGCCGGCTGGACTGTCTCGCCGGTACCCACGAACGTCACATCGGTTCCCTGCAACACTGTGATAGCTTTCCCGATAGAGAACGGTGTGTTGGCCCGATGGAGGTTGTACATCGGGCGCTTCCCAAAACGGATGTAAATTGGGCGGGTGTAGAAGGCGGCCGCACGAATTGCCGCGCGCGTCTCGAAGTTATCTGCGGGAACCACAATGTCGATGTTGGGGATCGCGCGCAATGCAGCAAGATCGTGAAGCGAATGATGCGTTGAACCCAATGGCCCGTAACTGACGCCGGCGCTGATTCCCACCAGCCTCACGGCATGATCGGCATACGAGACATCATTCTTGATCTGCTCCAGGGCACGCGCCGTCAGGAAACAGGCGGGCGAAACGGTGAACGGTTTTTTCCCGCTTGAGGCGAGTCCCGCGGCGATTCCCACCAGGTTCTGTTCCGCGATGCCCACTTCAATCATCTGGGCGGGCAAGGTTCGGCCGAAGTGCGTCAACTTCCCCGAGCCCCTGGAGTCACTGGTGAGCACCACAATATCCCGGTCGTTTTTTGCCAGCGCCAGCAACGTTTCCGCAAATTCATCGAGATTAGGCCGGCCAAGCTGCATGGGCTCTTGATCGAGGATTGATCTCTCCGAACACTCTCTAACCTGGGCGGATGCCATAATCTCTACTCCTACAGCGGCGCCGATTGACCTTTCACGCCGCGTCTTCACGCAAGGTCACCTCCAAATCCTTGACGAGTAGGCGTTCAACCTCATCCAGTTCGCGGATCGCTTGCATAAACTGTTCGTCAGTCGGCACGTGATGATGCCAATCCGCGGCGTTCTCAATGAAGCTAATTCCTTTCCCTTTGACCGTGCGGGCGAGAATCAGGTTCGGACGTCCTGGCTCAAATGGCACTTGGGCGAACACGTGCGAGAGCTCTCGAACATCATGGCCATCGACACTCCGTACGCAATAACCAAAGGCCTTGAACTTGTCTTCGAGGGGTTCAAGGGCACAGACTTCTTCTGTGCGTCCCGTAATCTGCAGTCCATTCCTGTCCACGATGACAACCAGATTATCCAGGTGATAATTCGCCGCAGTCAGTGATGCTTCCCAATTCGAGCCTTCAGCAAGTTCGCCGTCTCCCAACAGAACAAAGACGCGATGACCCCGGCCATCTATTTTGCCTGCCAGGCTTGCGCCGACTGCGAAGGAAAGACCATGGCCGAGGGCGCCGGTATTATGTTCGATGCCGGGCACTTTTCGCGTCGGGTGCCCAACGAAATGTGATTGATAGCCGCAGACCTTTTCCAGTTCTTTAGCCGGGAAAAACCCCTTGTCTGCCAAGACCACGTACAGAGCCTCAACACTGTGCCCCTTGCTTTGGATGTATCGGTCCCGGTTCGGATCACTGAGATTGTTGGGAGAGACGTTCAGGACCTGGTTGTAAAGGACGTTCAGGATATCGATGCATGAGAGGCTCCCTCCAGTATGACCGGCTCCGGCTTGTTTAATCAACGACAGTATCAATTTCCGGTAGTGAACGGACCGGAGTTTTAGGTTCCGTAAAGTCATCTTCGCACCGAAGCCTGCCGAGTTCTATGCCGCCAGCCTCATGTCTTTATGTCTTTCGTGGTAGTAAACGTCCCATTGCATATAGGTTTCAAAGGCTTCGGCGAGCATGTTGGCGGTGTGAGACCTGCTCATGACCGCGTGATGCTCAAATCCGTTCCGGCAGATGTAACGCATCAGTTCTTGCAGGTTGGGGACTTCGACGACCGCCCGTGCTCCGAACGTGTTCAGCTCATCGTCTGTAAAGCGTCCTTCTCCGACATAGGCACAGATCCTCCCAGCGATGTCATCGGTGGTGATGCGTCCATAGGTCAAGGGCCCGCTGGAAGTCCTGCCCTCCAAAGCGCCAAACGTGTTCTCTACACCGACCACCGTTCCCAGAATGGGAGCTGTGCTGATCTTTACGCCGGTCAGGAAGCTCTTGGCCCAATTGCCGCAGTGAAAAAGGACGCACTTGTTCAGGTTTTGTCCATAGTTATTGTTCCAATCCACTAAAGCGCTGGGGGCGCCCGATGCCAACTGCATCGCATACATAGTCAGAGCACCAGTGATGTCAACCTCACAGGCGCTCGGAACTAGACCCTCGCTGAACATGCTCATCATCAAGCACGCATTGATGCCGTAGTTCTGTTGAATCGACGTCCAGCATTGAAAAGCAATGGCATTTAGTTCGTTGGTATAGATCCAATCAGAGACTACGACAGCCAACTTAGCCATCAGAAGCAGCGAGTCAGGTGGGGTGTTGCTCGCGTCCGCATACGCTTGCATATGCAGCAGCCGTTGGTGGACTTGCGGATCATCATTCGGCAGTTTCGGTGCTCGCCCCAACAACTCGGAGAGGTCGACCGTGCTGACGCTGACTCCCGCAGCCTCCAACAGTTTCTCGCTATACCGAACCGTGTTGAAGGCACTGGGCCGGGCTCCGATGGCGCCAATTCGAGCTCGCCGAATACCTTTCACCACTCGGCATACACCCGCGAACTGGCGCAGATCATCCTTAAAAGTCTCGTCTTCGGGGTGAACGACGTGTTTCGCAGTCAGCGTAAATGGGATACGGTACTGGCGGAGGTTATTACACACCGACACTTTGCCGCAAAACGCATCACGACGGGTTTCCACTTTCATACTTCCGAGATCGTCCGGGTACCCCTGGATCAGCACCGGCACATTCAGTTGAGCCAGCTTCAAGGTATCGGCAATACCCTTCTCATCACCGAAATTGGGTAGCGCCACCAGCACGCCCTGGATCTCATCGCGATGAGCACGAAACAAGTCCGCACACACCTTGGCATCGTTGTAAGTCTGCACTCCTCCCCTCTTACCTTCCGTTTCCTTGAGAATCACCGGCTGTATATTCATTTCTTCAAGCACGCCCAGTACTTCCCTACGCGCGGCCGATACCAGTTGGTCCGGGAAAAAATCTCGATTGCCTATGATGACTCCAAACGATGGCCTCTGCATCCGACTGATGTCCTCCTATATTTGCTTCACCGTTGCAGTCGCTCCGCTCTGCTTGCGGTTTCACGGTTCGTGGCCCGTACAAATCATGATTCCCACACAAGGCCTCCCGCATGCTTACCCACCATAGACAATGTGAGCTCGTGATTCTATAAGAAACGTGACGATTATTCTTGGAATAGCGACGCGATTCAGAAAGTGTGCCGGGTCTAAAATGCCAAAGAAGGCAAAGTGGGGCCCCGCGCGCTTCACCGAAACTTACTGACGGCATGTTCACGGCCTCCACCGCGATGGTCGCGTTCGACACGCGCATTCATACAATTCCGTAGATTGACCTTAACAGGCGCTGCTCCGTTCAAAATCACGCAGTTTTTTGAGAAAAACAGGCCTCATTCTTATAGAAGTTACGTGGCTCCGCATTAGAATGGGTTGTGATCGTCCTGACGCTTGCCTGGAAGACTTATGATGTGACTTGGCTCGTTAGGTGAGTGGAGGTGAGATGATGAAAATGAAACGCCGTGACGTGCTGAAGATCCTTCCGGTGGTTGCTCTTGTGGGTTCTGCGCCCGCGTCCGTCGCGCCCGCCTGCAGTGCACTGCTCGAAGCCAAAAAGGACGAGCTTGGCACTGGCGCGGCTTCGCCAAGCGCACATACGCTGTGGTACGACCAACCGGCGAAGAATTGGAACGAAGCGTTACCCATAGGCAACGGCCGCTTGGGGGCCATGGTGTACGGGGGGGTTAGCAGGGAGAAGATCTCGTTGAACGAACAAACCCTTTGGTCTGGCACACCTCGTGAATGGAACAACCCACGCGCCAGAGAAGTGCTACCTCAGGTCCGTAAGGCTGTATTCGAGGGTCGATACGATGACGCTGATCGTCTCTCTCTACAGATGCAGGGCCCGTATAATGAATCCTATATGCCGATGGGAGACGTTAACCTCATTTTCCCATTCCTCGGAGGCTTCACCACATATCGCCGGGAACTTGATCTGGATAGCGCCATAACGAAAGTCCGCTTTCGCCACGGCGAGGTCGAGTACGCGCGGGAAGTTTTTGCCACTCATCCCGGCGGCCTAATGGTCATGCGGCTGTCGGCCAGCAGGCCGAGTGTGCTCACTTTTTCCGCCACGCTATCCAGCCGACTCAAAAGCAGGAGTGAAGCTGTGACGACCGATCACATCGTCATGACCGGGAAGGCCCCTCAGCATGTAGAGCCGCAGTATCGCCTGCAATTCTCCGACGCAGAAGCGATACAGTATGCCGAAAGCGACACCCGCGAGGGCATGACCTTCCAGGTGCATCTGCGAGCGCTGAATCAGGGAGGTAGAGTCCACACGCAAGGCCCCGAATTAAAGATCGAGGGTGCGGATTCAGTATTGCTGTTAATTTCTGCGGCGACCAGCTACAACGGATGGGACAAGTCTCCTGGCCTCCAGGGCAGGGACCCAGGTCCATTAGCATTAGCGCTATTGCAGGCGGCGGCCCGGAAAACATATGAAGAACTGCTGCGCGCTCATCTGGCAGATTATCAGCCAATCTTCCGGCGCGTTCAGCTCGAACTTCGTGAGACTGAATTCTCCTCTCGCCCCACGGACGAACGCCTGGCGGCGGGAATTGAAAAAGACCCGGCGCTTGCCGCATTGGTGTTTCAGTATGGCCGCTACATGTTGATCTCAGCCTCACGGCCGGGCGGTCAGCCCGCCCACATCAAGGGAATGTGGAACGAACGCTTGCGACCCGAATGGAGTGGAAACTGGACCCTCGACCACGATGCCCAGATGTTCTATTACCCAGTAGAGGTTGCGAACCTGGCAGAGATGCACGAGCCGTTCCTTGACTTCATTGAGGGTGTGGCTGAGAACGGGCGCGTAACGGCCCGCGTTAATTACGGCGCTCGCGGTTGGTGCGCGCATCACAACGCCGACCTATGGCGCCAGTCAGGACCGGCGGGCGACTGGGGCCAGGGAGAACCCCACTGGGCTTCCTTCGCTATGGCCGGTCCCTGGCTGGCGCAGCACTTTTGGGAGCACTACGCGTTCGCAGGAGATGCTGAATTCCTGCGTAACCGCGCCTGGCCCATCATGAAAGGGGCGGCCGAATTTGCACTCGACTGGCTGGTGGACGATGGCAGTGGGCATCTCGTAACGAACCCTTCGGTATCGCCCGAAAATACCTTCGTCATGACGGGCTCCGGCGGCGAGACTGCCCAGATAAGCATGGCGGCCAGCGTCGATATGGAACTCTTGTGGGAACTCTTTGGTGACTGCATTGAGGCAGCGAAGGTTTGGATGTCGATCCGGTATTCGCAGGTAAGCTGGCGGATGCGCGCTCGCGGCTCTACCCCATCCACATTGGCAGGAAAGGAAACCTCCAGGAATGGTTTCAGGACTGGCAGAGCCCGGAACCCGGCCATCGTCATCTGTCGCACCTCTACGGGGTATTTCCGGGGAAGCAATTTTCTCCGCTCATTACACCCGAGATGGCTGAGGCGGCCAAACAGGCTTTGCGGCTGCGCGATGTCGGGTCATTCGGTTGGTCACTGGGATGGAAAGCGGCCTGCTGGGCCCGCCTGCGCGAAGGAGACGAGGCTTTTCGCAGGCTGAGCCTTCAAATCACCTATGCTAATCCTGAATGGGAAAGAGAACATGACACCTGGTTCTTTCCCAATCTCTTTAATGCCGATCCGCCCTTTGTGATACTGAACGGGAACGCGATGGTAACCGCAGCCATATCAGAGATGCTTTTGCAGTCACAGTTGAACGGGATTGACCTTCTTCCTGCCTTGCCCCACGTCTGGCAGGAGGGGAGCGCCCAAGGCTTGCGGGCACGCGGCGGTTTTGAAGTGAACATCGAGTGGGAGGCAGGCTGCCTTCAGAGAGCCCAGATCAAGTCGCTTCTCGGCCGACGCGCGCGAGTGAGGTCTAAAACTGCGATCGAAGTAACCTCTGGCGGCAAATCAATCAACACGAAAATTGGCGAAGAGTGGGTTGAGTTCGACACAACACCGGGCAGCATCTACCAAATAGGCCCGGCGGGCGGACCAGTGCATACAGTCGGAACGTGAAGGCGTTGTTCTGAATTCTTGAGGCTGCATCCGAACCTCGAAATCAACCGCAAAAATATTCCAGGGGTTTCCCTTGCAATAGACGTTAACGCAAGTGGCCTATGGCCTGACCGGTCCAAACGTCGATGTCGGGGAGAGGCCGATCGAAAGACTCAACCTCCGGATCTCCGGGTAATCCTCCATCGGTGCTCGAAAAGCGACTCGAGGGATGCCTCCTAGGCTAGGAGACGATTGACGATCCGGCAAACGCCCGATGGTCTTTCTGGATGGACCCGAGGCCTTCCAGAAGCTAGCAGCGTTATGACCACCAGCGAATACTTGATGTCAAGAATTTCTTATGATAAGAGTTTACTCGGGCAGAATTGTGGCCCAAATTTTTAACTTATTATAAATCTGACTTTAAGTTGCAGGTTAACGGCGATAAATAATCCACCTTCATGCTCATATGTTAAAACTGTGTCGAACCACATGTTCCATAAACGCGGTCTTAACGTGTCCAGAGTTATTCCATGCGCACTGCCGACGTTTACAATGTGCTTAGGCTAGTCTGCCGGTGTCGGCCTGTGTCTCGGGCCGAATTAGCGCACAGGACCAAGTTCGCATCGAGCTATATCGGCGCCATCGTGCGAGCCGCCCAAAGCAGGGGTTTCGTGGTGGAACGGTGATTTGCTCCATCGAGCGGCGGCCGACGCCGGATCCTCCTCGATATGGACCCAGGGTTTGCTCAACTAGTGGGGGTCGACATAGGGGCAGCCAACCTTAGGCTCGTCGTGGCTGACTTCGCTGGGACTGTGCTGACCCACCGGCGCTTTCCTTCAGAAGCCGGCAAGGGCAAGGATCATTTGCTGCACCTAATTCATGGGGAGCTTGAGCGCGCTCTCGCTCAATACCGCCATATTGCGGCGATCGGGGTTTCACATTCCGGGGTCACATGACGGTCGACGATGATGGTGACCTATGCACATGCGGAAGCCGAGGTTGCCTGGAGCTATACTCCTCGGCCTCAGCTATCGTCGGCAGGGTTCGTCGCGAACTTGAGCACGGAGTCGCTTCCAGCCTCAGCAACGAATTCGGTGACCATCTCGCCGGTCTTTCCGTAGAAGGAATCGTCGCCGCAGCACAAGGGCACGACAGGTTGGCGGAGAGGGTTTTAGCGGAAGCAGGGGCGCACCTTGGAACTGCGCTAGCAAGCATAGTTAATTTGCTGAATCCACGAAAAATCATCCTGGGAGGGAGGGTGCCCCAGGTGGCGGACCAATTACTGCTCGGTCCTCTCCTCTATAATCTTCGCCACCGGGCGCTCCCTCAAGCAAAAGAAAAACTTCAGGTCATGGTGTCAACCCTCGGCGACGAGGCCGCGGCCTTGGGGGCGATGCTTCCTGTGAGGGAAATGCTTCTAGCCGATAGATGTGGCCAAGTAGATTGGAATTAATTAATGACGAGACGCGGACTCATCCCCGAAGAGGGAGAGAGGCACAAGATCCCTCCGCCGATTAGTTCGTCCAAGGCCAGGATTGCTTGGCTGCTGGCCATGGCCTAACGGCTCGTCTTTTCAGAGGTGCCACCCTTTGAATCCAGTTTCAGACCAGTGACATCATCCACCTCGAGCAGTCGCCCGTGGGTCGCGCGCGCACCCCTTACGTCGGCACCGGTCCCGTTGTGAAGCCATAGCGCAGGTGTTTCGCCGCCAGGTCCGCTGCCAGTGAATCCGTCGATGGTTGAATTCCGGAAACCTTCGAGTTCGATACCTGCGCGGAAGAAACCAGGCACTGTCGATGGCCAATGGAAGCTGAAGTTGCGCAGGTTCAGGTTATTCACATTTTCCGCCTTCACCGCAGCCAAGTCGTAGCTCGTGATTCCTCGGTTCGGCGGGGAGGTTGGCCTGAGGTCCAGGTTACCGCCGTACAACGAATTCAAAGGGCCGGGGGAAATATTGAGGTCAAAGTCATCGAGTAGCAAATTGCGAATCTGCCCGGGGTGTTCGGCATAGAGGATTACCGGACCCTGGCTAGTTGCCGAGACGTTTACGAGGCGAAGGTTGGAGACCGATCCCAACTCTCCATCGAAGTGGTAGGGTACCACCGACACATGCAGCGGTTCGCCCATACCTCACCACGACCCGTCGATCAAGCGTGTCTGGATTATGACGTTCGACATCAGAACATTCTCGATCTTTTCTTTGCCGCGAACAAAAATCGCTACGCCGCGGTTGCTATCGCGAATGATGACGTTATCAAAAACCAGGTTACGGATGTCGCGAGTGGACCAGCCCAGCCGAATTCCAGCCGATCGGCTGACGATGACGGCGTTGGAAACCATTATGTTTTCCGCCGTCTGCAAGCAATAGCCATCAGCGCAGGGGCTAATGGCGATGCCGTCGTCTCCGCCTTCAAGGTAAACATCGGAAATGCGCACGTCCTGGCTGTTAGCGACATCGATCGCGTCCGAGTTAGGCACCAGGAGGCTGTTGCGCACAGTCAACCCACTTATCACCGCGTGCCGGCAGCAAGCGAGGTGAATGCACCAATTGGGCGCATCGAACACATTGAATTCGCGAAGTGCAACATCCTCACATTCGATGAAGAGAACCAATACCGCGGGCCTTTCCTTCATTTCGACCGGACCCTCGTGGTTCCCCTCGTAACGCGCAAACGCCTCCGCGCCCTGGCGCGTGAACTTCGGGTCGTAGAACGGCAATCCGCTGTGAGGCTCATGGGGGGACATGAACGCGCGGCCATTACCGTTGTCGATGACGCCTGGGCCGGTAATGCCGATATGCCGGGCCCCCATAGCCCAGATCAGTGAAGTTGATCGATTCTCGGACGAGCGGCCCACCGAAGTGTAAACACGCACATCGTTGCTGCCGACCAAATCAGCGCCTTGTTCAAGCACCAAGGTGATATTGCTCTCCAGCCGGATGGAACCGGAGAGATAGGTACCGTTTGGAAACCGGACGTTCCCGCCGCCTTGAGCCGCACATGCTTCTATGGAACGCTGAATGGCTGCCGTATCGATGCGCGCACCGTCGCCCTTGGCCCCAAACGCCCGCACATCGCAAACATTCGAGGTTGCTACCAGACCTGTAGTTGAACGTACGACGCCGGCGGTTGAGGGGGTGCTTGCCGCAACTTGACCAAAGCCCTTAAAGACGAGAAGATGGACGATGATAAAGCCGTAGTACTTCAACTTTGCCCTGATCCGACCTATTCTGATTTCCATTTCTGCAGCCCACGCCAGGAATTTGCTTGTACCGCCTTGCCTGTTCGAGCACGAAAGAATACAGGCGCCTGGTTGTGGTGTCAAAAAAGTATACCGAGGGAGCTTCAATTAGAATTGGGGGTAGCGCTGCCTTGAATGGCTTTTGCTAGAGGGTCGGGCTTGGGCTGCGCGGATTTGAGCTGCTGAAAGGTCCTATAAGACGATTGCGATTCAGCGTCCATACCCAGGTGGTGGTAAACGCTGCCTAACGTGTAATAGGGTTCTGCACGCTTGCTGTCAAGCTGTACAGCCCGTTCCAACTGGCTGCGTGCCTCCTGATACTGGCGCTTCTGTGCGTAGAGTTGCCCCAAAGTTAGGTAGGCTTGTACATAAGTCGGGTCCAACTTTTCTGCCAGCCGCATCTCGTCGAGAGCGGCGCCGTGCTTATCCATACGCTCGAGCAAAGTGCCGTAATACAGGTGGTAGTAAGCATTCCCAGGGCTTAAGCCGATGGCCCGTTGAAAGTACGGTTCGGCTCCCTCCAGTCTATAGTGGACCACCTCCATCATGGCCATCATGAAGGCCGCCCGGTCGTACTTGGGATCGAGCTCGAGCGCAGCTTTGAAATGCCGCGCCGCCCGGTCATAGTAGCTTGTCTCGTTCTTATCCCATCCAATCAAGAAAAAACTCATTCCCTCAGCGTAAAGCGGTTCAGGCGAAGTTGGATCGAGGCGCTGGGCATTGAGAAAGTCGTACACCGCCTCCATCTGATCACCGGCCTTTTGAGCTTTCTGGCCTTCCATCATCCATTGCTGGGCGGTCTTAGCCGAGGAGGCACGTGCAGGGCCGGGTAGGGGCATGGTGGCCCTAGTGCCTGGGGAAGGAGTTTGACCAGAAGCATGAGATAGAGATGGCGACACACTGGCGATAAGCAGGTGAAGCGTCAACCCGCCCACGGCCAGCCACCGTCTCGCGCAGGGTGAGCCAAAGAAGATCCGCCGCAGTTGCATAGGATACCTACACGCCAGCCAGAAAGTGGGGCACCCCGCCATCGGGTGCATTATACTACCAGCCGCATGGTCCAGTATGGGAGGAGATTGAGTTCTTCCTGTCTGGATGGTCACAGCGCAGAGGTTTCTTCCGGCCGTCCGAGCCACCCTCCGGAGCTCTGAGGAGAACACGCTTGAGCCGCAAACGCATGTGGGCCATAGTTCATTCGAGCCAGTGGAGGAAGCCAGCATTTGGCTACGTGCCATTACTCTGCTGGTTGCTATTGTGCTTGCCGGTCACGGGATTGGCCTATCAGGCCGTCACGGAGGGCGGTCCACGGCATTGCACAGACCCGGTGGCGCGGAGGTTTCTTGGAAAAGCCGAGGATTCGAATAGACCATACGGTGAGCGGAAGAAAGCCTATGAGAGCGCTGCACGGATCTGTTCTGAGGAGGGTTCCATCTATGCTGATCTCGCTGCGTTGTTGTTGGAACACCAGGATGCAGCGATGGCCTTGACGTGGGCGCGCCGGGGGCTCGAAATCGCGCCCAAGCATCCGGCCTTGTCAGTGTATGAGGGCATCGCACTCTTGTTGCTAGGCCATCCGGACCAGGCATTGACCATGTTGAAAGATGCGCCGCCGACAGCCAAGAATGAGTTTTATATCGGCATGGCTCACCGTGCCTTGCGCGAGCACAAGGAAGCGCAGAAGGCGCTCTCGAGGGCGTTTACGTTAGGGCTTAATGACCCATACGTGCTCTATGTTCTCATTGAGCAAGACAAGGCTCTAAGGGACAAAGATGCTGGCTTGCGAGACTTTCGGATGTTTTATGAACGATTTCCAGACTCGCCTTGGATGCACATGCTTTACGGAGACGCCTACATGTCCAAGAACGACTATTCGGACGCTGAAACCGAATATAAGGAGGTTGCGAAGCTCGCCCCAAATTTACCCACGGTGCAGTTCCAGCTCGGCTACATTGACTTCGTAGGTGCCAAGTATGCTGTTGCCGAGGAGCACTTCAGAAAGGAAATTGCAACCAATCCCACTTCCGCTGACGCCTACCTCTATCTGGGCACGACTCTTCGCAGGCTGGCCCGGAACACCGAAGCTCTTCCATTCCTGGAACAGGCCGTAGCGCGGGATCCTAACTACACTCTTGCTTACAATGAATTGGCCACCTCTCAGATCGAAGCAGGCAAGCTTGAAGACGCACTCCGGACATTGCAGAAAGGAGAGGATCGCTTCCCACAAGAGACGGCATTCCCAGTCCAGTTGGCTGGCCTATTGAGGCGACTTGGCCGGACTCAGGAAGCAACACGCGAGGCCGACAAAGCCAATAGATTGAGCAAGGAGAACAAGCCTCCGCCGCCGGGAGTCAGTACAGGCCCTAACCTTGCCTCCCCCCGGAATGAAATTCCGTAGCTGACCGCCAGGGTCAAGATGACTCCCGATGCCCCACCGGCCAGAGAGAAGCTGGGCAGTGGCTCAGTAGCAGTACTCAGTGAACCGGGGCACTACCCGCGGTTTGTGAACGGGAACAATCACCGATTGAGCTAACCCCACCCTGTGAGGTTCTCCGCTTTGCATAAAAATGAACTGAGCATTAAGTCGCCCGGTGGAAGACTGGGGAAAGCTCCTGGGAGATGCCGCAGCCACCACCGCCATGCTCGACCGGTTAGTCCACCACGGACATCGTATCCGACCGGCGGACCCATGTCGGGTGGGTTACCGACGTGCATGGATAGTCGAACGTGGGTGTGTTCAGCAGGAGTGGCTTATGCGGTGGGAGCGGGCTGGCGAGCAGCTTGCCAGTGGTCGGGAAGCAGTTCGGCCAGGCGGTTGTGCGGGTGCGAGCTGATGCGTTCGAAGACGTCGCGCAGGTAGGCGAAAGGATTGACGCCTAGTCGCTTGCAAGTTGCGATGAGACTGCTGAGCACAGCGGCGGTGCGGCCGCCATTGTCGCTGCCATAGAACGTCCAGTTGCGGCGACCGACCGCGATGCCACGCAGGCTGCGCTCGGCGCCGGAATGCCGACTTCCGGATTATGCCGACATTTGAATCGCTGGTCACGGAGCACGGATGTCTAAGCTTAATGAAGTCGGCATAATCAGAGACCCTCCAGAAAGGCGAGGAGGCGATCTGGAGGCCGATAGCGACCAGGGACGGCGCCGGACGGATTGGAATGGGCAAGGGCGCGCTCTTTGAGCTGCATGTCCGCATGCAAGTAAACTTCAGTTGTCTCCGTCGATTCATGGCCGAGCCAAAGAGCAATTACGGTCAGGTCAATTCCTCCTCGAAGCAGCGCCATGGCAGCGGCGTGGCGAAGAGTATGCGGTGTAACGGTTTTCGTTTTCAAAGAAGGACATAGCTGGCTCGCGCGAGCTACGTGTCGTGTGACGAGCCGCTGGAAGGCATCGGCGCTGAGTTGTCCACCGCGTGAACTCGGGAAGACAGGATCCGCTGGCCCTCCACCGCGTTCCGACAGCCAAGCCTTGAGGACACTGACAACGTTGGGCTTCAAGGGTGTACACCGCATCTTCCGTCCTTTTCCAAGACAGCGGATGTGAGCCCCTACTCCCAGTTCTACGTCCTGGCAACGTAACGAGGTGAGTTCGCTGTTCCGCGCGCCCGTTTGCACCGCCACCAGGAGGAGTGCACGATCCCGACGGCCAATCCAAGTCTGGGCATCCGGTACCGACACCAATGTTGTTGCTTCTTTTTCGGTGAGGAACTCCACTGGTCCTCTCTCGAAGCGTTTCGCAGGGATTGCAAGAATGCGCTGGCACTGCATGCTGAACGCCGGCTCAGCAAGCGAAACGTACCTGAAGAAGGCATGAAGTGCTGAGAGACGATGGTTTCGCGTACGCGGCGTGTTGCCTCGCTCATTTTCCAAATGTTCCAGGAACTTTTCCAGGAACTCCGCATCGAGTTCCTCGAGACGCAGAGCGGACGGAGCCCGACGGAGACGGTCCTTGGCGAACTGCAGCAAGAGACGGAAGGTGTCACGGTATCCCGCCACGGTATGGGGACTGGCGCCTTGTTGGGTTATCAACCGATCAGTGAAAAACCGCTGGAGGAGAGCCGGGAAGTTGGAGGTGTTCATTGCTCACCTCCAGGCACGTGCACGGCGCCAAGACGTTTGGTCGCAAGGGCCAGCAACTCGGGAACGGCCTCGATATACCAGTAGGTAAGCCCGACTTCGACGTGACCGAGATAAGTGGACAGCTTCGGCAACTCTCGTTCGACGTCGAGTCCGGCCCGGTACCACTCCACGAGGCGTTGAGTCGCGAAGCTATGACGAAAGTCCTGGAGGCGTGGTCCGCGCCCCAGGTGTCGGCCTACCCTCGGAGGTCGAAGACCGATGGCACACGACAACACTGCAAAAGTTCGTCGGGCCGCTCCTCCATGGACTCGCATGCCGTGCTCCGAAAGAAAGAATGCAGAACTCCCGGTTCGGAGACACAGGGTATCCCGCTCTTCGGCGTACTGCCGCAAGGCGTCGCGGGTAGAAGGATCGAGCGGAACAAGGCGCGATTTTCCAAACTTACTCTGCCGAATCGATAGAATCCCGCTCTCAAGATCAACATCGGACCTATCGAGTGTGAGTGCTTCACCGGGGCGGAGGCCCGTGGAAGCAAGCAGTCCGATGAGAGTCGTATAGGTCAGCGGACGCAATCCAGTCGACGATCTCAGTCGGCCTGCTCCGGCCATGAGACAGCCTA
>Ga0326728_10014408_pt1 | contig 16795 bp, 14 predicted proteins | sample MB3enrmetagenome_FD_207602 | JGI IMG/M metagenome (GOLD analysis project Ga0326728, IMG submission 207602) | Lab enriched peat soil microbial communities from McLean, Ithaca, NY, United States - MB31MN | ecosystem: Environmental > Terrestrial > Soil > Wetlands > Peat | place: USA: New York...
CGTGGCTTACAGCTTCGGCCTGCGAGCGAGCGGAGCTAGCCCAGCAGCTCGTCCACAATAGCCGTCGCGGCCTTTAGCGCCGCATCGATCTGCGCCTGGTCTTTGCCGCCGGCCTCGGCGATCTCCGCCTTGCCGCCACCCGAGCCGCCGACGATTTTGGCCACCGCTCCAACCAGCTTGCCCGCCTGGATGCGCTTCGTGAGCCCCGGCGTGACGCCGGCAATGATCGCGACTTTGCCCTCGGGCTGCGCCGACGCCAGCACCACCACGCCCTCGCCGAGTTTCTGTTTCAGGTTGTCGACCAGCGTGCGCAGTTGCCCACGTTCGAGCTGGTCGGCGCGATGCGTCAAAAGCTTCACGCCCTTGACATCAACAGCTCGGGAAACGGCATCATCGAGCCCGCCCGCAGCCGACTTCATGCGCATCTCTTCTAACTCGCGCTTGAGGCGCTTCAACTCGTCTTCCTGCGCTGTAAACTTTGCCTTCAATCCTTCCGAAAGATTGTCGGTCGACGGAAGATACTGACCGGCCACCTGCGCCAGCTCGAAGTCGCGCCGGAAGGTATCGAGCGAACCCAATCCGCTGATGGCTTCAATGCGCCGCACGCCCGAGGAGACCGACTCTTCGCCCGTCAGCTTGAACAATCCGATCTCACCCGTGGCCGCGGTGTGCGTGCCGCCACAGAGCTCCGTCGAAAAGCCGTCGGAGAGCCGCACCACCCTCACCTTGTCGCCGTACTTCTCGCCGAAGAGCGCCATGGCGTGGTACTCGTTCACTGCCACGTCGATGGGAATATCTTCGAGGGTTTCGACCTTGGCGTTGGCCAGAACTTCGCGATTGACAATGTCTTCGATCTCTTGCAGTTCTTCATCGGCAACCTGAGAAAAATGCGAGAAATCGAAGCGCAGCCGGTCAGGATGCACTGCCGAACCTGCCTGCTTGACATGCGTTCCCAAGACCTGCCGCAGGGCCGCATGCAGCAGATGCGTGCCCGTGTGGTTGCGCATGATCGCGTTGCGGCGGTCGCCATCGACTTGCGTGTTGACGTGATCGCCCACGGCCAGGTCCTGTTTCAACACCGCCTTGTGCGCCCTCACGCCCTGCACCGGCAGCACACAGCCAACAATCTCCGCTATCGTAGAATTCCCGTCCAAGGCCAAGAAAAAACCGAGATCGCCGACTTGGCCGCCGGAGTCTCCGTAAAAACTGGTGTGGTCGAGAACAACTTCGACCTCGTCGCCGGCCTTCGCTGCGGGCACGCCGAGGCCGTTCTTGACGATGGCGAGAACCTCGCAGTTCGTCGAGTTGAGTTGCCGGTAGCCCTCGAAGATTGTCTTCGGCAGATCGCGAAAGGCGGGGCTAGCTGTTTTTTGCGAGCCGCCCTTCCAGGAGGCGCGGGCACGGGCCTGCTCTTCCGCGCGGGCCTTCTCGAAGCCGGGTCGGTCGAAGTCAATTCCAGCGTCCCGTGCGGCATCTTCCATGAAGTCGAGAGGCAGGCCGAAAGTCTCGTACAACGAAAACGCCGTTGCACCATCCAGCCTCGCAAGGATCCCGTCTGTTGGCTTGTCGTTCTCGAGCGCATGGCGCATCTCCGCTTCAAATTCTTCCCGGGCCGCGTCGAGAGCTAAGTCGAGCTTCGCACCGCCGAGGGAGAGCGTTCTCGAGAATTGCCTTTCCTCCCTCGCAATGGCGTCCGAAATACGCTGCAGGTTCTCAATCAGCTCCGGGTAAGCGCTTTGCATTTCTTTGGCAACAGCGTCTGCCATGTGGAACAGGAACGGCTCGTTTTGCTCCTGCCACCTGCCATGCATTATTGCGCGTCGCATTATTTTACGGAGAACATATCCACGGCCCTCGTTCGAGGGCAGCACACCGTCGTTGATAAGGAAAGTCGCGGCGCGAGCATGGTCGGCAATAATTCTAAGGTTGGCGTTAGCGACGTCATTCTTCGTGCCGGTCAGCTCGGCAGCACGTGCGATGAGCGGCTCAAAAAGGTCGGTTTCGAAATTCGAGATCTTGCCCTGAAGGACAGCAGCGACCCGCTCCAAACCCATGCCAGTGTCGATGGATGGCTTCGGGAGGGGAGCAAGCCTCACATCCCCGGTCTTCGCATCCACGCTCCGGTCGAATTGCATGAAAACCAAATTCCAGATCTCTACATAGCGAGCATCGTCCTGCCCAAAAGGCAGGTCGAGCGGATTAAGGTCAGGTCCGAGCGATTCTGAGGCCTCAATCCCCATGTCGTAGAAAATTTCCGAACACGGCCCGCACGGCCCCGTCTCGCCCATCTGCCAGAAATTATCTTTAAGCCCGTACTGAAAGATCCGGTCCTTCGCGACGCCGGTCTCGATCCAGAACTGCTCGGCCTCGTCGTCGCGGGGCACGCCGTCCGCGCCCTCAAAAATCGTCACGTAGAGCCGGTCTTTGTCGATGCCGTACCACTCGGGACTGGTCACCAGTTCCCAGGCGTAGCGGATGGCGTCGCGCTTGAAGTAGTCGCCGAAGGAGAAGTTGCCCAGCATTTCGAAGAAGGTGTGATGCCGCCGCGTGAAGCCCACATTTTCAAGATCGTTATGCTTGCCGCCGGCGCGGACGCATTTTTGCGAGGTCGTCGCGCGCGTGTACTCGCGCTTTTCCGCGCCCAGAAAAAGATCCTTGAACTGGTTCATTCCCGCGTTGGTGAAAAGCAGGGTCGGGTCGTTGGCAGGCACCAGCGAGGAAGAGTGCACCCGGCGGTGCCCCTTCGACTCAAAGAAGCGCAGAAACAGCTCGCGTATCTCATTTCCCGAGCGCAATTGCATGGCTCTCTTAGTGTAACCACCTGCGGTGGGGCAGCCGGTCAGCAAGTCGGCGAGTGAGCAAGTCAGCCCCGTGCCCCATCCTTTCCGCGTCTTTTGCGGAAAGGGTGGGATTGCGAACTCGCTAACCTGCGAACGTGCGCGCCCGCGCACGCGAACCCGCTAACTCGTTCCCCTCACTCTTCGCGGGGCTCTGTTTCGAGATTTTCCAGCGCGGCGAGCGACTCCTCGGGCACGTCCCAGCGGCGCAGGATCTTATAGATCGTCGCCGTCGAGAAGCCCGCCGCGACCAGGCGCCGCATGACGCGCGCGACTTCTTTTTCGTTCTCGGGCCTTTTAATCCGTTTGCGATCGAGGTGCTCGCGCGCCAGGGCCTCCTCGCTGCTTTCGCCGTAGCGCGCGGCAACGGCTTCTTCGACGAGCTCGGCGCGGACTCCCTTTTGGCGCAGGTCGTTGCGCACGCGCCGCGCGCCCAGCTTCTCGTTCTCCTGGCGCAGGCGCGCGTAGGTTTCGGCAAAGGACTTATCGTCCAGATAATGGTTTTGTTTGAGCCGTGCCAGCACCGTGCGGATGGCTGCCTCGCCGCTCGCGCCCGGCTCGGCGCGCGCGGCCATTAGCCGCCGTAACTCGGCCTCGGCGCGCATCTGCCGGCCGAGAGCCTTTACCGCGTAGTCGTAGAGCCCCGCCTCATTGAGCGGATCTTTTTTCTTCGCGTTGCGGCCGAATGGCATGGCGATCAATCCAAAGGAACAAGCAGGTTGAAGGCGCGGTTGCGCCGCCAGCGATAGTGCTTGAAATCGCTGTCGAGCGTGAGAATATCGCCGGTGCCAAGCTGATTAGCCATACCAATCAAGCACGCATCGGCGAAATCGCACGGCGTATCTGCGTACTTCGTGTAGGAGGCAAGAACTTGGCTTGCCGCACCCGCCAGCCGAAAGGGGATCTCTAGGTGCCCCTCCTGAACGCTGGCCAGAATCGCCTGCGGCGCCCCCGGAATTCGTTGAAGATGATAAATCGCCTCTGTGATGACCGGTTCACAGGTGACGAGCGGCTGACGGACGCGATCCAGAGCCGCCATGCACGCCAGATGCCTTCGCTCGCGCTTGTCGTAAACGGTAACCAGAAAGCTGGTGTCGACGAGGATGGGCGAAGACGGTGCCGGGAATTTCACCAATCCCATCTGCCGTTGCCCTCTTTATCTACGCGCCATTTTTTCCCGAAGCCTTCCATATGCTTCTTGCTTGTGGCAAGGTCGGCGACGCCGCTGTCGAAACAGCCTATGCCGATCAGCCGCGGGCGGGGCTTTGCGGCGGTCTGCTCATAGACGCGAAGGACACACTCCCGCAGCGCCTGCGAAGTCGTCCAGCCGTTCGTGCGGGTCAGCGTCTTCAGCGCTGCCTGCGCCTTCGGGTCGAGCCGTGCTTGTACCGTTGTTCCCATGAATTGAGTGTACTACAATTACCTTCTCCTGTAATACACCCTGTTCCCGGCCTCAGGGCAATCTCATGAAGTGAATAGGTTAACCGATCAGGTTCCGAAGGCCTCCGCGCCGGAGGCGCAGCGGATTTTAGCCCCGCGCTTTAGCGTGGGGACAGGCGGCAAAAGCAGTTGCGAGCCCCGTAGGGGCGATGCAAACGGGCGTGAGAAACCCTCCAATCCCGCTCATGCGATTACCCTACCCCCGGCCCCTACATCCCTAGTCCCTGTTCTTCGTCCATTGGTCCACCCAGTCGTTCACCGTCTTCCACCAGAGCTGGGAGTTTTGCGGCTTCAGCACCCAGTGGCCTTCGTCGGGGAAGTAGAGCATCTTGCTCGGCACGCCCTCGAGTTGCAGGGTGTCGAAGAGCTGGAAGCCTTCGCTCACGTCGAGCCGGTAGTCGAGCTGGCCGTGGATGACGAGCGTGGGCGTCTTGAAGTTCTTGGCATAGAGCGAGGGCGACCACTTGCGGTAGGGATTGTCGCCGTCGGGCTTGCCGTAGTAGTCCCACGGGTGGCCCCCTTTGGATTCTGGGGTTTTGAACTCCCAGATGTTGAACCAATCCTCCTCTGTAGTCCCGAAGGCCGACTCGGCGTTGAACATGCCGTCGTGGCTGACGATGCACTTGAAGCGATTGGTGTGGCCCAGAATCCAGTTGGCCATGTAGCCGCCGTAGCTCGCGCCCAGGGCGCACTCGCGGTCCTTGTCGATGAAGGGGTAGTGCTGCTCGGCGTAGTCGAGGCCGGTCATTAAGTCGGTAAAGGGCTTGCCTCCCCAGTCGCCGTTGATCGCGTCTACAAATTGCTGGCCGTAGCCGGTTGACCCGCGGAAATTGATCATGACGACGACGTAGCCGTTGGCGGCAAAGAGCTCGGCATTCCAGCGGTAGCTCCAGTCGTCGCCCCAGTTGCTCTCCGGCCCGCCGTGGATCAGGAATTTGACCGGATACTTCTTTGCGGGATCGAAGCCCGGCGGGCGGATCAGGAAGCCTTCGAGCTTGGCGCCGTCGGTCGCGGTAAACCAGAAGGATTCCAACTTGGGCAGATCAAGTTGGGCGAGGAGGGCGTCGTTCAGATGAGTCAAAGCGGTAGGAAAATAAGACACGACGACCGAATTCGTGAAGATTGTGCGCTTCTTCGAGATTTGCCTCGAGACTCCGGATTGTTCGACCCCGACGAGTTGGAAAAGACGGACCACGTCGCCGGGCTGCGAGACGGTCATTCTTGCCGCGATGACCGAGCCGTTCACAAGTGTATATATGTCGGAGTATTCCCCATCCTGCTGGGTACCGCGAGTGACTTCCCCACTCGTTATATTGAGAGCGAAGAGCGGAGCCTCACCCTCATCGGCGGAAATGAACGTAATATATTGTGAGTTTTGTCCCCACGCAAACTCATCCACCCAGTTATCAAACTTCGGCAGTAAATCGCGGATCGTCTTTGCTGCGCGATCGTAGAGCATCAACCGAAACTTATCGCTCTCATAGCCTGCGCGCGCCTGGCTCCGCCACGCGAGATACCTCCCATCGGGCGAGTACGCCGGATTGAAGTTGCCGCCGGCCGAGGCACTCACCTTCACAGGCTTCGCCGAGGGATCGGTCAGGTCGAGGGTGTAGATTTGCGCGCTGGTGGAGATGGCGGGGACGGGGTCGGGATTTTCGGTGAAGGCGAGTTCCCTGGAATCGGGCGAAAAGTCGCAGCCGCAGCCGCTCCAATCGAGCGAGAACGGAGGCACGTCGTGCGGGTCGTTGGGGTTCAGGTCGCGTATTTCACCGCTCTCAGCCAAGACCTGAAAGAGATGGAATCTCTTGTCGCCGGTGTAGTGGTCCCAATGGCGATAGAGGAGTTGGGTGAAGATTTGCGCTTTGACTTTGCTGTCCGCGAGGGCCTTGTCGCGATCGGCGTTGCACTGATTGCCAGTCTTGAAATCCGCTGTCGTGATGGGCGCGCAATCCGGATAAACCGCTGATGTGAAGACGATAGACTTCGAATCGGGCGACCATTTGGCGTTGTCGGATTCGGTGGCGATGGCGGTCAACTTCTTCGCGTTGCTCGTCGCGCCCGTCGCCGGGTCGAAGCCGGCAATCCAGATTTGCTGGCCGCCATCGCGGCTGCTCAAAAACAGAATTCGTTTGTCATCCGGCGCGAATTGCACACCCGAGTCGCCGAGCTGGCCTACTGCGAGTTTGAACGGTTCGCCGCCTGCAATCGCCTGCAGCCACAGCTCTGCCGTCTTGGTGTTTTTCGCCAAATCGACCGTCGTCACAGAGTAGGCCAGCCACTTCCCATCCGGCGAAACGGCAGTATCGCCCAGCCGCTTCATCTGCATCATGTCCTCGAAGGTCATGGGACGCTTCTGCGGCGCGGTTTGGGCTGGCGCGGTTTGGGCAAGATGAACGGCTGGAAGTATAAGAAGACCGGCAAAAACAAGCAGGAACGGCAACCTGCGCATGATGAACCTCATCGCGTGGAGGAGAATCGCGCAACTTCGCGAAGAGAAAGTGTACACCTGTCAGCACTTCCGCGCCGCTCCCCGCCCCCAAAAGAAACTTGCTCGAATTTGCAGATAATTTCGCCCTTCCGGCGCACCATGTAATCAGAGATCGGAGACCGGACATAAGGGACAGGTGTCAGCTATCTCCCCGGTTCAGGATGTCAAGTATGTGACCGGTTCGTACCCCCCCTCCCCCCCCGGGGCACGAGCTGGAAACTGGAAGCTGGCGGCTCCTGACACCCCCCTCCCCCCCTCCCCCCCTACTCCCCACTCCCCGCCTTACCAACCCCCTATAAAAAACGCAAGAAAATGGGCTGTGAAACTGTGTGACATGGAACCCCTCCGGAATCATCAACCTACAGACAAAACCGCGCATCGACACAGAAACTGTGAAACTGTGCCCCACAGCCGCTTCCGCGTTGCGCGCTGAGCTTTTGTCTTTGGCTGATAGCTGAAGGCTGACAGCTGATAGCTGTCCGCTGTTCACTTATTCTCGTTGGCGGTGAGCCGGAAGGTGATGGTTCCCCAGAAGAGCCGCGCGCGCATCTGCACGGGGAGATGGCGATCGTCGTCGGTGTACCAGATCCAGATGTTGCCGCGGTTTTTGACGACGCCGGCGTCGGCGGTGGGCTGCACGCGCAGGGTCTTGAAGGTACCGAGAGAGGTCTTGATCTCTTCGCGGCCCTCGACCTTCATGGTGACGACGACGGTGCGCATGGCGTCGACCACCGGCAGGACGAAGTTGTGGCCGATAGCAATGGGCTGCGAGGAGGCATAGAAGACACCGGTGAGCAGATCGGTGAGGCAGCCCGAGACCGGCGCCTCGGCGTGCTTGGTCTGCCCGGTGACCTGGTTCTTTTCGTCGAGGACGGACTTTGAGGCGGCGTAGTCGAGGCGCAGGGTGGAGTTGATTTGGCGGCGGCCTTCGACGGTCTGCTTGTCGAAGTCGTAGGTGCAGCCGCGCTGGCGGTCGAAGTCGGCCTGGAAGCGGTCGGCGACGTGAAAGAGCATGTTGATGGCGCCGATGGTGTCCGCCGAGGCGGAGATGCGCTCGCGGTCGCCGGCGGCCTCAAAGTGGATGACCGCGGTGCCGGCGGGAAAGACGCGCCAATCGACGCTGTAGGTGAGGGTCTGGCGCTGGGGGAAGCTAAAGCCGGGACGCGGCGGGGCAAGTGTGGCGGCCTGCTGGCCCCAGGACGCCGCCAAGGCAAAAACGCAAAAGAGGCAGACTGCAATCGCGCGGGTCTTCAAGGTTCGGCGCCGCTCCTTGTGAATTTGGGCGGTCCTGTTCAGTTGGACTCTGCTTGTTGAACTCTGCTTAGCGAAGCTGGTGGAGGACGAACTCCAGCGCCGGGCGCAGAACGAGCAAACTCAAGTACAGCAGTGCGGCCCCTATTGCAGCATTGTACTCGCGATGCTCAAGGTAAAGGGTGAGAGAGAAGCTGGAGGAGGGAGGGTTGGCGGCGGGAGAACTGCCGGGCGGAACTTCTTGACCGTTTTGGGCCTGCGCCGGAGTGAGGCGAGGCCGACCGTGGCCGATGCGAGGGACAAGCCGGGGCACGCGACGGCAATAGTCGTCGAAGCCGGGAAATGTGGCGCGGAGGAATTGCTCTTCCCCGGCGATGACGGGAATGTAGACGACGGCGAAGCCCGCGGCGAGGACGAGAGCCAGCGGCCAACTGAGCAGAGCGACGGCAAATCCCGCGGCCATGAGCATGGAGCCCAGGTAGAGCGGGTTGCGCGTGTAGGCGTAGGGGCCGGTGACGGTGAGTTCGCGATTCTTTTTGACCGTGCCGGAAGCGGCGGCGCGCAAGACCAGGCCGGGCAGGACCAGCAAGAGGCTCCACGCGATGGCGCGAGGGTGCGCGGGACGGCGGGCGACTTCGAAGAGATAGAGGGCCGCGGTGACGAAGCCCAGCGGCACGCGGATCCTTCGCGCCCACGATTGCCACCATTGCATGGAGCAGCCTTTTGGCCACTGCGTGGGGCAGCCCTTTGGAGGAGTTTCGTGCTGGTTCATCAAGCACCCTCCTCCGCGAACAGTTCATCGGCGGCGCGCAACACGTCTTCCGGCGAAATAGTGAGCAGGCCGGGTTCGGGGACATCGCAATGCGTGTAGTCGCGGCGGCTCGCGGGGCTGCGCAGCACGCGGGCGCGGGTGCCGAAGGGGCCGTTGCGGCTGGGATCGGTGGGTCCGTAGATGCCGACCACAGGGCGGCCCAGAGCGGATGCAAGGTGAAGCGGCCCGGTGTCTCCGCCGATGCATAGCGCCAGGCGGCGGGTGAGGGCGATCAACTGGGGAAGCGTGGCGGTGAAGGGAGTTGCAGCGCCGGCGGCGGTGATGGGCGCGGCCAGCGATTCTTCTCCGGGAGGGGCATTGACCAGGACCTGGAGGCCGCGGTCTTTGAGGCCTTGGGCGACGACGGCGTAGCGCTCGGCCGGCCAGCGCTTGGCGCCCCAGCCTGCGCCGGGAGCAATGAACGCGAGCGGCCGGCGAGCGGCCGGGGCCGCGCGCTCGGCGAGCCACGCGGCGCACCAGCTTTCGGCCTCGGGATCGACGGGCAGGAGCGGCGGGAGAAAGGCGAGAGGGTTGCCGGCCACGGCCGAGGCCAGCTCCACATCCTGCTCGATCACGTGCGCGCCGTGGGTCGAAACGCGCTCGGTAAAGAGCCAGTGCGCGGGCCACTCGCGCGGTTTGGCTTCTCCGATCCGGCGGTTGCACCCGGTCAGGCGCGCGATGACGGCGGAGCGGATGGCGCCCTGCAGGTCGAGGACGGCATCGTAGCGGGCTTCGCGCAGTTCGCGGCGCAGGCCGTTGATCTGGCTTCGGGTCCGGGCGCTGAGGGGATGGCGCTTCCAGTCGCGGGCTGAGGCGAAGTGGAGGCGGTCAACGAGCGGCATGGCGCCGCCGTCAGTCTGGCTGTTCCCTGTTCCCTGTTCCCTGTTCCCTGCCTTTAGCAGCGCCTGCCAGCGAGGATCGACGACCCAGCCGATGTCCCAGCAGGGATGGGCCTGGCGCAGCGCCGTCACCGCGGGCAGCGCGTGCAGAATATCGCCCATGGCGCCGAGCCGGACCACGAGCAGGCGAAAGCTGGACTGCGTGTGCAAAGTTCAATTCTAGCGGAGTTGGCGGAGTTAGCGGCGTTAGACGATCTGCAGACGCGTCCGTACGAAGAAGATTCTTTCTTTTCGCGGGTTGGGGAGTTCACCCGAGATTGCTTTTCAACCTGCCGCCCGCGTTCCCGGCCCGAACTCGGATGAGACCCGCTCGTCCCACGGCACCGGACTAACTCCGCTAACACCGCTAGCTCCGCTGACTGCTGGTGGGGCGTGTATCATTCCGGTGGGCCGGGAAACCGGCTTGGAAGTCCGGGCTGAGGAAGATCCGGACTTCAGGAAAGCGAGGGGTTCAGCATGAAACTTTGGATAGCGGCAGCGGTGATTCTTTGCGCGCCTCTTTGTGCCTCGGCGCAGGTCAAATCGTGCGACGACCTGAAAACGGAGATCGCCAAGAAAATCGACGCCCACGGCGGGAGCAACTACACCCTCACCATCGTGGACAAGGGGAAGGAAACCGAGGGCAAGATTGTGGGCAGTTGCGGCGGGGGGACGAAGAGCATCGTTTACCTGAAGGCGACGCCTGCGCCTGCACCTGCGCCGGCGGCGAAGCCGAAGCCAGCGAGCGAGGGTGAGCCGAAGTAGCGGAGTTAGCGGGGTTAGCGGAGCTAGCGGCCAGTCCCATCCCTTCCGCGAAAGGCGCGGAAAGGCTGGGGCACGGCAAGTATTCTGAAGTGTGACGGAAAAGCCAGCCGCGCGACCCAAGTCCCTGCTGCGAAAGGTGTCTTTCCGATCCATTCTCAAATGGCTTGCGATCGGTGTGGGAGGATTGTGGCTGCTGGGCGCGTTGTCGCTCGTGGCGCTCAAGTGGATCGATCCGCCGACCACGGCGGTGCAGATGGAGCGCCGCGCCGAGGCCTGGATTCACGCGAAGCCCTATCGCAAGCGATCCCAGTTTGTGCCCCTTGAGGCAATCTCGCCCGACATGCAGCACGCCGCGATCGCCGCCGAGGACGCGCGCTTCTACGAGCACCACGGATTCGACTGGCACGCCATGGAGATTGCCGCCGAAGACGATATGGGAGGCGGGCATCGCATCCGCGGCGGCTCCACGATCACACAGCAACTGGTGAAGAACCTCTTCTTCGGGACGGGGCGGTCGTATCTGCGCAAGGGAGCGGAGTTCGCGCTGGTGCCGGTGGCCGAGCTGGTGCTGGGCAAGCAGCGCATTCTTGAGCTTTATCTGAACGTGGTGGAGTGGGGACCGGGCGTGTATGGCGTGGAGGCGGCGAGCCACGCGTACTACGGGACTTCGGCCAGGAAGATCGGCCGGGATCAGGCCGCGCGGCTGGCGGCGGTACTTCCCTTGCCGCTGAAGCGCCGGCCCGATCGCATGGATCACTACAGCGAAATCATTTTGGAGCGGATGCGGGAGATGGGGTGGTAAGCAGGGGCAGCGGAGCTAGCGGGGTTAGCGGTGCTGGCGGAGTTAGCGGTGCTAGCGGAGTTAGCGGTGCTGGCGGAGTTAGGCAGACCGCGACTCAGTGCAAAGTTCCCTTGTTCAGTTTCACTCGCAGAAGCCCGGAAACGCCAGGGCAGCGCCCAAAAGAAAAAGACCCCTCGGTCGAACAAAACAAGGAAACGCTAAATCCGGCCGTGCTTTCCTCCACCGCGGTCCAGCGCCGCCGATGCCCGGCTAGCTCCGCTAACCCCGCCAACTCCGCTCGTTTCTATCGCTGGAAGAGATCGATGGGCTGGGTGAAGTCGGTGACGCGGATGTGCTTTGCCAGCGACGGGTGCTGGCGCTGAAGTGCCAAAAACATCTCCCAGGCGACGCGGCGGTAACTGAAGTGGCCGGCGGGGGCCGAGCGCAATTCGGTGATGTACTGGGCCTCGGCGAAATCCATTTTGAAGAGCGCGCGGATGCGCGTGGCGAGCGGCAGCAGATACTGCGCCGACTGCGAGGCCTCGGGCGCGGGACCGGCGGCGATCCTAGCTGCCGCCAGGTGCGCGGATTCGATGGCGGAGCGGTAGTCGTCGAGGACGCCGGCCGCGGCGAGAATGTCGAAATCGTTTTGGGGTCCGGCGGGCAGGTCGGCTGCGCCGGGGGTTTCGTAGCCGTGCTGAGCGGTGAATCCCTGGATGATCTGCGTGCAACGGCGATGGCGGTGCATGTCGCGGAAGCCGCCGATGTCCATGAACAGGTCGAAGCGCAGCGCTGCTCCAGAGTGAAAAGCACGAAGTGCCTCGTCGTGGCGTCCGCGGTGTTTTAGCCCCAGCTCGATGATCTCGTCGACGCGTGCGGATGGGAACGAAGAGACGAGGTCGCGGATCTGGCGGTAGGGGTGGTGGCTGGCCGAGTAAAGCAGCGTGGCGGCGAGTTCGACTTCCAGGGATTCGGTGCGCTCAACGAGGTCCACCAGAGGCGCGGCGGCGATGGGATGGTTCTTGAGGATTTCGGTCGCGGCTTGGGCCAGTTCGGCTTGGGTTTCGATGAGGTAGGGATTCGGTTGCGCGTATTTGACGAGGGTAGGCGCGGTGCGGACTTCGCGGGTGAAGAGGGCGGCGGCTTCGGCGGCTAAAGAAGAAAAACTTCCCGCAGGGGCTAAAGCCCCATCATTTTTCTCTGCGTTTACGGCACGAGTAAACTCGTGCCCTTTCAAAGCATCAACTTTCTGTGCTGGGGCTAAAGCCCCATCATTCTTCTCTGCGCTTACGGCACGACTGAAGTCGTGCCCTTTCACGGCTTCTCCTGCGCTAACTTCGGCAGGATCAGACTCTTGCCCTTTCGAAGCGGCGTCTTCTGACCCCTGACCCCTGAAACCTGACCCCTGTTCTTCGGCCTCGGCGAGTTTGTCGATGAAGGCCTGTGCGGCTTTGGCGTTGAGGTTCCAGGCGGGTCCAGTGGCGGCTTCGCGGAGCTTTTCGCCGAGCATTCGGACTTCGGCGGCGGGGTGGGAGAGCAGGCGCGAGACCTGAGTTTCGAGGGTGCGGGCGCTCACGATCTGTCCAAGCGAGGTGTTGGTGGCCAGCGGAAGCAGGTAGCGGGCCACGTCGAAGGCGCGCGCGCGGAGGGTGCGCTCGTAGACCTCGGGCTTGAGGGTTTCAGGACGGGCGACGCGCGAGCGAAGGAGATCGAAAACGGCGGCGGAGACGCGCTGGTAGGTGGCAAAAAGATTCTCGATGGTCTTCGAATAAAGCTCAGCCGATGCAGAATCTTCTCCGAAACCAGGGAAAAACCAGCCGGATTCGAGGAAGTTCTGGTAGCGAGTGGAGCGTTCCTGGCCATCCCAGCGCGTCTCGTCGAGGAGAACCATGGCGGCCAGAAGGCTGAGGCGCTCGACGGCGAAGGCGATGTGGGCCAGGTCGGCGATGGAGCGATGGCCGTACTGGAAATAAAAGGTGTTCAGGAACTGCCCGGCGCGCTGGGAGCTGATTTCGGACAGGGATTCGCGCATGGAGAGCGAGGAGCGGGAGTACTTGGCCATGGCGAAGGCGAGGATCTCGGGATCGGCGCCGTGGACGGCAAAAACCTCGGTCCGTGTGCGGGCGCCGGGAGGCAGAAAAGATTCACTGGACATAAGCATCGTCTCGCGGACAGAATACGGCATGAGGGAGTGTCCGCGCGCGGCGGTTTTGCACCCCCTGGCCGGATGTGGACCGGAAGTAGTCTGGAAGTGGGCAGGAAGGCGAAGCGCCCGAGAGAGCGCGATCCCCCAGCGAAGCGCGTAAGCGCCGGGCAAGTTGCTGGCGCGGGAGTTTCAATTGCGGGAGTATTTGGTGCGCACGTCGCACAAACCGCGGCCTTTGCCGGCTGGGCGCTGGGCCATGACCCAGCGCTGGAACGATCTGCTGTTTGCCCACTGGCCGATTCCCGTCCCGTTGATGGAGGCGTTGCTGCCGGAGTGGCTGGAGGTGGATTCGTTTGAGGGATCGGCGTGGCTGGGGGTGGTGCCTTTCTGGCTGGATCGCATCAAAATCCGCGGCGTGCCGGCGATTCCGGGGCTGCGCAGCTTTCCCGACCTGAATTTGCGGACCTATGTGCGCGACCGGTTTACGCGCACGCCGGGCATCCATTTTTTTTCGGTCGATTCCAGCAACCTGCTTGCGGTGACGGCGGCTCATGCCATTTATCACTTGCCTTACCGGCTGGCGGAGATGCACATGGAGCCGCGCGCGGAGCGGGAGTTCGCGTTTTACAGCCGGCGGCGGTTCGCGCGGCCCGACGTCATCTTCAAGGCGCGGTACCGGGGGCTGGGACCGACCTACAAGACGGCGGAGATCCGGCCGGGATCGCTTGAATTCTTCTTTTCCGAGCGCAATTGCGTGTTCAGCACCAACCGTGCGGGGCAGCCGATCCGCGCCAACCTGCACCATGTGCCCTGGCCGCTCGAGGATGCCGAGGCGGAGATCGAGCGCAACGATCTGGCGGCGGCGGTGGGTATCGAATTGCCGAAGCTGGAGCCGGTGCTGCACTACTCGCGGCGGCTGGCGGTCTACGTGTGGCCGGCGGAGCTGCTGAGGCCCGCTCTGGCGCCACGGCCGGTGACGGTGGCGGCGACGCCGACGTGAGAAAAGCAGGGATTAGGGAGTAGCCTGTAGGCAGTGGGGAACAGTGTGAGTGTGAGTGTGAGTGTGCCGATCACTCACACTCACACTCGCACCGCCGTCCGCCGTCCGCTGCCCATTTATAATCAGCCGTGGAAAGGCGCGGCTCGCGGCACTGAGCTTCAAGGGCGCGCACTGAGGTCAACAAAAAAAGACATGGGTGATTTGCAGGGAAGAATTGCGCTGGTAACCGGCGGGGCGCAGGGGATTGGGCGCGCGATTGCCGAGGAGCTGGCTGCGGCGGGCGCGACGATTGTGCTGGCCGACGTGAACGAGGCCAAACTGGCCGAGACGGTGGGCGAATTGCAGGCGCAGGGGACGGACGCCTCGGCCTTCACGGTGAACGTGGCCAGCCAGGAGTCGATCGAAGCTGGGGCCAAGGCGATTCTGGGAAAGTTCGGCAAGGTCGAAATCATCGTCAACAACGCCGGCATTACGCGCGACAACCTGATGCTGCGCATGAAGCCCGCGGACTGGAATCTGGTGATCGGCATCAACCTGACGGGAGCTTTCCTGCTGACCCAGGCGCTGCTGAGCCCGATGCTCAAGAACCGCTGGGGACGGATTGTGAACATTGCCAGCGTGGTGGGGCGCACGGGGCAGGCGGGGCAGGTGAACTATGCGGCGTCGAAGGCGGGGCTGATCGGCCTCACGCGATCGCTGGCGCGCGAGGTGGCCTCGCGGGGCATTACCGTGAACGCCGTGGCGCCGGGATACATTGAAACCCCCATGACGGCGGTGCTGAGCGAGGAAGTGAGCAAGGCCATGCTGGCGACGGTTCCGCTGGGACGGCGCGGCACGCCCAAAGACGTAGCCCAGGCGGTGAAGTTCCTGGCCTCGGATGCAGCGTCGTACATTACCGGCCACGTGCTGGACGTGAACGGCGGCATGTTCATGGGCGGGTAGCGGTGCTAGCGGGGTTAGCGGAGTTAGATCGCAGGCCGCCAAGCCGTTATGCATCTCCGTGCGGCGTCCAGATTGCCTTGCCCCCGCGACATCGCTGAAGGTTTTTTGGGCCCGCTGCACCGTGCAGCGGAGCGTTTCCGGACAACCCTTCAAGAGGTCTGGCGGATAGCCGATAGACGTTCCGGAGGGGCACGCATGGAGGCGCACTGTGAGAGGCCTGCAGATGCCGCGCCGGAACAGGAATTGGCGATGGGGCTGCGCTACCTGGCGCGGCAGCCGATTCTGGACTTGCATGGCAAGGTGCACGGGTACGAACTGCTGTTTCGCAACGGGCCCCAGGCGATGTTCAGCGGCGATGGCAACCTGGCGACCCGGACCATGATCGACAACACAGTGCTCTTCGGCCTGGGAAGGTTGACCGGCAACCTGCCTGCATTTATCAACTGCACGGAAGAGGCGCTGACCGGGCGACTGGTGAGCGCGCTGCCCGCCGGGATGGCGATTCTGGAGATCCTGGAGACGATCGAGCCCACGCCCGCATTGGTGAGTGCATGCCAGCACTTGAAGGCCGCCGGGTTCCGGCTGGCGCTGGATGACTTCACGTGGAAGCCGGGCTTCGAGCCGCTGATCGAGATCGCCGACTACATCAAAGTGGATTTTGCCATCTCGGACGAGTGGGAGCGGCGGAGGCTGCTCAAACGGCTGCGGGGCTACACGGTGGCGCTGATTGCCGAGAAGGTGGAAACCCAGGAAGAATACCAGCGGGCGCGCGACGAGGGCTTCACTCTCATGCAGGGCTACTTCTTCTGCCGCCCCGTGCTGCTGAGCAACCACAAGGTTCCCGCCAACCGGCTGCTGCACATCGAGATCCTGCGCCTGTTGCAGAACGAATCCATGGACATCAACGAACTGGCAGGACTGGTGAAGCGCGATCCCTCCCTTACCTATCGTTTGCTGCGGCTGATCAACTCGCCGGTTTGCGCCATGCGGCAGGAGGTGCAATCGGTGCATGCGGCGCTGATTGCCGTGGGCGAAGATGCCTTCCGCCGCATGGCGACTCTGGCGATTACCAGCGAGCTGAACGCGGGCCAAACCATAGAATTGCTGCGCACGGCGTTTGTGCGCGGGCGCTTTTGCGAACTGGCGGCGGTGTTTTGCGGCCTGAACCACTCCGAGCAGTATCTGCTGGGGCTGCTGAGCCTTCTGCCCGCGATGCTGCGCATTCCCATGAGCGAACTGTCGCCGATGCTGCCGTTGCGCGACGAGATTCGCCGCGCATTGGAGGGCGAGAATGGGCGGGAGCGCGCCTTGCTCAGCTGGCTGGAGAGCCACGAAAAAGGCGACTGGCTGGCCTGCGACGCGGTCGTGGAGAAGCATGGGTTGAACACCGGCGATCTGCTGTTGAGCTACGAAGAAGCCTTGCAGTGGGCTGAAGATGCGCTGCATAGCGCGTAAG
>Ga0326728_10014409_pt1 | contig 16795 bp, 15 predicted proteins | sample MB3enrmetagenome_FD_207602 | JGI IMG/M metagenome (GOLD analysis project Ga0326728, IMG submission 207602) | Lab enriched peat soil microbial communities from McLean, Ithaca, NY, United States - MB31MN | ecosystem: Environmental > Terrestrial > Soil > Wetlands > Peat | place: USA: New York...
TAGAAGTCGCAATTCTAACCGCAAGGAAGATAGCGCCCAAGGTATGAACCATGATTGGGGTGAAGTCGTAACAAGGTAGCTGTAGGAGAACCTGTGGCTGGATCACCTCCTTTCTAAGAGAGAACCGTCCCGATGGTCCGACTCTGTCGGACAGGCATCGGGAGGATGCGAGGCGTTTTGAATCTTGAATTTTCAATTTGAGATTCAAAAGGGCGTGGCTGCTCAACTCAGAGGTCAAAGAGACGTAGCGCCGGCCTTCAGGTCGGCACTAGTTTACAGTCGACGGTTCACAGTTTTAGGACCAACAAGGCCGCGAGCAATCGCGGCCTTGTTTGGTATGGAGCCTGGCCGTCAGAAGGCCGCTGCGTCATACTGGCTATCTTCCCCTGGTCGCTCCCAATCAATCATCGTCAGGAGGTTCGCCATGCCCAAATATCTCATCGAGCGAGAAATCCCCGGCGCGGGCAATCTCACGCCGCAGCAACTCCACGCTATTGCCCAGAAATCCTGTTCCGTCTTGAGCGGCTTAGGGCCGCAAATTCAGTGGTTGGAAAGTTACGTGACGGGAGACAAGATTTATTGCGTCTACATCGCTCCCAACGCGGAGATCGTCCGCGAGCACGCGCGGCAAGGCGGATTTCCAGCGAACTGCATCGCAGAGATCAAATCGATCATTGATCCTACCACCGCAGAAGGTTGATCGCAGAGTTCGTTGCGCCGAACGCCAGGCCCTCAACTCAATCGCAAATTCTTCAAATAATCGAAGCTGATCTTGATGGCTTCGAGCGGCGGCATATTGCAGCGGTCTTGCTCGACGAAGATGTGTTTCGTGCCGGCCTCGCCCGCATGTGCAAAGATCTTGTGCCAATCAATCTTCCCCTGGCCGACTGGCGCGAAGGGATTCGGGCCATCTTCAGCGGGAGACTCGTGCGGGTTGACCGCAACATCTTTGTAGAGATCCTTGATGTGCAGCAGCGGAAATCGGCCGGGATAACGGTGAAAGTATGTCACCGGATCGATACCTGCATAGACACCCCAGAAGACATCCATTTCCATTTTCAGGAGTTTCGGGTCGCAGCGCGTGAGCATGATGTCGTAACCGGTCGTGCTATCGATGCGCTCGAGTTCGTGGAAATGCGCGTGGTAGCAGAACTGCATTCCGGCGGCGAGGGAAAGAGTTCCGCATTGATTGAAGAGCTCAGCCCGGCGTTTCCAGGCTTCGGCATCGAGCCGAGGGTTATCTCCGACCACCATGTAGCGCACTCCATAATCCTTGGCCATCTCAACTGTCTTCTTCCAATCCTCAAGCGTTTTCGGCACGTCAAAGTAGACGCTCGGAGCGGTTAGGCCGGCGGCCCGTAGGTCGGGATTCAGCGAAGCCGGCTTGACGCTCGGCCCGATTTCCACCTCCTTATAACCTACAGCCGCGACTTGCTTCAAGGTGCCTGCCGGGTCTTGGGCAAACAGCTCGCGAACCGTATAGAGTTCAAGCCCAATCGGTTTTCCCCAGGCAGGGCGATCAGCGGCCCATAAGTTGGGGCGGGCCGCGAGCGACGTCGTTCCTCCGAGGGCCTTCAGAAAATTTCTCCGGGTCAACATAGGTTCACCTCCTCGCGAGCGACACAATTCAAGCGCACTGGGTCGCCAATGTCAATGGATTGTCGATAGTTGGGTTACAATTCCTCCATGCTGAACATCCGAAGAGCAACGCCAGACGACATCCCCTTGATTTTGGAATTCATCCGCGAGCTCGCCGAGTACGAACGCGCGCCGCATGAGGCCGTCGCCACGCCCGAAGACTTGCGCCGGGATGGATTCTCCGGTGAGCCGCGCTTCTACGTGGAAATTGCCGAGTGGGACGGCGAGCCGGCGGGCTTCGCGCTTTGGCTTTTCAATTATTCCACCTGGCAAGGGAAGCCCGGACTCTATCTGGAAGACCTCTTTGTCAGGCCGCGATTTCGCCAAAACGGAATCGGCAAAGCGCTGCTGGCGTACTTGGCAAAAGCCGCTTTCCAGAAGGGGTGCGGGCGCTATCAATGGCAGGTGCTGGACTGGAACACCCCGGCCATCAAATTCTACGAGTCCCTGGGCGCCAAAGTGATGAAGGAGTGGCTTCCCATGCGCGTGAGCGGCGAAGCGCTGCGCAAGTTGGGGCAGCAGAGCCCCCTCTAAGCGCCGGGCGGCGAGTCCCCTGGCGCGTCCCGCCTTCCGGTTAACTGGCGCGGCTCTTCGCCGCCTGGATTCCAACCTATATATCACATTGCGATATATCGGGAGCCGCCGCAGGTTCATTTCAGAGCTCCTCGGCTGGCGCGCCGACCACCTGAGTTGAGAAGTGAACGTAAGTGAACGTCTCCGGGATGTGAGAGTCGTAGTGGCCGTGCCGGTTCCACGTCCACCCCGCGCTGGGGTCCAGACGCTTGCCGTCCGGGCCAACCTGCTGGAAGCGCGAGCAATCGATGCGCCACAGGTCACCGTCCTGTGGTGGAAGGGAGCGGCCGTCGGCGAGTAATTCCAGACCCTGCCAGGGAAAGGCGAGTTCCGCACTCCGTCCTTTATCGGTTCCGGCGCCCTTGTTCAAGACGCCCTCGACATGCACGGCGTGGCGGAGGCCGGGATAATCCCAGTCGAGAAACCCCCAGCGCTCGCCTCGCGGGTGCACGTGCCCGCCGATGCCGGAAATCTCCAGCGTTCGGTGGACGGCGGGGTTGAACTCCGGGCGGCCGAAATAAGGGTGGCCGGGCTTGAAGATGTCCTTCCAAATCCAAAAGACTTCATAAACGGTATTCAGGGCATTGATTTCAAACTCGTAGTAGGCGTCCGTGCCGGCGATGAACACTTCCAGGTCGTTGTCTTCGTAAATTTTGGAGTCGCGCTGGGTGAGTGTGGCACAGACGTTCGTTTCCTCGGCGGAAAAACCCATGTAGAGGCAGTCGTCGTCCCAAAGAATCGCCACGTCGGTCTTCAACCACGCGGGCTTGCCGGTGACGATATCGACGAAGGGTTGGGAACGTGGCGCGAGCTTCCACGAAGGTTCGTCGAGCTTGCCGTCGATGGAGAGAGCGCCTGCCGTACGGTAGCTGGTGTAATGGGCGAGTTCCCGCGGTGTGGGCCAGCTCATGACCAGTTAGCGAACAATTGGGTATGTCTTCTGTAAGAATTACTGAGTCCCTTGGGGCGCAGATTCCCCTATAGTAGCGGACGGAGCGTTCTTGGGCTGGGCGATGTTCTGCCTGGCATCCACAATGAAAACCGCGAAGTCCGAGTACTCATGCCGGTTGCGAAGGCGCCGACCTTCCCAATCAATGGTGACAGTGACTTCCGCCGGCAGCCAAAATTCCTCCGCGATGCGTTTAAAATGGACTTCACTAAATTCGATTTCCGTGGTTTCGCTTTGCAACTTGACTACCGGCAAGGGCGTCAGGAGCTCAGTGCGGAGCCTGAGGATTTGATAGGTCGTGGAGTCGATCCAGGCTACGCCCTGATGGAAAGTCTTCCTTGGCTTTCCCCCGCTATTAAAGCTCCCGCACATGCGGGATCTCTTCGGTTCTTGGGCAAAGGCAATCACGTAGACATCCCGGCTTTTGATTTTCTGACGTCCAAGAAGGCGAAACATGCTCCCGGACTGGTAGCTTGGATGGAAAATAAGGGGAGCCGCAACGAATCCCGACGTGAGCATGAAATTTTCCGACAACCCGCGTGGATAGGCTGCGTGTCCGGTCGAATCAGCCCGGTACTCATCGGGTTGGGGCCCCCACTGCCCTGAGGGTATCAAACAAACGTAGCGGAATTGCTGGTCCAGGCTTCCGGCTGATTTCCCCTTGCGGTCCAGCTTTTCCTGATGAATTTTCTCCAACGAACTCGTATTCGGAAATTTCTGGAACAGATCCGCAACATTTTCCCCCACGGCGGTGAGGAGGAGGTCCAGTTTCACCTCCTCCCCGGCGCGCTCGATCTTCTGGAGTTCCGGGGGAGGGTTGTGGACGTAATCGGTGTAAAGTGCGGCTTGTTTTTGGAGCTTCACAAGCGCGGCATCATCCTTCTTTCGATCTTGGATCTTTTCCCAAATCGCGCGCACCCGTGGGGACATTTTGTTGATGTCGCGCCCATCCAGATAACGATTCATCTCGGCATCGGCATCTTGGGTTGTGCCCGCCCACAACAGGGCTTCGGCGTGCAGCAGTCGCGCCTGGGGTCCGGCGCCAGCGGTGAGCGCTTTCTTCAACGAGTCTTCGCCCCCCTGCCAATTCATGTCCAAGCATTGGACGCGGCCAAGCTCTTGGAGTGCGAGGGCGTCCTGCGGAGCATCCTTAACCGCCTCCCGCAAGTAAGATTCTGCCTCATGGGGATTGTGTTGCCAGCTCAACCACACGCCGTAAGCCAGTAGAGGCTCCGCGGTACCCAGTTTCCGATTCGCGATGATCACGTTGACAGCTTCCCCTAGATGACGTTCGGCGCTTGCCCAATCCCCCCAGCTCAAGTCGGCCAGTGCCAGCATGACCCGGCAACGCAGGCAGGCTGGGTTAGACGCAACCAATTTTTCAAAGAGGGGCACTGCCAAATCCAGACGGTTCCGCTCAAGGAACTCCGCCGCCCCTCGATCGTAAGCCTTTAAGTCTTTCGCTGCCAACCCGTCGGAAGTATCGAGGTGCCTGAGCTTAGGCGCCAATCCCGAAATCAAATCGGCCTGCGAGAGCAGCGTTGGGTCGTTCTGCGTGGGCCGCAGAACGATAGGGATCTCATAGGGATTGTCAGAGGCGCCATAGTTCGCATAAGCGTGGGCCTTTGGGTAACCCTTTTTCGAAACCGTCACCACCACTGTAAATTCCTTGGCGGTATACCTGAAGAAGGTATAATCAATATGGAACTTCCCCTCAAAATCTGTATCGAGTGAACGGTCCTCGTCGGCCCCGGCGTTCGTCCACACCTCCACCCTCGCGCCACGCACGGGCTCACCCTTGGCGTTCGTTACTCGCCCGCCAACAGCTCGGAACGTCGGGCCCTCGACGGTGGGCATGTTAAGAGAGCCTCCTATAGATTGCGCCGTCACCGGCACCGGCAAAAGCCACAGTGTAGAACACAGCAAAAGAGTCCGGCGAGAGACTTGCAACATGGTCGGCCACTCTGCGTCGAGAATGCTGACTGCCCAGATTTGCGGTCTATCTTACTTGTCCCCATGACTCAACTCAAGGGCAAAAGCGCGCTCGGCCAGGAATATTGCGCGACGACGACGCGCGACAAGTGCGGGGAGCAGAGGGGCAGTGGACGGCAGTCGGGGAGAGCCGTCGGGTGATTGATCCATCGGGTCATCGGGCCATCGAGCCATTGGGTGATTGAGTGATCGGGTCACTTGCGATTTTCGAATTCAGCAAATAAGTTCATCTTCTCAGCAGACCCTGCCGATAGCCGATGCGGGGTAGTGTGGGCGGCCGAAATGATGGTCAACCCGTGGCACTCTGACGGCATTCTTCCCTCATCTTGAGATTCGCTCCTGCCGATAACCGATGCGGGGCAGTGTGGGCGACCGTGTTGGTTGTCAATCCGTCGCGGTTCAAGGGCATTCTTCCCTCATATTGACATTCGATCCTGCCGATAACCGATATGGGGCAGTGTGGGCAGCCGTGTTGGTTGTCAATCCGTCGCGGTTCAAGGGCATTCTTCCCTCATATTAACATTCGATCCTGCGGATAACCGATATGGGGCAGTGTGGGCAGCCGTGTTGGTTGTCAATCCGTCGCGGTTCAAGGGTATTCTTCCCTCATATTGAGATTCGCTCCTGCCGATAACCGATGTGGGGCAGTATGGGCAGCCGTGTTGGTTGTCAATCCGTCGCGGTTCAAGGCCATTCTTCCCTCATATTAACATTCGATCCTGCCGATAACCGATGCGGGGGGAGTGGGCGACCCGGCCAATCGCAAATGGCCGATACCTCTGGCACATTCCCCTTCCCACTTTGCCTGGCTCCTGCCAGTCGCGGTTCATCACCCATCACATTCATCTTCAATAAGTACATTTATTTTCATCAACATCGTGGAGAGATGCGCCTAACTAATTTGTTTTCATCAACATCGTGGAGCGGCGGAAAGCTGACATTTTTTCTATATTTGTCTTCAACAACTTGCAGAACGTCAGCCCCATTTTTTGGGGTCCCCTTTTTTTCTTGGCCAGCCCACTGAAAACAGACTAACTGTCTTATTTTCAGTAACATAGATTTTTACAAGATTTTTGGCAATCATTGCTAACTCATTTCGTTTCTGGTATATCGTGGAGAGCCGAGCACTTTTTTCGCCTTGATTCCCATATTCCGACCTAACTGTCCTTATTTGAGCGATTTATAACTTTCAGACATTATTACTCTAAACCGCTAAGCTCTTCTTTTTCTAATACATCGTGGAAAGCTGCGGTTTTCTCTAAAGCCTGCATCTGATCCGCATAGCATTTAATCCTCAGCAGCAGATTGGTGAGCCGCCTGAGTTCCCCAAGGTTAGATTCCTGCATCCTCCGCATGAGCCGCGCATTGGGGTGGGCGCGACTCGTCAGCCACAGGGCGCGCCAAGCGGATCACCGGACCCTCTTGCAAGCCGCCGGTGACTAGCCACTAACCACTAGCCACTAACCACTTGCCCTGACAACTAGCCATGGTGCGCCATTTCGCCTAGCGCCAACCTTCATGTATGTGGCTAGCATTCGCCATGCCATAGGCCAGAATCATTGCCTTTTGAGTGAGGGAGCACAAATAAAGCGGTCACATTGCAGCACACCTACCCTTGGGTTTTCGTGGGGTGAAAATCCTGCCTCCGCTAATTCCCTCCCCGGCTCAGGAGGTCCGATTTGTGGTCCGATTCGCCGACTCGTCAGATCGGAAACTCCGATGGTCCGATCTGATTGGACCGGTAATGGGAGGGGTCAAAGGGTGGGTTGAACCAGCACAGCGCGGGATCGCGCATTTCCGCGCGCGTCGTAGGGGCGGTTCGCGAACCGCCCGCCCGCGTAGCCGGTAGCACGGGGGTAGCCATAGCGCGGGGGTATCCGTCAGCCGAGGGATTCCTCCGCGGTTCTTCCCAAATACATGCGGTCTTCAGATTCTTATTAACCACATAAACTTCTTCTGGTTCGATTGAAGTTCGGAGACGCGGCCACCCGCCCGTCGTCAGAGACGAAACCGCAAACGGGCTCAGGATGACAAGTTTTTATTAGCGGGCGCGCCCGCGCGCGTTATTTTGTGGTTGGTTTGGGAGCGGCGGGGGCGGCGGACTTTACGCGCGTTTCCTTGCCGTCCATGATGACTTGCATTGAATTTGCGTCGGGACCCGCCTCATATTTTATTTCGCAGGTATCCTTTGTGGTGTACTTGGCGGTGAAACGGCCGTGCATCGGCTTCCCCTGCATCATCGAATCATTGTCAAAGACCCAGGTATCGCCGTTGACGGTCCCGCGGGAGACGAAGGCTTCCCCATCGTTGGAAACCTCGGAATGGATGTAATTCTTTGCTTGCGCATCGTAAGCGATCAGGGCGTCGCTGATGACCGTGCCCATGGCGCCCATATGTAAAGTTTCCTTACAACAAACGCCGAAACCGCCCGCGGTCCAAACGCAGGTGCGAGTCGAGGTAGCTTTGCCCGCGGGAGATACTCCGGGAACAGCCTTCATTTCATAGGCTGTTGACCAGGTGCCGATCATGTCTGCCATTTTTTTCACCTCCGGGCCAGGCTGAGCAGTGGGCGCCTGCGAAAAAGCAACGGCGGTGCAAAGGAGCAGCGCGAGGGCTACGGCGATCATTGGGGAGCGGTGTGGCATGGTGACCTCCGAGAGAGAGTGGGATCGAAAAACTTTGGGAATGATAGCAGGATTTTGGGGAGGGGGGAAGACAAAGAGAGGAAAGGTGTCAGAGAGAACAGGAAAGGTGAAGAGGAAAGGGGAAAGGTGTCAGAAGGGGAAAGGTGAGGGGAAAGGTGTCAGGTACCTTTTTTCTTCGGGAATGATGGGCGCGAAAAAAGGTACCTGACACCTTTTTCCTATCCGGCAGGTTCTCGCTCGTGTGCCTCTAGGTAGAACAACCTAGCAGGCTCTCCGAGAGCCTGAAGCCGCCCATCGACGAGAGCCATTCCAGTTATGTGTCCGAGAAAACTCAGATGTTCGGCCCACTTGGGGATAGCCGAATCCAACTTCAGCTCTACACCCACGATTCTGAAGCTGTCGAGAATGGCGTCCGTAGAGAGCCCATACGCCTGCGACGCGACGATTTCAAATGCTTCCTTGGGCAGACCAGCCACTCCAACCAAGCCGGAATGGATGTGCCAACTGAACATGCAGTACTGCCGGACATAGCGCTCCTCCCAAGGGCCACCCACATGTTCGGCGCGACCACGAATTTCCGGAAACTTGCTCCAATGCTTAGGCCAATTCAGTTTCCCCTTACGATTCCTGCCCCAGTACTGTTGAACGAGCGCTTCCACTGCGGCTGTTTCCACGGCGTCCGCGACTGTGGCCCGTTGTTGACTGAGGCTTAGGTCCGGGGGTACTAGCCGACCCGTGTAGAAGTCCACAAGGTTCCTTGCTACTCGGTAGCGCTCCACTCTGGTGAAAGCCTCGATTCGACGAAGCGAATCGGCGGTTTGATCCTGGCTGAAAAGCGCCATATCGAGACCCAGTTCGAAAAGTGATCGTGCCGAGGCAGCAATGGCCTGAACGTGCATGGGGTCGTTCAACCTTCGAATCGAAGCAACATAACCCATCGCCCGATAGAATAGACCGAGGACCGCTCGCTCCCGCGGCTTCGGATTCAAGAGACCCTGCATTACTGGCTTGACGTGAAATACCCAATAATTCAGGGCGGCGCGGACACCTTCGAACCTCGCGTCCGCTACCAACCTCGGCGTGATGGGTACGCTTTCTGCCCTTACGACATCGCCTTCCGCAAAAGGAAGTTCAAAATGCATGGTCAGTGACTGAGTAGCGCGGCCCTGCTTTGTTCGTCCGGGGCCCTTGGGTCGGTGAAAAGGGCCGCAGACCCTGCAAAACACGGGCTGATACTATGCGCCAGCCGGCGACTAGCCTGCCTCCTCAGTTAGCCGAAGGAGGAAGTAGAGATTGTGACTACGCAGCTCGTACGGATTCTTCTCCATCGAGGCAAGCGTTTCCGCCATGTTGGCGGCCATGCTTACGCCGCCAACAGCTTTGAAGAGGGCCGAGAGAGCCGCCGGGAGAAATCCACCCCAAACGCCGAGACACACCAACGCAGCAGGCACGCCCACCTTTGCCACGGCTTTCTTCGCACTTTTCGCGCGCATTGCCTTTGCTTCCGCTTTGAGACCCACTAAACTGGGTTCGAGAATCTCGAAGAAAATCTCGCGCGCCCGTCCCGGGGTGACCTGCTCTCCCTTGGCGAGGTGGTCCCTTACGATTTCAGCGAGCGCAGCTCTATAGAGAATGAGGGGTTCGTTTCCCTCTTTGCGAACTCTCAATATTGCCGGGATGGAAACCTCGGAAAACAGCGGAATCGTGTGTGTTAGCTGGGCGGCTAGCGACGCTACCCTCTGCACAAGTTCATCCGCATTGCTGATCCTGTTCATAAACTCTGCTTCTCCGGGCAAATCGGTTAGGTATTTAGCGTCAAAGCGGGCTCCGTAGAATTGCTGAAATATTACGTCCCAACCGATACTCCTGAACACCTCCCGCACCAGGCCAGACTCCTCCAATTGCTTCCCAGTCAGGCGAACCGGCTCAGTGCCGTGGTAGCCCGGAATCCATGGTGGCTTATGGGAGAAAACGCAAGCAATCCCACCATGCTCCAAATACTCAGTAGGCCCGTCGAGCGACGCAACGCCGGCGATTCCCTGTAGGCCATCTAGCGCGCGGTAAGAGCCGGAGAACTTCTCGCGATGCGCGAAGTGAAGAGCCTGCGCCTCCCGCTCGATCATCTGCACTTGAGCCTTTGCTGCTTTTGCGCATTCCCGGCAGAAGTGGAATTCGGGGACCATGACCCGAACAATTCCCACCTCGATCAAGTGTCTTAGAAGAAGGATTTCTTTAAGATTTAGGCTGATATTATCGCGGGGCAAAACCGAATCTTCGAGCGCCTCGGGCCTCGGGATGTGAAGTGGCAGAAATACGTGGTCCGCGTATAGGGCCGAATATCTAGCAAGGAGCCCGAGTTTTGATTTCGCGCAGTCCCAATAGCCGCAGGTATCACCGCGAAGCGAGCGGCTTGGCACAAAATTGTACGCGTCGATGGGGCTTTCCCCGTACACGTGTGCGTTCTCTTCCCTCGTCGCATATAGCAGAACCCGAATCTCTCCTATTAGTTTGCGAACGTCATCGATTGGGGATCTGAGAGCAAATTTATCAGCTGCCTCATCCGTGATAATGCCGTGGTCCTCAAGAAAACGGATTGTCCTATCCATGCGGGCCTCCTCAAACGTTTCTGGATCCTAGCATGCTCGTAGCCCGGACCTGTTCTGTGCGCTTTGTCAGCTTGGCGCGCTTGAGCGCGCTAATCAGTTCGTCGTCGCCGCCAGCCAAGCGGACTTCCTGAAGGTAATCATCCGTGGGCTTAAAATCGATTCCGCGTTCCTGGACCAGCATGGTGACTCGGTGGCTCGGCACTTGGCCCGCCAGCAGGGCGAAAACCTGCACTTGGTTCAGCGGCTTCTTCGCGCTGGCGGGCTCGGGCGGCTTGGCGGCGCGCAGCGCCTTAAGAAATGCCTCGCTCGCACCCGCGGCCTTGAGGGTTTGGTAAAAATCCTCAGACGGGGCGAAATCAATCCCGCGCTGCTCGATCAGCTTCGCGCCCGACTCGGTTCCGAATCCGTCCCGCACCATGTTGCTGACCTGCTCCTGGGTAAAGGGCTTTTGTTGGGCCTGCGGGGGCAGGGCCGCCATTGCGGCGGCACACGCAACGTAGGGCCGAACGGCGTTCGGCCTCGGCCCAGCGCCGCTGGGCCCTACATTCTTCTCCCGCGCGCTCGCGGGCAACGCAAGAATCAGTGCGATCATGAGCATGAGGATGGTCAGGACCGCTCGACGCCACATCGGCACCTCCCGAAAGCCGGAATCAGTAAGACGATGTGCGGGCATTCTACCACGGGAAGTCCGGGCATTCTGATTCCTGGAGTGGGCAGGACGAAGCAGCCCCCTGGGGTCTGGGATCTCCCCGAGGGACTGAGGGGAGTAAGTGCAGGGTGGGTAGGGGCGGTTCGCGAACCGCCCGTCCATCATGTGCGGCGTGTCGTAGCGCTGAACTTTAGTTCAGCATGTGCCAACCTAAAGGTCGGCGCTACGCAAACGGCTGCATACAGAGACCTCCGCATTGAGAATCCAGCTCCCATTTGGCGCGCATACTTCCAAACTTCTGAACCTTTTCATATCACAATCTGATATATTAATCACCGGGAGGATTGCAGGTTTCGTTGATCCTGGTGGACAAGCGGAAGGAACTGCGCCATGACGAGATGTCGACAGGCGGACAAAAAATCCGCAAAACTTTCTTTTCCGCGAACGCATCCAACCAAGTAGACGGAGGTCTTACTTCCCAAATGACACGATGCGTGACTGACTACCTGGTGCATGAGCATCAGGAGTTGTCTTTTTTGTTGAATGAACTTCAGGAGCAGCTAAGCGTTTTGCGCCTAACTCGAGATCGCCGCAAGACCGCGGAGCGGCTGGCCGGAATCCGGCAGGAAATTGCCCAAGCCCTTCACACCCATGTGGTGGAGGAAGAACAAATCCTCTACCCCGCACTTCAGAACCATGTGCAAGGCATCGCTTTCACCCTTGACCGCATGCGGCAGGAACACGATGCCGGCGAGCAGGCCGAAAAGACTTTTCATCAGAGCCTGGATCGCCTGGTCCAGGGGGGAGGAAACCCGCAAGAGGTCATGCAGAGCGGCCGGAAGTACGTCTTCTGGCTGCGGAACCACCTTTTGGATGAGAATGGGCGCTTGTTCCCCATGGTGGAGCGCGGACTCGATCCGGCGGCACAACAGGCCGTGCGCCACGCCATGGAAGAGTTGCGGCAAGAATCCTCGGCGCGCGTTGCCGAAGGCCAGGTCTACACCGCGCACGCGTAATTCGGCTGGGAAAACTGCTGTAGGTCCAAAAGGCGCTGCGGCTAGCGCACCGCGCTGAGCCGTCTTAGGGCGAACCTTTCCTAGCACGTGAAACGTACGGAATAGAAACTCGAAAATCAGATTCCGACCGTGAAGGAGTCGAACCTTCGACCCCCGATGAGGCATAGGGGCGGTTCGCGAACCGCCCCTACTTTTCATTGTCCCGATCCGTAGGTTTCACCTACGGCTTCAGGGCTTCTCCCCCCCAACCAACACGGCGCTTTGTTCTCGCTTGCTCTTATCTCCCTGGCAGATTAGGATTACCCCCCAGTGATTGGAGGGAGGAAGAGCGGTTTCTTCCCAAGCCTGGTGAGAAGGGTGATTCCCAAAAAAGTAAAGCCCCTCGGCGATCCGTCACCGAGGGGCTTGGAGGCAAGAAGAGGAGGAATCCAGTCCCGCACCGGCCTGCGTCGGGAAGCCCTGGGGGCAAGGTCATCTCGACGCAGATCCGATGCTCCAGCGGGACTCTGATAAAATTTAAGTCCAGGGTCGGTAGATGTCCAATCGATTCTGTTTATAGTAACTATCAATAGATCCAGTACACATTTTGTCCGTGGGATTTTCAAGGCTTGATATATCACGATGCGATATAATCGGGAATTAAGGCGAGCGGCTCGCGCTTTGGGGTTGAGGCGAATCTCCAGCGCCCCGCCGCCCAGTGGGAAATAGGCAGGTGTCGGAGGGCGCCGGCGGCGCTGACTCGGGATGGGTTGATGAGCGAAGAACTGCCAGCCGAAGATTTGTTGGCTCGCGTTGCGCGGCAGGACGTGGCCGCGCTGAGCGAGCTTTACGACCGGTACGCCCCGCGTGTTTACGGGCTGATCGCGCACATTCTTCCCTCGCGAGACGCCGCGGAGGAAATTCTTCAAAAAGTGTTCGTGCGCCTTTGGATTGAGAGTCCGAGCCTGAGCCAGGAAAGGCGAAGCGTGGTGGCATGGTTGGTGGTCACCGCGCGTGAGGCCGCGGTGGATCGGCTGCGCGCCCTGCGCAAGAGGGTGTTAAACGCCGCCCTCCAGGGTCCCGGTGTTATCGCGCGAAAGGAAGTGCTCGGCGGGCCAAAGTCCAAGGCTGCCGTTCTGCGGTCATCGGCGGTGATATTCACAGCGAAACCCCTCGAAGGAAAGTCTGCGGCGATCGAACCTGATCCCGCTGATAGAGCCAGAACTCTCTGGCCAGGCGCCTTTCCCTCGGCCTGGTTGCCCCAGCCGAAGGAAATCAGTTTGATTGATGATCGTCTGGTTCTGCTCCACAAGGCGATCAATCAGTTGCCGAAGCCGCAACGCCAGGCCTTGGAACTTGCCGTTCTGGGGGGGCTCCGGGAATCGGAAATTGCCGCAGAGATGGGCGAACCCTTGGGCAAAGTGCGATCGTCCTTGCGGGCGGCGGTGACTTTTATAAAGCATCGGCGCCGGGCCGTGTGTGGAACATGGGCTGCCAACATTTAGAAGAACTTTACGAGTTATGGTTGCTGGGCGCGCTCTCGGAGCAAGGCTCGCTGGATCTCCGCGAGCACCTGGGGCGTGGCTGCCCGCACTGCCTGGCGCGCGTCCGCGAAGCCATGGAGACGGTCTACGTGCTGGGCCGCGCCCCCAAACCTGCTCGCCCCCATCCCCGCGTGAAATCGGAATTGCTTCGCCAGATTTCCCGGCAAGCGGCGCCGAACAGGTGATGCTTGGAACCCTCGACAAACCAGCCAGGTCTGCGGCGGGAACTGGGCTTGATGCAGGCCACCGCGCTCGCCATCACCGACATGGTGGGCATCGGCCCGTACATCACCATCCCCCTTCTCTTGGCCACCATGGGCGGTCCGCAAGCGATGCTGGGCTGGCTGGTGGGGGCGGTGCTGGCCTTCTGCGATGGGCTGGTTTGGGCGGAACTCGGCGCGGCGCTGCCCAAAGCCGGGGGTAGCTATAACTATCTGCGGGAAGCGTACGGCCCGCACCGCGCGGGCCGCTGGCTTTCCTTCCTGATGGTCTGGCAGATCATCTTTTCCGCCCCGCTCTCGGTGGCGAGCGGCAGCATCGGCTTTGCCAATTACCTTCACTACCTCACGCCGCAGCTTACGGACTGGGAAATTCGCGGGGTGGCCGCGGCATTTCCCCTGCTGCTCGTGGCGCTGCTTTACCGCCGCATCGGGGCCATCGGCAACCTCTCGGTGGTGCTGGTTACGGGGGTGTTGTGCGGATGCCTGTGGATTGCCATTTCCGGCCTTCCCCACTTAAGCGCGGCGCGACTTTTGGATTTCCCTCCCGGAGCTTTTCATCTCAACATGATTTTCTGGGTGGGACTGGGTCACGCCACGCTCTACGCCCTCTACGATTACTTTGGCTACTACAACGTGTGTTACCTCGCCGAGGAGATCCGCGATCCGGGCCGGGTCATACCTCGCGCTATTATGTTTTCGATCCTGAGCGTTGCGGTCCTGTACATCATGATGACGGCCGCGTTCTTGAGCGTCATTCCCTGGCGCGAAGCTATCGAGACCCATTTCATTGCCTCCGTATACATTCAGATCTTGTTTGGGTCTGCGGCGGGGAAGTGTATGGCGGTGCTGCTGCTCTGGATTGCTTTCTCCTCGGTCTTCTCCTTGCTCCTGGGTTACTCGCGCATTCCCTACGCCGCCGCCGTGGACGGCAATTTCTTTCCCGCCTTCGCACGTTTGCACCCGAAGGGCAATTTCCCGCACGTTTCGCTTATCACCCTGGGGCTGATCGCTTCCTTGTTCAGCCTGGGCCGTTTGAATGAGGTCATCGGCAGTTTAATTGCCACGCGCGTGCTCATCCAATACCTCCCGCAGACCGTGGGTTTCTTCCTGTTGCGCTTCCGCCAGCCCGATTTGCCTCGGCCCTTTCGGATGTGGTTCTACCCTGTCCCTGGAATTGTCTCGCTGTGCGGATGGGTCTACGTACTGGCGACGGCGGCAGCGCGTTCATTGCTGTTTGCCGTAGCAGTCTTCGCGGTGGGAACGGCGGCATACATGGCGCGCGCAAAGATGCGGGAGGAGTGGCCGTTCCAAGAGCGGTAGGTGGTAGGTCGCAGGTGGTAGGTGGGGAGAACGGCAGGTGGTAGGTCGTAGGTGGCAGGTGGGAAAAGGACTCGAGAGATCGGGAACAGGGGTGCTTGAGAAATGGCCGTCGAAAGGTTCGAGCAATTGGAAGTCTGGCAAGCGGCTCACCGGCAGGTCCTGGATGTCTACAAAACGACGGAGGATATGCCCAAAGACCAGAGATTCGGGCTGATAGCCCAAATGCAGCGAGCTGGTGTTTCGGTCCCGGCCAACATTGCAGAGGGTTTCAAACGTAGGGGGCCTGCTGAAAAGGTGCGATTTTACAATATCGCGCAGAGCTCTCTGGAAGAACTGCGCTACTACTTCATTCTCTGTCGGGATCTTGGGTACAAGATCAACTTTGAAATGCTGACTGAACAGGCCGAGCGCGTTGGACGGATGCTCACAGGCTTGATCAAATCCATGAGAGTCTAGGCACCGTGGCATGGAGGCGCCATACCCCACATACTACCTGCGACCTACCACCTACCGTTCTCCCCATCTACCACCTACAACCTGCCATCTACCTTTTTCCCCAGCAGAAACATCCCTTCGTTGTGAACAATCTGGATGTCCTCGCCGAGGCCCTGGGCGGAGAAGCCAGCTCGGTCGCCGTCCATGGAATCTTCCAGGAGCTTGCGCGTTTCGACGTACTTCTTGGTTCCGGGAGCGTGGCCGCCGCGCAGCATCCAGTTGTTGAAAGATCGCGGCCGCCTGCGGAGGGACTGTCGCAGAATCTCCAGTCCTTCTTCGTCAAGCATGCGCAAGAAATCGGTCAGGCGCAGGGTGGACGTGTGCGAAGGGTCGCGAACTTGCTCGATGCGATTGTAGATAGCGAATTTCGATTCGCTCTCGGGCGCAAGGGGATCGATCACCAGCAATCGCCCTTCGGGCTTGGCCACGCGGATCATCTCCCGCAGCACCAGTTGGGGCTTGGGCATGTGGTGGAACGAGCACTGGCACGACACCAGATCGAACCTGCCGTCGGGGAAAGGAAGTTGCTCGGCGTCGCCGCGAACGAAGGCGGCGTTCGAAATCTGCTTCTCGGCCTGGTAGGCGCGGGCGCGCCGCAACATTTCCGGCGTTAAGTCGACGCCCCAAGCAAAGTGCAGGCGCGGCGCTAGCGCCAGAACAAACGCCCCCGGTCCGCACGCGACATCGAGCGCGGCGTCGCTGGACTGGGGTTTGGCAAAGTCCACCTTTTCCTTCAGAACCTCGGGCGTGTCGCGGATGGCAAACGTCGAGAACGCTTCCGCGGTCTTGGTAAATTGTTTCTGGATGAGTTCTTTATGTTTTTTGGACATACGCGTATTAGAACTGGAGTCCCCAAAATTGTCCAGCCTGCTAAACACCAGGCAGCGACGGATTGGAAAGCTGACGCCGAGGCTCACCCCTGGTGTCCGGTGGCGGCCCCTCGGGGCCCGAATTCGGGGGCTGCTCATGCCGTGGACATGCCAGACTACCTTTTGTTCTTTATAACAACAAGACCTTCGGATATTGTGGCAGCAGTCTCGATCCCGAGAATCGCGATTGATAGGAGCGGGAAACCGCAGAAAAGACGTTCACCCTCGCGGGATGTGTGTTATAGAGATTTTGCGAAGAATCCTAGACCCACACCCGGAGGGTGAACGATGGAAGCAAG
>Ga0326728_10014411_pt1 | contig 16794 bp, 18 predicted proteins | sample MB3enrmetagenome_FD_207602 | JGI IMG/M metagenome (GOLD analysis project Ga0326728, IMG submission 207602) | Lab enriched peat soil microbial communities from McLean, Ithaca, NY, United States - MB31MN | ecosystem: Environmental > Terrestrial > Soil > Wetlands > Peat | place: USA: New York...
CGCGCTGGCTCAACAGCTTGGACCTCCACGTCCCTGGAAAGTCAGACACAGACGCCACCCACCGACTGCTCACGCGCCGGCCGCTGCGTTCTCCTATTGAAGATCAACTGAGGTTTTCGGGCTGAGCGCGAGCAGCTCGCTCCGTGCGTCCAGCGGCTCACGACCGATCTTCTCCCACCGCAAGCGCTTCGCCCACTTGTGGATCTCGGGCCACAGGTACTTGGTGAGCTGGCGCCAGGCGCTGGCTGTGGTGGGGATCTTCCAATCCTCGCCGCAGGCATCGCGCGTGAGCGCAAACGCGAGGATGGCGATCGCCGCGAGCATCGTCTTGCCGAGCCCGTGAGGTCCCCGTGGTGCCGCACGCTTTCGCTGTTGTAGCTCGGCGAGGATCTCCTCTTGGTAGGGCACGAGCCGCTCACCCGGGCGCCACGCGATGCAGTCACGTGCGAAGGCGACCCAGTTGTCGTGGTACTCCCGACCGAACGCGGCAAAGGCCGACGATGCTTGGGGCTTGATGGTGAGAACCGCCTGCTCCATGCCGGCGCTCTTGATGCGCGTGGTGGCCACGGGCTGCCACTCGCGCGCGCGCTCTTGCCAGTACTCACTCAGCATCACAGCCGAAAATTCACAACCGTATTCCCGCCCAGTGGTCGCGGATCCGGGCGAGCACCGCTTCGTCCTTCACTTCCATGTCGACGCCGCGCCCCATCTCCTGCAGAATGCGGAATAGCTCCGGCCGGCTCACCGCGTCCTGTGACCGGATGTCCTCGATGCGCTTCACCATCCGCGTCACCTCGCTCACGATCTTGACGGCATAGGCAATGTCGAGAATCTGCATCGGCCTCGCCGGCTGGTCGGGGTTGCCTGCCCGGTAGCTGTCGTGCCAGGCGATCAGCGCGTCGCTGAACTGCTGGTAGCGGTCGACGAAGTCCTGAAACATCGCCCGGGCGGCGGCCAACTCAGGCAGGATGTTCAAGGGATCTGGGTCCGCTCCGTGCTGCGCAATTAGGTCGCGGAGTCTCTCATGGCGGAGCTGCGAATACCGACCATGTGTAATCGGCCGGCCGGTCCCGCCACGGTTGCCACGCACGCCGCCCGTGTAGAGCATCCCGCCACGCGGCGACGGCCGGAGCGCCGGGTGCTCCGCTGTTTTCTTGCTCAGACCTTCCAATCGCCGCTGTTTTCCCGCGTGTCCTCCATCGTTCATGCTGGTGAATATCCTTCGGCCATCGTGTTGCCCTTCGGCTAGCGCCTCTCAGGCTGCGACATTCTCAGCAAACCCGCTGCGCGGGAGCGTCGTGTGCCGGGGTTACCCTTGCGAGCATCACAGGGAGCGCTGCACGAAACCCATAGTGCTGGTTCACCCATTCACTGACAGTCTGCCGCGCTACGCCGACCGCATCGGCGGTGTCGGTGACCGTGCGACCGGTCGCCAGCAGGTCCACTGCGGCTTCCTGTTGCGGGGTCAACGCCCACTCTTCCGAAGCGTCGGGATTCGTCGCCTTCCGACGCTCCATACGTTCCGATTTGATGGCCATCACTTGAGAGCCTCTCTGTACCGCTTTTCGAGCACCTTCACGCCTTCGAGAAGGGCGTAACGGACCACGGCGGACCGCGTCACGCCACCCAGCAGCGTTGCGATGTCGGTATCACCAGCAACCAGAGGCACTAGGGCGTCGATCCGCTGCAAGAGGTCGGCGGGCAATCGCAGGGCCACAGGGCTATCAGTCATTCTCTCGGTCTTCTGCGGTGGCTTCTTCATCGTTGCCTTCCTCCGGCAGCGTCCCAGCGAGGTATTCAGCGGTGCGCTTCCTCAGCTCGGGATGCGTTCGCAGGCGCCGCCGCAATCGGTCGAGCACCTGCCGCACCCTTCGCAGGTCGATTCGGGTCATACCGCCCGCGGTGCCGCCAGCAGGTTACTGACGGTCTTGGCGTGCCACCGGCCGCCGGAGCGGGGCAGCAGCCCTTCCGCTTCCAGCCGTGCACCGATCGCCCGCAGAGACAATCCTGCGGTCTTCAGTTCGTGGGCATCGCGGATCGTGGCTTGTTCCAGGTAATTCGGCGTCAGGGTCGCGCCATCGCCGGCGAGTTGCCAGCCGTAGAGCACCAGACCGCCCGTGTACTCGTGCTGTGCCCGCTTGTGTTGCATCGCGGCGGCGGTGCGCTCGCTGATGATGTCGCGCTCGAATTCCGACAGAACAGCCAGCATGCGGAACACCATCTTGCCGGCTGCCGACGTGGTGTCGATCTTCTCAGACAGACTCACCAGATCGGCGCCCGCCTTGTTCAGCCGCTCGCTGATGGCGATGGCGTCCGTCGTGCTGCGAGCGAGTCGCGAGAGCGAGTAGACGACGAGCGCCGCCTTGCGTTTGCAGGCGTCAGTCAGCGCGGCCTGAAGTGCCGGCCGGTTGTGCGCCTTTGCGCCGCTGAGCCCTGCGTCGACGTGCACCGCCAGCAGCTCGGCGCCATTCGCCGCCGCCCACGCTGCAATGCGTGCCCGCTGTGCGTCAAGGCTCACGCCGTCTCGCGCCTGCTCTTCGGTGCTCACTCTCACGTAGCCGATCGCCTGCATTTGCGTCCCTCGCTTGGCTACGATTGTAGTCATCTTCGATTACTAAGTCAATACACCTGTTACCGAGGGTTCCCTTGGTAACGGAACCGGGCGTCGGCAGCTCCTGCACAAAAAAGATGTTTCGCGGGCTTCCGCACGTTGGGATGACGCACGCAAAGCACGCCGCACGGAAAACTGTTCAGCTACCCCGGCTCGAAGGGCGGAGTATCACCCACGATGCAGATTCCGCCAATTGCCTCGCGACCCGAGAGGCACGTTTCTTTCCCAATCCCGGAGGGGGACAGAGAACAACATGAGAAGGGTCGTCTGGAATTAGCCCGCCGTTTGGGTCTCGAATGACCTTGTAGCCAAATGACCGTGCTTGGCCAGCCGTGATCTCTACCAAGCTGTCGTCGGGGTGTTCAGCCAGCACCGCTTCCGCACTCGTCAGGGTTGCGATGAACACGGATACTTCGTTGGTGAGATCATCCTTGAAGGCGGCGCTCGTTGGACGCGGACCTGAATCAAGGGGGCGGTAAACCCAGCTCTCTAAAATACGCCTTAGGAGGCGAGTGCCGTCGGGGATCGAGGGATCATCTGGACGGTCGCACATCCGCCGCAGTGATCATCCGGATTGCCGAGTTGAAAGCTGACGGACAAGCCGCTGCACGATATTGGCGTCGGAGAACAAAAGTGTGCCTTCCTCCGGTGCTTGCCCGCGGGCTTCAAGAAGGTATTCAACCGACTCATCGGGGAAGACCTCGATCTCAAGATACCGATCCCGCAAGTGCCATTCGAGTTGCAGTCCACCGCCGGGAACGGGGGAGACGTGCGACATTGGTTCGACGGCCGAACGGAAACGGCAGAGCACGTCGATGGCTTTGGTGATCACCTCTGGCGCAATCGGCGGGCTGCCCGCCCCGTCCCAGTTGTCGGGGAGCGTCGACAGGTTGGCAAGCGCGTTAGCGGCGGAAAGCAGCCACTCCATGCCACCGTATAACGGTATGGTTTCAACCCAGTGGGACGTCTGGAGATCAAGATGTTGCCAGTCTTCGGCCGGAAGCGCGTACACCGCGGCGTTCATGGCCTATCCTCCTTTCTCTGCCAGACCCTGTGCATGCCCCTTGATGTGAAATCTGTAAATCCTCGGACGACCCACTCCCGGCCTAAGTCCAACCATGCAACAATGTCGTTGATGCGAGAGGAAACCGGTCTACCGCGGGCGGTCAACGATAGTTGAAGTATTTCCTTCGCGTCCTGAGGGCGGAATGCAGGGTGAAGGGACACGTGCAGACGTCCCTGGTTATCGGGCATCGCGTACCGAACGTTCAAAGCCATTCCCTCGGGCTTCGGCAGGAACTGGGCCTCTGAATCAGTCCAACAAGTCAGAACGTTAGCGATGTCACCGAAGGAACTCCATCCTTTACCCCGCTCAAGGTGATTCACGTAGGTGACCTCACACTGCACGACGTCCGGCTCCCCGAGCGATTCACGGTGCAGGAACTCACAAAACCGATTCCACTCCCGCTCGAAGATCGGTCTAATATTTTCATAGTGCGGATAGTCTTCGGCCTTTCCTGGAGGTTTCCTCCAATTGTGGATGAAGCGATCGCGCTGGACTTGAAGGAGGCGCGATCCAGAGCGCTCCAGAAACCAACAGCGGACGTCCGGCACCCCGACGGCTGTTACGGTGACGGTGGGCGGCGAAGGCCTGTTCTCTGCACTGAACCGCTCTATCTGCGAACCGACAGGCGGCTGGATCTCGAATCTTGGGTATTCCGTCCGGATTTGTTCCCAGAAGAGGCCAAACTGTGGGATTGACCATTTCTCCAAGGGAACGAACTCGACGCCAAGCGCAGTCTCGACAACTGGCGGATCGTCGAAATCTGGAAGATTACGCGACATTGCCGCCCGTCGGTCGAACGTTCCCCGGTGCCACCACAACCCTTCCCTCAAATCCCATTTACCACGTCGGTTCTTCCAACGCGAGGACCGGCCAGCGGATCCTTTCTTCGACCGAGGCGCGGATGCTCCGCACCGGCAGGGTCAGGGCTTCTGCGTTCCGCGCCCGCAAGGAAGGCGGGCACTCCACGCATCTGGAGAAGACGGCTTCATTCGGAATGATCTCGGAGGTCGGCGTCCAATGGGCTGAGCTAGTATTTCACCCCTCCGTTATTGCCGTTCCCGCCGGCGCCGTCGCCACCGGCGGCCGGGTCGCCACCGTTGCCCTTCGCGGCCTCGCGCGCGGCCAGAGACTTGGCGCACTGCTGCTCCTACGTGGCGATGTCCGGCGACTCGGCGGGGACCTCGACGATGCACCTGTCAATCCCTCCGTTTGCGCCAAGGCGCACCAGGCGGAAGTGCCCCAGCCAGCTTGCCGCGGCCCGCTGCCGCACGCCCGCCGGCGTGGTGAGATCCTCCATCAGTTCCAGGAGCGTTTGCAGAGCTCGCGCCGTGCCGGCGCCGATCATCGCCATGGCGCGGTCGAGCACTTCCTGCGACGCTTGCTCAAGCCGCGCGCGGAAATTTGGATCTCCGAGCCAGCGGGTCAGTGTGCGCCGCGACACGCCGGCTGCCGCCGCCGCGTCGACTTCGCTCCGGTGCTCGATCATCGCCGCGATCGCGAGCGTCTTGCGGCGTTCTGCGCCACCGTGCGCCATCACGAGTCACCTGAAAGGGCTTGCCTCGGTGTCAGGTGCGCCATTCTGTGCCATTGTGCGCCGCACCTGGGGTTCTAGGCACGTACAGGCAGATCCGTTCTTCGACCGAGGCGCGGATGCTTCGCACCGCGGGGTTAGGGCTTCTGCGCTCCGCGCCCGCAAAGAAGGCGGGCACTCCACGCATCTGGAGAAGACGGCTAACGCCAAGATCAGGAGAGAATAGAGCAGGGAGAGCAGGTCTACCAAACCGCCCATGACCACGGTTCCAAACAACACAGGGAGTCAGCGGCGGGTCAGTCAGCTGCCAGCACGAGAACATCGCCGGGAACCCTGGCATCACGCCGCCTGGGCCTGCCGCAGCAGATCAAGCTCTCGCAGGCAACTGAGGATCTGGTTCCAACTGGGAACTGTTGGGGACGCTTCGCTTTTTCACTTCGCGATAACCTTCAGTGCCACACTGGTGCCAACTTGGCCGTCCCGAGACGCCGTTTCACGGCCGAGCACCACGCTGTTGACCGCGTTTCGCAGGTAGGTGTCTGAGAGATGGCTGTAGCGCATCGTCATACGCGCATCCTTGTGGCCAAGGAGCGCTTGCAGACCGCGAGCGGCAACGCCGGACATCGCTTGGTGACCCGCAAACGTGTGGCGAAGGTCGATATGCACCCGGACAACCCTCGGCACACTTCCCCCTCAGGTGATTGCAGCCTAGCGGTGCTGTTCTCTGTTTGTTTAGGCCCAGATCTACCTGGACCTCTCGCCCGAAGACCTGATGCGCCGCCGCCCGAGCGCCAAGACGCCAGCGCCGGTCAGCAGCAGTGCAACGAGGATAAACTGTGGCCTCGACATTGCCGGGGCGGGCGCTGCGGTTGAGCTGCAGAGACCAACGCGGCCCTGCAGGTTGCATTGCTGGAACGGCTGATCGCAGGCCGTGTTGCAGCAGACGCCGCTGGCGCAGAAGCCGGACTGACACTCGCCGGGAGCACTACAGGGGTCGCCTAGGAACTCTGGCGTGCTCGTCGGGGTCGCAGTGGGCGTCACCGTCGGGGTCACCGTGGGGGTCCTTGTGGGCTGTCCGAAGCACTGTTGAGGATCATCGTCGCAATACGTTGTTCCATTACATGCGGCAACATCGCACGCCGAGCAGTTAGCCGCGACCGTCGCACCATGCGTTTGGCAAAATGCGCAATCGGGGTCCGCGTAGCACTCGATGTCACCCCCGCCACGATCACAAGCGCAACAGTCACACGCCGCCACAGGCCCTGGCGCGCCAACCCAAAGCGCTACAGAGGCGATTAACAGCACCCTCCAAGTACCGGGAATCCTCATCTCCGCCTCCCGCCTGCAATCTGCTGACGCCGTCTATCAGGGTTCCTTCCCAAGGTCAAAATGATGCGCAAGGGGTTGGCTGGTGCGCGGATACCCATTGCGCCAAGACTAACTCACTCCGCGCGATTTCAATTCACCGCGCTCGATACGCTTTCTCATGCAGCCCTGCCACCATTCCTTCAAAGAATCCTCGGCGCAGGTATTCAAAGACCAACCCACGCCGGTAGAAGTATTCCGCGATGAGCATCGGATCGAATGCCAGGAACGTATCCACATGCCCCACTGCCCCGGTGCCTTTCAAAAACCAGATCACTTGAAATTCAGCGCCACCGGGTCCACTGAATCCTAGACACTCATGGTGATACTCTGTCGCCAATCGCACGGCCCGATCAAGCGCGATGTTCCAGGCCCACAACCAGGGCTCCGGACTCCAAGCGCCATCAGGCAATTTGCAATAGAGCATGAGGGGGCAGGACCCAAGCTGTGCTGACCTGATCTGGTGCCGAAGCCGTCCCTGTTGCGCAAATTGACTTCCTGCCTCTCGCGCTCTTGCCAGGCACTCAGCAAGGCAAACGAGCTACCATTTCCACGCGCATGGATTTCATACACATGGCGAAGCGACGCTGCGCTGAGCCTTTGCAGATCGCCATCCACTCGGGCCTCTATAATTTCATGGAGTGAGTATCTGGCCATCAGAGTGCCGATTCAATGCCCGATCAGGCGCAGTTGCTCGATGGGGAGGGTAATTCCATGCTGGGTGTTGTCTACCGCCACGAGAGCGAACTCGTCATTTGTAAGCAGTACGGTGCCACAGAGAGGCGTGTTCGAGATGAGCACCCGGTCGCCCGTGAGAATCTCAGCCAGTCGCTCAACATCTTCCATCGCTCACCGCCTTGCCGCGCTCCATCAATCTGCCCCGTTTTCTCGGACCCGTCCAATCGACCTGCCGTCTTGGAGATGTTCGTCACACCAAGCAACCTTCACCGGCGGCACTTCGCCAGGCGTCAACGAGTGGAACCGACGCTATTTGACGGCCAAACGCCAATGGGGCCAGCGGCTTGACACCGAAGACATCGAGCCGAAATGAGTTCGATAATATTCTCTGAGTTCAGCTCTTGTTTCCCGCGAAGATGTTTTTCATCTTTTTCGCGTACACTTTGTCTCCGGCGATTCGCAAAGTCCGAAAGAGGATCGGCCATAGAAGATTGAGTTGCCCGGCGGAAAGTCTCAGAAACAGCGGAAGGGTTGTAGTAAAGTGAACACGGGGTTTTTCACCCCGGTCCTCTTGGTCCGCGACGCATTGGCCATCTTTGATCTTGACGAAATAGGTATGATAGGTTTTCTTGGAATCTTTGAGATCGTAGCGGATCACGGCGTTTTCGCCTCCGGCCGCCTCCGGATTGAAGGACATCATCATACCCATTAAAATCTTGCCCACGACCTCTTCGATACCCGCGCTCTCGACTTCTTGCATGATCTGCGCGTGCGACTTCCCCGCCAAAGCTTCACGAAGATCCTCGATTGACATAAAATCGTTGAAATTGGCCATCTGATCATCCTCCGCTGTTGGATTGCGGCGCATGGTACCGTAATTCGGAGGCGCCTTCTATACCTATACCGAATCAATTGCCGGTGATTGATTCGGTCTTTCGCTTTTGCGTAGCAAAACCCCTTTGGGTTGGCTGCCCAGTACGCTTTTAAACGGTTGGACGTGGTTTGGTGCACACGCGCGCGGTGAGTTCCGGCAAATCACGTGGGTGAGTCAGGTAAGTCTTGGTGTCTGGCCCCAGCTGCGCTTCCAAGGCGCAGCGCACCTGTTACCAGTGAAAAAGACTGCTCAGAAAATGGTGGCGGCGGGCCTCCGGGCCCGCCGTATCTGGTGCAGGCACGGAGGCCTATGTCGGTGGCTGACAGCGGCACCGACCTGACCGTGAGCGACGATGACCCGACGCGGAAGCGGATTCGCTAAGTGCTCGGGGCGGTCGCGGAGTTTGACAAATCTGTGCTCGTTGCAAAGCTCAAAGCGGTACGTATCCGCAAGCGGAAGGCAACGGGCCGATGCGAGGGCCGGAAACCGTTCGGGATGAAACCGGGGGAGGGGGAAACGCTGGCGTTGATCCGTCGCTTACGCCGCAAGCTGCGCGGTGGTGCGCGGCTCTCCTACGACGCGATCGCCGCGCGGCTCAATGCGGACGGCGTGCCGACGCGGACCGGGAAGTTATGGGCGGGGCCGACGGTGTATGGGATACTGAAGCGTTTCCCAGCGCCCAACGCGATCAACTGGGAGCGGCGCTGTACGTAGACTTGTACGTCCGGTCGCGTTGACTTTGGTTCTTGTTGTGAACGATAATTCGCCCAACTTTTTCCTGACAAGGAGAGGCCTTCTATGGCGCCGCGTTCGAGTGTGTCCGGATCATCCTTTTGCTCGCGGTGGCCGTCCGGGGGGCGTTGGCGCCGCGGCGTGGGCCTCATTGCGCTGCTGCTTCTCCCTCGGTTCGCCCTGGCCGACCCAGGGGATCTCGTCGTCACCTGGACGGACGTTCGACAGAACATCGACGGTTGGGGCGCCAGTGACGCGTTCGGTGCCCCTGATACCATGTCGGACCCGCAAGCCGATCTCTTCTTCGACCAAACGGCCGGGATCGGGCTCTCGTTCCTTCGCGTCGGCATCCAGTCTGACGGCACCGACTACGCCTCGACCGCGAACATCACGAAAGCGTCGGCACGCGGTGCGAAGGTCTGGGCGGTCCCGTGGACGGCACCGGCGGCCTGGAAGGACAACAACAGCACGAGCAACGGCGGCCACCTGTGCGCCGCCGCCGGCCAAGGCACCTGCACCGCGTCACACTACGATGACTGGGCCACCCGGCTGGCCTCGTTCGTCACCAACATCGAGGTGAGCACCGGCGTCGATATCTATGCGATCTCGGTGCAGAACGAGCCCGACTACGCTGCAGACTACGACTCGATGCTCTATACGAACCAGGAGATGGTGAATTTCGTGAAGGTGCTCGGGCCGAAGCTCGCCGTGGTGCCCGTCCGACCCAAGCTCATGTGCGGGGAGTACGCCGATTGGGCCAACCTCTGGGGGATGGCAACTGCGATTGAGGGGGACCCTACCGCGCTCGCATACACCGACATCTACGCGGCTCACCAATACAGCGGCGTGTCCGCCTATCAGGGTCCGCGTCCATGTCCTATCTGGCAGACGGAAATGTCGAGCTTCGACACCTTCGATGCCAGCATCGCCCACGGTGTGACGGTCGCGAAATGGATTTGGGACGCGATCGTGAATGGGAACGTCACGGCCTGGCACTACTGGTGGCTCGACAACCTAAACGCCGACAACGAGGGGCTCATCAGTTCCGGCGGCGCGGTCGGGAAGCACTTGTATACTTTCGGGAACTACTCGAAGTTCGTCCGGCCGGGCTGGGTTCGCGTCGGCGCGAGCGGGCTGACCAACCCGAGCCTCTACGCAACCGCGTACAAGAACGGCACGACCGGCGACTTTGCCATCGTCGTCGTGAACGACTCCGGCGGTGACCTCTCGTTCGCAGCCAGCTTCACCGGCGCCATCGTAGCGAGCGTCACGCCTTACATCACCGACGCGACTCGCAACCTCGTCGCACAAACCGCCGTCATGGTGACCACCGGCCGGTTCACCTACACGGTGCCTTACGGCGTCACCACCTTCATCGGCAACGTCGCTACGAACACCCCAACATGCATCCCAGGCCAGGGAAAGAATGCTTGCATGCTGGAGTGGTTCACGGAACCGGCGACAGTCGTTGGGCGAAACGGCCTACCTGCCCATCAGCTCACGTGCACGGACGGCGACCCCAGCTGCGACTTCGATGGTACGGCGGGCACCTGTACGTTCCATGTGGGACTGTGCCTCAACGTCCAAGATCCGCGGATCGCCTGCACGCCAACCGACGTGCAAATTGTCCAGGCACTGCAGCCCGCTCCCGGAAGAGCTGGCACGACCGACACGGCAAACCGCAGCGCCCTGGAAACCGCCCTTGGGCAAGTGGGCGGCCACGTGCAAGGCGTGTGCATCCGACCGGTGATCCACCGCGGGCAATTCTGCACTGCCGCCGGCGACTGCAACTCCGCTCCCGAAACCAATGATGGGACGTGCTTGAGCCTGGTGAACTTCTCGCCGGCGCTTGCCGCCACCAATATGTGCACCGGCTACGCGCCGATCACGGTTCCGCTTCGTCAAACAACGCGGGGCAGCTCCCCCGGCACGAAGCGGCTGCGCATCACGGCCGCGCCGTCGGTCAGTTCGCCCACCCTGCGGGATACGGACTCACTGACGCTGATCTGCAAGCCGCACTCCTGATCGAGGGTGGCGAGAGGATCGCTCTTGGCACGATCCACCTAACGTCGCCTGCTTCGGCGGCGGGACCATTCGCATCTACCGCCGACAGCGACGCGGCTTGCACCTGGCGGTCTGCATCCTCGCGGCGCTCAGCCCGTGGCGCGCGGCGCGGTCCCGTCGTCCGGAACTCGCCCGTACCCCCGGAACACCACTTCTCGCGAATGAGGCGGGTGGTAGCGCTGACTTGCGGGCGCGGTCCGCACTTGGCCCGCGGGCGGCTCACCGTCAGCGGGCCGACGCCAAACAGACAACTGAAAGGCGAGCGCAGCCTGCGGCGCGCGCGGGTCGTGGCGCTATGGCGTCGGCGTCGGATGCCCGCAGCCGTGTCCGTAATTTCCGCTCACTGTTCGCTCTGTCCTGCCCTTGACAATTTCCGTCTCATCGCAGGATAACTCACCGTCACGCCCGAACTCTGCGGGGCAGGGGAGGGGTACCATGAGAGTGATGACTATCGGCTTGACCGCCGTTGTTGCGGTTACCGTCGCACTCCTACTCCTGCCTGCGTTCACGCCCAGGGCGGCCCTGGCTAGTGGCGTGGTCGGCACCGGCAGCGCCGCCAGTTGCACTGATGCGGCCTTCAATGCGGCCCTCGCCGGTGGCGGGTTGGTGACGTTCAACTGCGGCTCCGCTGCGGTGACGATCGACATCAGCACCGGTACGGGCACCAAGACCATTAGCGCCGACACCACCATTGATGGCGGGAGTCTGATCGCGATCAGCGGCGGGAACAGCGTGGGGGTCTTCTCCGCGAGCACTGGCGTCAACTTCACGGTCCAGAACCTGATCATAGCCAACGGCTATGGCGCGGGCTCCGGCGGCGGCATCTCCAACAACGGCACGCTGACGGTTACCAACAGCACCTTCTCCGGCAATGGCGCGCCCTACGGCTCCGGCGGCGGCATCTCCAGCTACGGCGCGCTGACGGTCACCAACAGCACCTTCTCCGGCAATAGCGCGGGTGGCTACGGCGGCGGCATCCAAAACGACGGCACGCTGACGGTCACCAACAGCACCTTCTCCGGCAATAGCACGGGTGGCGACGGCGGCGGCATTGCCAACGTCAGCGGCACGCTGACGGTCACCGACAGTACCTTCTCCGGCAATAGCACGACCGGCGACTTTGGCGGCGGCATCTCCAACGAATACGACGGCACGCTGACGGTCACCAACAGTACCTTCTCCGGCAATAGCGCGAGCGCCGGCGGCGGCGGCATCTGGAGGAGCGGCACCGGCCCGGTGACGGTCACCAACAGCACCTTCTCCGGCAATAGCGCGAGCGCCGGCGGCGGCATCTACAACAACAACTACTACGGCACCACCACGACCGTCACCAACACGGTCGTCGCCAATAGCACCTCGGGCGGCAATTGCTTCGGTGGCGTCACTGATGGCGGCCACAACATCGACGACGGCACGACGTGTGGTTTCACGGGCAGCGGCTGCGCGATTACCAGCGGCAGCTCGTTCTGTAACACGAACCCCCAGCTCGCGGCAGGTTTGGCTAACAACGGCGGGCCGACGCAGACCATTGCGCTGTTGTCGAGCAGCCCGGCGATCAATGCCGGCGACGAGAGCGTCTGTTCGACGACCACCGGCACGGCGCCCGTGAACAACCTCGACCAGCGCGGCTTTGTCCGACCTGGCACGGGCGCAACGAACTGTTCGATCGGCGCCTTCGAGGCGAACTCAGCGCCGGTATCGTGCGGCAATAACCTGAACCTGAATCAGGGACTAGTTGCCTACTATCCGTTCGACGGGAACGCAAATGATGCCAGTGGCTTTGGCCGAGACGGGACGGTGGTCGGCGCAACACTGGCGGCCGATCGCTTCGGGAACCCGAACGGTAGCTATCACTTCAGCGGTGGAGACTACATTTGGGCCGCTGCGGACGGGCTCCCCACCGGCGAGCGCACCACGGCACTCTGGTTCCGCACGGACAATCTCAGCACCCAGGTGATGTTAGGCTACGGGGGCGGTTCCTGTGGCACCTCGTGGTTCATGGGGATCGGCAGCGAATTTTTCACGTCCTCACACTGCAACGTGAACTCCATCGTGTACCCTCAGAACGCGCCTGTCGGTGTGTGGACCCACTACGCGGTCACCACGGACCCCGGCGGCACACGCCTTTACGTCAATGGCGTCTTGGAAGCCGAGAACACGACTTTCGTGAACAACACGAACGTCACCGGTACGGACCTCGGGATCGGCGTGGCATCAAGCCCCGGCGGAGTCGTGCCGTACACAGACGTCAACATCGGTTATTTCGTGGGTGAGATTGACGATGTGCGAATCTACAATCGGGCACTCTCAGCGGCGGAGATGTTCGCTCTCGGTGGGCCGGGTTGTGGAACGGGGATGTTCACGGGGATCACCAACGCGCCTATCGGCGGCGCTGGTACGGTCGACGCTGGGGGTACGGTGGGGTATACGATCACGGTGACCACGGCCGCGTGCACCTCGAACCCGGTGAACGGTGTCCAGGTGCACGACACCCTGCCTACGGATATCAACGGTAACCCGGAGACCACGCTGGTGAGCAGCGACTGCCAGTCCACCGCGCCGGGGGCTACGTCGCCGGCGTGCGTGGGCGGTGCCGGGGCACTCGATGCGACGGGCAAAGTCCTGACTTTCACGTTCCCGGGAAGCAGTTGCGGCGGCACGCTCACGATGCACGTGTACTTGAAGATCAACAGCAACCTGGACGACGGTACACTGGTCACGAACTGCACGAGCGCAGAAGGCGGGGCTGGCGATGTGGTGGCGTCCTGCGATCCGGTCACGGTGGCCTCCTCGAAGCTGGCAGTCTACCCGGTCGCGGTGTGCGGCGATAACACGCTGCTGTGCGACACCCAGGCAAACGCCGACGCGTGCTGGACAGGAGGCCGCGCTTGCATCGATCCGGACAGCACTGCTCCGACGTTCGCTACGTGCCGCGGCGGCGGCGCAGACGGCACAGCCTGCGATACGCAAGCACACGCGGACACCTGTTATGGGGGAGGCGGTGTCTGCGGCGGCGTCGACACGTCGGCGGGGCACAAGACGTTGCAGAATGCGGCCGGGGCCAACATCGCCAACAACCAAACGACCACTCCCTCCGACGGGACACTGAAGTACTCGTTCTTGGTTGAAAACCTGGGCAGCCTGGACGCGACCGGGCTGATCGTCCAAGATGCTCTGCCGGCGGGCGAGAGCCTTGTTCCCGGGTCAGCGGCACCGGCCGGCTTTCCCGATGACTGCAGTGTCTGCGGTAGTTTGAGTTCGGGTGTCCTGTCCTGGCAGTACAGCGTACTGCACCCGAAGGAGGTACGGCCGTTCGAGTACAAAGTGACGACCGGAAGCCTCCCGGCCGGAGCGATCCTCTTCAACGTGGCGACGGCCTTCGACTCCACCGGTCACACCGCTCTCGGGACGCACACGGCAACAGAAAACTCACCGTGCTTGACACTGACGAAGATCGTCGACGACTGCACCCACTCCACATCGTGCGGTGGATCAAGCAAGTGCGCCGGCGTGCCGGGCACCGCGCCCACCACGCCGCCGACGGATAACCCGCTGGCGGCGCCGGGGCCGACCGACACCATCGAGTACAGCCTGACACTTACCGCCCTGAACAACCCCGGCTGCAACACCGCCAACAACCTCATCATTACGGATCCGCTCGCCGCCGGGGTGACGTTCGTCAGTTGCACGCCCGACGCTGGCAGCACCACTTGCTTCTTCGATGGGTCCCAGGTGACGTTCGTTGTGCCCAGTCTCCTGATCGGAACTGCTGTGACGGAGACGGTCAAGCTCCAAGTCAATGCCGGCACGGCCAACGGCACGGTCCTGAACAACGTGGCCACGGCGGTGGCGGCGAACGGCGGCGGTGTGGCCACGGCCAGCCGCAGCGTGACGGTGCAGTCGCCGCAGTTGCAGCTGGTGAAGGCGGCGAGCCCGAATCCGGTGGAGCCGGGCGGGACGGTGAACTACACGGTGCTGCTGTCGAACGCCGGAGGCAACTGCGCGTCGCAGGTTTTGCTGACCGATGTGCTCCCAGCGAACGGGGAGATCCTAGACGGTACGTTTACGGGCAGTGGGAATTCCTCCTACTGTCCGGACGACACGTACCTCGCCGGCAACGTAGTATTTGACGCGGCGGACTCCAAGTTCATGATCCAGCCAGGCACGGGCACGCTCGACCTCCCGGCGGGTGCTGCCTGCCAGATCCAGTATCAAGTGCTGGTGCCGGAGGGAACGCAGGTAGGGACGGATCTGGTCAACACGGCCACCGCGGTCGATCGGAACCTCGTCACCTCCGCTACGAGCACCTTGACGACGCCGGTGAACACACGGCTGTTGGGGCTGAGCAAGACCATCACCGGCTGTACGGCGAGCAACGGCACCGCCTGCTCGGTGACCAACCCGCCGGCGGGCAGCACGTTGCAGTACACCTTGGAGGTGACCTCCGGCCCGTACATGGCCACCGGCGTGATCGTCACCGATGGTCTGCCGTCACCGGCGGTCGGCAGCTTCGTGTCCACCACCTGCCCATCGTCATCGCTCGTTGGAGGGGTGTTGACCTGCAACCTGGGGAACGTTGCGCCCAACGGGTCGGCGAGCTTCAACATCAACTTCAAGCTGAACAGCACCAACCCTTCGGGCACGCAGGTGACGAACAAGGCGAGTGCGACCGACGACGCCATGGACCAACTCGGCGTCTCGAACACGGTCACCGATGCGGTGAGTGTGGCGGTAGGCGACGGGCCGGCGGATGCGCCGACGCCGAGCCTGCAGGTGGCTGTTTCTGCCAAGGGCCTCGCCGACGGGACTGTTCACCCCGGGGGGCGGCTCACCTACAAAATCGGGGTCCAGAACACCGGTGATGCGGACGCTCACAATGTGACGGTCACAGAGACGTTCCCCGCGAGTCTGAGGATGGCGGGAGTGTCAGGCGGCTGCAAAGTGAACCGGCCCGCGAACTCCGTCACCTGCACGCTCGGCACCCTCAGCGCGGGCCAGAGTTCTAAGGTGGAGGCCATCACCACAGTGGTGCGGTCGAGTGGGGTCAACGCCGCGCAAGCTGGCCAAGTCATCGCGTCCGCCGTGAGCGCCAGCTGCGAGGAGGGCAGCACGGCGTCCGGCACGGCCTCGACGACCGTCGTGGCGGCAGTGACACGCAGATAGCTGCCGTAGCGGAAGCTGGGTCTTCTGTGGCGCGCGGCGCGGTCCCGTTGCCCGGAACTCGCCCGTACCTCCGAAACACCACTTCTCGCGAATGAGGCGGGTGGTAGCGCTGACTTGCGGGCGCGGTCCGTACTTGCAGGTTCGTTGACCAAACCAGCCTATATCGCGGAGCCGCGCTTGCGACCCGAGACCGTCTCGGTTTTTGCGGGCCGTTCCGGGACGGCCGGATTCGGCCGCGCAGCCGGAACACCACTTCTCACGCGTGCGGGGGGGGGTGGTAGCGCTGAGCTAAGGGCGCGGCTCAACGAGATGAGCGTGCGGACGCGGACCGGGAAGGCGTGGATAGGGCCGACGGTGTGTGGGATACTCAACAACGGCCGAAATCTGTGATGATAATCGAGCACATGCCGTGCAAGTGTTACAAGTTATCACAGAGGGGCGACAGATCATAGAGTTTGCAATGCTTGTGCATGGGCCGAGTACAGGCACGCTATGGCAGGCGCGGCGCAAGCCGGCTGAGTTCCACGGAGCCGAGACGATGGAGCTTATAGTATTCGCCCTGGTGATCATCGTGGTGCTGGTACTGATCTTCTGGCCGATTGTGAATACGCCTTCTGCGCCGAGGGGTAGCTCACCCTTGCTCTTCGGCGAAGCGGGATAGTCACGCGCATGAAAGCCTTGAGCAGAGAGAAGAAGACGACCTTGATGAG
>Ga0326728_10014413_pt1 | contig 16793 bp, 9 predicted proteins | sample MB3enrmetagenome_FD_207602 | JGI IMG/M metagenome (GOLD analysis project Ga0326728, IMG submission 207602) | Lab enriched peat soil microbial communities from McLean, Ithaca, NY, United States - MB31MN | ecosystem: Environmental > Terrestrial > Soil > Wetlands > Peat | place: USA: New York...
TTTGCCACCTCAGCGAAGAACGGGTGGACGAGGTCCGGAACGATCAGTCCGACTGCATACGTCTTTCCTGTGACAAGTGCGCGAGCGGCGAGGTTCGGGCGATAGTTCATCTCCCGGACCCGCTTAAGCACCCTCTGCCGCGTCTCCTCGCTCACGTCTGTTTGGTTTCGGATCACCTTCGAAACCGTTATAACGGACACATGGAGGTCGCGCGCGATATCCTTCATGGTTACGGCCATAAGTCCTCCCTATGCGTCGTCCGTGACGTAACCTTAATCAGTCATGCTAGTCTTTCGAGTCGTACATTCATTTAGCGGTGCGTTACCGTAACAGATTGCGGTAACGTAATCAAGATTTCTTTCTGGACGCTCGTATATTATCCAGGTCAGAATTCCTTAAGTGAAAGAAAATAGGCATAATGTTTTTCTTGACAGAGGATAAGGGTTGAAGTAAAAGATAGCTTACGGTAGCGCTACCGGTATCGTACTGCTCTGTATGTGCGAAGGCCAGTGAGGCAAGAGCGGTTCGGTCTTTTTGTAACTGTGTCGGGTCCAAAGAATATACCTTCGATAGAACACGGGATTTTGAACAGGTAATTGTGAAATCCACGCGGCTCGGCAAGCGAGTTGATCGGAGTGTCTTGAAGAGGGATCCGATGGGGTTTGCCCTGCTGGTTTCTTTTTCTGTTGCCGGTTGCAATCCCTCAGTCTCGGGCGCCGTAGGGGCAGGCCTCGTGCCTGTCCATTGCAGGGCGACCGCGAGGGGCGCCCTTACGTCGATTGGCGCACGCGGTGCCATAGGCTCCGTTCCCACTTTCAGTTTACGGGCATTCCAGCGATTCAACTTGGTCCCGAAAAGGCTCGCAAACCTTCTTGGACCACTTCCCGATTCTGCGTTTCCCTAATTGCGTCGAGTCTTGATGTCAGTCTTGAATCACTTTGGTTGGGCGAAGGGCCTTGGGTCAATCCGGAAGACGAGAAATGCCTTTGAGGAGGCCGAAGATGAAACGTATGACTTTACGAGCTTGTGGAGTACTTGTTGACCGTATGTCGGGCTGCAACCAGGGATCGAGGCTTGTGGTGGCGGCCGTTGCATTGTTGGGGCTCACACTGCTCGGCCCTGCTGTGCCCAGGTCGTGGGCGCAGGCTCAAGCTTTCGATGCCTCGTTGAGTGGCTCTGTTTACGACAAGACAGGCGCCGTCGTTGCGGCAGCCACGATTACCTTGTCCAACCCTGCAATAGGATTCGCCCAATCGTTCCCCACGCAACCAGACGGCAGGTTTACGTTCTCCTTGCTGCGCCCTGGGACCTATACCTTAAAAGTTGAAAAGAGCGGTTTTCGGACGTACGTCCAGTCCGGAGTTGTGTTGGAAGTTGGCCAGGCAGCCACGCAAAATGTGACCTTAGAACTGGGAGCAGTCACGCAAGAGATTACCGTGTCGGCGGGCGCCCCTATGCTGGAGACCGAGAGCGCCAACGTGGGGACAACCGTTACGCAGTCACAGGTTCTTGACCTTCCCCTCGATGTGCGGAATGTGTTCGGGCTGGTCTACCTGAATGCCAGCGTCAACAACAGCTCACAGTATCAAGTGGTCAACGGTCCTGGACAAGCAGACACCGCCGACCAAGACTATTACTTCATGAACTTTGGAGGTGGACGCTTTGGAACCACTGGCGTACTCCTGGATGGCAGTTGGGACGTTGGCGGGGACTGGGGTGGATACATGTACGTCCCCTCCGTGGATGACACCCAAGAGTTCTCAATCCAAACCAATAGTTTCAGCGCCCAGTACGGTTGGAGCACCGGAAACGTCGTGAACGCCGTGACCAAGTCAGGAACGCGCGACTTTCATGGCGACGCCTGGGAGTTCCTTCGAAACAACGTTTTGGACGCAAACAACTACTTTAACAACGCCGCAAACATCCCGCTAAGCTCGTTCAGGCGCAACCAATTCGGCGCAACGGCCGGTGGACCTGTGTATATCCCGAAGCTTTACGAACAACGAGACAAGACCTTTATATTTGGGGATTTCGAAGGTCTCCGCCAGAGTACGCCCCTCACTACTACCACCACCGTGCCGACCGCCGCCATGCGCACCGGCGACTTCTCCGCGCTGCTGGGGGCATCCATCGGCACTGACGCTTTGGGACAGCCTGTTTTAGCGGGCCAGATCTACAATCCCTTCAGCACCCGGCAGCTCACGAACGGCGGGGTGGATTCGATTACGGGCCGGTCAGTCGCCTGCCCCGGGACCCCTGCTCCCACAACGTGCTACTATCGCGATCCCATCGCGGGCAATATTCTGTCGTCCAGCACGGTGCCTATAAATGCGGTAGCAAACAACTTCCTGCAATACTGGCCGAAGCCGATCTCAACCGCCTTGGTGAACAACTATACATTTGCAGCCAGCGCCCCGTCCCTTTGGGATGAGTATTCCATTCGTGTTGACCAGAATATCAGCGATAAATCGCGAATGTTCGCACGCTGGTCATGGAAGAAGGAATACAAGACGATTGGAGCGGATGTTTACGGCGCCAGCGATCAGGGTGGAGGGGGTGGGATCGCCCTAGACAATCGCTGGGACATGGCAGCCAACTACACGCGCACTTTCAGCCCCACCTTGGTGATGAGCGTGAACCTTGGCTTGGTCCGTTGGGCCGAGGGTAATAGTATGCAGGCATACCCTTTCAAACCTTCCTCCCTCGGCCTGCCGTCATTCCTGGACGGTCTATCTAATGAGTTCCCTGATATTGGTATAACCGGAATGGGTGGTTTGGGACCGGGATCGTTGTCCGGCGGCGCGGGTCAAGGTTCGTTCCCCCGGAATGTGGGGAGTTACTCGGTGGACGTCACCAAGACTCACGGCGCGCATACCATGAATATGGGGTTCATGGGTGTTGTGCAACAAGATCTTGGCGGCAGGATGGCTGTGACAAACTTCTTTTTCCCGCTGAGCATGACCCAGGGTCCTGATCCGACCGCGGCGGTCTCCTCGACCGGCTTCGGGTTCGCCTCTTTCTTGCTGGGGACCGGCAATGATAGTGCTTCCAACGGGCAAGGTGCCAACGGGACCGCGGTCAATGCTTTTGGGGCCTTTGAGAGGACGATGTACGGCTTTTACTTCCAGGATGATTGGAAAGCCACTCGGAAACTTACCCTGAACCTGGGGTTGCGTTACGACGTCCAACCGAGCCCCACCGAGCGCCACAATGGGACGCAGTGGTTCAATTTCACTGCAGCGAACCCTATCAGTCAAGCCGTCGGCATGACAGTTCCGGGCGAACTCGTTTTTACTAACAGTAGCAGCCGTACTGTTTACAATCCCCAGTACTCGAACTTCGCACCACGTCTCGGATTGGCCTATCAGTTGACGGATAAGCTGGTCATGCGAGGGGGCTTCGGTATGTTCTATGTTGAGGCTATGGAACTTAGCCCGCCCAATGATGGTTATTCCCAGACTACCCCCTACGTGGGCACCGTGGATGGGATTACTCCTGTGAACACGCTAAGCAATCCTTTCCCGAACGGATATATCTCCCCTCCCGGAAATGCTTTGGGGGGGTTGCAGGATGTGGGCAATTCAACGACGGCGGTTGAGCACTATCGGCCGACACCTTACGTCGAGCAATGGATGTATGGCCTACAATATGCACTCAGCAAGAACGACAAGATCGACGTTACATATGTCGGCAATCACGGCGTCAAGCTGCCGTTTGGTGGAGTCCCGGCGGATCAGTTGCCCACGGCGGACTACGCCCAGGGCACCGCACTGCTGAACCCGGTCACCAACCCCTTCTATGGTCACATTAAGTCAAGCGGCTGTGGCCTCAACAATCCTACCGTGCCAGCCGGTCAGCTAGAGTTGCCTTTCCCCGAGTATTGCGGAGTAAACGATACTCAACTGCCGGGCTCATTCTCTACTTACAACGCGGCGGAGATAACATTCAGCCATCGCTGGGCTCAAGCCCTGCAGCTTGGAGTCTCCTATACCATTTCGAAGTTCATTGACAATGACTCGGGGCCGGGGGACTGGGCAAACGTCGGATCATCGGAGGACCGCAACAGCTATGATCGCATGGCGGAAAAGTCCCTGGATGGCAATGACATTCCGCAAAGTCTGGTTGTTAACTACGTCTACCAGTTGCCAGTGGGTCATGGCAAACGGTTCGCCTCGGACCTCAAAGGGGTTGGCGACGCCGTCCTTGGCGGGTGGCAAGTGTCTGGTATCTCCACGTTCAAGAGTGGCTTCCCTTTGAGTATTACTGAAGCATCTCCTTCCACCTCCAACTTGTGGGGCGCCAACCAGCGCCCAGACCTGGTCGGTGACCCACACATCTCGAATCCGTCGATCACTGAGTGGTTTAACACCAGCGCCTTCGCAACAGCCGCGCCTTACACATTCGGGGATGTACCACGTTACATGCCAAACCTGCGGGCGCCGGGATTCAAAGACTGGGACTTGGGCATAGAAAAGTGGTGGCATTGGCAGGAGAAGCTGCGAGTTCAATTCCGAGCAGAATTCTACAATGCCTTCAATAACGTGGACTTCTACGCTCCCAATCAGTCCTACAACCCCGCTCCCAGTAGCGGGTTTGGAACGATTAATGCGGCATATCGTGCTCGAGACATCCAGTTTGCCTTGAAGATATACTGGTAGGTTTGGAGCTCTACCATCTCTGGCTTCAGACAGCTCTGGGGGCCCAATAGGGCCCCCAGAGATCTCGCATTTTCTTTCGGATGGAGGTCTCTGGCGTGTGATCTCCCGCTCGAGCTGTACTGGGCTGGCACCTGACAGGCGGCGCGACCCAATCCGCAAACCATTTGACTTGAAACGGCGTCGCTACAACCTACGCATAAAAACCGTTCTCGTGCCTTCCCTGCGGGCCTACGCCAGAACGTTTGCCCTTTTTTTTGTTTCAGGTTGCCTCATGACGACCACTCTGCCAGGCCAGCCACGGGTGGATTCGCAACAAGCCCAAGAGAGCCTTGCTGCGCGGGCTGAGGAGGCCCAGCGTAGCGGTGATTACCGTGCGGCTGCTCAGATCTATCAAGAAATGTTGAAGGCCGCGCCCCACTCCGCAGAAGTCCGCGCCAATTTAGGATTGATGCATCATCTGCTTGGTGAATATGCGGCGGCAATCCCCGAGTTTCGTACTGCCTTGCAGGAGGAACCAGGGCTCTTTGTCCCCAATTTGTTCTTGGGCTTGGATTTGTTGCAGGTAGATAAACCCCGCGAGGCCATCCCCTATCTCGACCGGGCGCACGAACTCAATCCTCATGATGCGAATGCAGTTTTAGGCTTAGGTGGAGCCTACACGAAATTAGGCAACCTCCTTAAAGCTCGCACGTCCTATGGCGAGGCTGTGCAGTTGAATCCTAGCAACCCACGCGCTTGGTTTCGCCTGGGTTCGACCTATTTGAGTTTAGAGGACGAGGGCGTCGAACGTATGGGAAAAGCCCACTTAAACTCCGCCTACTTCCAGGCTTTGGGGGCGGAATCCTTCGTGCAGGAGGGCCGTCTAAAAGATGCCATTGTGAAATATCGCCGGCTGCTTGAGGCCCGATCCGCCCCAGCCTGCCTCCGTTCTGATTTCGGTTTCGCCCTTATTCAATCAGGAACGTCAGAGGAGGCGGAGCGGGAGTTTCAGACGGAACTCAGGGACGCGCCTCGCTGTTTAATGGCTCACCTTGGCCTTGCCCGCATCGCGGTTGGCCATGGGGACATGACCCGAGCAGTGGACGAGCTTTCACAAGTCTGGCAGGTTGACCATAACTTTCTTTCAGCAAATGCCCCAATGTTGTGGCAGGGCTTGAGTACCGAGAAACTCGAAGGCTTAGAAACGCCACTCAAAGGAACACAGGTTCCCGACGGCGTCCCACCCGGACTCAGAGATGCACTGTTGGCGGCTCTGGCGAGATGGCGCAAAGATCCCGTGGAGACCGTTGCAGAGACGTCCACAAATTTTCTGGCGGGCTCCGTCAATCCGGTTCTCGATCTGGCGGCGCAGAGGATAAGCCAGCCGAAAGTTGCTCAATCCTACTCGGAGGGAAATTACACCGCTTGTCGAGAAAGCTTGAAGCCTGCACTGTCGAGGTTGCCTCTCCGAGACTCCTTGCTCCTCGCGGAGTGTGCTTACGATTCCGGCGACTTTCGGACAAGCTTTCTAGCGAGCCAACAAGCAGTCGATGCCGATGCGCGGAGCCCTGCCGCATGGTATTGGCGAATCAAAGCTAGCCAGGTACTGGCGGTGAATGCCTTGGTCCAGGCAGGTCTAGCCGAGCCCAATTCGCCCGAAGTCCACGTTATGCTTGGAGACGTTTACCGGGAAAGGAAGGACTTCAGCGAAGCGGAAACCGAGTACCGGAAAGCGATTGAACTCAAGCTTGGAGACGTGCCTGCACACCTTGGACTTGCTGCCACTTTTTACCGTGCATTCCTTCTCGATAAGGCGTTGCCAGAGCTGAAAACGGTTCTCCAATTAGCCCCCCAAAACCCCGAAGCGAACTTTATGATGGCGGATATCCTGGTACTTCGCCATCAATTCGCGGAAGCAGAGCCTTATGCGAAGGCGAGCTTAAGCGGGGATGCTTCGAGCCGCGCGAAAGCCCACGCGCTGCTAAGCAAGATCTTCGCATCCCAGGGACGCACCCTGGAGGCCATAGCAGAGTTGAAGCAGGCCCTCCCGGACGATCCTGACGGCTCTTTCCACTACCGGATCGCCAGACTTTATCGACAGGTTGGAGACGAAAAAGCTGCGGGCGAAGCCTTGAGGCAATCAGAGACCCTTCGCAAGGACCGGGAACGCAGAGGTCAAGCCACGATCCAAGCTGTCGAGTAGCCAAGCGAATCGGACGACTACTGCAAGCAAATCTTGAATCCTGAGCGTAGCCTTGAGGATCTCGGTAAGATCCGGGCACTCGGAAGAACATGAAGGAGATACTGTGAGCACTCATAAACTCAATCGCAGGCAGTTTGGCAAGAGGGTAGCGACAGCAGGTGGCGTACTCACCGTAGGGTCCAGTTTGGAACTGAAAGCGGCTCCGCCGGCCACGGCAGAAAACCGGCAGGATTGGTTGCATGCGAAGTACTTTCAGGGGGACGTGCTGGGGACCGACCTCTCCAAGGACACGCTCTACCACCTTGGTCCCGTCGCATCCGCTGCAGAGGAGGATGGGGACGTACTGTTCACGGCGCCGCTCATCGCCCTTTCGCCCAAGCTCAAGAATGGCGCCGAGACCGGCACAGCCTACATTCGTGTGCGGCTGTATGGCGATCAGGTTGTGCGTATGCTCATTTCACGCACGAAGGGGTCATTTACCGATGAGAGCCCAATGCTCGAATGGTCTCTCGCCATGAAGAAAATGCCAGCTCACCTGAGTAAGGATGAGGATGGTTGGACAGTCTCAGACCATGGGGTGGTGCGGTGCAAAATCGGCATAGGTGACTTTGCCCCGGTGATCTTGCCGGATGGAGCCGTCAACATCGAGTTTCAAGGCCAGGACCACTTCGTCGAGACGGAAGGCCAGTGGGACTCCTTCGCTGCCTTGTTTCTCGACCGTGTCGACGGCCCTGCAACCACGGGCATCGCGCTTTACCTCCATCCTGGGGAACATTTCTGTGGGACGGGTGAGCGCTTTGATCGCATAGACTTGTTCGGCAGACAAATCGATTTGGTCAACGCCGATGCCTTGGGTGTCAACAACGACCGCGCGTACAAAAACATTCCGTTCCTTATGAGCTCGCGAGGTTATGGCCTGTTCGCCCACTCGACGGTACGAATGAGACTTGACATCGGCCATCATTCCACGCGGGCGGTGCAATGGGTCCTGGAGGACGATGCCCTTGATATGTTTTTCATTGGTGGCGGTAGTCCCGAACGAGTTCTCTTCAACTACCGCAGCATTACGGGCTTCCCCAAGATGCCGCCCGTTTGGTCCTTCGGCGCCTGGATGAGCCGGATGACTTATCATTCAGACAAGGAAGTGAGCGCCATTGCCGCCCGGCTCAGGAAAGAGCAATACCCCTTTGACGTGCTGCACGTGGACACCGGATGGTTTGCCACCGAGTGGAAATGCGATTGGACATTTTCAAAGGAACGGTTTCCCGATCCATCGGATTTCTTCCGGCGTATGCGAGAACAAGGGTTTCGAGTTTCCTTGTGGCAGTACCCCTACATCAATCGCGATCTGCCATTGGCGAAACTCGCTCTCGAGAAAGGCTTTGTGGGAAGACCTACCGATCCCTCGACCGGCGTGGAGTTGGGTTACACCATCGATTTCACCAATCCGGCCGCCGTGGCCTGGTACCAGGGGATGTTGGAGAAGCTTCTGAAGATGGGCGCGTCAGCCATTAAGGCGGATTTCGGGGAGAACACCGACACCCAGGCCATCTACAAAGGCGCAACGGCGGCAAAGTACGGCCATCTGTTTCCACTGCTGTACCAGCGGGCAGTATGGGAAATCACCCATCAGGTGACCGGGGACAGCGTCGAATGGGCCAGGTCAGGTTGGGCCGGCAGCCAGCGTTATCCGATCCACTGGGGAGGCGACAGTGCGTGCACTTTTGATGGCTTGGCCGGCACGATCTGTGCGGGCATGCACCTGGGGCTTTCGGGATTCGGATTTTGGAGTCATGACGTCCCGGGCTTCTACGGGGTCCCGCACTTCATGACGACCAAGCCCTCTCCGGAACTCTACATCCGATGGACCCAGGTGGGAGTCTTCAGCTCTCACATCCGCTACCACGGATCGACGCCCCGCGAGCCCTGGGAATATCCTTCGGTTTCTGACCTTGCCCGGCAATGGTTGCGGTTGCGCTACGCCCTGCTTCCCTACCTTCTCACGCAGGCCCAACGTTGCTGTCAAAGCGGCTTCCCGATGTTTCGGTCCCTGGTGTTCGATTGGCCCGACGACTCGGCAGTTTGGGGAATTTCTGACCAGCACATGTTGGGCGAATCTGTTCTGGTTTGCCCAGTGCTCAACAGTTCGGGCATTCGCGATGTCTACCTGCCAGAGGCAAAATGGGTGGACTTTTGGAGTGGCCAGGTTGTTTCGGGACCGGCACGACTGAAGGGAGTGAAATCTCCCTTGTCAAGATTGCCCCTCTATGTGCGTTACGGCGCCAAGATCGAATTTGCCGAGCCCGTGCAGTACACCGATCTGTTGGCCCAGGCGCGCAAGTTTTCGATTCTTTTCGATGACAGTTACCCTGGTTTCGATAAGAGTGAGCTGAAATCATTGGTCAATCTCTAACGATGGTCGAGGGAGTCAAACTCTGAAAGGGAAAGGACATATCACATGCAAATCACTCGACGAACGGCGATGAAAGTACTGGCGGGCGCAGCGCCTGCTTTGCTTCTCGACCGGAGTCTCTACGCCGAGACCGGGGTCGAGATTCAGAAGGGCCCCTTTCAAGGGACGAAGGAATCGCTTCAGCAATACCAGGTTCCCGATTGGTTTCGAGACGCCAAATTTGGCATCTGGGCGCATTGGGGACCGCAATCCTCAGTGGAGCAAGGAGATTGGTATGCCCGCAACATGTACATCCAGGGCAGCCATCAGTACGACTATCACGTGGCGCACTACGGCCACCCGTCCAAAGTTGGCTTTAAGGATCTCTGTCCGCTCTGGAAGGCCGCCGAGTTCGACCCTGAGCACTTGATGGAACTCTACAAACGGGCCGGAGCAAAGTACTTCGTGAGCATGGGCGTGCATCACGACAACTTCGATTTGTGGAACTCCCAACACACCCGCTGGAACGCGGTCAAGGTAGGACCGCATAAGGATGTCGTGGGCCTGTGGCGGGCGGCCGCCTTGAAGCACGGGCTCAGGTTCGGTGTCAGCGAGCACTTATGGATCAGCTACAAATGGTTCGCCGTGAGTCACGGAAGCGACAAGACGGGACCGCTCGCGGGGGTGCCTTATGACGGCGTCGATCCGGCCTGTGCGGATCTTTACCACGACGCAGAGTGCGATAAGTGGGCGAATGTTTACAACCCTGAACAATTTGGCTGGAACGACGACGGCATCCCTGACTCCTGGAAGCACCACTGGTTCCTGCGCATGCAGGATCTGGTGGACAATTACCAGCCCGACCTTCTGTACACCGACGGACCCCTGCCGTTTGAGAATTATGGTTACAGTGCGGTGGCCAACCTCTACAACCTGAGTGCTAAATTGCATGGTGGGCAGACACAGGCTGTATACACCAGCAAGCAGCCGGAAGATTGCGCGGTCGGCACCTGCGTGCTGGACTTCGAGCGCGGACTGGCGAACCAGATCCGGCCCGCTACCTGGCAAACCGATACCTGCATCGGCGAGTGGCATTACAACCGCGAGGTGTTTGAGAGCCACCGCTATAAAACGCCAAAGACGGTCATCGACCTGCTCGTGGACATCGTGAGCCAGAACGGAAATCTGCTGCTGAATTTCCCCTTACCCAACAGCGGCCAACCTGACGCCGATGAGTTAAAGGTCCTCGCGGGGATCACCGATTGGATGACCGTAAACAGCGAAGGAATCTACGGTACGCGACCGTGGAAAATCTACGGCGAAGGACCCAGCACACGTTCTGGAAAACCGGGCGGCGGGTTCAATGAAAACAAACGCCAGCCTCTCATCGCGGAGGACGTTCGTTTCACGACGAAGAGGAACACCTTGTATGCATTTGTCATGGGTTGGCCGGAGAAGGAGGCGGTTGTGCAGGCGCTGGGTACGGCAAGCCCGCAGGCTCCGGGAAAGATGGTGAATGTGGAGCTGCTGGGACATCAAGGCCGCCTGACCTGGACGCAGGAGGCGACCGGCCTGAGAGTGGAGTTGCCGGCAGAAAAGCCGTCGGATTATGCGGTCACGCTCAAAATCGCTTTCGCATGAGGGTGGGCTTCGGAGCCAAGGCTCGCATAGCGTGGCAGCGGGAAGGAGTCACAGCCAAAATGAACAGCACTCTTGATGTGTCATGGACTCTATCCGAAGAGGGTATACATCCGAGCCGCAAGAAATCGCTTGCGGATTTGCAGTTGGATTAACTTGACCTGTATATGGTTCACTGGGTTTACGAATTGTCGTCAACCCCACCGCGATGTGACGTGGTGAGGGAACTTAAGCAACGCGCGCCTCTGGACTTTGCCCAGACGATTGGCACCAAAAGTGACATTATTACTGTTTTGGGGAGCGCGCCCCTGCTCAACACCTCGAACACCTCGGTGAGCGCTTTCATTGGCGACCGGTGATCTCCGAGCTGCCCATCCTGAACCGTAACGCTTACACGCTGCTCGATATCACTCCCGGTGTGGAGCAGAATTCCAACCAGGTCGGACTGGGATTGCCCGGGTGGCCGCTCGCCTGGACCGCGACATCTATGACTGGCTCAGGAAATGTGGAGAGGGCTATTCCACCCGCATCAACCACATCCTGCGAGCCGTAATGTCCAGGGTGCAATCCGCCACGTTGCGCCTGCGTCGCACCTGCTATTGACGAAGTTCGCGAATTCGCGAAGGAATGGCGAGCTTCTAGTCCTTTACCTCATGTATTTTCAAGAGGTTAGGTCTGGCCTTCGGATTGCTTTTAGCGAAGGTGCATTGATAACACATCCGATTGGGAGGAAGAAAGACGCATAACCATGAACATCTACAAAACCATGTATCGCGCACCGAAGCCCGAGGGCATCGAGACGCGCAACGCATATATCGTAGGCGGCGGCATTGCGGGGCTGGCGGCGGCCGTGTTCCTTGCGGACGATGCCGGCATGCCAGGGAAAAACATCACTATCTTGGAAAAGTTGCCTGTTTTCGGCGGCTGCATGGATGGAATAAGGACCCCCAAAGGGTATCAGAATCGGGGCGAACGCGAACTCGAGCCGTACATGGAATGCCTTTGGTATCTGTGCAGCAAAACTCCGTCCCCGGAACGCTCCGGACGCACCGTGTTGGACGATGTGGTGGACTTCAATAAGGACGAACCGATCCACTCCGAGTGCCGGGCGCTCGTAAAGCAGGGTCATATCGTCGGCAATATCCATGACTTCAAATTGCCGAATGACGTGAGTGAAAGAATTCTCAAGCTGCTGACATCGCCGGAAGAGGAATTCGAGGATCTGACCATCGAAGATTATTTCGGGAAGGATTCCGCCCTTTTCCAGGGAAATTTCTGGCTTTGCTTCCATACCATGCTGGCATTCAAGCCCTGGCACAGCGTCATGGAACTCCGCCGTTATATGAACCGTTTTGCTCCGAACGATTACCGCACCGAGTATCTGGAAGGCATTGTCCATACCCAATACAACGAGTACGACGCGATGGTGAGGCCTATGGAGAAGTGGCTTGCCGCGAGAGGCGCGAAGCTCATGGGCGGTTGTTCGGTTACCGATCTTGACCTCGATGCCGCATGCAACACGGTGCAAAGCATTCGCATGAAACAAGCGGGCGCGGAAACCACGATTCCCGTGGCCGAGACGGACCTGGTGTTCGTAACCAACGGATCGATGGTCCAGAACTGCACGTTCGGCGACAATACGACTGTCCCGCCCATCGATCGATCCCTCGAGGACCGCGGCCTGTTCACGCTGTGGGAGAGGTTAGCTAAAAAGCACGAGAAATTTGGCCACCCCGAGAAGTTCATCAGTGACATCGAAAGGACGAAGTGGATGTCCTTCTTCCCGACGATCAAGGGGTATCCCCAGTTCGTCAAGAGAATGGAGGAATTGACAGGAAGCAAGGCGGGGACAGGCGGCGCGATTTCAATCAAGGACTCGGCGTGGGACATCGGGCTCATCCTGCACCATAAGCCGTTCTTTCCCGACCAGGCGGAGGATGAAGACGTATTTTGGGGCAATGGGCTGTTCGGTGAGCGCGTCGGCGATTACATCAAAAAGCCGATGCACGAATGCACGGGCGAAGAGATCATGACCGAAGTGCTCTATCATCTCGGCCTGCTCGAGATGAAGGATGAGCTTCTTGCCCATACCTCCGTTTCCACCTGCATGATGCCGTACATCAACAGCCAGTTCATGCCGCGCAAGGTCACGGACCGCCCGCGCGGGGTGCCGCAAGGGTGTACGAATCTTGGGTTCATCGGCCAGTATGTAGAGGTCAAGGACGACGCGGTGTTCACCGTCGAGACTTCCGTGCGCACGGCGATGGAGGCGGTTTATGCGCTCACCAAGCTCGACCGGGACGTGCCCGAAGTGTATCCTTCCCGATTCGATATCCGGGCCGCGGTTGGCCATATGAAGCGGTTCGCGGGAGTAAAGGGGAAATTCACCGAGGCCGACCTTCCGAAGATCAATCCACTAATGCTTATTGGATTGAAGAAGAAGATCGCGGAACTCCTCAACAGCGTTCCGATGTTCCCGTGTCTGTATACCGGACGCGACCCGAGCGTTGCCGAGAAAGAGTCGATATTGCATCCGCAATATCCGGTCGATAAATAGAAACGATCATAACAAAGTCCTTCATTCTGTTGCCCCGCCTCAGAAGAACTGGCCAAGATCCCCGTAGCTCTAAATGCGCTTTTCATTCCGAGGGAGGATCGGAAAGTGAGGCGGGGTTTTTGGCGGGCCTTCTGACATTTACGGTCTCGACCTGTTAGCGCCGGAATAAAAGGGATCCAGTTTCATCGGTTTGGAGCGAGCCACGGAGCGCCGGATTTGGTTTCCAGCGAGACGAAGGCCTGAGCTGCGGTTAGTACCGGCAGCCCCCACCGGTCGGTTTTTTGCCCTGCCTATTCGAATCAAGCCATCAGATTATCTTTCCGCGCCGTCAACAGGAGCAGGAATGTTAGAAGACCGGTTGTGTTTGGCATCCGGCTTCACCGATTCGATCACCAGATAGAGTTTGTCGGCGCTGTTGACCTTGCTCGCAACGCAGTAGTAGGAGCCTGGCTCCATGGCGTGGGCTTTGGTGAAGTCATGCAGCCGATAAACGCGGTGAGTGGAATGGTCGAGCACCATGAAGACCGCACACGAACGGTATTCCGCCCGCGAGAGCAGCGTGAGGTGATTGGCGCTGAAGTTGAACATGAAGCGAAAGTGAGAGGGGGGAGCGCCGGAAGCGCTCCCGCCTCATCGGCAGCGCCGGTGAGGGGTTCACCCGCCGGACTCCTCCGGTCAGGGCTATCGCACAGAGCGGCGCCTGAGAGGAACCAGTCAGATTAAGGCGGAGCTGGCGACTGGCTCTTCTGAGCTTTGCGCAGGCTTTCTCCACCCAACAGAAAAATCTCCGAGTTTTCCACCAGCCGGTCGGCGATGGCCGTGGCAATGGTGGTGTTGAACAGGATGTTGCCCCATTCTGAAAACGCGGTGTTGGTGGTAATCACAGTGCTTTTGTGTTGGCTGTGGCGGGTGGAGATAACCTGGTAGAAAAGGTTTGAAGTCTGCTGGTCGAGTGAGAGATACCCTAATTCGTTACAAATGAGAAGGGTGGGTTCAGTGTAGAACCGGAGTTTACGCACGAGAGAATGATCGACCTGGGAAGCCAGCAGATGATTCAACATGTCCATGGCGGAGGTGAAAAGGGTCCGCACATTCGCCTGGCAGGCTCGCCAGCCAAGGATTTGGGCAAGATAGGTCTTGCCCGTCCCAGGATTTCCGATAAGGACCACGTTAGTGCCTTCTTTCAGGAAGTTGAGGTCGAGGAGCCGGAGGATGCGGCTCTTGCTCTGCATTCGCGACTTGTGGTGCTGGAAGTGAAAAGTGTCGATGCTGGGCTGGGCGTGGAGACGGGAGAAGTGGAAGCGGCGCTCGACGGCGCGGCGGTTGCGGGCCTCTAGTTCGAGATCGGCCAAGATTTCGAGGGTTGCGGCGAAGCTAAGATTTTTGGTCGCCGCCTCCTTCAACGTCTGTTCCAACTTTTGGCTCATCGCCGAGAGCTTCAGTTGTTCGAGTTTCTGTTCCAACGGAGTCATGAGATTCCTTTCGCGCCTCAAGGATGAAGGCGTCGTGTTCCAACAGGGACAAGGGATCGGTCACCAGTCGGTTTAATTCTGGATCGCGGAGTTGCAATGGGGGCTGAGGATTCCGAGGCGACAGTTGCTGCCGCAGGAGATTAGCGACGTAATCGGCCCCAAAGGCGCGGGCGGTGAGTGCCTTTTGGAGGGCTCCGGCCACCGCTTCGGGGCCGTACTGCCGGACCAACTGGAGAAGTTCGGTGATTTGGCGGGAGAGAGCGCGATTGGAGTCGGCCAGGCCTCGAAGGTAGGCTTCGACAGTCTCCTGACTACAGTCACTGACCAACAAGGCGATCAAGCGCCGCTGCGATTCAGAGCGCTGGGCAGCGGCCCGATGGGCAAGCAGTTCTTTCTCGAAGCGCTCGGCGCCGAATGTCTGCCCGCGCCGCCAGCAGCGAGGGTAGCGAACGATTTCCTGATTGCGGTGATAGAACGCTATGGATGAAGCATCAGCCTTGACGATCAGGTGCTGGCCCACAAGATGAGGCGGGGCGCAGTAGCGATTGCCGTCGAACTGGACGCGAAGGTCCTTTTGGACCAAGGCTTCAGCGGTGTCGCGATAATCGGGAGTGAGGGCCGGCAGAGGTCGTAGACTATCCGGGCGAAAGCGTTCACAGGGTCGTTGACGGGTTTCGCGATGCAGGCGCTGGTTGGCGACTTGGTCCAGCCACTCCCGCACTTGGCGGTTGACATCGGAGAGGTCGGCAAATTGGCGCAGCGGCCAGAAGTTCTGGCGCACATAGCCGACACCCCCGCGCTCGACCTTGCCTTTTTCCCATCCGGCTGCCGGGTTGCAGGCACGGGGGAAGAAGCCACATTCGCGGGCGAATGCTAGGAAGCGAGGATTGAAGCGGACCAGTGTACCAACGTGCTCGGCCACGACGGTCAGAAGATTGTCATACCAGCATTCACGCGCAACGCCGTGCAAAGCCTCAAAGGCATGCAGGTGGCAACGGACGAAAGTCTCGAAGGTCTGGCTATGGGTGAACTCAACGTAGAGCATCCGGCTGTGCCCCTCGACCAAGCAGAAGGCATATAGCTTCCGCTTGTCGCCGTCATAGTCCAAAGTGCCGAAGTGGCCCCAGTCGACCTCAAAGCGTTCAGCGGGAGCGGGCTCCATGCGCACGAAGGCGCGGGGCGGATGCAGAGGGCTCCGCAGTTGTCTGACGTAATCCCGCAGGATGGTAATTCCACCATCGTACCCTAGCGGCCGCAAGCGCTGCAGGATGACGACGGCGCTGGCGGTCGGATCGTGCTTCAGCAGGTCGGCGACCGTCGACTTGAAAGGATCTATCTTGCTGGTTCGCGGACGGCGAGCCGGTTTCTGTAGCGGTGACTGCAAGTACTTCCGAAGGGTTTTTCGTGACAGGTGCAGGTGGCGAGCGATCTTGCGAGCAGACCAATGCTCTCCATGGAACAACCGATGAATTTCGTTAATGCGGTCGGTATTCAGCATGGGTCCGTTGTAAGGCAGTGCAGCCCGTAAGACCAGAGGGATGTTCTTTTCAAGAGGCTGCTGCGGCAATTAGCGACCTTCCAACCGGTTGAAAAATAAAGAGATTAGAGAAAGCCAAGTTGTTCTTTACAAGATCGTGGGCGGCTGGCCCTACGAGCCAAATCTGGGCAGGCGAACGTTTTAGATCCAAAGCCAAGTTGTTCTTTACAAGATTCCGGATACGGCGCTTCTGATCACGCTGGCCTTGACCTTGGCGGTTGCGTTCGGCGGCATCGGGGTGGGTCAGCCAGTAGTTCTTCTGGTAATCAGGGTGGGCCTCGCGCCACTTCCTGCGGCTGTCGCGGACCACTTGGGCGTATTCAGGGTCACATTCAATCTTCCGCCGGTGGTAGTCTC
>Ga0326728_10014415_pt1 | contig 16792 bp, 17 predicted proteins | sample MB3enrmetagenome_FD_207602 | JGI IMG/M metagenome (GOLD analysis project Ga0326728, IMG submission 207602) | Lab enriched peat soil microbial communities from McLean, Ithaca, NY, United States - MB31MN | ecosystem: Environmental > Terrestrial > Soil > Wetlands > Peat | place: USA: New York...
CTTCGGCAAGAACATAACAGGCAATGATGATTAAATCCCCTTTAGCCACTTTACGGGCAGCCGCTCCATTGAGACAAATTGTCCCGGAATTGCGTTTGCCTTTAATGGCGTAAGTCGTAAACCTTTCTCCATTGTCCACGTCGTATATCGCAACTTGTTCATAAGGAACTATTTGTGCTTCCTCCATAAGCTTTTCATCAATAGAAATGCTTCCTTCATAATGTAAATCGGCATCCGTTACCGTGGCGCGATGAATTTTTGATTTTAACATAAATCTCTGCATAGTAATTAATTTCTCCTTGCTAAATATTATCTATCCAGTTTTTCACCAAAAACATGGTTATCGATCAGTCTGGTTTTACCAACTTTTACGGCCAACGCTATAACGGACTGATTTTTAATTTTATCAGTATCTTTAAGCGTCCGAGTGTCGCATATTTTAATATAATCGATTGCGGTAAAGGGAGCTCTTTTAATTAATTTCTCCACTTCAGTTATTATTACTGATGATTTTTTTTCTCCATTTGAATAAAGTTTTTGGGCTAATTTTAGAGCCTTGAATAAAGTTAGGGCGGACTTTCTTTCATCTTTGTTAAGGTATTTGTTACGGGAACTCATTGCCAGTCCGTCCGACTCGCGTACTGTGGGGGAACCTACTATTTGAATGTCCATATTGAGATCGTCAACCATTCGTTTTATAGTAACAAACTGTTGAAAATCTTTCTTTCCGAAAACGGCAAAATCAGGTTCAACGATATTGAATAATTTATTGCAGACAGTGGCAACGCCGCGAAAATGTCCCGGACGTGACATTCCACACAGGTTTTGAGTTACTTTTTCCACATCAACATAGGTTTGATAATTCGCGGGATACATTTCATTGTCCGGCGGATAAAATATCACATCAACATTTACACTTTCAGCCATTTTCAAATCACGATCTAAATCGCGGGGATATTTTGAGAAATCTTCCTTGGGACCGAATTGTGTGGGATTCACGTAAATGCTGACGACTAAGCAATCAGCCATTTTTTTCGCTTCTTTCATAAGGGAGAGATGACCCTCGTGAAAGTAACCCATGGTGGGAACAAATGCTATTTTTTTCCCTTCCATCCTGAGACTTGTGGAAAAAGACTGCATTTGTTTTACTAATTTAATAATTCTCATCTTAAACTAAAAAAACCTTTCGTCGGAAGACGAAAGGTTTAAAAATGTTCTCTAAGTTTTCCTTTCGTCTCAGTCCTTTCGGATCCAAGCGAATTTAGTCTTATTTAACACAAATGCAACTAAATTGTCAAGAAATATTAATTAACCTGTTTTAAAAAATAGACTCTATTGTCTATAATATTTATTTAACAACCAATATTTGTCCCGGAACAATTTTTTCATGAATGGATATCTTATTTAATTCCACGAGTTTGGCTACATTTATATTATTCTTTTTGGCAATACTATGTAAATTATCATTCTTAGTGACAAGATATTTGTTCGTTCCTAATTTATCTACATCATTTTCAGATAATACCTGTTTTTTTATCCTGGATTTTTTAACTGACTTTTTTACTTTCTTCTCGTTGTCATTCCCTTCTTCTGAATCAGCGCTGATTTTGTTTTGTGAAAGCTTCAATATTCGTCCAACAGTGATTTTCCCGGTTTTTAAATTGTTCATTTCCTTCAATTCAGCCAATGGAATTGAAAAACGGCGGGAAATCATTGAAAGAGTTTCTCCTTTTTTAACCTTGTATCGCCCTAGAGATGCAATTTCTTTCCGATAATTTTTTTGATGTGATTTGCCCTCCGCATAGTTTCTTTCCCTCGTTACCGGAATTGTAATCCTTCTTCCCATGACCAGTTTCCTTTTAGAACCTAATCTGTTACATGATGCTATCCTTGAAACAGGGACGTCGTATTTTCGGGCAATTGAGTAAATCGTTTCACCCCTTTTTACCTTATGTTTTATAAAATCAGGGCGGGCAGAAACAAACTGAGGCTTTTCAGCCTGTGGAATGTCATTGACGACCGAATTGAACTTGTCCAGACATATTCCAGGAAGCTTCAAATTATATTCATGATCCGGTGTTATCTTATATCTTAACTCTGAATTAAGTAAATTCAACACATCTTCCGATATTTCAATTTTTTCCGCAATATCTTTGAGTTTCATCATTTTATTAACTTTGACGGTCTCAAAGGCAATTGGTTTTTCTGTATTGCTGAAATCATCAAATCCATACTTTTGCGGATTTTTGACTATATGCAATGTTGCAAGAAAGCGGGGAACGTAGCGAGCCGTTTCATTCGGCAGTTGTCTGTATAAATCCCAAAAACCATCCATGTAATTAATATGTTGCCTGGATATAACTCTGAGCACCCTTCCCTCACCGCAATTATAAGCCGCCAGAACAGTAAGCCAGTCGCCAAACATGCTATGCAATTCTTTTAAATACGCAATAGCCGCTTTAGTGGACTCTTGCACATCCATACGCTCATCAACCCACTCATCGCGAGTGAGACCAAATTTATATCCCGTTGACGGTATAAATTGCCATAAACCCAATGCACGGGCACTGGAATAAGCGTTAATTTTGAAAAAACTCTCAACCAGTGGAAGCCATAAAAACTCTTCCGGAATTCCTGCTTTTTTTAATTCTTTCATTATAGCAGAACGGTACATGCCCGAACGCTGATAAGCAGCAATAAAGTTATCACGTTCCGGACCTTGAAAAGATTTGATTTCTTTTTCCACATCAGCGTTCATGGTTAGCGGTATTTCACTATTCTTACCGTTAATGATCGTATGCTTGGACGAATAAACAGCCAAAATGCGTCTGGAAATTAAAAGACGTAAATCATCTTTCTCCTGGGCAATCGTCACATCACCATTAGCGTCAAGGAGCAAAGAATAAGCCTCGTCCAGAGTATCTAAAGTTTTTTCTATATCTCCCTTCTCCCAGAGTTTATCGGCAACATCCAGAAGTTCCAATGCTTTTTCCATTAGATCTTGCTTCTCTTCACTGATTTGGGTTTGTTGTGTTGAGTCGGTGTCCGATTTTAAATTCAAAAAATTACTTTCTTCATGTTGATCATTAACTTCACTATCTACTTTTGCAGACGGATCTTCTTTTACTGCTGGTTTGGTAATCTCGGTGCTGGTGGCAACTATAATTTTTCCATCAGCTCTTTTATCAGCAATATTTTCCGCGCAACCAAATAGAGGAAGAGCAAAAATCAGACTAAATATAATAAAATAAGCAACACAGTCGCTTTTGGTTCTAACCATTGAAACAACTCCTTTGTTTTTTCAAAACATTCTCAAATTTCATAGTCGCATTAATAAACATATACACATTTTATCATATAGCATAGTTTTTATTTTTTCCCAAAACTAAATGATTATCAATCGTCAGACACAATCATTCTGTAAATTAATTTATTTATCAGTCGCCTCTATTAATTGAAGAATGATTTGTTGTATTCATAAGATAGGCTTGAATAAATTCATCAATATCGCCATCTAGGACTTTATTGGCATTGTTATTTTCAAGATTTGTCCGGTGATCCTTAACCATTTTATAAGGATGCAGGATGTAAGACCTGATTTGGCTTCCCCATGCAATATCTTTTTTCAATTTATTTTCTTCATCAATCTTTTCATTTTTCAACTGGAGTTCCCTCTCATAAAGCCTTGATTTTAAAAACTTCATGGCCATTGCTTTATTTTGATACTGGGAACGCTCGTTTTGACATTGCACAACTATACCTGTAGGCAAGTGGGTAATTCTTACCGCCGAATCAGTTTTATTTACATGCTGACCACCCTTGCCGCCCGCGCGAAAAGTATCAATGCGCAGATCATCTTCGTTAATTTCGATTTTAATTTCGTCATCTACTTCAGGATAAACAAAAACAGATGCAAATGATGTATGACGACGCGCGCTGGCATCGAAAGGAGAAATACGGACCAACCGGTGGATACCTATTTCCGCTTTAGCATAACCGTAAGCGTATTCTCCCTCCACAGTAAATGATACACTTTTAATACCGGCTTCATCTCCGGCAAGAGAATCGATTATTTTTGTAATAAATTTCTTTTTTTCCGCCCAGCGTAAGTACATGCGTAACAACATTTCCGCCCAATCCTGCGCTTCTGTTCCGCCTGCTCCGGCATGTATGGAAACAATAGCATTCATGGAATCCTGATCGCTGTTAAGCATCATTTTAAGTTCTTCCTGATTAACAGCCAAATTCAATTGCTCCAATTCAGCGGTCAGATCATTCAGGACTTGCTCATCTTTTTCCTGAAGTGCAATGCTTCCGATATTTTCGATATCATTTATTTCGTTATTAAACTTTTCCCATTTATCCACCGCTTCTGCAAGCTTCGCCTTTTTTTGCAAAACATCACGAGCTTTATCCTGATCATTCCAAAAGTCTTTTTTTAAAGATAAATCTTCTAAATCTTTTATTTTAAGTTTCATTTCAGAAACGTCAAAGACAGTCCCCTATGTACTTTATTCTTTTTTTTAAATTAATTACTGCTTCCTGCATATTTTCGAATGACATTTCTGACCCTCCCTTTTAAACTCATTATAAAATAAAAGATAATTAACACAAAACAGACTGTTACCAGGATATCACCATATTTGGCGTAAACAGTCGGTATATTGACAAATTTTATGTAACCTTTCAAGGCATCTTTTTGAAATATTTTTGTTTCTGCGACGATGTGACCACCGGGATCAATAATTCCTGAAATTCCGGTATTGGCAGCTCTTACCAGATAGAGTCGCGTTTCCACGGACCTGAAAACTGCCATGGAAAAATGTTGAAAAGGCGCTGAGGTTGTACCGAACCAGGCATCATTGGTAATATTAACCAATAAACCGGCAGAATTGTTTTTATACATTCTGGCAGCAGACGGCAGTATACTTTCGTAACATATCAAAATTCCGATTTTTTTATCATCCAAAGATAACGGATTAAATCCGGCTCCTCGTCCCAAATCACCGATGCCGGCGGTTAATTTCTTGACGAACGGGAAAATATCCCGATACGGCACATATTCGCCATAGGGAACAAGATGAACTTTATCATACCTGCCTTTAACTTCACCTGTCGGAGAGAGCAGATAAGCGCTGTTGAAATAATCATTAGTGTTTTTCGTTTGCGAATGACTCACAGAACCGAATAATAGCCAGCTTTTCGTTTTACGCGACAAATTTATAATCTGATTGTGCAAACTGTTTATATCTTGAAAAAAAATTGGAGCAGCCGTTTCCGGCCAGACAATTAAACTCCCATTTCCCGGTAAACTGTTTAAAGAAAGTTGCTCATATTTGTTTAATGTTTCTCTCTTGAAGTTTTCATCCCATTTTATAGACTGATCTATGTTGCCCTGTATTAACGATACTTCCATGCCAGGCGAATTTCGTATGGATTTATTAACTTGATCTAAACGGTAAATGCCATAAACATACGCTCCGGCCAATATAAGAAAAACAATACAAGCTATTATATATTCCTTCTTGGATCTTTTATCGATAACTTCAAATACAGTTGCATTAATTAAAACTATTAAAAAAGACAAACCAAACACACCAGCAACATCGGCAGATTGAAGAAGATAAGTATTCAAATACTGGGAATAACCAAGATTTTCCCAGGGAAAACCCGTAAACAGAAACGATTTACCATACTCAAAACAAACCCATAAAGCAGGCGCAGTTAAATAAAGAGGTAATATCCGGCGGAAATATACAATGCATCCGGCAAACAAAGCGATATAAATACTTAAATAGCAGGCAAGGAGCAACATTAAAACAATACCGGTATATAACGGAAGATAACCATAATTTACAAGTACAAATGCAATCCAATACATTATTCCGGTATAGCTGACGATGCCCGTGATAAAACCTAAAAGCAATCCCTGGGTAAATGTAGTAGCTTTCTTTAGAGCGAAAAAAAGGGGAATCAAAGCTATCCAGGCAAGCAGGCCGGAGCCGTACTTGGGAAAAGATAAAAATAAAAGCATGCCGCTTAAAACAGCTAAAAAAACCGTATTGCGTGTAAATAAACCGATTGAACCTGATTGAAGATCATTGATGGTTTGGGTGTTATTATTCATTTATCTTTATTTTCTTGATTTTTACTCTTTTAATACTGCGTTCATCAGCATTTTCGATTGTAATTTCCATGTTTTCTATTTGAAATGTTTCTCCGGATAGAGGAATTCTTTTAGTTGAATTCAGGATAAAACCACTTAGCGTCTCGTATCTGCCTTTTTTCAAGTTAATATTTAAGTGCTCTTCAATTTTCTCGATTTCTATCCGGCCATCGAATATTAATGATCCATCCGGTGATTGGGAAATTCCATCGGCAGGTGTATTCGATTCGTGTTCATCACGGATTTCTCCGACAATTTCTTCGAGCAGATCTTCCAATGTTACCAAACCGGCTGTTCCACCATACTCATCAATAACGATCGCCATGTGTTTTTTATTTTCTTTTAATTCATAAAACAATAAATGGGTATTTTTTGTCTCAGGAATATAATACGGGATACTTAAACAAGCTAATATATCTTCTTTGGTAATTTGCTTCGACCAGAATTTAAGGACGTCTTTAACATTTAAGATTCCGATAATGTTATCAATAGTCTCCCTGTATACAGGAATACGCGTATGTCTTGATGCGATTACTTCATTGATAATTTCATCAATCGCCGCTTCCGTGCTTACAGCAACGATCTCCGTACGTGGAATCATTATCTCACGTACTAAAGTATGGGTAAACTCTAAAATATTTTCAATTATTTCTCGCGAGGAAGGATCTACCAGACCGCTTTTCTGCGCTCTGGCCAATACGGCGTCAATTTTATTTTTCATATATTTATTGTCGCGCCAGAAAAAAAGCTTGAGAATAATTTTTGTGATATTCAAAAATACTTCTCCCTGAATTATAAGCCGCGCAAATACTCCGGTCTGATCCGGCTTAAGTCTTCTTCCTCGATTACTGAACTGATCATTTTTAAGATTTTTTCTTTTTCCCGGGGTAGATAGGCTTTTACCGATAAATAATTAGACGCATGGTTAGAAGTGAAATAGCAATTTGTAAAATTGGATTCGGCGATCATCAAATAAAGCTCACGGATAAAACCAAACTTATCAGGTAAAACAAAACGGCCGGCAAGATAATCTTCATATAATTCTGTTTCCGGTACGAACATCAAAGTAAGAGCGCCGGCAAAGTCCGGATCAATATCTGTTAAAATTTTTGCCGTATCACGCGCATGTTCAATGCTTTTCTCAATACCGCCCAGTCCCAATATTACCGTTACAGAAAGTATAATGCCGGCTTCTTTAACACGGCGCGCTGCCGTTACCATTTGTTCGTAAGTTACACCCTTATTGATTTTTTTAAGTAATTCTACGTTACCTGTTTCTACACCTAAATAAATTATCTTTAAGCCCAGAGACCTGAGCGTCTTTAATTCATCAACGCTTTTTCTTAATATACTCTTGGCATTGGCATAAGTTCCTATTCTATTTATATTCGGCAGGTTATCATTAATTAGTTTAAGTATTTCTTCAAGTCTTGTCTGCGGTATAATCAAAGCATCGCCATCGCATAAAAATACTTTATCCACATCATCATAGGAACTGGCTTCACGCAGATCTTTTTTTATTTGTTCAAGAGGTTTAATCTTTAACTTTTTCTGCCGGTAAGTTCCGCAAAATGTGCATTTATTATGTGAACAGCCGGTAGTCACCTGCAAAAGTAAACTATAAGCTTCACTCGGCGGCCTTATTATTAATCCTTCATAATCCATAGTATGATCTTTGTTTTCCTTTTAAAATCTTTAATAATTACCCCTTATATTATTCAAATCTACTTTTTTATATCAGAGCCTAACAAAAAAGCAAGGCCCAAAAGCCTAAATTAAAAAAGGGAGCCACTATTAGCATGGCTCCCTTAGATTTTCTGGCGGGGCCGATGGGACTTGAACCCACGCCCTCCGGCGTGACAGGCCAAATTTTAGACTTTTACCTTGTTTTATCTTGTTTTACCTTTTTATACTTACAATCATAAAAACGGTGGAGATTCAATGACATCAATGTGTATATAATTTACCTTGACTTACTTTAAATAATCGTAATATATAAATCACATGCTGGGGATACTGCTGGGGATAATACTCTCCGGCTAAAAAAACCAACAGGGGAATAAAAAATGCCAAAACAAGACAGAGTAAAAACGAAATATCCGGGTGTTTATTACATAATCAGAGGGAAAGAAAAAATATTCTATATTTATTATAGAAGAAACGGCAAACAGATTGAAGAAAAGGCTGGCCTACAATTTGCAAATGATATGACGGCGGCAAGGGCAGCGGGTATCCGCGCGGATCGTTTAAAGGGTAAAGAGCTTTCTAACAATGCCCGGCGTGAACAAATCAAGACGGCTAAACAGGCAGAAGCCGGTAAGATGACTTTATCGCGTTTGTGGGATGAATATGAAGGAAATAAAGCAGATTCTAAAGCAATCAATACAGACAAGGGAAGATTTAACAAATACCTATTACCGGAATTTGGAAATAAAGAACCCCATGAAATCATACGGCTTGACGTTGATCGTTTGCGCGTTAGATTGCAAAAGACTCTGAAATTACAAACTGTTAAACATATTTTAGGTTTACTTAAGCGGATAGTAAGTTTCGGAGTATCCCGGCAATTATGCGCCAATCTGAATTTTAAAGTTGAAACGGTTAAGGTTGATAATCAGAAAACAGAAGACTTAAACCCCGAACAGCTAAAGAATCTATTAACGGCCATTGATAATTCAAATGATATTCAAGCGGCAGATATGATGAGGCTTGCTCTATATACAGGCATGAGGCGGGGCGAAATGTTTAAACTGAAATGGACTGACATAGACTTTCAGAGGGGATTTATTTCTATTAAAAACCCAAAAGGTGGCGTAAGTCAAAAAATTCCCTTGAACGATCAGGCGCGGCAAGTATTAGAAAATCACCCCCGGAAAGTTGAAAATGTTTTTATAAAGGGTGACGGTTTGCCTTTTAATGATATTAAAGAAAGAGTCAACAAAATTAAACAGGCAGCGGGTATCCCGGATGACTTTCGCGCGTTGCATGGTTTACGGCATACATACGCCTCAATGCTTGCTTCAAGTGGCAAAGTTGATTTATATACATTGCAAAGGCTTTTAACGCATAAGTCTCCAGTAATGACTCAAAGGTATGCTCATTTAAGGGATGATATATTGAAAAACGCTTCAGCATTGGCCGGAAGTATCATAGATGCGGCAAAAGCAAAAAAATCAAATGTGGTTGAAATACGCAATGAAGAATAAGTGAGTAAGTATTTTAATGGTTTGGTGAACAATTATTAACAACCTATACTTAAAACCTATATGTGCATGATATCATCCTCTCATCCTCTCTCGGGTTACTTGCCGGTTAAATAATTTCCATCATTCCTTCCGTTTCGGCTTCCAGATTAATGAATTCAGGGGTAGCATCTTCTGTTGCAATCTCGTCGTAATCCAAAACTGCGACGCTAACATTGACCGTGTCTGAATATACTGCCTGAACGGTTCCTCCTCTCACTTCAACTATTATTCTTGGATTGTGTTTTGCCATAACATTTCCTTTCTCCCCGTCATACCGATAGGACAGCAATAAGAATTTATTATCTGCGCCCGAGCGTATTATTTACCAGATAGATAGTGAGTGAATAAACAAATAATTTTAAAAAATAATAACCACAAGTGTATTACCGACTATCAAACCGAAGGTCGTGAGAATCCCGAAAGTTAAATAGCCGTGCCGGCCGGGATCGCCGCGGCAGAGGGGTATAATGGAATACTTGTTGAGCAGTTTTACGCCATGCTCAGGGCATTAAATTATATGTACTCCCCTCTTAAGAGTTTATTCCATAATTCAGTTGCATTGATAGGCATAAAATACAAATCTCTTTCAATACCTATTCCAAGAGAACCTTTATAATTTTGCAGTTCTGATAAACTGAAACTCCCGACTTCTATTTCGTTACCTTTTACAATGCCCCACAAATAATCAGAATCATCCGGGTCTTGATTCATTAAATACCAAGTCCATGTCCCGCACGGGTCAAAGAACTTCGCAACAATAAATTGATTATCCATATCACTACCCAAAGAATATTGTTCTTGCGCTTTATGAGTTATTTCTTTTGTCATTAATTTCATAATTTCCTTCTTTCTCCCCGTCATGCCGATAGGTCAGCAATAAGAATTTATTATCTGCGCCCGAGCGTATTATTTACCGAACTAACAATGCCTGATTCCCCGACAACATAAAATCTTTTGCAGAACTGAGGTTTTTTTTCGTAAACCTCAAAACCTTTCATACCGGTTGCAACATAAACATTTCGTCCATAAACTTTGGCTATTCTCCTCGCCAGCTCAATTGCACTTCCTAAAATTTTGTTATTCATCTTTTTCTCCTTTCGTTAAATGGTTTTCCCTCTAAAAACATTTTGAAAAACCAACTTCACAAAAAGGCGGTGCAAAGAGCACGAAAGAGCCAAAGGCGTTTCTATGCCATGCCCGGAGGGTATTGCAAAAACATTGTTCGAGCTTTTTAGAAGAATATTTTTGTAACGATAAAGATTTTCACCGAAGAAAAATTAAATAATAAGAAAACAAACCAACAAAATCTTTATTGCCGAAGGCATGGAATAGAACTTTCGTGTAGAAGGCACCGCTAGTTGGTTTTGAAAAAGATAAATAATAAAACATCAGGGGATTTTTTGATGGGTGCAGGGAAGAATTAACGGGGGTTACAACCTCCTTAAAATACCTTCCCTGCAATAATAACATGGGTGGGAACAATTAACGGGATAGGCGTGAAATGGCTGTATTTGTGATTAGCTGAAAAGGTGTGTTGCTTATGTAACGGCAAGCGACGTGCTGCAAGCCTCGGAGCGATAGCGGAATAATCGGCACACTTTTTCAGCGGATAAAATCACAAATGTGAATACAGCCTTTTCATGTCTATTCCATCCTCAAAGTAGGGTGGGAAATAGATTACATATAATTTATTGAAGTCGAGATTCGTTGCTGATGCGCTAAAAAGATGAATTTTGAAGTCATTCACTACATCGGGTCTTCATGTAGTGAATTCTTATTTGTATTCTTTACCAATCCGTGAAAGGTCTTGACCCATTCCTTCCACACGTGGTCAAAATCCGGCACGTCTTGCAGCATCGGCCCCAATCGATCGCGCCACGCGTTTTCGTTCCACTCCCGCAGCGTGCCCGAAGTTAAGCCTGCAATATCAGGCTGCACAGCCCGAACACGGCATTTCTCATCAAAAAGAGGTTTCAGTTCTTTCCACGAAAAAGGTTCTCCTGATTTGCACAGGATATACCATAGATCATACAAATCTCTCGGACGCGGCCACTTCTTCTGTTGCTGCAACAGCGATCTCAGCTTTTCCGCTAGGATTTCTTTTTTGGAATAGGCCGTGATTCCGAATGGCGAAAGATCGGGATAGTCTGGCGTAACTGAACGATCAACCGCTTTATCAAGAATGGGCTCATCAAAGGTCAGATGCACTTTCACCTGCGGCAACCCTTGCCGTCTTGCCCCGCCCCGGTTGTACTCCATGGGTATCTCAATCTGAAAATCACCCGGCGCCGTCAGAGGATCACGCATGGACAAGCGAACGCCAGATTCTTGCAAAACCCATGCATTAACCGTATCGAGCAGGCGGATAGATGTATCAAGATTATCTCCGCCGGGCCTGCAACTGAAATCAATGTCTTCAGAAAATCGGTATCCCTCATAATAGCAATGCCTCAAACACGTCCCGCCCTTGAAGACCCAGCCGTGCTTTTTCGCCCCTGAATGCGCTAATCCCGAAAGAAGCCAGAGGATGACATAGTCCTTTTCGGCCTGATCAAAACGGAGACCTTCCTTTTCGGCTATATGATGCAGTTGGGCCGTTGTAATCATGTTTGTATCTCCGCGTTTATCAAAAGGCCCCACCTTCTATTGTATTTACCGTGCTTCGGCATGGTCGGATCGAGGGGAGAAAAACCAGGGGCACGGGGTATCGCTGTTCGTAAGGCTTCGACGTCTCCCAGCCCCAACGTTTCCATCATGAACCCCAGACGTTTGCCAACAGCGGAATTACCGATTTTGGCGGCGTATTTTCTCAACTTCTTCTCGTCCAGCGCTTTCCATGAACCAGTCAATGTTTTAGCTATTTCATTCACGCCACCTACGTACTGAGGAAGGTCCAGCCCGTCGATGATTGTCTTCTCCCTGTCGGTGACGCTGAAAGGATTCTCGTCAATCCAGTCCTTCGTGACGCCAAAAAACTTGTCCGGTCTCAGCGACACTATCTTGTAGGTTACGCCCAGCACATCTCCCGGTTGCCGGCGCACCGGATGATCGGTAGCAACAAAGACCGTACGGGGAAGCTGTTCCGTCATGCCGTGATGGTTAAGAGCCGACCAGTACGCAATCACTGCCGGAGATACGAGCTCCATGGCAACCACAAATTCATGAAGTTGCGGCGAACGATCCTCGCCGGAAGAGAGCGGAACAACGGCGAACCGCCCGCGGCGGATGCGTCGTATCCAGCCTTTGCTTTGAAGCCGCTCAAGAAATTGAGGCGTCGGGTCATCCCTTGTATGCCCTAATATTTGTCGGGCAAAAGCTAATGTAAAGGTTGGATGAACGCCTGCCTTGGCAAGAAACGCGGCCTCCATCTTCCCCAACTGTCCTTTTGTTATATTTTGCACGTCATTCATAGTCTCTACAGCCTATCTATGTCACGTATAGTATAACATTTTGCCGATAAGTCAAGATATTTAGGGGGATATTTTAAAGGGTGCAGGGAAGAATTAACGGGGGTTACAATCCCCTTAAAATACCTTCCCTGCGATATAAAAATAACAGGGTGGGAACAATAGACGGGATAGGCGTGAAATGGCTGTATTTGTGATTAGCTGAACAAGGTGTGTTGATTATGAAGCGGCAAGCGACGTGCTGCAAGCCTCGGAGCGATAGCGGAATAAGCGGCACACTTTTTCAGCGGATAGAATCACAAATTATGAATACAGCCTTATCATGCCTATTTCAACCTCAAGTAGGGTGGGTTCTTCCTTATAAAAAATAAATACGTAAGCAGTTTAACGATGTGCTCAGGTCATATTAGTTAATAGCAATAGGATTGACATAAATCATTATCCTCCAGTGCTGTTAGGCCGGGCAAACCGGAGAAATCCGGTTTTAGCCAGCCATGATGGGGGATGTTTAAGATAGGTGCAGGGAAGAAAAAGGGGGTTATTACTCCCTTAATACTTCTTCCCTGCAAGCGCCTGGGTTTGTTCAGCCCTGGTGTAAAGATAAACTATCATTCTGAGAAATTTTCTTCCTCATCAGGTGAATGTGCACCACTGTGATCGTATATATAACCGCACTTTTTGCATATTATAGCCTCGTATCCAAGGCATCCATCGTACTCCCGGAAATCAGATACTTCACTGGCGCCACAGTTTTCACAAGGTTTTACAGATATAATCATTACAAACCTCTCTCTGCCCGTATAGACGATAGCGCAGCATAAGAATTATTTTTTATCTGCAAGTTTATGAAGTAACTCCGCCGTCTTTAGATAGGACTCTTTTTTATTAGCCAGGCCGTCATTGTAACAAACAACAAATACTTCTTGAATATCTGCCGCTATCCAATAAGGAATATTGTCTTTCGGTTTCCAATACGTTACCCACGAATAGCCGAATGGCTCTTTGCCCTGGTTTGCTCTCCATGCGTCTATATCAGCCATTTTTACAGGTGTGCAAATGCCCATTCCGTTAAATAGTTTTCGCGTGATCTTTCCTGTATTTTGATATAATTTTGCAGCCTTAGGGTCGCTAAATGCTGCGTACCAATTATAAGTAAGATCTTTTTCCATATCGTTAAGATATTTATGTTTCCCCATTTCTTCCTCGTTTCGCGGGACGCCGTAAGCTATTGTCCACTTAAAAGGATCATCAAGCGCCGGATTATTTATTTTAATAGGAAAATCCTGTTCTCCATTTTTTTGTATTTCAATCCATGAGTTTTTCCCGGAATTTAGACATGAGAAAAGTCCAATTAATGCCGTCTCAAAGTCTGTAGTTGCCTCTGTCCATGATGTTGATTTATTCTTATTCATAATATTGCCTCTCTGCCCGTTTAGCCGATAGCTCAGCTTTTCAATGTTAATAATTATTGATTTACTCTTAAAATTGATACTATCAAGAAATATATACAATTATTGAATGTTCATCCTCAAATAGGAAAGCTGGCAGATATACCGGAATTCAGAGATTTAATAATTCCTTTTGGGTCATCCAGTTACATCTTACGATACCGTATTGAAGGTAATGCAATCATTAATGTGGCCTTGAAACATGCTAAAGAAACAGGTTTCAAAGATCACCGTTGATTTCAAAGAATTGCTGATGTCCGAAGTTATTCAATCGGAAGCCCTGATTAACCTGCTTGATAAAAAGGGTTTAGTTTCCAAACAAGAATTGTTGAAAGAGATAAAGAGAGTTCAGGCGTCGATGATAAAATCACAATGATTCGGATTGATTTGTGGCAAACGAGAATGTATAGAGTAATAAAATAAAAAAACGGGAGGTCATTAATGAACAAAGCGCAATTGATTGATGAAGTGGCAAAGGTTACATGCAGCAAGAAAGAAGCAGTGGCGGCAATAGACGCAACACTGGCAGCAATTAAGAAAGCACTCAAAAAAGGTGATGCTGTTACACTTGTGGGCTTTGGAACATTTGATGTTAAGAAAAGAAAAGCCCGTACAGGCAGAAACCCCCAAACAGGTAAGGCCATTAAAATAGCCGCAAAGAAGGTTCCCGTATTTAAAGCCGGAAAAGGACTGAAAGACGCAGTTAAATAAATTGATCACACACCATTTCTGGACATGATTAAAGAGCCGTCAACTGCTTCGGCAGGGCGGCTCTTTTCTTGCAATCAAAAAAGGATTTAATTAATAGATTAGTCAACATGATTTTCAGCAAGGTAGGAGATGCGATATGGATAAAATATTATTGCCGGGGTTAAGTTCAATTTGCGTATCGGCAACGATTTCAATAGATCACCTATAAAAAACGTTGAACTAAAAGCTATTCAAGAGCTTACCCTGCCAGGAAGGCTCTCAACTTTTCGAAAGCCTTCTTGTGTTTCGTCGGATGCATGTTCTTAATGTTGAGAATTTTCCATTTGACGGCCGGTAAATTTTCAACTCCAGCCAGCCCAAGCAGACTCCATGCTGGCTCGCCATGTTTCACGGAAAGAACAAAATTTTTGTCCTCCGTTGTCAAGGAATTTATAATCACCTGGACCAATCGATTTCTTGTTTCAACTAGTTCCTCATATTCAACATTTTCCAACACCATATTTTTTAAGTCTTTTTCATAGATATCCATGGTATCAACAAAGTTGGGATTCAGCAGCTCTACCATTGGCCGAGGGTGACTGATCAGGTGGACGATAAAGGCCTTTTTCGTTTGTTCGTTGAATCCCCCGCTATCCAGGAGAATTTTAATATCAAACAGGTCTCTGGGATGCTGCCTGTCCAAGGCGGCGCAAATTTTGCCTCCGTAAAGTTCAGCCTCAGAGAGGATTTTCATGCTCACGGCAGTTTCAAACATATCTTGCGCTTTCTTTGAAAGACTTCTGACCTGCGGAGCAAAAATGAAACCCCTCAAGATAAGATTGGGTTCTATTTTGATAGTGGCATCGCCCCTCCGTACAATCAATCCACTCAGCGAATCAACAGGACGAATCTTCTTCGATGATATCTGACTGTCCGGAAACATCTTCCTGATCTTTCCGGATATGGAGAGCAACGACTTACTTATGCCCTCAAGGGCTGTTTCGCGTTCACTCATCGGGAGGTAAGTCAGGTCGATGTCAACCGAGAGCCGCGGCATATCACGAACGAAAAAGTTGATCGCCGTCCCTCCCTTCAACGCAAAATCAACCTCCGCATTTATGATCGGCAATATCCTCAGCAACAACTCTGCCTGTTTATAATAGACGGACTCTCTCAAATAGGTTCCTCCACGCTGCTCCGAGGGACAGTTATTTTATATTTCTTGTCCAGCGTTCCGTGCACAACGATACTTCTGTTTCCCTGTCCAAAAGCGACTTTCGAAGTATCAACCTGCTCTATCCATGGATATGCATGCTTTTCCGCTATGTACATGAAGAGCCTTCGAACCTTGACGGAATTACAATTCAGAAGAAGGTTTTGGACCAGCAAAGGGCGAAGACTACTGAGATTTTCCATGACTAATAAAGACTCTTCAAAACTTACTTTACTGGGCACATGATAGAGCATTTCCATCGCCGCCCGTTCAGGGGTCGATATCTTTACCGTATAATCCCTTTCCCGATATTCGCTTAAGCCTTCATTATACCCGTTGGGAAATAGGTTGGTCATCGCGGATATAATTTCGACACCCCAGTCGTGTTTCTTGAACCAGGTCGGAAATTTGGTCGCTGGGCGCCCGTAAAGGAAAACGGTGCTTATCTTATCTCCCAGATAGTGAGCGTATCCCTTCATTTCAAGAGCCGTCTTTCCCCCGGCATGTATGTCAAGATCAAGCTGCGCCTGGAGTGGATAAAGCGCTCCCATCCATTCAACCCTGTCGTTGAACAAAGTATATGCGCCATGGCCAAGAGGAGCGAGCCATCTGTTGTTCTTATA
>Ga0326728_10014416_pt1 | contig 16791 bp, 16 predicted proteins | sample MB3enrmetagenome_FD_207602 | JGI IMG/M metagenome (GOLD analysis project Ga0326728, IMG submission 207602) | Lab enriched peat soil microbial communities from McLean, Ithaca, NY, United States - MB31MN | ecosystem: Environmental > Terrestrial > Soil > Wetlands > Peat | place: USA: New York...
CTTCTCTGAAACCGACCGCCACCTTCGAACCCGCCGACCAGAACCCGCCTCATCTGCCTGTCCCATGCAGCGATCTTCAAACCACACCCTCGCCCAGCACCAGAGGGACTCGGCGTACGCTTACTTTCGGCCTAAGGTAGTGTCCAGAGTTTTTCGCACTTTCGTTCTTCGTTAGCATGTTGGAAGGTTGTTGGGATAAACGGAAGATCGAAAGTGCGAAAAACTCTGGACACTACCCTCTTAATCACTCGCTGCTTATTGTCGTCCATAGTTATGAATACCCAATAAGAGATTCGGGAATCGTAAATTCCGTTTACAGCAAGGGTTTTGAGGGAAGCGTCGAAGCTATCTGCATAGAGATGGTATGCACCGCCATTGGGCCCCCTGGGTCACCGAGGAACTCCGTCTTTTCCTCAGTTGAGTTCCGCCCAAGAATCCTTGCATGGCAAAAGGCCCCTTCACGGAACAAAATGAACGGAAACTACGTTCCCTCCAAGTGCCGGGCCGATACGGTTCACATTCCCATGTGCTGACGTAATGGCTTTTTCGGTCAACTCCCACAGTGGATCTACGGTAGCCACAAATATATGATTGCCGGGCTCGGTGGCTACCGACTCGTAGGGAAAAATATTGAGGCGCGTGAATTGCCGCAAATTTGTTGCCAGGAGACTCATGGTGTTGTGGTGGTACAGAAGCATCTCCTGATCCATGGAATTATAGACAACCGCCAAATGCGATCGCACCTCTGGGTCAGGCTCGTAGTAGCTCGCGACCAGGAAATAATTCAGGTGATTCTGGAAGTAGAGTAGCCGGCTGGGGCTGGCCATGATCTCTGACTTAATCGCAGGGGACACCGTCAATGCCGCCATGGTTTTCTGCGTCGTTACTCGTTCTGAAGAAATGCGAAATCCGCCCGCAAGCGCTACCGTGACGAAAAGAACTGCGAGAACGCCTTGACCGGTCCATTTGCGGAGAAAAAACGGCGAAAGCGCAATTGCCAAGAGCGAGGTAATACCTACCAATGCAGAGACGACATAGCGCGGTTCAAAGGTATGTGTGACAATGCGGGAAAGCAGGTAGCCAAAAAATGGCAAGGCAGAGAGCAAGATCAGGAAGAAGTACTCGGCCTTCGAATGAAAGATCGATCGGTTGCCGAGTTGGCGGATTGAGCCCCAAAGAGCGAAGACCAAGATCAGTACTAGGCCAACGTAGAGAAGGTGCCAGAAGAGCCCAGTGGCCGAGAGGCGACCTGTCATCAGGGAGCGGTAAGAATATAGTATCTGGCGCGGGCTGAGTAAATCGGCATTGTAGTAGTGCACCCGGAACGCGGCGCTGGCCTTGAGGAACGGCAGGGTAAAGACGATGCCAGCGATGCCCAGTGCCATTGAAGCAATGAGGAGAAGATCCAGCCTCCTGCGCTCGAAGGTGCGGAATGCTTCCGCCGCGCAGAGCGGTACCAAAAACAGCACGCCATAGAAATGCGAGTTCACCGTGAAAGTGATGGCCCAGGCTAGAGTGGCCAGCGGTAGCATGCGCTTCAAATCGCTGCGTGTGGCATGCTGCCAACTGAGCAGAGCAAGCGTGCAGAACCCGAGCAGCAGGCCGTAGGGGCGCGCTTCCGCCGAGTAGTACAGAACAGGGGTGAGCGCTGGAAATGCAAGGGCGAAGACCCCAGCCCGTTCGCCGGCGATTCGGCGAACAAAAAAGAAAAGGCATATCTGCATCAGCAGAAAGCCCAAAAGCGAGGGGAGCCTGATGGCGAATGCGGTCGGTCCAAAAAGGCGAATCGCACAGTGCGCCAGAGCGTGATACGCGAGTGGATCAAGGGAAACCGGATAGTTGCGCTGGATTTCAATCACTTGAGCAAGACTGGAAACGCTATCCGTCTGCATCGTATAAAGCTCATCTTGCCACAAGAGCTTGTAGTGCGACCAGATGAGGGAGATCGCCACTGTAAGAGCGAGGAAGGCGATGGCCATCCATGGCATTCCAGCTATCGCAAGGCGGCGAGTCCTGGCGCCGGCTTGTGTTTCAGCAAGTTCTTGCGAAGGCATCATTGAGTGTTCAATTCCGCGTTTCATAGTTGAAAATTTCAGGAAGGTCATTGACCAGGGCCGCGTGGCTCGTGCCTGCGGTCACCTCTCGATTGGAAATTGCTTGAACCTGCGGGAGCGACGGCATGAAAAATCTCTCCAATTGCGGAATGCGAATAAAGAGCAACAGGCCCATCACAACAGCGGTGGCAATGAAGGATGCCATCAGCAGTGGCTCGCGATAAAGCTTCTCCGGGTTCTGCACGGCGCTTCCGGACTTGAATGAAAGTTTGAAATAGACTGCCATTGTGAAGGCAATCAGAGGAAAGGCGAGGATGAGTTCGATGCGATAGCGGATAATGAATGCGCCCAGGAACAGCGTTGCCGTGGAGGCATAGAAGAGTACGGAAACCAGGAGGGATTCCGGCGTGTAGTGCTTGAAGGAAGCTCGATACCCACCCGCTACTCCGCGGTCTCCAATCTCTGAAAGTTCACTGAATCGCTTGAGCGCCATGAAGTAGCAACCCATCATCCAGTAAGCGAGCAGTAACGAAACTGGCGGTACAAGCGTGCTAGTTAGTGCAAACCAGCCAAGCAGCATGCGCAGCGGGTTGTTCACGGATTCTGTAATGACATCCAGGTAAGGTACGTCCTTGGTGCGAATGGGTGGAAAGTTGTACAGGCAGCCCATGATCCACAGAGCGAACGCCGTGACTGCAAACGTGCGCGAAATACGCAGGGCTATCGCGATCCCCGCGATCATCATCAACAGCCATTGCACGTAGGCAATGCCGGGATGCACCAGGCCCCGGGCGGCCGGCCTGTTGCATTTGACCGGGTGTAAACGGTCGAATGGAGCATCGAGCAACTCGTTAATGACATAGTTACTGCAAGCCACGAGAGTGATAGCGATGAACGCGAGAAACAGCCTTTGGATCAGGCGGAGATCCAACAAGCCCGGGAGCACGCTGAGCGGAACAATAATGCCGGGGAGAACAAATAGATTCTTGATGGAGTGGTCGAGCCTGGCAATCGCAAGGTGCGCTCGAAGACGTTCCGGGAAGTCGATCCTTCTCTTCGTAGTCGAGGGCATTTAAGCGGCTCCCTTTTTTGCGGATTGACTGCTGAAGCGAGTTCATCGCAAGAGATTGTGAGCAACGTGTTATCCGGCCGATCAAAAGGGGAATGCCAGTTTCACGGGAATTTATGAGTAGCTCATGGCTTTTCAGAGTTCATTATACTGGCCCGCCCGATATTTTGTACCAGCGTGAGTGTTAGTGTAGCGCGGCGGGAGAGATAGATAACTGCCCGTCGCAGTAGCCGGGGGTGTGGGAAAGTGGGAAGCGTTCTTTGCTTTCCACTTTTCCATGCCGCTGGGAAGCTTCGGTCTGCCATGCTGCCGGCGCTGGCGGTCTGTAGCCCAGCGAAGAATGTGGACGTTCCGTGTTGTAGTGATCGCGCCATCGAGCGAGCTTTTCTCGTGCATCTGCTAGCGAGCTGAACCACTCCACGTTCAGACACTCGTCGCGCAATCGTCCGTTGAAACTTTCGATGAACCCATTCTCGACCGGCCTTCCTGGGCGTATGAAGCACAACTGCACGCCGTGTTGAATAGCCCAGGCTTCAACCGCTCGGCCAGTGAACTCACTGCCATTATCTAGGGTGATGCTCCGTGGTGCCGCACCACGTTCTTCGATGGCGTGTTTCAGTGCGGCCACCACATGGGTGCCATGCAGCGAGCGATCCGCTTCCAGCGCAATACACTCTCTGGTGAACTGGTCGACGATGTTGAGGATCCGGTAGGAGCGCCCATCGGCCAGCTTGTCGCTGACGAAATCGGCTGACCAGCACTGATTTGGCCTGCTGGCAGGTCCTTGTGCTACTCGCTGCCGCCGGCTGATCTTTTTCCGCTCCACACTGCGCACCTTGAAGTTCTCCTCGTCGTAAAGCCGATAGACTCGCTTGGCGTTCACCTTCCAGCCCTCTCGCCGCAACAGCACGGTCAGCCGCCGGTACCCATAGCGCACGTGGGTTGCCGCCAGTTCGCGCAGTCGGAGGCGCAACGCTTCCTGCAACGGCCTCGAACTGGTGTACTGCATCGTGCTCCACGGAATGCCTACAATCCGTGCCGCACGTCGCTTCGGTATCCGGTACGCCTCTTGCGCCCACCTCGCCAGCCGACGCCGCTGGCGAGGCTTTACAGCTTTTTTGACACGATCTCCTGGAGAATCTGACGGTCCAGCGTCAGATCGGCTACGATCCGCTTCAACCGACCGTTCTCTTCGCGCAGCGAACGCAGCTCGTGTAGCTCTTGCACACCGAGACCCGCGTACTGCTTCTTCCATACATAGAACGTGGCCTGGCTGACTCCCAGCTTGCGGCAGATGTCGGTGGTCTTCTCCCCGCCTTCATACTGTGCCAGCCCCGCCAGCCAACCTGATCCTTGAGCAGCACCGCCGCAACCAGAATCGCGGCGAATCCGAGCCAGCTTCCCATGGCGCGTAAAGCTGCAGGAACCCTCGATTCGAATGGCGCCAGCAGGAGCGCGATGCCTCCGATAGAAAACTCCCATGCTCGCGCGAAGGGGCTAAAGAACGCTACCGGCGCAAGCCTTTCGCTGAACCAGACAGACACCGCCAGAGAGGCGAGCGTGATAAAGGCCATCACCGCAAGCAGGCCACGGCGGGAGCGAAGGCCTCGCATGCCCAGCAGGACAATCGCCGGCCAAACGAGGTAGAACTGCTCCTCGACGGCAAGCGACCACGTATGCAGAAACGGATTGCTTGCGATCCCCGGTGCAAAATAATCGATCGACTCGTGAAGAAACCAGAAATTGCTGATGTACAGCGCCGTGTAAGTTCCCGAGTCCCCTAAACGGGATTGCTACAGAGGCGAAAGGAAGAGGCTGCATGTCAGGATGGTCGTGAGAAGCACCAGCGCCGAGGCGGGCAAAAGACGGCGCGCTCTGCGCGCGTAGAATCCAGCCAGCGAAAGCCGGCCCTTCTCCTCAATCTCCCGTAGCAAGAGACCGGTGATCAGGTACCCGGAGATGACGAAGAACACGTCTACGCCAATAAAGCCGCCGTGAAACCGCCTCGGAGTTGCATGATAGGCGACTACCAGCGCGACCGCGAGGCCGCGAAGCCCCTCGATATCGGGCCGATAATTTGGCGTCTGGCTGACCAGTTTTTCCATCTTCAGCGGTCTCACATGTTTTTGGAGTGTGCGCTCACGCAACAGAGGAATCCGGGTTTAAGGCTCGCTGAGCCAAAACCGGCGTGGCGCGCGCAAGTTGCTCTCACGCCGCACAAATGCGACATCTGTCTGGAAGAGCGCATAATCGCTTTCCCTCCTCATCTGGCCGCAGAAATCAAATACGACAAAGCCCTGCTTGTCCATAAAGGCAACAACCTCCGCGAATAACGGAGCGCCATCATTATAGGGCAGAAGCGATGCTTCCAAGATCACGACCTCGGAAAGCGCGAGTGTCTGGCTTCCTCCCTTCAGCACTTCCAATTCAAAGCCCTGCACATCCAGCTTGAGAAGTAATGGAGGCCGCAAGGATGCTTCTGCTGTCAGGCTATCGAGAGTATCCATCGAAAGAGTGATTGCATTCTTGCCAAACGAAGTCAGTTCGGGAAGAACGGAGGAACCTGTTGTTCCCGTTTCAGGCCTGTAGAAGGTAACCGTGTCCTTCCTCTCCGGACCGAGCAAGCGAAGAAAGTACCTGGAGCGGGCTCCAATTTCACGCACGGTGTTGTGGAGATTCGGTTCGTTTTCCGGGTCGCCGTCGAACATCAATATCTGTGCTGAGGGGAAAATGGATGAAGCCGTACGGCTCCATTCGCCGGCATTGGCGCCAATGTCAACGATAACAGAGGGTGAGAAGCCGCAGTTCTTGAGATTTTCAAGGAGCCCCGACAAGGTGGGAACACCGGCACGGAACTTGTCTGCCTCTGTGATAGCGATATGAGAGGACTGCGGCTTGCGCCTGAGGGACCTGCGAAGTCCACTCAGGCGACTCCGTGCCGCCAGCGGCAATGCTTTGAATGGCCAGAGAAGCATCCTTCTTAAGGCTGTGCCTAGCATTCCAGAATCATCTCATAGTCGGGAAATGCCAATTGGCGGTTTATCCAGCGGAAGGACGTGCGGCCAGAGACCGCGCCACAACAAGAGCAGCCCCGAACAGTCCAAACGGTTTAGGCAAGCACAAGCGTATTTGTTCGATTTCTCCAGAAGGAGCGTTGACTGCTGCGGTCGGAGCGGATTCCAGCGCGGCCTTGAGCATGGTTCTGGATGGGGTTACATAGTGAACGCCAATCAGCCGGCTATTGAGACTGCTCTCGGAACTTGCGGTGCCAAATTGCTCGGGATCGAACATGGAGCACCGGGCCCGCCAGGCCTGGTCCGCCCACACGGTTTGCTCGAACCAGCCGTGATACCTGCGGATGCGTTGCGGCCCCCAGCGCTTAAACAGGTACTCCATACGTTCATAGTCCAGGCGATCGCGTTGAATCCAGAAAAGCCCGGAGTTCAGTTGGCGCGGAAGCCGCAACGGGCCGAGCGGCCAAAAGTCCCCTGGATGCGCAGCAAAGCTATTGCTGCTATCCATCATGAAAGCGCCTGAAACAGACTGCTCTGACGTCGGAAACAGGCCCCTGAATCGCCTCTGGAAGAGCACATCCGTATCGACGTAGCGGACAATGGGTTCGGGGTGAGTCATGGTCGTGTCCATCAGTTTGAGTACGTGCGGAAGATGGACACGGGCTTGTGAAATATGAGGAAACCGTGCCAGCGCATCGGCTAACTGAGCGTCGGCTGAGGGGCGCAGGACGAGAATCGCATCGGGAAATGCGCTGGCCAGCTGTTCGACGGACGCCGGGGTCAGGGAGCCGTCGTCATGGATCACGAACCGTATCGGGTCCTGGGAGCAAGCGATGAGTGAGCGCAGGCAGGGTACGGCAAACCAGAGATGCTGCTCACAGGCGAGAGTGTGAACAAGCATGCTGTCCTCCTACCGTGCGCCGACAAGGGATCGCACGAACTGCGTCAGTCGTGGACCGTCAGACTTCACGAAAACACCAATGTAAACTACCGCTGCGACCGCTGCGGCGAGAGGGAGATTCCTTGGCGCCAACACGAATATGCAAAGGGCTGCAAGTCCCAGCGCCACCAGGGGCGCAAAAAGCTGGCGATGCACTGGCACTTCCACCACATACCGGCGAACTACAAAGTACACGAGCGCAAAAAGCACGATGTTGGCAATTAACAATGCCCAGGCCGCGCCCAAACCCTTGTACCAGGGAATCAGCGCGAAGGCCAGCAGAACTGCAACCGCCGCTGCGATCGAAGTGGACACCAGCAGCCATTTCTGGTGGTTATAGGCGACCAGAATGTAGCGGTGATGTCCGCTCAGCATGGCCACCGGAAGCACCCAAATCAGAACGGCAAATGACTGCCAGCCGCCGCGGAATGATACTCCATAAACCAGCGTCATTACCTGCGGCGCAAACACACTCAGTAGCGGTGCCGCCAGAAGGCCCGACCAGGCCGTGAACCGCAAGGAGTTGTCCATCAGTTTCAAGAGGTGGCCGTGTGGAAGCTGCGTGCAGCGTGAGATTGAGGGCAGCAGGTTGAAAAAGTAGAGCATGACGAAGGTGTGCAAGGCCATCACGATGCGGTGGCCCGCGCCAAACCACCCGAGCGATTGGTCCGGCGAAAGGAAGCCGAGCAGGACCGTGCAGAAGTACCACATGAACGTCCATGCCAAATCGCTCAGGCCGATGGGCAAAGCAGACCGGACATCTCCCATCAATCCGGCAATCCCGAAGGTGGGCGCCGGCCATGGGAATCTCATCCGGCCCTTCAAAACATAGATGCAGAAGGCGGCTGTAAGGGCCACCGAAGCGCACTCGATGAAGCCTATGTAGATTAGCGGAGATCTTGTACGACACACGCTGAAAACCAGCAACGCAAACCCTGCCTGGCGCACAATCGAGGAGGCCCCGACCCATTGCATCTGATCATGTGCCTGAAAGAACCATTGCAGCAAGTAAGGCGTACCGAGAAGGCTCACGCCGTACAGTCCAAGCAAAGCCTTCTGTTCGGGGCTCTTCTGCAAGAAGAGAATGAACACAGCAAGCAGAACCATCGAGCAGAGTGAGAAAAATAGCCGGAGTCCTGTAATCTCACGGAGCAAGCGCGGCGCGGCCGACGGATTCCGCGCAATCTCCCTCGCGCCAAACGTCCCAAGGCCCAGGTCTGTAGGCAGAGTGAAAAAAGTCATCACTGCCAGGGTGAATTCAACAGAGCCGTACGTCACCGGGCCGAGCGTCCGCGCCAGGTAAGTGAAGCTGGCAAAAGTCAGCAGCTTGGCGCCAACCTCGCCACCTGAAAGAAACAGGAAATTTACAGCGAGCCGCTTCGGTTCAACGGGACGCATGTCCACGCCGGTGCTCATCGCAACAATGGGATCTTCCGAGGACGCCGAACCGTCGATCACTTGCCGCTTCCCGTCCTGGGCAGGATCTGCACGAGCTTGTCAAAATCCTGCGTCGAGGGCTGGGCGTCGGAGCCCGGCTGAAGGGAAGCGCCCGCGCTAAGTGGCTTGACCTTCCTCCAGACCCTGCCCCCGATCATGCCTCTCATCAGCTGATACGGCTGGTAGACGATGCTGGGCCACAGGAAAACCTCATTCGTGCAGGTACATTCCCGGTTCGCGATGGATGTTCTCAACGCCTGCGCTTCGGGCGACGACCAAATTTCGTTGAAGCTTTTCTCGCGCAGGTTCCCCAACGGAGCGTGCGCTTCGCAAACGCTCACGTCGCCGTTCGAATACACTACGGCATTCAGAATTCCGGCGCGGCATGGAACCACCTGTTGCTGCTCCTTCGCGGTCCTGACCTTCGCCCATTGCAACATCGGCTCGACGATGGAGCCGAATCGGCCTTCCTCGCGTGGGGCCCACAGCTGCTGCACATATTGGTAAAGCTTCTGGTACTGTTCCAGTCCCGGCCCATGCAAAGATGGGTTCTTTCGATCACCTCGGATCATGGCCAGGTTATGGTGGTCCATCTTCGGGCAACGCTCAAAGAGGTAGGCGGTGAGGCGCCGAATCTCCTCCATGTTCACGTCGGTCGCCGTCGAGATGGCATGTATCCGCAAGCGCGGATCCTTTACTTGCAGTTCGGCGAGAGCATCGTAGGTTTGCATGGATTTTTCAAAGGCTCCGGGCGAGCCCCGGAACTTGTTGTGAAATTCGCCCACGCCGTCCAGCGAGAGCTCCGCTACAAATAGTTCCAGATCTTTCTCCTGGAGCGTTCCGGTAATCTGCCTTACCGTTCGCTCTGTGAAGGAGCCGTTGGTTGGAACGTAGATCTGTCGGACTTTGTTGTGCTGAATAAACTGACGGCAAATTTCCGCGAATTCCGGGCGCAAAAACGGCTCGCCGCCGGAGAGGTTGAGATTCTCAATGCGGCCCAGCGACCGGGAAAGCGCGAATAGCTCGTCCCTGGTAAGATCGTCGCGCCGGTTCAGATTGCGCCAATAGAAACAGTGTTCGCATTTCTGATTGCAAATGGAGTTGATGAACAGAATCAGAAAAGGCGGACTGGGCGAGTCACGGCGGTTTCGCCAGGTGATGCGCGTGTGACGGAGAATACGATCGAGAGTGTTCATAGAATACCCATGTTCCTCTGGCTGGTTGTCTCGTTTCTGCACAGCCGCCTGAAGCAACCGCAAACACCGTCCCAACTTGCTTCTGCAGACCAGATTATCCCATACATTGCCCCGCGCGGGTAGTCCGGGAAAGCAGGTCGCCTGGATCACCGGGACTTCGCTCCGCTCCGTGCTTGTTCAGCGGTGTCTATGACCAACTGCCAGGCCGTGCATTGCGCAACACGTTTCTGACGCCTATATAAAGCACGCCCATTGGCTGGAATAGCTGCTCTAGGGAAAACCTGTCGCGCAGATAGTATGCATCGATTCGAGGTAAGTCCAGCGGACTGGATCGCGGCGAGAGAAACCGCAGCGATGTGCTCACCGCAAAATCGAAATGCCTCCCCGCGGCCGTCATCACCTTGGCCGATCGGGATCCGTATGGATAGGCCAAGCAGCGGATATGCCTCCCCAAATGCTGCTCAATGTCATTCTTGCATACACTCAGTTCCGACTCACATTCCGCCACAGTCAACCTTGTCAGGTGCGGATGCGTCACCGAGTGCGCTCCAACCGAAATACAGGGAGGAAGTGACGCCAGTTCCCGCCAACTCATCAACGGGAAGTCAGGTGCTCGAGCTGGCTGGCTTGGCCAGTTGTTCCTGCCCCCGCAGTACCCGCTCACCAAAAACACCGTCGCGGGGAGAAGCAAACTTTCGAGCACGGGAGCCGCATAATCGAGAAAATTCGAGAATCCGTCGTCGAAGGTGATCGCAACAGAGCCGGGGCGCTCGAGCACCTCTTCCAGCGGGACCACTGAAATCGACGAAGAAGCCAGAAACTCCATTTGCTGGCGAAACCGGTCCGGAGGCATGGAGATTACAGAACCGGAGTCATCCAGCGAGTGGTAGGTAAGAATTGCGGAGCGCCGAAAAGTCATTGTGCAGCATCTTTTGATGCGGGCTTCTTAATTGGGACTCCTCCTCGGCGACGCGAAAATCCGAAGATCCTGAGGGCCTGGTATCGCGTGAACTCGATCAGGAAAGCAACCCCGCTGGAGAAGAAATAAAGCAAATGGAACGGGATCGCCGCCAGCGCGAAAAACTTTCCCTGTTTGGCCGCCAAAAAGACGTAGAACTGCTGGTTCAGTGCAATGAGTGCCAATAGAAGAAGAAACAGCAAAAACACCATCGGCCTCCACGGGAAGTATATCCAGACGAGTAACGCAGCCAGAAGGCTATAGCCGCCCACCCATACTCCAGTCCATTTTCGTCGCTTCTCCGTCGCGTAGGCATAACGATGCCGGATAAACAGCGCAAAGGCCGCTACCGCAAGCAGTGGGGCAATGCCCCGCATATGAAACCAGAGGGAGATGCCTGCAATCGTAAACAGGACACCTCCCATGATTGCCCAAACCATGACGGAGTTATGTGCCCAGCCCTCAACCCAATACCCTGAGAGCAAAATGAAGAACGTTGCAAACAAAGGCACCAGAAAATACACATGCCAGATGACCGTGAGGTAAGCGGCCATCAAAGTTACCAGAAACACCAGAACCACACTAATGCGCTGACTAATTCTCAGACTCAGCGAGTCAGGTGTTTGCCCACTGCGGAGGGACAACTCGGACCAGGGAAGGGCCCGATAAAAGAAGTCGGTTCGCAGCATGTTTAGAAGGGTCCACCGCTTGAGGTGCTTTACCTGGATATCCGGAAACAGAATCAAATTTCGGTTGGCTTGAGCCATCCGGTAGCCCAGCTCGATGTCTTCGATGGCGGGCGCCTGATACATCTCATCGAATCCGCCGAACTCGAGGAAGACAGATTTGCGGATCCCCCCGCAGCCCGCCCAGAATGTGGAAGCTTTTCCCGGTGACGATTGGTGCGTATGATGGTGCAACAGGTTGCGATACTCCGACACGAAAGCGGAAACCGCAGGGGAACTATCGTAGGATCCCATGAGCGCATCGAGTTTGGGATCCCTGTCGAATTCAGTCCGGACTTTGTAAACCGTATCCGGGTTGACGCACACATCCGCGTCGATAAAGAGGAGAACATCGCCGATTGCTGCCCGGGCGCCGATGTTGCGTGCCAGAGCTGGTCCCTTACGTCCCCCCGTCGATAAAACCTTCGCGCCCCACTCACGCGCAACCTCTGCGGACCTGTCAGTCGATCCGTCGTCCACTACGATGCATTCCAGGGGAGCTTCCAGCGACCCGCGCAAGCCGTCCAGACAAAGCTGCAAATTGCGAGCGTCGTTGTAAACGGGAATAATCACAGATACTTGCGGCCGCATGACCCCTGATTATAAACAGAATGGGGTGCAAATACTTGTTTTTTTCATTTGAACCCACATTTCCATTTTGATTCATCACCTTGAAACCTCGAAGCGCCATAATCGCCTGTGTTTATGCGGGCGGGAACGCACTGAGGACGCTGAGGAGGTTAAAACCCAATGGGTGAGAGCCAAAACCGGCCCTTTCACTTCTCATTCAACACCTCGCTCAAGGTTGGTTTCCAAGGATCGCGAATAACCTCCGACGCCGGACTGTTGCTGGTTCGGGAGTTGGACGAGCGGCTCGGACTCGACCAGCTCATCGACGGCAACCTGAAGGACGGGCGTCGCGGCAAGAATACACAGCTTCCCCTTCCCGATCTGCTACGCCAGTCGATTTACTCCCGCTTAGCTGGTTATGAAGACCTCAACGACGTCGAGCGCCTTTCCTGCGATCCTACATTCCGTCTGATCGGCTCGGAGAAGATTCGCGACCGCGGCGCTGCCCTCGCGGCTCCATTGGTTTGAGACTAGGGATCTGACGCGAGCTAAGAACCTCAGCGGCCTTGCGGCCATGAACCGGGAAATGATTGCAAGGGCCGAAGGACAGAACCGGTCATCGCGAGCGGTACTCGACATGGACTCGATCGAGATTCCGCTTTACGGCGAACAAGAGCAGAGCGCCTATAACACACACTATGCATCCACCTGCTACCACCCGCTGCTGCTGTTCAATGCTGGAGGCGACTGCGTGGCAGCAAAACTGCGGCCCGGCGACGTTCACAGCGCCGACGATTGGAAGCAGCGCCTGATGCCTGAGGTCGAGCGGTTGAATAAGCTGGACAAAGATGTCTGGTTCCGGGCCGATGCGGCCTTTGCCAAGCCAGACATCTACGAGGCATTGGAAGAGCGCGGTGTGAAGTACGCGATTCGGATTCCGGCCAATGATTGCCTCTTGCGGGACATTGCCGAGTTGCTCATCCGTCCCGTAGGGCGTCCGGGAACCAAGCCCGTGGTCTGGTACAAGGGCTTTCTCTATCGGGCCGCAAGTTGGACGACGGCACGGCGCGTCGTGGCAAAGGTCGAGCATCATACCGGAGAACTCTTCCCCCGGCTGGGCTTCATCGTGACCAACACGCAGCTGACGAACCGGAAGGTGGTTCACTTCTACAACCAGCGCGGCAAGGCGGAGCAGTGGATCAAGGAGGGCAAGCAGGCGGTCAAGATGACTCGGCTGAGCTGCCACCGGTTTCGGAGCAATGAGGTCCGGCTTTGGCTGAGTATTCTGGCATACAATCTGGGAAATCTGTGGCGTCTGCTGACGCTGCCAGCCGTCATCTCAGACTGGTCGCTTACCAGCCTGCAGCAGCGGTTGGTTAAGACGGGCGGCTGGTCAAGCATGCTCGGTACTACTGTCTGATGCTGGTCGAAGGACATCTGACAAGAACCCGATTCGCGGCGATGTTGCGGAATATCGCGTTGTTGCCGCTTCCGGCAAGCTGACCGGCCGGAGGCAAAGACGGCAAACCGAATCACGAAGGGCAAAGGAGGATGGATAGGTGTCGGCGCAATCGACTTGGAGGCCTCTCGATGAGGCAGGCGAGGCAAGGATGGCAGCAAATCGCCCGGCTTTTCTTCCGCAAACGCTGGCTGTTTGGGCGCAAACGTTCTTTTGTCCTTGCAATATCCCCCAGGAGCGATTCAATTCCATGCAACCGGTGCCAAAAAAGGAGCTTCCGGCTAAAATGCTATAATCGAGGTCATTCGGGAGGTTTCTCACTTGTCATTCCTCGCGGAGATTTGGCGGTTCTTACGCGCTCGCAAGAAGACCTGGCTCGTGCCGATCCTCGTCGTGATAGTTCTCTTCGGATTGTTGATCGTTCTCGGGGAGAGTAGTGCGCTGGCGCCGTTCATTTATACCCTCTTTTAATCGCTGCGTGTACCCCGCACGACGGCGTCTGGGGAAGCTCTACTTGCTGTCATTCCAGCATTTCTGAGAATTGATTCGATGCTCCTTCTGGTTGGCTTCTGGACGATCTCTCCACGTTCGCTCGAAATTCTGTCGCTCATCCTCGTCTGCCTGGCTCTTGCCGCCATAGGACTTCGTTCCCTCAAGACTGCCTCCACGCACGAAGACCTTTCGCGGGAGCAAGCCTTTCAGGGACCCTCCGACCGCAGCTTCGGTCTTGTCATCGCGGCTTTTTTCCTGCTCGCTAGCCTGGCGCCGTTGCGCCATCATCAGCCGATGAGGCTCTGGGCACTTGGGCTGGCCCTCGCCTTTCTGGCCTTCGCCTTTCTACGGCCGCGAATCCTCGCGCCCCTCAACAAGGCCTGGATGGTTCTCGGCCGCCTGCTCAGCCGCTTCATGACGCCCATCGTAACCGGACTGCTCTTCTACCTGGTCTTCACCCCGGCAGGATTCCTCCATCGCCTCCTGGGCAAAGACTCGCTCCGCCTCTCGTACGCCAAAGCAGCCCGGAGCTACTGGATCGAACGCCGCTCGCCCGGTCCGCCCCCGGAGGAGATGCTCAACCAGTTCTAGAGCAAAACCATCATGCGAGTTCTCGGCATCTCCGCCTTCTACCACGACAGCGCCGCCGCCATGGTCCGCGACAGTGAGATCGTCGCCGCCGCGCAGGAAGAACGTTTCACTCGCAAAAAGCACGATTCCTCCTTCCCGGTTCACGCCGTGCAGTACTGCCTTGAGGCCGCGGGTGTCGCGCTCGACGCCGTCGATTACGTCGTCTTCTACGACAAGCCATTCCTCAAGTTCGAGCGCCTGCTTGAAACCTATCTGGCCTTCGCGCCGCGCGGCTTGCGTTCCTTCCAGATGGCGATTCCTTTGTGGATTCGCGAGAAGCTCTTTCAGAAACAACTGCTGGCCCGCGAGCTAAAGCGCATCTCGCCCGCCGAAGGTCTCGAAGGAAAGCTTCTCTTCACCGAGCATCACATGAGCCACGCGGCCAGCGCCTTTTTCCCGTCGCCCTTCGACGAAGCACTGGTCCTGACCATGGACGGTGTGGGCGAGTGGGCTACCACCTCCGTCGCGCTCGGACGCGGCAACCACATCGAGATGATCCGCGAGATTCACTTCCCCCATTCCCTCGGTCTTCTCTATTCGGCCTTCACCTACTACACCGGATTCAAGGTCAATTCCGGCGAATACAAGCTGATGGGCCTCGCCCCCTATGGCGAGCCGCGCTTCGCTGCCAGAATTCTCGACAACCTGCTCGATCTCAAGCCGGACGGGTCGTTCCGCCTCAACATGAACTACTTCGAGTACTGCACCGGGCTGACCATGACCAACGCCCGCTTCGACGCGCTCTTCGGGTTGCCTGCGCGCAAGCCGGAGGAACTGCTAACCCCGGTGCACATGGATATCGCGGCCTCGATTCAAAGGGTGCTCGAAGAAGTGGTTCTGCGCATGACGCGCAGTCTCGCCGAAGAAACCGGAATGCGCAATCTCTGTCTTGCCGGCGGCGTAGCTTTGAATTGCGTTGCCAACGGCAAGATTCTCCGCGACGGCCACTTCGACGGTATCTGGATCCAGCCCGCGGCAGGCGATGCCGGTGGCGCTCTTGGTGCCGCTTTGGCCGCCTGCCACCTCTACAAGGGCCAGCCCCGCACCGCGAACAGCTCATCCGACCGGATGAATGGCGCCTATCTCGGCCCCGAATTCTCCCAGCAGGAGATCGAGCGCCGCCTCCAGGCCGCTGGCGCCGTCTTCACTGCTCTCCGCGATCAGGACCTGCTCCAGGCTTCCGCGGAAGCTCTGGTCGACGGCAAGGCTCTCGGATGGTTCCAGGGCAGGATGGAATTCGGCCCCCGCGCTCTCGGCTCCCGCTCCATTCTCGGCGATGCCCGCTCCCCCTCCATGCAGTCTGTCCTCAATCTCAAGGTCAAATACCGCGAGTCCTTTCGCCCCTTTGCGCCCGCTGTCCTGCGCGAGGATGTCGCCGAGTGGTTTGAAATCGACGCCGACAGTCCCTACATGCTCCTGGTCGCCGATGTGGTCCAGCGCCGCCGCATTCCCATGACCCCCGAGCAGCAAAAGCTCTTCGGCATCGAAAGACTCAACGTGCCTCGCAGCGAGATTCCCGCCGTAACCCATGTGGACTATTCAGCGCGCGTGCAGACCGTGCATCGCGAGACCAACCCCCGCTTTCACGCGCTCATTTCCCTGTTCAAGCAGCGCACCGGGTGTCCGGTCATCGTCAACACCAGCTTCAACGTTCGCGGCGAGCCCATCGTGTGCACACCCGAGGAGGCCTTCCGCTGCTTCATGGGCACGGAGATCGAGACCCTGGCGATGGGGAACTGCTTCCTGCGCAAGGAAGATCAGAAGGCCGACATGAAGCGCGAGTATCAGCACGAGTTTGCGCTCGATTGACGCGGGCCCCGGTGCCTTGAACCCTCTACTTTACCCCGTCGGAGATGCAGCTCGCGACCATCCCAGTCATCTTCGGAGAGTAGTGAACCCTATCCACATAGAGCGGCTCGTGCACATCCTTCTGAATGTCGGCGCACCAGAGGAAGTTGTCGGGATGCGTGCGCGCCACCTCGTCCCGCAACATTGGATAGCCGTATTTCGTGTAGGTAAAGCCTGTGAAGCCAAGTTCTGGCGTCATGAACGGGTCATACGACAAGTCATACTCGTAGGTTGGCGCAGGCTCCCAGACAAAGAGTGTTTTTATTGAATACTCCGTAAGCGTACGCCGAGTCCCTCTGGTGCTGGGCGAGGGTGTGGTTTGAAGATCGCTGCATGGGACAGGCAGATGAGGCGGGTTCTGGTCGGCGGGTTCGAAGGTGGCGGTCGGTTTCAGAGAAG
>Ga0326728_10014418_pt1 | contig 16788 bp, 15 predicted proteins | sample MB3enrmetagenome_FD_207602 | JGI IMG/M metagenome (GOLD analysis project Ga0326728, IMG submission 207602) | Lab enriched peat soil microbial communities from McLean, Ithaca, NY, United States - MB31MN | ecosystem: Environmental > Terrestrial > Soil > Wetlands > Peat | place: USA: New York...
AGCGGTAAGCCATAAGTGAAGTAAGCGCTGAAGCTGTTTACCCCTGAGGAGAAAGCGATGCTCATCGGTCCGCCGTTATCGGACGCGACGTTGTTTCCGCCATGCGGAGGAAATTCGAACTCGTTGAGCGTGATGCCCTTGGTCAGAACGATGGCATTGCTGAAGACCGCGCCGGTATACTGGTTCGTCAGAATGGTGCTGTCGGCGTAACCCTCGAATGTGAAGGGAGAGTTTTGCGCGAACGCCGTGGACAGGCTCGCCGCGAGCAGAACCGGCAGGATTCCGCCCCATGGTGGTGCACCCACTTCCCCTCCCCGATCAGCCCAACATACCACGAGCCACAAGCGCGACCGGCCTGCCAAGGGACGTTTGAGTACATCTTCATGATAATCTCAATAGAGATTGGGATTATCTGTGGAATTCGAAAATCTCGCAGCCGGCGAGTTGCTTTCGTGGGCGATGGAGAAGTTCGCGAACGAATTTGCGATTGCCACCAGCTTCCAGAAGGAAGGCATGGTAATTGTCGATCTGGCTTGCGGGTCCGGCGGAAAATGCCGCGTCTTCACTTTGGATACCGGGCGGTTGCCGGACGAGACCCATCAAATGATGGAGGCGGTGCGCGTCCGCTATGGAATTTCCGTCGAGATGGTCGCTCCCGTACCAGAGGAGGTGGAGGCAATGGTCTCGGCGCACGGGCAGGACCTGTTCTATGGGAGTACGGATCTGCGCGCGTTATGTTGCGAGGTCCGCAAGGTGCGGCCTTTCCAGCGCAAGCTGGCGGAGTTGAAGGCTTGGGCTAGCGGGCTGCGCCGCGGACAATCGCAGACGCGCGCGGGGGTGCGCAAGGTGGAAGAAGTCGATGGCCGGATGCGCATCTCTCCGCTGGCGGATTGGACTTCGGAACAGGTAGACCGGTACATTCGCGATCGCGACGTGCCCCTGCATCCTTTATACTTGCGTGGGTACACCAGTATCGGCTGCGCGCCCTGCACGCGCGCGGTAGCGGCGGGGGAAGACGAGCGCGCCGGACGCTGGTGGTGGGAACAAGAGGCCAGCAAGGAATGCGGTATTCACTTTGCCGCCAATGGGACAGTGGAGCGCAATGCATAAGGGCTGCGTAATCTGGTTCACCGGGCTTTCCGGCGCCGGCAAAAGCACTGTCTCGCGGCTGTTGGCGGAGCGGTTGATGGCACACGGGGCAAAGGTGGAACTGCTCGACGGCGACGAGGTCCGCAAGCACCTCTCCAAGGGTCTGGGCTTCAGCAAGGAAGACCGCGATGAGAACATCCGCCGCATTGGTTTCGTGTGCGAGCTTCTGGCGCGCCACGGCGTGATCGCGATTGCGGCGGCGATTTCTCCCTATCGCGCGGTGCGCGAGGAGCTGCGCCAACGGATTCCGGATTTTGTGGAAGTGTATGCCGAGTGTCCCTTGGAAGTGCTGGCCGAGCGCGATGTGAAGGGTTTGTACCGCCAGGCGCTGGCCGGCGAGATTGCGCAATTCACGGGAGTTTCCGATCCTTACGAGCCACCCCTCGCTCCCGAAGTAACGATCCGGTCGGCCCAGGAAACGCCTGAGCAAAGCGCCGGCCGAATTTGGGCTACACTGGAACGCTTAGGTCTCATTTCGTTTGATCGATCTCCACTCGCACACCAATCAATCTGACGGCAGTTGTTCTCCCGAACAACTGGTGGAAGAGGCGGTGCGCGCGGGTGTGACGACGCTCGGAATTACCGATCACGACACGTTCGCGGGTCACGATCAGGCTCTCGGCGTGGCACGTTCCGCCGGCCTGGAGTTGGTGTGCGGCATCGAGCTCTCGACGAAGTTGCATGGCCACTCGGTCCACTTGCTCGGCTACTTTTTCGGCTCGAACGGGCTGAGCGGATTTCGCCGATGGGTCCTGGAGCTGCAGGCTTCGCGGCGGGAACGCAACGTGCGGCTGGCCCAGCGCTTGCGCGAGCTCGGATTCGACATCACCATCGAGGAGGCGGAGGCGCGCGGGCGCGGGATGACCGGCCGGCCGCATTTCGCGCAGATCATGGTGGAGAAAGGCTATGTGCGCGGCTTCCGGGAGGCATTCGACGAATATCTCGATGAGTCGGCGAAGGGCTACGTCCATCGCCTGGAGCCTCAGTTTGCGGAGGGCGTGGAACACATTCGCGAGGCGGGCGGGATCGCATCGCTGGCGCACCCTATTCGCGTGAATGGCGATGTCGCGGCGCTGATGCCGGAACTTCGCGATGCCGGCATGAATGCCATCGAGGCGTACCACAGCGACCACGATGCCGAACATACCGCCATGTACCTGGCGCTCGCCAGGCAGTATGGAATGCTGGTGACGGGCGGGTCGGACTTCCATGGGGACGTCAAGCCGGGCGTGAAATTGGGTACCGGGTACGGCGGGAATCTGCATATTCCCGAGGATTTGCTGGACAGGCTGACGGGACGGTGATTGATTGCCGCGAGCAAGAGAATATTCACCACGGAGGCACGGAGAAACAGGGAAAAAACGCGAGGCCAAAATCAGAGCCCACGGAGTTTGGCGGAGGCCACGGAGGGGCAGGGTTTCGGGTCTACCGCTTGGGTGTGAGATTGTTTTTGTGCCTTATGCCGTCCGCACGTAGGCCAGGGCGACGACTTTGCCGTGGCGCGGCGAGTAGACCGATGAGGTGATTTCGGCTTCACGCCCGTTCACCTGGAGTTTCGTGCCGGGTGCCGGCGGCTGGGTCGATTCGAGCTCCAACCGTTCCAGCTTTTTGTTGACCCGTCCCTGAGCGCGGATTCGCTCCACGATTTCCTGGCCCAGGTAGCAGCCCTTATTGAAACTGATGGCCTGCATTTGCTGGGTTTCCTGCGGTAGCGTGGTGTCGCGGATGTCTTCCGCGTAGAGCGGCTTGCCGTTTTCGATGCGGACCACGCGGGCGTCTTCTGCGGTGGCCTCTTTCGCGCCGAGCGACTGGAGTTGCGCGATGAGCGCAGATTTACTGTCCTTCGAGCAATAGATTCGATACCCTGGCTGTCCTGTGACTGTAAACGGAGCGATGGTGAAGTCGCCGGCCGCCAGCTTGAGCTCTTCGGCCGCTGGACCCTCGACGCCGATCGACGACGTCTGCGCGCTGACGTCTTCCAGGTCCACCTGGTCGGCGATGATGTACCGGCGGATGTGCTGCTGGATCTTCTCGCGCAGGCCGGGGTCGGTGTCGATGAGGAAACGATCGGCCAGGCACAGCAGATGCAGGTCCGCCTGAATGCGTCCCTGCGGATTGAGCAGGAAGGCGTAACAGGCGTCGCCCAGGTTCATCTTTTTGACTTCGTTGCTGGTGATGTTGTGCAACAGCCGGGCGCGATCGCGGCCGCGCGCCACGATGCGTCCGCGCGAGTCGAGATCCAGCCAGGCGGCGCCCTGAATCAGCGCGTCGTAGCCCTCGCTCATAACTTTACTTTAGCAGGGCCAAGATGGGGGAACATGGGCAAGTGCGGGCGGGTTCATGATGAAGAAATGCGGCCTGCCGACACATCGCCAGAGGGTTGGGAGGTATTGACGGCCCTTCAGCGGAAGATGGCGCCCGCGGAGAAAATGCAACTGGCGTTCGAATGGTCCGAGATTATCCGCCAATTTGCGGAAGCGGGCCTTCGAGAACGGTATCCGCATGCGAGCGGGCGGGAAATTTTCCTACGATACGCCCGCCAGAGTCTGGGCGAGGAATTATTCCGCAAGGTTTACGGCTACGAACTTCCCGACAATGCTCCGTCTTGCCAAAACTCTTGAGCTTGTTGCCGCGGCTTTGGAGCGGCTGTCGATCCGATATGCCGTGTTGGGTTCGGTGGCATCGTCGGCCCGAGGGAGTTATCGCGCTACCGAGGACATCGCCGTGTTGGCGCGGATCTCCCCTGTTCAAGCCGGGCAGTTGGTGGACGCCCTCGGGAGGGATTGGTACGCCGACGCCGCTCAGATGCGCGATGCAATCGCCGGGGGACGAGCTTTCAATCTGATTTACATCCGCTTCAGCCAGAAGGTCGACGTGTTCCCCGCCAAGGATGATTTTTGTGCCGCTCAGCTGGAGCGCGCCACGAGGTTGCCCATCGCGGCTCTCGGGCCTGGGGCCGAGTATCCGGTGGCGGCGGCGGAAGACATCGTGCGCGCGAAACTGCAATGGTACAAGGCGGGCGGTGAGACATCGGAGCGGCAGTGGACGGACATTTTGAAAGTGATTCGCGCCACTACGGACATGGATTGGGCTTACGTGGAAAGCTGGGCGGCGCGGCTCGGCGTCGATACGCTTCTCGCGCGTGCGAAAGCCGAGGGAGTGGTAGGGACGGGCAGATTCGAACTGCCGACCTGTCGCTTAGGAGGCGGCCGCTCTATCCATCTGAGCTACGTCCCCACTTGATAATTATTATACTGGCACTGGACCATATGAAACTGGACTGGACACGCCGGGCGTTCGTCGGATCGCTTGCGGTGACAGGGGTGTCCGCGGCAGCGGCGGACGAGGGGTGGGTCGAACTGTTCGACGGGCATAGTCTGGAAGGTTGGCGGCCGAGCGAGAACAAAGGTTCGTGGAAAGTGGTGAACGGTCAACTGGCGGCGGACGGGCCGCGGTCGCACCTCTTTTATAACGGTGCGGTGCGTGGCGCCGATTTCCGGAACTTCGAGCTCGAGGTGGACGCGATGGCGCGGCCGGGCTGCAACTCGGGCGTCTACTTCCACACGCGGTACCAGGAGAGCAAGTCCCCAGAGAAGGGCTTCGAGGTGCAGATCGCGAATACGGCCGGCGGCGAGGGCGGCTATCGGGAGCGCAAGAAAACGGGCTCATTGTACGGCATTCGCAATGTCTACAAGCAATTCATCGCCGACGACCAGTGGTTCAAGATGCAGGTCGCGGTGCGCGGCAAGAACGTGCAGGTGCGGCTCGACGGCATGCTTGTGGTCGATTATATCGAGCCGACTCCGGCGGTGATTCCCGAGGGCGGTGAGCGCGAGCGCTTCCTGGATCGCGGAACGTTCGCGCTGCAGTGCCACAACGACGGGTCACAGGCCTTCTTCCGCAGCGTTCGCGTTCGGCCGCTGCCCGACGATATGCCGACGCCGGGCGGGCCGGCACCGGTGGTCGACGAGACTTTTCGGCAGATTATCAATATCGGCCGGCACAATGTTCCGATGGTGGACTATCACGTCCATTTAAAGGAGGGACTCACGCTCGAACAGGCGCTCAAGAAATCGCGGCGCGACGGCATCGAGTATGGGATCGCGATCAATTGCGGGAGAGGCTTCCCGGTGGATAGCGACGCGGGCGTTCGGCAGTACCTGGAGAGCATGAGGGGCCAGCCCATGTTTGTGGCGATGCAGGGCGAGGGCCGCGAATGGACGCAGATCGTGTCGCGCAGCTCGGTGGCGGGTTTTGATTACGTGTTTACGGACTCGATGACGTGGAGCGACAACAAAGGTCTGCGCCGGCGGCTGTGGCTGGCGGATGAGGTCGGGCCGATTCCCGATGCGCAGGAATTCATGGACCTGCTGGTGGATCGGACCGTGGGCATATTGGAACACGAGCCGATCGACATCTATGCCAACCCCACTTTCCTGCCCGCCGCGATCGCCAAGGATTACGAGAAGCTGTGGACCGAGGAGCGCATGAAGAAAGTGATCGGCGCTGCGAAACGCGGCGAAGTGGCGATCGAGATCAATAGTCGGTATAAGCTGCCCAGCCCGGGGTTTATCAAGATGGCGAAGGCGGAGGGCGCGAAGTTCTCGTTTGGAACGAACAACACCGGTCCTAGTGACCTGCTGCGCTGCGAGTACGGTTTGCAGATGGTGGAAGAGTGCCAGCTGGTTTGGCAGGACTTTTTCGTGCCCGGCGCGTGGGGTCCGAAAGCGGTGGATCGGAAGCCGGAGGCGTTGAAAGGATAATGGCGGAAGATCCCAGGCTGGCGCGGTTGACGGAGATTTGCCTCGCGCTTCCGGAGGTGACGCGGGAGGTGAAAGGTCCGCACGCGGCGTTCCTGGCCGGGAAGAAGAAGTTCGTGTATTTTCTGAACGATCATCACGGCGACGGCATCGTGGGCTTCACTTGCAAGGTTCTGCGCGGCGATAACGATGCTCTGGTGAAGGCCAGTCCAACGCGATTTTACCGGCCGGCGTACCTGGCTTCCAGCGGCTGGGTGGCGTTGCGGCTGGACCGCGGCAAAGTCGATTGGTCTGAGGTGGCCGAGCTGGTGACGACGAGCTATCGCCTGCTCGCGCCCAAGCGGCTTACGCGGATGCTGCCGCAGGAGTAGTGTAACCTTATTGCCCTCCCCATTTTGTGACCACAGCTTGGCGTGCAACCTCCAGTGCCTGATCGTAGTCGGGCGAGAATGGTTCGACGATTGCCTTCTCCAGGCAATATTCGAGGTACCGGAGCGTTGCGCGTTGAGCAGCGTCGCGGATTGGTAGATGTGCTTGGACGCGGAAGTCGGCCAGTAGGTCGAAGAGCACCAGGGCTTCGGCCCTGCCGATGGTAAGCGTCACGGAATCATGCACGGTTTGAGCTTAGTCGGTCATTTCATAAATACGCTAACGTATTCCCGCCAGACCGCTCCCTGGCGGTCGCGGCTCAGAACGAGGCTGCATACAGAGCCGCGACCGCAAGGGAGCGGTACGTGACACACCCGCAGAATACGTCACCGTAATTCCGAAACGGTGTACTTAGCAAGGAGTGTCTGCGCGCGGGCGAGCGTTGCTCGCCTGGACAAGCTGAAGCATGTCCTACGTCAGCAGCGCGCGAGCCCTTTGCGGCCGATATCGGTGCGGTAATGCATACCGTCGAACGTGACTTTGCCGACCCCGCGGTAGGCGTTGTCGATGGCCGAGGCTAACGTTGCTCCGCTGGCAGTCACTCCCAATACGCGCCCGCCGTTTGTGACAAGCCCGGTGGAATCGAGTTTCGTACCGGCATGAAAGACTGTCGCGCCAGTGGCTTCGGCGTCGGCGATGCCCCGGATCGGTTTGCCCGATGAGAACGATCCGGGATAGCCGCCGGAGGCGAGTACGACACACACCGTTGGGTCAGGTTGCCAGTCCAATGTGACGCCGGCGAGCTCGCCGGTGGCGGCGGCCATGAGTACGGGCACGAAGTCCGACGCCATGCGCTTCATGAGCGGCTGAGTTTCGGGATCGCCGAGACGGACGTTGAATTCGAGGACCTTGGGTCCGGCATCCGTCATCATCAACCCCGCGTAGAGAAAGCCGGTGAAGCCCGTCGCTTCCACCGTGGGACGGATCACACGATCGAGCACATACTGCGTTTGTGAGTCGCTGAGGATCGCGGAGTCGCAGTACGCGCCCATGCCGCCGGTATTCGGTCCGGTATCGCCATCGAAGACCGCTTTATGATCCTGCGTGGGAGCGAGCGGGACGACGCTGCGACCGTCGCAGAGCGCGATGAAGCTGACTTCCTCGCCGCGGAGAAACTCTTCGACCACCAATCGGCCGGTGAGAGTGGCGAGGGCGGCTTCAGCTTCAGCCCGGTCATGCGCGATGACGACCCCTTTGCCGGCCGCGAGGCCGTCGGCTTTCAGGACTACGGGAAAGCCGAAGCGATCGATGGCGCGCCGGGCGTCTTCGGGGTTATCGACGGTGATATAGCCGGCCGTCGGGATCCCAGTTTGTACAAAAAAGTGCTTTGCGAAAACTTTACTGCCTTCGAGTTGCGCCGCGGCGCGATCCGGCCCGACGATTTTCTTTCCGCGAGCGCGGAACTCGTCGACCACTCCGGCGACGAGCGGTGCTTCCGGTCCGACGACCGTCAAATCCGCGGCGATTTGTTCGGCTAGCGCGAGGTAAGAATGCGGGGTTGGCAGGCAGGCGCCGATTTGTGCGATGCCGGGATTTCCGGGCGAGGCGAAGACCTCGACGCCGCGCGATTGCGCCAGCTTCCAGCACAGCGCGTGCTCTCTTCCACCGCCACCGAGGACCAGGATTTTCATTTCGCTACAATCATAACAATGCACGAGAGGTACGACGTTGTGGTCATCGGAGCGGGTCACGCGGGCTGTGAGGCCGCGCGAGCGTGTGCGCGGATGGGGCTGCGCACGGCGATGGTGACCATGAATCTGGATCTGATCGCGCAGATGTCGTGCAATCCGGCGATCGGCGGGATTGCCAAGGGACATCTGGTGCGCGAGATCGATGCCTTGGGCGGGCTGATGGGCGAAGTTGCCGATGCGGTCGGCATACAGTTCCGGTTGCTGAATACCAGTCGCGGTCCGGCGGTATGGTCGCCGCGCGCACAGATGGACAAACGAATGTACCGCGTGCACATGCGCGAGGTGCTGGAGAAGGAACCGAATCTGCGGATCAAGCAGGCGGAGGTGGCATCGCTCGAGCTGGATGGCCGGCGTGTGACGGGCGTCAACTTGCGCGACGGCCGAAGGATCGACGCCGGTGCGGTGATCGTGACTACCGGGACGTTCTTGAACGGTCTGGCGCACGTCGGCGAGAATCGGTATAGTTGCGGCCGGAACGGGGAGGCGCCGTCGCAGTTGCTGGGAGATCAGCTTCGCACGCTCGGGCTGCCGTGGACGCGTCTGAAAACGGGTACGCCGCCGCGGCTGGACGGCCGCAGCATCGACTGGACGCGATTCGAACCGCAGCCGGGTGACGCCGACCCGACTCCGTTTTCGTTCCTCACCGACAAAATCACGCGGCCACAGATTCAGTGTCATATTGGGTACACCACGGAAGAGACGGCGCGAATTCTGCGTGAGGCGATCCCGCGTTCGCCGCTGTATAGCGGACAGATCGAGGGTATCGGGCCGCGGTATTGCCCGTCCATCGAGGACAAGATCGTCAAATTCCCGGATAAGTTGCGTCATCAAATTTTTCTAGAGCCTGAGGGCCTGGATACGCATGAGGTCTATCTGAACGGAATGTCGACGAGCATGCCGATTGACGTTCAGATGGCGGTGGTGGCCTCGATTCCGGGGCTGGAGAATGCCGAGATGATTCGGCCGGGGTATGCCATCGAGTACGACGCGATCGACCCGCGGGAGCTGGATCATAGGCTGGCGGTGAAGTCGATCGATGGGTTGTATCTCGCGGGGCAAATCAACGGAACTTCGGGGTATGAAGAGGCTGGGTGCCAGGGGCTGATCGCGGGGATTAATGCGGCGTGCAAGCTGGGCGGCAAAGAAGAAGTGGTGATCGGCAGGAGCGAGGGATACACCGGGATCCTGATCGATGACCTGATTACCAAGGGGACGGACGAGCCGTACCGCATGTTCACTTCGCGGGCGGAGTTCCGGCTGCACCTGCGGGTCGACAATGCCGACGCCCGATTGACGCCCATCGGCAGGCGGATCGGCCTTGTGACGGACGAGCGGTGGAAGGCGTTTACGGGCAAGCAAGCGCAAAAGGATCGGCTGATGGCGGTGCTGGAAACACATCGCAATGCGCAGCGGCTGAAGCGGCCGGAAGTTTCGATTGGGGAGTTGGCCGGCTGGATCCGCGAGGTTCTGGGCGAGGAGCCGGCGCGCGGTCTGCTGGTGACGGTGGAGACGGAGATCAAATATAGCGGGTACATCGCCCAGCAAGAACGCCAGATGGTGCGGCTGAAAGATGCGGAGCGGCGGACGATTCCTGGCGACTTCGAATTCGCAGGAATTCCGGGGCTGTCGAGGGAAATCCAGGATAAACTGGCGCGCGTTCGCCCGGGGACCTTGGGCCAGGCGGCGCGGATTCCCGGCGTGACACCGGCCGCGGTCGCGATTCTCGACTGCTATTTGAGTGTCGGACGTGTTTGCTGATTTCGCTCTCACGGCGGAGCAGGAGGCGGCGCTGGAGGCGCATCTGGAGCTGCTGATGAAGTGGAATCAGAAACTGAATCTCACCGCGATTCGGAGTCGGGAAGAAGCCATTGAGCGGCACTACTGCGAGTCGCTATTCCTGGGGTCGCGCTTCCCGGCGGGCGTATTGCGGATCGCAGACGTCGGGTCGGGGGCAGGGTTTCCAGGTTTTCCGGTGGCGGTTTTGCGTCCGGAGTGTTCGGTGACATTAATCGAGTCGCATCAGCGAAAGGCGGTCTTTCTGCGCGAGGCTTCCAGAACTCTGCCGAATGTCCGGGTGTTGGCGAAACGGGCGGAAGATGTCGGCGAGAGATTCGATTGGGTAATCTCGCGGGCGGTCAGTTATTCGGATTTGGCTTCGTTCCTAAAGAGACTGGCGCCTAATGCCGATCTATTGAGTGGGGCGGAAAGGCCGCCCGTGGGACTCGGGTTTGAATGGGACGAGCCGGTGGCGCTCCCTTGGGGGAATCAGCGGTTTCTGTGGACGGGGCGGGTTCGATCCGCGTGATCTTCGCTGAGGTCGTTTCACGTGAAACTGATAGGCCGGTGAAGTTTCTGTTTCACGTGAAACAAGAGCGGGAATAAAGTTCGCGAGTTCCACCTCAAACGCCAACCATGCTAGTATGGCCGCTTGAGCCGAGTTTTCGCGATTGCTAACCAAAAGGGCGGGGTAGGGAAAACCACCACAGCCATAAACCTAGCTGCTGCCCTTGCCGCTAATGACTTCCGAGTACTGGTGATCGACTCGGACCCACAGGGGAATGCTACTACGGGTTTGGGCATATCGAAAGATCCCGCCAGACCCAGCTTGTACGACGTTCTCCTCGGCGATACGCCCCCGGAAGAAGCGGTGGTGGCGACGGAGTTCGACGGCCTGTACGTCATTTCCGCAGACAAGAACCTCATTGGGGCCAACCTGGAATTGGTCGATGCCGAGAACCGTGAGTTCCGGCTCCGCGACCGAATTCAAACTATTCGGGAGCAATATCGCTTCATCCTGATCGACTGCCCGCCGGCCCTCGACCTCCTCACCCTCAATGCGCTTATCGCGGCGGATTCGGTATTGGTCCCGATTCAGTGCGAATTCTTCGCCCTTGAGGGGATTTCGGAATTGATGGACACCATCGACCGCATCAAGAATTCCTTCCAACACGACCTGGAAGTCGAGGGCATACTTCTGACGATGTACGATGACCGGACGAATTTGACACGCCAGGTTGCCAATGACCTAAACGATTTCTTCGGGGACAAGGTTTTCGAGACGATAATTCCGAGAAGCATCCGGCTGGCCGAGGCACCCAGTTTCGGGAAAACGATTCTCAGTTACGATCCCCGTTCGCGGGGTGCGGAAAGCTATATCAAGCTGGCGAAAGAAATTCTGGACCATGAACAGACCCGACAATCCGCGCAAGGCACTCGGTAGAGGCTTGGGGGCATTGCTGCCCACCCGTCCCCCGGTTGCCTCTGCACCTCCGCAAGCCCACACGAATGAAGCCCCGCAGACGCTGCCGGTAGACCTGATCGATCCCAACCCGCTTCAGCCACGGCGCCTCTTCCAAAATGAACGACTCGCGGAACTCGCGCAATCGATCCGTACCAACGGAATCGTGCAACCCCTCGTGGTCCGGCAGATGGGGGAACGGTACCAATTGGTCGCCGGAGAGCGGCGTTGGCGCGCGGCCAAGTTGGCAGAACTACGAGATTTACCGGTCGTAATTCGCGATATACCGGACGACCGTCTGCTGGAAATCTCGCTGATCGAGAACATCCAACGGGAAGACCTCAATCCCATCGAGACAGCCCACGCCTTTGCCCGGTTGGGGGAGGAGCTCCAGCTGACCCCCGAGCAGATCGGCCTGAGGACGGGGAAAGATCGCACCACGGTGACAAATTTTCTGCGACTCCTTCAGCTACCCGAAGATCTCCAGCAGCTTGTGGCCGAGCGGCGTCTCTCGGCGGGCCATGCGCGGTGTCTCCTGCCACTCCCCACGGTGGCGTTGCAACGAGAGGTCGCGGAGAAAGCCGTTGCCCAGGGGTGGTCGGTCCGCCAGACGGAACGCACGACGCAAAGAATGATGGCCGACCGGCAGCCGAAGCATGTCGATGAAGTGCAGGTCGACCCCAATGTGAAAGCCGCGATCCAGGAGATGGAGCGCGCGCTCGGTACGCGGGTGCGCATTCTTGAGAAAGCAAAAAAGGGCGGGAAAATCGAGATCGAGTATTATTCTTCCGAAGATCTGGATCGCATTTACGACGTGATCGTGGGGGAGACGAAGTAGCGAGGTTTTAGGAGCACCTTGAGGCCGGCGATTGCTGGCCGATGCTCCGTTAAACGCCTACCGCTGACTGCTTTCCCCCGCAGCCACTTTGCTATTGAACTCCGCCGAGCGATTCCGCGGAATAGTGAGCGACTGCCAGTGATCGTGGGCGAAATGCTTCGCCAGCAGGACGATCTGTCCGATGTGCATCGCATAGTGGGCCACCTGCCGATTGATCGCCTGCATGACGGAATGCGCCTCACCGCGAATCATGACCGTGCGGCCGAGATCGGACTCGGACAACGGCTCGAGCGCATGAAAAACGTGACCCCAGCCGTGTTCCCAGCGCCGCATCAGCTCTTGGCGAGTGGCCGGCGGATCGACAAATTCGCTATCGCGATTTCGGTCGGGCTTTTCGCCATCCGTCGTGAGGAAATCGACCCAGCGGGAGCGCATATTTCCGGCCATGTGCTTGACAATAACGGCGATCGAGTTTCCGCCCTCATCTAGTTCCGCGAAGAGTTGCTCGTCCGGGACCTGCGCCATGGCGCGCTCGGCGAGCTTCTTGTAGTAGCGGAACAGATCGAGAGAGTCCTTGAGATAAGAGGTGGTCAATTCAAGCGGCATGATTTCCTACTTCAGCAATTGTAGGATCTCGGAGAGCTCCCGGCGTATTTCCGGTAGCGGATCGTTGGCAAATAATTCCTGCTGGGACTCTCGCGCTTTGACCGCGCGCGGTTTGGGCGCTTTGGCTTCGGCCTGCAAACTTTGCCGCGCGCCTTCGATGGTGAAACGCTTATCGCGGAGCAGGTGCTTGATACGCAGCAGCAGCTCGACATCCTTGCGGCGGTACAACCGGTGTCCGGTGCCGGATTTCTTGGGCGACAGCACCGTAAACTCCGTCTCCCAATAGCGCAACACGTATGGCTCGACCCCCAGCAGGTCGCTTACTTCACCGATCTTGAAGTAAAGCTTGTCCGGGATCTCCGGCGCGGCTTGTAACGCAACATCTGTCATGAGCCATTCGACATCCTAGCTCACTCGCTCGTGATTGTCACCAAGTGTTGTCCGCGCGGCAACAGAATCGTATTCGGGCCGGCGAACTGCAAAAGCTCACCAGCGCCATCTAGAGACAAGTTCAACGGATGGCGATCGAAAACCACGATGGCTCGTGCTGGCGATTCGTAGGAGAACTCGACACAATTCGCGCCGAGCCGGCGCGCGTCGCGCAAGTCCGCATTGAGGCGTACGATGCGCAGTCCGGGTGTCTCCTTGGCTGCCTCGACCGCGTGTGCTCCCGGCGGCAACCATAGGGTCTCCCCATCGGTGACCGGCCAGGGTAGATCGTCTACTGTCGCGGCTCCCCGCCAGGGCAGCCCGACTCCGCTCGCCGATTCGACGACAGTCTTGGAGCCAACCCTTTCGATGCGCGAGACCTTCGCCGCCGCAGAGGGCAGAAGGTTCAAATCCGGGGCCAGCAGCGAGTTTTCGAAGTAGAGGGCCACGCGCTGAAAGTTGCCGGCAGCCTGATGCACCAGTTGAAACAGCTCCGTTCCGGTCTGCTGCTTGGTAGGGTAAACGTTCTGGTAACGGTCGACGATATTGAGATCGATGGCCAACTTCTCGGAACGCGGCGTGAGAGCCCGATACCGTTCGGCGATCGCCTCGTAGCGCTGCGCGCCCAAATTCCAGACCGTCGCCGGATCTTCGATCAGGAAGGTGAAGCTATGCGAGCTGAGCAGTGGAAGCACCCGTGCCGCATCGGCGCCGATGGCGTCCCGCATGCCCGTATCGAAGCGATCGTCGACGTGGGTCAGGACGAGATCGAGTTGCGGCTTCTCGCGGCGCACATTCTCCAGCTCTCCGAGCCATTCTTCCTGCATTTTGCTGGCTAGATCGGCGCGGAAATCGAGGAAGCGCCGGCGCGAAGCTGCGTCCTGGCGCGGGCCGAAGATCTCGAGGGGGTCGAACCCAGCCTGCTGGCGGAACAGCTCGCGGACATCGTTATTCATCGGAGTGAAGCGCGAGGCGTTCTCCATGCCTTCGAGCGATTCGAAGTACAGCTCCGCGAGGTTCACGCCATCCCAGTCGAAGCGCATGAGCAAGTCCCTCGTGCCATGCGATACAGCGCGGAAGCAGTCGCGATTGGTGAGGTTCATGAGCTTGCGCCAATCGAGTTGGGCATCTTGCAGGAGAGCGGTCTTCTCATGCCAACCGGGGTGGCCGGCCCAAAACTTCTCGCTGACGTGCGGCATTTCGAGCCAGGCGTAGACCTGGATGCCCTCGCGGTGGCAGGCTTCGATGAGCTTCTTTAGATACGCGTCGTTTTCCGGGTCGGAATCGTAGAAATGCCAGGCAGCGACCTGCAGCGCCGATATCCCGGACCGGCGCCAGCGCACGGCGAAATAATCGACATCTACTCGCGAACGATAAGCCGAATCGAAGAACGCCCACAGGCGCGACGACCGGAACGGCGGCTCCAGCCCAAGATCGCAGAGGGCGGCTAGAAGATAGGGAAAGCGCTCGTACCCGCGCTCGCCCGGAGGGACTGCGATCCAGAGCACCGCACCCGCGCCGCGTCGAAGACCGGCGGAAAGTGGAACTCCATTCCACCGCTCGCGGGCGAAGACTTGCGCGCCTTCCGGAACCGTGAAAACGGGCAATTCCATGCTCTTTTCCCACACGATGGCCAGTTTGGGATTGTGAGTGTCGGCGAGGCTCGCCACGCGGAACTTGTCTTTGGTGCGTTTGAACCCAAACATATCGGCCAATGACGATTCGCCTTCGAGAATCAGGATCGCGCCCTGGTCTACGCGAGCTGTCCATTCGGTAGACGCAGGAGCGCCCGAACGCGCCACGAAGACATGCGCCTGGGATGCCGGTTGGCGCTCGAGGCCGATGGACTCGAGAATGTCTGGCCACGATCCGGCGTCGCCGGAGAGGACCGAATAATAAGGAAGCGCCGCGGTGTGACCGACACTAGCGGAAAGAAGAAGCAGGAGACTAGCGGCTCGTAAACCCATACCAAATTCCCAGTCGGATGTCGTTGTATGTTAAGCCGGTGGTCACATACACTCCGCGCAACAGATTCGCGGTTATCCACATCGATTTCGGCAGCAGCGCACTCGAAACGCGTATTCCGGGGCCCGTCTCGGCGATATTTGCCCAAGCCTGGCCTTTGAGATCCAGCGTGAAATTGCCGTTCCAGTAGAGCTGCACGTGGGGTGAAACAACGTAGCCGGCGCGCGATTGGTCATATAGCAAATAGTCCTTATCGAAGCGGCTCATATACAGGCCGTCGGCGCTGGTATCGGCGAACCAGCCCGTGGATTCGGGCATTTTCCGCCACTGGCCCGAAACGCCGCCGCGATAATCGGGCAACAGGTGGCCGGTGACGTAGCTCATGGCTGAACCCGCTTCGAACCAACCGGTCGCGCCATGCCACTGCTCGGTGCGCACGCCTCCGGCGACGATGAAGGAACTCTCCGACAACGTTTCGGGCGAGTAATCGCCAATCGTCACGCGCGTATCGCCGATGAAGCGGACCGACACGTACGGCTGCACCCAGCGATTCTTGCGCAACTCCGTTTTGATCTGTCCATAGGCGAAGATGTCCTTCCAGCGGGTGGAATAAATCGGATAAAACCAGACTGTCGTGCGGAAGCGCTGATTCGATTCGTGCAGATTGCGCCAGGCTTTCCTACCCTGCGCGGACAATTGCGGGTCGGAACTGCGCCGCGCCAGATCGAACCAGCGCATCGCCTGGCGATCGTCATGCAAAATATTGAGGGTCCACCCGAGCTTCAGCATCACTTCAAAATCCCCGGGGTCGGACTCATGGGCGATCTGCAAATATTTCAGTGCGTCTTTCATGTAGCCGGCCTGCATGCTGCGCTCGGCCATGACTTTGGCGTCGGGCGCGGCCGGCGCCTCCGCTTCGGACCGGGCGTGGAGTTTCTGCGGGAGGCGCAAAACGGCGCGCACACGATTCGCCAACTCCTCGTCGTTGCCCGCCAGGACGCGATCGAACAACGGCTGGGCGGCATCGTGTTCGCCGCGGGCGTAAAGCAGAAATCCGAGCTGGGTGGCGGCCAGCAAATCGTCCGGCGCTTCCTTTACCAGGATCCCGAACTGCTCCTCGGCGGCGGACTGCCGGTCCATGCGCAGCAGCAGGTAGGCGAGTTCGCGGCGTAGTTCCACATTGGCTGGGTCGAGCTTGAGCGCGGCCTGGAATTCCGGAACATAAGGATAGCGATCGGGCAACAGCTCGCGAGCCATTTCGGCGGCTCGCGGTTCGCCCCCGCGAGATGCCGCCAATAAAGCGGCCGTGGCGTCCTCGGTGCGACTGATGGCTTTCCATACGCGGCCGAGGTCCACCAGCACCGAACGGCGATCCGGCAGAATGCGCCATGCCTTCTCGAAGTGTTCGGCGGCCAGCGCTAATTCGTCGCGCTGTTCGGCCAGGGTCGCCAGCTCGAAATGGGCGCTGAAATTGTCGCTGCCCATGACGATGGCGTTCCGCCAACGCTCGATTCCGGAGGCGAGGGGCGCGTCAATGTTCTGAAACGCCTTTTCGGCCGTGGCGGCGGAGGGTCCGCCCAACTTGCGAATGCGATCGAACACGCGCCGCGCTTCGGCCTTCTGCCTGGTCTCATATGCCAGGAAGGCGAATTCCATCGCCACCTGGCTGTCAGCGGGGTCGAG
>Ga0326728_10014419_pt1 | contig 16788 bp, 14 predicted proteins | sample MB3enrmetagenome_FD_207602 | JGI IMG/M metagenome (GOLD analysis project Ga0326728, IMG submission 207602) | Lab enriched peat soil microbial communities from McLean, Ithaca, NY, United States - MB31MN | ecosystem: Environmental > Terrestrial > Soil > Wetlands > Peat | place: USA: New York...
TTCGGCGAGCGCCAGCATGGTCCGGCACTTCATGCAGGAGGGATTAAGCTTCGCCACCTTGGATAAGTAAGGCACCGCCTGGTCAAGACGACCGCGTTCCAGGAATTCCTGCACTCCACGGGCATAGTCCTTCTGGTCATTGGCGGCCAGTCCGTCGGCAGGACCAAGCTGTTTGAGCCTGGGCGCCACACCCCCGATTAAATCAGCCTGGGAAAGCAAAGTGGGATCCTCCGATTGAACGGGGCGAAGCGTTACGGGTATGCCCTTGCCGACCGGCGAGGCACTTACCTCTACTATCTTGTGCGCCGGCTGAAATCCCTTCCTGGAGACTTTCAGAACCACCGTAAAATGCTTCACCTCATCGGTTTCCCAATTGAAGAGGTATTGATAATAAAATTCCCCCTTCTCGTCGGTCGTCAGGAGTTGAGGGCGAGCCCCGGCGTTGTTGGTGATCGAGACCATGGCATGAGCCAAGGGCTCGCCTTTCGTGGTGAACACCCGGCCCGCAACCACCTTTTGCGCACTCATGCCCAAACCAACGCGGCGTGTATCAATATTCTGAAAGGGGTCTGGGAGACTATTCGCCCCGCCTTGAGCCTGTAGAGTCGCAGGCACAAAAGAAAATGCAGCCAATAAAACCAAGATTCGATTTCGCATTCTCATGTTGGCTACCTCTTACCGGCACAACTACCGATTGTTTACCGAGCATCTTACCGAAAACAGTGCCCGGAATCCAGTGATATTACCCAAGCAAAAAGGCCCGGCGGCAACTGGGAAAATGCGAAGTCCGAGGTCATCCTCCGGAGCATCTTCATTGCGTTCAAAGCCGCATAGGTATCGATGCCGTCCAACATCTGAGGATTCGTAGGTGGTGTTCAAAATGGAAATGTGGGATAAGACGAGTACGATGTCAATCCTACGCACGCGTAATTAAAAAATCTCATGCATGAAGTGAATTAACAATTTGACTAACGCAGACGGAAAGAGCGGGAGAATGTTATTGCGGACTTTTGGATGAGTAGGTAAAATCGGCTGGGGATTGTTTGCCAACCCGATAGACAGTTGCTTCCTTAAAGACTAAGACAATGATTCTGAACTTCACCCACAACTGGCCGGCCAGGCGACAATGGGTGCTCCCCGCCGTAATCGGAGTGATCTTCCTGCTGGGTGTTCCGGCAGGTTCTCCGGGCGCTCGCCCCTCACCGCAGGACATCCGTACCCTGCTTTCACAAGCCGCTGGATTGGAGAAAGCCCAGGATCACGCAGGGGCCGAAAAGATTTACCGCCAAGCGCTACTCATCACGCCGGATGACCCGGAAATACTCAAGGCGCTGGGTGTGGTTTGTCAGGAGCAGAATAAATTCGACGAATCTATTGAGGTTTTCAATCGGATCCTCGAACGCGCTCCTCAATACCCGGGCGTAAATTCCCTGTTGGGGGAATCCTATTACGCTTTAAATCAGTTCGATAAAACGATCGAAGTTACGCAAAAAGAACTCACCGGCCATCCCAAGGATGCGCAGGCGCGCTATTATCTCGCCCTGGCTCTGACGGCGACGGACCAGTTGTTGGAAGCCATTCAGCAATTGGAAACTCTGGCGGCCGACGATCCGCAAAACCTGCCAGTCCTGTATCAACTGGTTGTGGATTACAAGGCGGCAACTCAGAAGGCGGGCCTGCGCCTGGCGAAAGTGGCTCCCGACTCGGAATTCACGCACGCCATGAAAGCCGAGACCTTGTCTGATAACGGCCGCCTGGATGATGCCATATTGGAATTCAAAGAGGTCTTGCGAATTAGCCCGCAATTTCCGGGTGTGCATTTTGCCTTGGGGGAGCTCTACTGGAGAAAGCAAGACACTGAGCATTCGATGGGAGAGCTGAAATTGGCGCTGCAAGAGGACCCCCATCAGCCCCTCGCCCATTATTACGTGGCGGACATGTTGGTGGACCAGCGAAAATTTCAGGAGGCCATCCCTCATCTGAAGATTACCCTTTCCGTGTATCCGCAACTCACGCGGGCGCACTTCCTCATGGGCAAATCGTACGCGGGCACAGGACAAACCCAGCTCGCCCTCGAGGAATACAACGAGGCCCTGAAGCAGGATCCCAATTACAAGGAAGTGCACTTCCAGCTTTACCAGCTTTATGCGCGCCTGGGAGATAAGGAAAAAAGCCAGGAGCATCTGCGCATTTCCGAAAAGCTGACGCGCGAAGGCCAGAATAAGGATAAAGATCTGTTGGAGCAATCTCTGCAGAAACAGAGAGAAGCCGCAGCCCAACAGTGAGGTGTAACTCGTGACTCATGCCCTGCCTTTACGGACCAGCAGGTTTCCGATCTGCGTCCTGCTCGGGGCGCTTTTTCTGGTGGCCGGCCACCCCCTTTCCGCCACGCCCACCGATTTGAAGTCGCTCCTTGAGCAGGCGCGGACCTACGAGGAGACGGAAGACTACAGGGGCGCCGAGCAAGTCTACCAGCAGGCCTTGATGATTGCGCCTGATGATCCCGAGGTCCTTAAACGACTGGGTGTTCTTTATCAAACGGAACTCAAGTTTACGGAATCGATCGACCTCTTTCAGCGCGTGCTGGCTGCGGCGCCGCAGTATCCCCAAGTCAATTTTTTCGAGGCCGTGTCCTACCTGGGCTTGAACCAATTTGAGAAGTCAATCGCGTGTTTTCAAGCGGAGCTCGCAACTCCCCACCCTCACCCACGGGTCCATTACTACTACGCCATTACGCTCCTGTCGCTGGGCCAGTTGGATGATGCCGTGGCCCAGTTCAATCAATCCCTGGCCCAAAATCCCAATGATCTGGACGCACTTTATCAAGTTGCCCGCTTGCACATGAATGCGTCCCTCGCGACCATCCAGAAGCTCACCGATCTCGATCCGGACTCTTTTCAGTTGCACCTCCTGATGGGCGAAGTGTATGCCAATAACGGGCGCTTTGAGGACTCACTCAAAGAGTATCGTGCCGCGCTGGCCAAACGCCCGGATGCCCCGGGCGTTCATTACGCTTTGGGAACCGCTCTCCGCAATCTGAAGCAGATTGACGAGGCGGAGAAGGAATTTCAACTGGCGCGCAAAGAAGACCCCAACGACTATGCGGCCAATCAGTACCTCGGCGAGTTTGCCGTAGGCCGGCGCGACTACGCCGGTGCAGTCGAGTATTTACTTGTCGCCAGCTCTGCCCGGCCCGGCTCGGCTCGCTCCCACTTGCTGCTCGGCGAATGTTACACCAACCTCGGGGACCCTCAGAAGGCTAAGACCGAATTGCTGGCCGCTGCTCAAGATGACCCCAGTGATCCTCAGGCGCATTTCCTGCTTGCCAAGGTCTACCACCAGCTCGGCGACGCGCAATCCAGCACCCGGGAGCTTAGTGAGTTTCAAAGACTCTCTATGGCCGCGAAAGAGAAAACCCGCGAGCGCGCCATAACCACGCCTCAGTAGTCCGCTGCCAGCGGCAAGGTTTGAGGAGAAGGGCAATTTTTTTTTGCAGGCGGCCGGAGCGGCGTGCTAACCTGAGCCATGCTCAGGATCATACCATGGCGTAAGACCTTTCTTTATAGCCCGGCCGTCCTTCTTGTCCTGGTCCTCCTCTCCGGCCTCGGTGGGACTTTTGCCCAGGCCCCGCCCGCCAGCGTGGATGACTATTTCAGCCAGGCACGCGAACTGGAGAAAATCGAGAATTATGCCGGGGCCGAGCAAGTCTATCTGGAAGCCGCCAAGAGCTATCCCGACAACCTGGAAGTCCTCAAACGCCTCGGCATCATTTATCAAACCGAGCTGAAGTTCCCCGAATCCATCAATACCTTCCAGCAGGTGCTGCAAGCCGACCCCAAGTACCCGGAGGTCAATTTTTATCTGGGGCTTTCCTACTTTGGACTCGATCAGTACGATAAGGCCATCGCGGCGTTTGATAAGCAACTGGAAGTGGACCCTCACTACCGGCGGGCACGGTACTTCGAAGCGCAGGTTTTTCGGTCGCTGAATCGCAACGCCGACGCCATGCGCCAATATGAAATACTGCTGGCGGAGGACCCTAAAGACGAGAAAACCCTTTATCAACTGATTAAATTTCTCAAGGCCATCACCCTGGGGGCCATCGATCAATTGGGCAACTTGGACCCCAATTCGATCTACATGCGGGTGCTGAAGGCCGAAGGCCACGTGCAAGTGCAGGAATACGGCGAGGCGATTACGGAGTACCTCCAGGTTCTCGCCCAGGACCCCAATTTCCCCGGCATCCATTTTGCCCTGGGGGAGGCCTACTATAAGAAGGTTGACTATCCGAACGCAGAGAAGGAACTGCGGATTGTTTTGCAGGACGATCCGAACCACCCCAAGGCAAACTTTTATCTTGCCGACATTTTAGTTAAGGGAGGAAGGCTTAATGAGGCCGTTCCCCTGCTGGAACTTTCCGTAGCTGCCGAGCCCAACTTCATGATGGGATATTTTCTTTTGGGCAAGTGCTACGCGGCACAGGGAAGGAACCAGGACGCGCTCAAGCTCCTCGATAAGGCCAGCCAGATGGACCCTGACGACAAGAACGTTCACTATCAGCTCGCGCAGGTCTACGCGAGACTCAATCAACCCGACAAGTCGAAAGAACAACTGCAGATTTTCCAGAAGCTCTATGCCGAGGAGCGCGAGAAAAAGGCCCAGCGATTAAGCGAAAAGCAAAAGGAAATGGCAACCCCCAGTCAATGAACTCATTGGGTGTTTAATGTTGGCGGGGCACCCTTCGGATCGTGGAGGTGATCAGACAACGGAAGTCAAATAAAAGAAGGCGGCGGGGAACGAGCGTCGCGCAACGCCTGACTCTTGGCGATGGGTCAGGGGGGGGAATGTGCGATGCGAGAGCTTATTTCAGGTCGTCTAGGGATTCTTCTTCCTCAGGTCTCTCGTTGGCGGCTTCCATCCCGCCCATGTTACTTGTGTCGGGATGCTTCGTCCGGCGATCTGCTTCTTCCCTCTTGAGTTTCTGAAACGTCTCCAGCTCCGCTCTCAACTCGGTGGTATTTCCCGTCTTCCGATAAACCTGGGCGAGGAGAAAGTGGACGGAGGCTTCCTGCGGGGCCAATTGCACGACTTTTTTCAGATAGGGGAGGGCTTCCTCGGCGTGGCCGGTTTGGATGAGCAATTTCCCCATGTCGCGATCCGCCTGCCCCAAATTGGGGTCTTCCTTGATGGCTTGCAACAAGTAAGGTCGAGCCTCTTCGTACTTTCTTTCGAAAAGTAAAGTATCGCCCAGTTTCCAGGTGGTCAAGGGGTCATTGGGAGTAATGGCCAGCTCCGCCTGGAATTGTTCCACGGCCTGTTCCCACTTGCCCTCCAGCCAATAGGAAGTCCCCAGGGAATAATGCAGTCCCGGAAAGTAGGGGTTCGGGGCCTTTTCCAGCGCCTTGAGGTACTCCGCCTGGGCATTGGGGTAATCCCTGCGAACTTCATAGGAGTAACCCAGGACCTGATGAAAACGGTAGGAATCCGGATCATCCAGCGCCATTTGCCCGTACGATTTTCCCATCAGCTTGGTGTAGGTTTTGCCCAGGCTGTAGAGCACTTCGGTGTTTTTGGGAAAGAGGACGTCGGCCTTTTGCAGAACCGTGGCCGCATCCACCTCGCGGCCCATTTCCAGATAGGCGATGCTCAGGCTGATGTAGGCCTTAAGCTCCCGGGGATTCAGGGCAATTGCCTTCTTAAGCGGGGGCACCGCTTTCGCGTACTGATTGGTGCGGAGGTAGGCCATCCCCAGGAACAGGTTGGCGGCCTGCAAATCGGGTTTCCGCTTGAGGGCGAGTTGGAAGGCGGGAATCGCTTCCTCGTCGTTCTTCATCAGGTACAGGTCGTGGCCCAGGGCGGCCCAAGTGTCGGCGGATTCCGGCTTCAGCTTGAGGGCCGCCCTGTACTCGCCTGCCGCTTTTTCAAAGTCCCCTGCTTTCTCCGCATTCCGGCCGGCTTGAACGTGCTGGGCCGCCTGGACGTCCTTCAAAGTCTGGGCAGGAAGATGGACCGCGAAAAGAAGAGCCAGCATCAGCATGAGTCCTCTTTGGGGGGCCATCTTCATCCTCGCGCCGCCAGGGAAACCTATCGTTCGGAATTCCCGATTCATACTTCGCATCCGCTCAAAAACATACCTCATCCCGCCCTTTTAAGTCAAAGTCAGAACGTCCTGCGGTCATCGGGGAAGCCTGGCCGTCCAGCCATTCACCAACACGCGGTCTCCCGCCTTCCTGGCAATAAGTGCGGGGGTAGGAGATGTCAGGTTTACCTCTTGCCCTTTGCCTGGCTTCTCCTGCCCCAAGAGGAGCAACTGGCGGGTGACGGAAAGAGTGACCCGCCGCAAAAAAAATACACAATTCGCTTGACTTGTGTCATGATGTCGCCAGCTTGAACCACTAAAGGAATAGCCACTACCCGCCCCCTTACGGGGGTCGTTTCATACAGGATCGGGAGAGCCGAGGCAACGGCCTACCTAAAAACACCTCGGCTCCTCCCGAATTAAGACTCGGGAGGAGAAAGGGGGGTGGTGGTTATCAGTCCGTCGTGTGATCTCGATTCCAGTTCAATGAGGGATTGGCGAGTTCAGTTCGCCACAAGGTTGCGTCCCCCATAGCATCGAATCAGAATCCGCCACCTCAATATCCAGCGGCGACAGTGCCTTGCGACGCGGCGGTATTGTCAGCAGGATGTCACTGTGTTATATACGTTGGAGGTTTTAGTTCGCCACGTGAATGCAGTTTAATGCAGGGCCACCGCATAGGGCCGGAAGTTTTGAAATGGGTGGAGCACTAAAGCTTCGAGAATTGGGGAAGGGGATCTTACCGCGTGAGTTTTATAAATTTTGCCGCCCGGGAAATCAACTGCAAGATCGTTTATTACGGGGCTGGTTTGGGTGGCAAGACGACCAACCTCCAGTGGATCTTTGATCAGACCCTGGCGAAAACCGGCGGGAAAATGATCTCCCTGGCTACGGAAACCGACCGTACCCTTTTCTTCGATTTCCTCCCCCTCGACCTCGGCACCGTTCGCGGGTTCAAGACCCGCTTTCATCTTTATACGGTCCCCGGACAGGTTTTTTACGACGCCAGCCGCAAGCTGATTCTGCGCGGTGTCGACGGCGTGGTGTTTGTGGCGGATTCCCAGGAAGAAAGAATGGACGCCAATCTTGAAGCGCTGGAAAATCTCCAGGAGAATCTGCGCGAGCACAATTACGACTTCCAGAAGATCCCTTATATCCTCCAACTCAACAAGCGCGACCTGCGCAATGCGCTGCCGGTGGAGGAATTGAAGTCGGTTCTGGTAAGAAAAAATGAGCCGGTTTTTGAGTCCGTGGCCTTCAAGGGAGTGGGCGTGTTCGAGACCCTGAAGGAGTGCGGGCGGCAGGTGCTGGCGGAATTGAAGAAGGGGTAAGAAGTTGTCAGTCGTCAGTTTACAGTTGTCAGTAAGAACGGCCCGCATCCCGGGATTTTTACTGACAACTGAGGGCTGACGACTGACGATTAGTTCGCCTCGGTGGCGCTGGTGAGGGCGAAGAAATGGTGCCCCATGATCGCCAGGGTGATGGCCTTGCTGAAGTGGTGCCGGTGCTGCCGCAGTGACTGGCCGAGGAACTTCCAATACTCCCCGCGGTAATTGCTGAACAATCCCTGCCAACAAAGCGAGCGGCCGAGCGCCATCAAGTCAGAGAAGACGAGGGGCGAGCGCGAACCCTTGCCCAATTGGGACAGGAAATCCGAAGCGCGCTGGAAGTACTCGCGTGGGTTGTAAATGGTGGAGAGAATGCGCTTGTAGCCGTCCAATAGCACTTGCGAATCCATACGGGGAATGAAGTTCAAGTCAGCAATCGTGTTGTTCCCCAGGCTGGCTTTCAGGAGCCGGCCCTCCGCCTTGAGCCGCCGCCACAACTGGGTGTTGGGCAGGGCGGTAAGCAGGCCCACCATGGAAAGGGGAATGGCCGCCTGGCGGATGAACTCAATTTGCCGGTCAAAGACGTCGGGCGGGTCGTTGTCAAATCCCACGATGAACCCCGCCATGACTTCCATGCCGTAGGACTGGATCAGCTTTACACTTTCCAATAAATCCTTACGGAGGTTCTGGAACTTGGTGGTTTCCTTCAAGCTTTCTTCCACCGGGGTTTCAATGCCCAGGAAAACCCGGGCGAAATGGGCCTCACGCATCATTGCCAGCATCTCTTCGTCTTCCGCCAGGTTGAGCGAAGCCTCGGTGTAAAGGGAGAACGGGAACTTGTGGTCGTGCATCCATTCCACCAGGCGCGGAAGGAGAGCCTTCACGCTCTTTTTGTTGCCGATGAAGTTGTCGTCCACCATAAATACCGAGCCGCGCCAGCCCAGGCGGTGAAGCTGGTCGAGCTCTGCGCACACCTGGTCCGGGGTTTTGGTGCGCGGGCGGCGGCCGTAAATTTCGATGATGTCACAGAACTCGCAGGTAAAGGGGCAGCCGCGCGAGAATTGAATGGACATCGAACTGTAGCGGTTGAGCCGGGCCAAGTGAAGGTCGGGGAGTGGAACGCGCGTGACGTCCACCACTTGCGGATTGGAATAATGCTTCTTTGCCGTTCCGTGTTCGAGATCCTCAGCGAGTTGGCTGATCATCTCCTCGGCCTCGCCTTCCACGACGTGGTCGGCCTGGGCAATCGCCGGATCGTGGGCGCTGACAATCGGTCCGCCCACCACGGTTCGCTTGCCGCGTTGCTGGGCGCGCGCGATCAGCCCTTGCATCGAAGGCCCCTGCACAATCATGCCGCTGAAAAACACCACCTCCGCCCAATCCAGGTCCGAATCCTTCAAGCGCTGGACGTTCAAATCCACCAGGCGCTTCTGCCAATGTTTGGGAAGCATCGCGGAAACAGTGAGCAGTCCCAGGGGAGGAAATGCCGAACGCTTGCCCTGGAAGGGCAGGGCGTGCTTGAAGCTCCAGAACGTATCAGGAAATTCCGGGTAGATCAGTAGCACTTTCATAATTTTCCCTCCCGGGGATGATTGCCGCAAACCCTTACCGATGTGCATTGTCAACAGTGCCGTAACGCAGCCTGGCCGCAGGCCTCTGAGTTGGAAGCGAAGCCCTGTCCCACTTCTGGCCCCTGACTTTCGCACACCTCAGCAACGCGGGAAGGTGACACCAATGGGTGCGGGAACCTCGAAAGTTAACAATAAGCTCGATCAGCAAGCCCCACACAACAATTTCAACGATCCCCGCAAGTCTAGCACTATTGAAGTTGCGGCTCCACAAAAAACTCTGCCGGGAATTATCCTGCGTTTCCCCCAAGGAGATGAACGCACGGCCAACGCTTCCCGTTTGGCGCCCCGCGTTAATATACCAACATAACCAGGGTGTTGTGTCTGTGCAATTTTGAACACTAGGGCGAAAAATTGATTTGCGTCGAAACCGTCAGGACGGTGGCTCATGCCACGCCAAAAGGTCCTGCCACAAGGTCTGGCTCTTGCCAGTTAAATCGGGTAGAATGCGCAGTTTGTTTCGGACGCTCGCAATTTATCACGTTTAACTCAAGCAGATGAAGCCGCCCGTGCGGAAGGAGGAGTTCATGCCGGATTCGACGTCAGATTCATCGCTCGATAGTCGAGGTTTGATCTGGGGACCTGCCGTAATTACCCTGGCGATCACCTTGTTGCGCCTGGCCGGAGAGCTGGCCCACTGGTCGCCTCGATTCTTCAGCGCTGCGCCCGGCGGGGGCATGGCGGTGGTTGGAATTTCGTGGCTTCCCTTTATCTTCGGGCCATACTTCGCGGTGAAACTGACCCGCTCGGGAAAGGGTGCCTCCAGCGTCTGGAAAACCTTTGCCCTCGCCGTGCTGGGTGTGGCCGTTATGATCGTCGGAGGCATTGTGGGCTTTGGGCACCAGTTCAGGTTCCCCGGGAGGGAAATCCTGGGGCTTCTGCTGATCGCGCTTGGCCCGACGCTGGTCACGCTGGGCTGGCCCGCGCTTTTCAAAACCCTGGTGGCTTACGGCTATGCGGCCCGCATCCCGGTTGCGATCATCATGTTTTTTGCCATGCGCGGCCATTGGGGAACTCATTACGATGTCCTGCCCCCCGAATACTCGGGTCCGACGTCCTTTCTCGGCAAGTACATGATGATCGCTTTTCTGCCGCAGTTGGTGGTCTGGATTGCCTTCACGGTGCTGGTGGGGACGATTGTCGGCACAGTCGTGACCGCCCTGGTGTGCCGCGACACGCCGGCCCCCCAGGCAGCGGGTTAATTTAGCTCGAGCATCAATAGGCGCCGTCCCGGAGGCGGTGGCTTCTGCAAGCGGGCCGGGCGGCAACCCGTCGCACGCCACGGGGAGCACCAAGCACCCAGCCCGTCAGGCGCTATGATTCTGCCGAGCGCGGCGGCCCGGCCGAGGCTACTGCACCGCGAAGTTGCGATTTTCGGCGCTCCAGGGCGGCGCGCTGCGGATGGCCTTCAGGACGTCTTCCGGTTCTTTCACCACCGTCCACATCTCCCGGTGCCGCGTGTCCATGAAGCGTTCCGTGATGCAATGTTCGAGGGCGGCCACCACGCGGTCGTAAAACCCCCGCGTGTTCACCAGGATGATCGGCCCCAGATAACTGCCCAGGCGCTTCAAGGTTATGGTTTCGAAAAGCTCCTCCAGCGTGCCACATCCGCCGGCAAGCGCCACCACGGCGTCCGCGCCGTGGAGCATGCGGTGCTTGCGCTCGCGCATGTCCTCAACAATCTGCAATTCGGTTAATTGCTTGTGTCCCCACTCGAGATCCACCATGAAGCGCGGGATAACGCCGATGGCTGTTCCGCCCGCGCCCAGGGCTCCTTCCGCCAGTCTCGCCATGGCCCCCGCTCCGCCGCCTCCATAGACCAGCGTTGCCTGATGGCGCGCCAGGTGTTTGCCCAGGCGCTCGGCGGCATCCAGGTAGGATGGGTCGCACGTCTGGCTCGAGGCGCAATAGACGCACACTTTCAGGTTACCCATTAAGAATTCTCCTCCTCGCCAGCGGGGCCGTCACCGCCGCCCTTTCATTATCTCAAATGCCCGCAGAATGACGGTGGTGGCCAGGTCGGTCAGATGATATTGGGGCAGATCCTCCCGCCGCACCCAGCGCGCGTCAATCACGTCGGAAGCGGGGCGCAGCCTTCCGCGTCTCCGCCGGCAGACATAGTCAACGATCACGTAATGATACTTCACCCGCCTGCCTTCGCGCGTGATCCGGTCAAACACCAGGATACACTCCAGCGGTTCGACGTCCACGCCAGTCTCTTCCTTCAACTCGCGCCGCACGCCCTCCGCCAGTTCCTCCCCCAGTTCCAGCATGCCGCCGGGGATGGACCACTCGCCTTTCAGCGGTTCCTTGCCCCGGCGAATCAGCAGCGCGCGGCCGCGGTCAATCACCACTCCACCGACGCCCACCAGGGGCTGCTTTGGATACTTGCGTTTCATAGGGCGCCTTGATTGTAACCCAAGAGGGATTTCACGGCTGAGGCATGGTGTGGCGGAGCCGCAACCAAATGTGAATTTACCGGCGGCACTCAAAATGGTGCAAATTGGGCTTTTCCTACCGACCCATTGTGGATAGTCCAAATATGCCCCCTAACGCGACCTACTGCCCGCGGCAGGGGCGTGGCGTCAAAATGTCGCTTTCCAGGCTTTAGGGATGCATTGCTTGCGTCCCTGCAATTCCATCCGCTGACTTGGAGAGAAGTTCAACTCGCCGGCGCATCAGAGGTTAACCCGTGTTTCTTGCGGTACCAGACCATCAGCGCATCGAGGGAGAGTTTTCCGGGCCCGAAGACCAGGATAAGGAGGGAAGCGCAAAGGAAGGTGTAGGGGGCGGCGGCGTAGAACTTATCGGGGGCGGAGAAGATGGATCCCAGGGCTTCGCGGTCCCCAAGGACATACGCTACGATCATGTCAATGGTCAGGGGCAAGGCGATAAGCCTGGAAAACAATCCGAGCGCCAGCAGAATGCCGCCGACCACCTCGAGCCAGGAGATGAAGTAAGCATTCAGGCCGGGGGCCGGAACGCCCAGGCTCGTGAAATATTCGGTGACTTTGGGAATATTCATGACCTTGCCCCAGCCCGCCTGCCAGAACTGCCATCCCCAGTAAAGCCGCACGGCCAGCAGCAGGGGGGATTGGCAGGCATTCGCACCGCGCAGAAACCACGCGTAGACGCGATCAATGAGTTTCATGAATACCCCAGCACTTTTCCCTCGCCCCCTTGGGGGAGAGGGAAGCAAATATATTTACCTTCCGGGCGGGGCGAACCACCCCAGGGATACCCAATCTTGAAACCATTCCTGCAATTGCGCGCCGATCTGGTCAACCCTGCGGCGCGAGCGGAGCAGCGAGGCTTCGATGGCTTTCTCCAGGGATTTCCCCTCGCCCAGCGCGGTCAGCAGGGCAAAAGCGTCGCGCGTCAAGCGTTTGAAATAGACCGCGCCTTGCAGCCGGTGAACCGCCAGGTAAACTTTTCCGGGCCGGGGAAGTGCGGACCGCCGGATTCTCGCTTTTTGCGGAAAATTCAGAACGGCGTTGCTGGCGGTCTCATTTTGAGCCTCGAGCCGTCGGCTGCGACGGAGCAGTTCATCCACGGGGTAGGCGCATTCCAGCAAGTGCAGGTGCGGTTGCAGGCGGAAGACCGTGCCGCCAGCGATTTTCCCGGCGCCGGCGGCGGAAATCACCGGCAGGTCCAAGGCGTCGAAGGCCTCGATGTTGGCCCATTCCAGCCTCACCATGTCAAGGGCCGCGCGCTTGACCCCGGCAATGTACTGGTCATGAACGCGCAGCCAGGCCTCCAGGCGGGCGCCCAGGTTGCGCAGGGTGAAACTCTCCGAGGGGCATTCGTTCAGGTAGGCCACTGCCAGCTTTTCAAATTTCCTCTCCCCGAGGAGGCTGCGCAGGCCGGGAAAATCCTCGCTGAGCGAGCCCATGATCCTGAACCAATACTGCTGGTTGTAAATCTGCAGCCGTTCGAACGAGCTCAGGCGATCGTTGGGTTTGATGAGGGCGCGGGCGATCTCCCGCACTGACCGGCCGTCGGGAAGGCGCGGGCGCATGCGTTCCGAGGGGGTAAGCGGCTGGCGCGTGACCTCGAATACCGCCCGCTGCAGCTCGACGAGGTTCACGAGGCCTCCCGCAACTCGGAGGGCACATAACGTTTGGCCTTTAAGGCTTCGCGGTGGACTTCGTCGAAGGAGGGAATGCGGTCATCCCATTCGAGCAGAGTCGCCGTGGGGCCCGCCATTTCAATCGCCCGCGCGTAGAGCGCCCAAACCGGGTCAATGACGGGGTGGTCATGCGTGTCAAGAACGTACTTGCGGTACTGGGTGTGCCCGGCGATGTGGATTTGCGCCACCCGCCCGGCAGGAACGGCACGGAGATATTCGAAGGGATCGAAGTTGTGGTTGCGCGAGGAAACGTAGATGTTGTTGACGTCGAGCAGGATTCCGCAATCGGCGTCTTCCACCACTTCGTTCAGGAACTCCCATTCGGTCATTTCGGAAACGTGAAACTCCGCGTAGCTGCTCACGTTTTCAACGGCGATGGGCACTTCCAGGAAGTCGCGCGCCTGGCGAATCTTCTGCGCCGCCCTTTTGGCGGCTTCAAACGTGTAAGGCATGGGCACCAGGTCGTGCGTGTAACGCCCATCCACGCTTCCCCAGCACAGGTGATCGGTTAGCCAGGGGGTATGGGTGCGCTTCACCAGGGCTTTCAGGCGCTTCAGGTGCTCCCGATTCAGCGGCTCGGCGGAACCGAAATACATGGAGACGCCGTGCTGCACCACCCGGTAGCGCTCCAGGATTTGATCGAGGATGGCCAGCGGACGGCCGCCGTCTACCATGAAATTTTCGGAAATGATCTCGAACCAGTTGACCACCGGCTTCTTGGCGAAGATGTGCTCATAGTGGGGGACGCGCAGGCCGATGCCCACCCCATAGTCCGAGTTGCCATTGAAACGATTTGCCGGCATGGAGGTTTTCCGCGGAATGTGACGCTGTTGAAAGAGCCGCGGGCCAGCGGTCAAGCCGCCAGCCCGCGGCATGAAGCTTCGCTTTTACTTGTCATCCGTGCAGGGTTTGCCCTTGCAACTGGTCTTGGTGCTGCAACCACCCTTGCCGGCGCAGGAGTTCTTTCCTTTGTCGGCCCCGCAACCACCTTGACCGGCGCATTTGTTCTTTCCGGCACAACAATGCTTCGCCACCTTGGACGAATCGTCTCCAGGTCGGGGTGACGCGGAAACCACCACCGTCGCCCCCAAAACCATTCCCGCTAGAGCCGCGCTAACCAGAGCCTTGCGAACCGTCTTGTTCATCGTTAGTCCCTCCCCTTTTGGGCTGAGTTTCTGTGCCTGATGAAAGTGATAGGACGGCCTGCTCGCCGCCCTGTCAGCCTTGTGGGCCACCTTTCGACAGTCACAGTAATAATTCGTGCTACAACCTGATTTTGGATTGCCCCACAGGAATATTATGTCCGTTCGCAGCCTTTGTCAACGAAGAAGGGGGGTAGGAACTTTCCACTTTGCCTTGGCACGAAGAAGGGTGTAGTTGTGCGGTTTGACTTATCCGGGCCTCGGGCAACCGGGTTTAAGCATTGCGCCGGCTGATAATTCGGCCGGTCAGGAAGCACAACGGCGCAGCCTGCAGAAATCCGCCCGTTCCGCACTTGCCATGTTAGGGCGTTATAGGGCCAAGTGACTACCAGTTGACGCAAAGCCGACAAGAACTCCATGTCGTTCGCTCCCCTTGTATCCATAGCCGGCTAGCATTAGACTCTTGGCATAAATCAGGTCAACACCAGGAGCCGACCTTTGCCCGCGACCATCGCCACATTTCAATCGGACCTCGAAAAGCTCATTCACAAGTTTGAAGCCGACCAGCAGCACTACTCCTCCAAGGACTACCTTGAGGCCCAGGCACGAATGGACCTCATCACGCCATTTTTCAAGGCCCTGGGATGGGATGTGGAGAACGAGGCTGGCCTATTGCATCACGACCGGGAAGTGCTGGTGGAAAAGGGTGATCTTGAAGCCACTGGCCGCCCCGACTACAACTTTCGTATCGGCGGGCAGACCAGATTTTATGTGGAAGCCAAAGCGCCTTCCGAGGGGCTCGACACCCCGCGCTATATCTTGCAAGCGAAGGGTTACGTCTGGAACACCAAGAGCGTTTACTTCGTCATCCTGACCAATTTCGAGGAATTCCGTTTCTACGACGCCTCCGCTCAGCCCGACCCCAAGCGTCCTGAGGAAGGCCTGCTGCTCAGCCTGCGCTACTCCGATTACGCGGCGAATGCCGAAAAGCTTTGGGAATTCTCGCGGGAGCGGGTGGCGGCGGGCTCGCTCGAAGCGCTGCTCCCGAAAATCCGCCGGGCGCCGCGCCTGCGCAAGCAGGTTGACGACGTTTTTCTGGATGAGATGACCGGCTGGCGCGAAGAACTCGCCAAGAACATTCACAAGAACAATCCCGAACTCACCGCGCGACAGTTAAACGAAGTGGTGCAGCGGTTGCTCGACCGGATTGTCTTTATCCGCATCGCGGAAGACCGCAAAGTGCTTGAGTACGGCCAGTTGCGCAGGGTTTTGGAAGACTGGGAAATTCACGGCGGTAAATTCCACATTTTCGACTGGCTCAACGACCTCTTCCACAAGGTCAATGACGACTTTAACGGCGAAATATTCAAACCGCACCTTTCCGAAACCATCAAAATTGATTCCGAGCTGCTGGCGCGCATCATCAAGCGGCTGTATCCGCCCGATAGCCCCTATCGGTTTGACGTGATTGGCGTGGAACTGCTGGGCTCGATTTACGAGCGCTACCTGGGAAACACCATCCGCCTCACGCCCAAGCAAGTCAAGGTGGAAGAAAAGCCCGAAGTGCGCAAGGCGGGCGGAGTCTATTACACGCCGCGCTATATCGTGGATTACATCGTGCGCGAGACGGTGGGCAGGGCCATTGAGGGCAAATCGCCCAAGCAGATTGAGAAGATTCGCATTCTCGATCCGGCCTGCGGTTCGGGTTCGTTCCTGATTGGAGCCTTCCAATACCTGATCGATTACCACGTCAAATGGTATCTCGCCCATCCTGAACAGGAAGTTCGGCACGCGCACCCATCGCTCGACTTCATGCGCGAAGTTCATACCGACCCTGATGGCGCAAAGCGTCTCTCCGTCTATCGCAAAGCCAGGATTCTCCGCAATAACCTGTTCGGGGTGGATATTGACCCGCAGGCCGTCGAGATCACCATGATGAGCCTGTACCTGAAGGCACTCGAAGGCGAACAGTCCCAGTTGCCCCCCAAACAACACATCCTGCCGGAATTGAAATACAACATCATGTGCGGGAATTCCCTGATCGGTCCGGATATTTATGATCAGGGCATGTTGTTTGCGGAAGACGAGCGCGACCGCATCAACGCCTTCGATTGGAATTTCGTCCCCCTTCGTAACGCCGGCTTCCAGCCGGCACCCGCGGATGCCGCCGGGACGGCGGCGTTACGGACCCCGCCCGTGAATGCCGGGGCAACCGACGATGCGCCATCCGAACATAGGGGCGGTTCGCGAACCGCCCCTACACCGCGCAACGGGCTACCCTCAATCGGCGAAGTCATGCGGTCGGGTGGGTTTGACTGCGTGATTGGCAACCCGCCCTATATTCGTATCCAAACACTCCAACAGTTCTCACCTGAGGAAGCCAATTACCTGAAGGCGCACTACCGGACTGCGATCTCCGGTAACTTCGACATTTACGTATGCCTGGTGGAAAAAGGTCTATCTGTGCTGAACGAATCAGGGC
>Ga0326728_10014421_pt1 | contig 16785 bp, 9 predicted proteins | sample MB3enrmetagenome_FD_207602 | JGI IMG/M metagenome (GOLD analysis project Ga0326728, IMG submission 207602) | Lab enriched peat soil microbial communities from McLean, Ithaca, NY, United States - MB31MN | ecosystem: Environmental > Terrestrial > Soil > Wetlands > Peat | place: USA: New York...
GCATTATAAAGGGCTGAGGATCAAGATAATCGACCTGCCAGGAATATACTCGTTCTCCACATACTCAATGGAAGAGATCGTATCTAGAGATTTCATCGCTCTTGAAAAGCCGGACATAGTCGTAAATATCATAGACGCATCGGCACTGGAACGAAATTTGTTTTTCACACTACAACTTATAGAATTAGGCGTACCGATGGTCATAGCACTCAACCAGGTTGATCTCATGGAAAAGAAAGGATTATCCATCGATGCTAAAAAACTTGAGGAAATCCTGGGAGTGTCTGTAGTCACAACTGTAGCAATCAAGGGAACAGGCATCGATAAATTGACAGAAATAATCATCGATGCAATCGAAAATAAAAAACTTCCGAACAAAATAAAATATGGTCAAGAAATAGAGCAGCGCTTAGAGAAGCTTATAGCAGCCATTGGCAATGTAAACACTGGATATCCTTCACGGTGGACGGCTATCAAGCTTATCGAGAAAGACGCTGAGATTCGCAGCCTCTTCGAGAAGGCTGACCTCAATGTTCCTATGTTAGCTGATTCACTGGCTGACGAGATTGAGAAGATACACGGGGAGCCATCTGGCATGGTGATTACAGGTGAGCGCTATCATGTAGCTGACATGATTGCTCACGAGGTCTTCAGGGATGTCATGCCAGGCGTGAAAAAAAGAAAATTAACAGAAACTTTGGATAATTTCGCCCTGCACCCAGTATTGGGTTATGTGACTGTTATCATTGTCATTGGGAGGCTATTGATTTGGACGTTTCTCATAGGTGCCCGTGTTTCGGACTTTATACAGGATTTTTTAACTGCGATAGAGCAGTATGAACCAGTCATTACAGGCAACATAGAAAATATCATATGGAATGGGGCTTTCACCGGATTTGTAGCTGGAGTAACTCTCATAATCCCGTATGTGCTACCATTTTACTTAATACTTGCATTTATTGAGGATTCTGGGTACTTGACTAGGATCTCATTCATGCTCGATCGCGGTATGCATAAGCTTGGATTGCATGGTAAGGCAGTCATCCCTCTTATCCTCGGATATGGGTGCAATGTGCCAGCGGTTTACTCTTGTCGGATAATGGAAACCCCTAAGCAAAAAACACTATTTTCCTACCTTGTTACACTGATACCCTGCACGGCAAGGATTATCGTTATTTTAGGATTGGTAGCTACATTTGTAAGTATTTGGTGGGATCTGGCGCTATATGTATTTGATATATTGCTAATTATCGTGGTAGGTCGTATAGCGTTCAAGGTAATGCCCGGAGAGTCTGTTGGTCTTATTATAGAGATGGCAGATTATCACGTCCCCTCAAAGTTATATTCAAACAGACGTGGGCACGCACCAAAGCATTGGTCATGATCGTATTTCCTGCTTACATCATTGGAAGCGCAGTAGTGCAAACATTGTATGCATTTGGAGCACTAAATCCGGTTAATAATGTGCTAATGCCGCTAACGGTCTGATGGCTTGGACTACCAGCTGTATCTGGTATATTGTTGATATTCGGAATCGTAAGGAAAGAAATGACTTTATTAACACTGGCTGTAATTTTCCATACCACAAACATTGGATCGATAATGACTCCGGTTCAATTAATAGTATTGGCGCTGGTCAGCATGATATGCATTCCATGCCTAGCTACTATACTGGCCATGGCATCGGAGTTCGGATGGAGAAAAGCAACGGTCGTAACAATAGCAGAGGTGGGTACGGCAATCATTATAGGCGGTATTGCATTCAGGCTACTAAGCCTATTTATGTGAGCATTAAAGTCTCGGTTGAAGTTGACGCTTTTATCCTCTAGCTAAAGATTCATGGGGTTTATCGAGTTTTCATATAAAATATTTCCATGGAGAATTTCAATAAACATCTCATTTTCACGAGTCATTTACATATTTTTTATACGTATGTGACTTAATTTAGGGATTTTTGGGATCTTATATGATTTGTTTTCCTTAGTGTAACTCTTTACCAGTCCAATAACAATATTATGGGCCTTTGTCTCCCAAAATTCCTTTACTTTTCCAGAGAATACCTCTGTTCACAAGAGCTAAAAGATTATTTTTAGAAACTTTTGGCAGCTCTTCTTGCACAAATTCAAGATCATAATCTGGATTATAGAGTAGTTTGATTTTATCTAAAATATCCTTATATAGTTGCAATTGATCCACATTACCAATATTATCGAATTATTGATATCTTATAATGTTACATTGGTTTATATAAAGATTGTTATATGTTAAACTAATTATAATTTAAATAGATAGAAAATATAAATATTTCTAACACGGAGATTGGATGTTGTTTACTTGGGAGTATCTCTTTATTTGAATCTAAAACCTATTTCATCACACAAAATTGAAGGTAATATGGTAAGTGATTACTATTTATATGGTAGCTTATTCTCCAACGCAACTCTTATCTTTATAGGACAAAGCGTAAAACTCATGAATCCTTAGCTCAGGGGATATAAGCTCCAACTTCAACCCTGCCTCCGTATGCAATTTCAGTTTGCTTCTTTGCTAAAACTACCGATAGAAGATTCTAAATACACATCATTCCATAGTGCATACTCTTTCCAAAGGTATTGTACACATTGAAATGTTGTGCGCTACAATTCATGCTGATGTTGATCCACAAATTATGCTGTGGATCAATGTAATATGACTGGGTAGCAGGTTTCAATATTGGGGCTGCCATAGCTGTTACAGATATTATAAAAAGCATTACTATTGTGATACATACCGTTGTTTTATTTACATTAAATGTTTGTTTTTTCATTCTTGCCCCCTCCCAACTTCCACTTGGTTAGTTAAATTTTTATGACTTTTGTGAATTCAACTAACTTTTATAGGCAAATAAGTTCTTATACTGCCATGTTTATTTATATAAATTCTAGAGTTGTTATAATAACTCCAGTTATTCGATTAAGTTCAGCGGATTAATATTCAAATTTATTTATATTATGTTATATTTCCTTTTAAAGGATTATATCAGAGTATAGAATAGAATACTCTACTATGAATTTTTTTTTATTTCTATATAAATTTTAATTTTATTTAAAATATATAAATAGATATTGTATAACATCATATATTGGTATATGGTGTAAAATTTTCAATTTATTGCTAATAATAGGGCTAATAATATTTATTAAAAAATAAATGGAGGAGTTTATTTTTTCGAATTGGCCCAGTCCGACAGATGGATGATGAAAGCCGGCAATTTTCAAGAATGAAATAGATTTAAATCTAAAATAAATTATAGAAACCTCTGTATATATTTGCAGCTATACAGTATACATCATAAGACAGTACATTTTCCAGAACAAGTCTTTTTTTAAATTCTGTCAAACTATCATCTTTGCAAAGATAATGTGATACATTAACAAAAATTTTCTATAATTTTTATGTCTATACTTTGTATTTATCAAAATAAAAAAAATTCTGATCAACTAAAGGATTTTCAGTATAAACTTCCCCACAAAACATGGTTGATAATACAAAAATCAATACTTTGATTATAGGAGATTTGAAAGTAAAAAAATTGCTCAATTTAAAAAACAGAACGTAAAAAGAAAGTGTTTCAAAATGGATTCTAATCGAGATGGAAATAGTTTAATCAATAATTATAAAACTTTTTCCATCATAGAATGCTTTGTGGCTAAGATATCAATTTTTTGTTTATAATCTTCGACAAACAGGTTTTCGATGGTTAGAAATAGCGATGTATCTAATCAAATGACGTAAGTACTTGAAGGGTGTTGCTTTCTCGACGTATCAGCGTAAAGATGGTGGAATTCACCTCATAATATACATCAGCCGGGATTCGAACCCGGGTTCGAGCGTTGGCAACGCCCGGTGATGACCGCTACACTACTGATGTTCTAAGTTAGTAGCTACCGCCTCTCATTTTGTGTATATACTAGTTATCATTAATTAAGTTAATCATTACATATTTGTTCAAGGGTATCCAACGATTAAAAAATGATCCTAGCTGTTCATAATATCTTAAAGGTGATAGTACTAATTCCTACTACATCTATTACTTATTGTTCCAATTTCAAGCTCTTTCTGGCTGATTATTAAGCAAAGGCTGTATTCTGGCCAAATACTTTTTAAAGTTATTTGATCTTTGCCTTCCTAAGTATTATTTCCAGTTGCTTTCTGTTTTTGGAGGTTGTGGGTAATAGTAATGATCTTTTTATTTTATATATCCTCTTTTTTATAAATAATGTTCATTCACATACACTTCAAAATGTAACTATGCGCATTGATCTTGTTTTTCAGGTATTTTTTCGTAGAGTTAAAGCAGGAGCGAAAACCTGATATCCGAGATTCAAAGGAAAAATTGGTATGATAGTATTACTTACCTTCCATCCGGTTATTCTTTAAAGGATAATATATTAAGTCTCTTCAAAATTGGAAATATGAGACTCAAAAAGCATCGTTCCCTTGAAGGAAATATTAAACTTCTAACCATCAGAAGAATAGCAACCCATAAATGGTTTGTATCTATCTTAACCGATATTGAACCTTATCAAGGATTAGAACATTTTGATAAATAAGTAGGAATAGATGTTTGTATTCTTTCTTTTGCTACATTATCTGATGGAACCTATATAGAAAATTCTAGATTTCATGTTCATTAAAAAAAGCTCTAGCTAAAGTTCAGCGAAAACTATCCAAAACTGAAAACGGGATACCAGCAAAAGCTAAACTCCTTAAATCATTATGTAGAGCACATGAACGAATAGCTAATAAGCGAGAAGATTTTACTCAGAAACTAAGTAAAAATTTTATTGATAATTATTGCATCATCTGTTTTGAAGAACTTAATGTCATTAAAATGACTAAGAACCACGATCTAGCTACCCATATTCTAGATGCTGCTTGGAATAAACTTGTTAACCTACACAGCTTACAAAGCTGGAAGTGCTGGTAGATGAGTAATACTTGTGGATCCTAGTAATATATCTAAGATGTGCTCGAATTGTGGCATGTTGGTAGATAAGGATCTCTCAGAAAGAATGCATAATTGTCCTTTCTGTAGCTTATCTAAAAACCGTGATCTTAATGCTTTTATTAATGTACTTAAATTGGGATTACAACTTGTTCGTAAAATAAATAGTCCCTTCGAGTTTAGTCGTGGCGAAAGTCACGATTTAGATAGAATAATTACAGGAAATTTCGGTAAATCATTAAATCTCATCATATGATTATTAAAAATTTTTCTGTTCAAAGGGCTTTCAAAAAGGGCAGAGCATTTTTCTTTAGTGGTACAAGTAGTTCTTCGCCCAATTTTGTTTTATAAAGTGTTTTCATTTCAGATAATTGTTTAATGGGTAAATTGAGAGCTTCTTTGGGGTAAGTCTATTGAAGGTTAGCCCATCCAAGGTTAGTTTCTCCAAGTTTAGCTCCTCCAAGTCCGATTCTTGAAGGTTAGTTCCTTCAAAGATAGCTCCTTTAAGGTTAGCTTCTTCAAAATCAGCTTCTTCAAGATGATCTTCCGTGAGATTAGCTCTTTTAAAGTTAGCTCCATCAAGGTTAACTCTTTCAAGCTCCTCAGATTTCTTATCAAGAACTTGGAGTTCTTGGATATTCCCTTCTGTGTTTTAACAAATCCAACTCTATTTATCGTAAGGCTAGCCCACTAGTATGCGAGGGAGCTGTATTGTTGGAAAAGCTGCAGATAAGCTTGTGAAGGGTTTCTATTTGGACTTGGATAGCTGTGATGGAGCTTGCAGCTTAACGTTCAGAATCATGAAAAACTTTAAAACTGTATTTTTTTCATTTGATTCGGTACCAGGAAGAATAAGCACTTCATTGATGATGCCAGCTTTTTCCTGTAAAAGCCCGACAAATTCCTATGGGGCTATGACTTGCTGGTTTCGAGTATAAAGTTGAGAGTATCACAGGCTATTCCCTTAATTTACATAAAGGGTTATCCTCTGGATTTTGTATCAAAATATTTTTGGTTTGTGAACTACCACTCAGCTGAAGACTAAGTTGTAGTTCACTGTTAGAATTTGTTTTGTCCCAATCTTTTTATTAACCAGTGTAAAGTCAAAATAACTATAACACCCAGCCCCAAAATTTCAGGAGTAAAAGAATGCGAGAAATTTAATGTAAAAGATTTTTTTAAACAACATTGATACTTGTTCTAGTCCAACATAATCTATGGTATCTTTTGGAAAACTTAATCCTTGGAGAGGCCAGAATAATATTTTAGGACTTTTCCACAATTGATCCTCTATGAGGTGGAATAAAGAGCCGATACTAAGAGAGATGATTCTGATATCTCTTTTTTTTCGTATAAGTATAAAACCTACCAAGAGGAGAATAATAGAAAACAACAGGGTATGACCTATCATGCGTCCAGTTGTAAGATAGAAGCAAAAATAACCATCCCTAGAGGTTTGTCTATTATGTCAGGTAGAAGGGCTCCAATGACCAGGTATTTTGGATCTATAATAGTTTTTAGCTGAGGTAGAAATATCCCAAGTCCGATAAATATCCCCAAAGTAACTCCAACGTGGCCAAAAAGGAGCATCAATAATTAAAAGTTTTTTTGATAGATATAACTATTCATCGTTTTTGTTGTCTCATGTTTCAGTTTTTGAATGAGCGAAAGAGTGCTGACTTTTTGCTAGCTCTTAACAAATAAATGGATGTGGACATGGTCCGTTTCCATTTCTAGTATTTCGAAATAGATATCCTTTTGAATGTTATGAATTATCTGTTTGAGTTCTTAGTCACGAGGTTCTAGTATCTTTTTTCGAGACTTGCACACAATGATAATGTGATACTTTAACAAAAATTTGCTATGATTCTTATGTTCATACTCGTTACTTACCCAAAAATATATATTATGTTAAAGAGTAGTAAGTATTTTATGAAGAAAGCATTCGAGTTTAGGCTATATCCAACAATTGATCAATCTAATCAACTTAATCAACATATTGGTAGTTGTAGGTTTGTCTATAATTGGGCGCTTGATCAGAAAGTAAAAACATATGAGCAAATCGGGAAATCAATTTCTAGGTTTGACTTAAACAAACTAATTCCGAATCTAAAAAAGCAGAATCCATGGTTAGAAGAAGTTAATTCCCAATCACTTCAGAGTATGACTAAACAGGTAGAATCTGCATTCACTAGATTTTTTAGAGAAAAAAATGGTTTTCCTAAATTTAAATCAAAGAAAAATCCAATTCAGTCATTCCCGATACCACAACACTACACTGTGGATTTTGAAAACAATACTGTTAAGATTCCTAAGATTGGAGAAATCAAAGCCGTTCTTCACAAAACATTTGAAGGAGAATTAAAAACCGCTTCGATTTCGAAGTCTTGTACAGGAAAGTACTATATCAGCATTTTAGTGGAAGATGGAAAAGAATTTCCAGTTAAACAAGTGTTTTCTGAATCCACGACCATTGGTGTAGACGTTGGAATAACAGATTTTGCTGTTATGTCAACTGGAGAAAAGGTTGAAAATCCTAAGTACTTGAAAAACTCTTTGAAGAGACTTAAAGTACTCCAAAAAAGAGTTAGTCGAAAACAGAGTGGTTCTAAAAACAGAGAAAAAGCCAAACAAAAACTTGCTGTACTTAAGGAGAAAATAACAAATCAGAGAAATGATTTTCAACACAAACTTTCTTTTAAACTTGTTAGCGAGAACCAAGCAATAGCTGTTGAAACTCTGAATGTTAAAGGCATGATTAAGAATCACCATTTAGCACAGGTTATATTTGATTCTGCGTGGAGTAATTTTGTAACAAAATTAGAATATAAATCAGAATGGTTAGGAAAAACCATTCTTATGATAGGTAAATTTGAACCATCATCTAAGATCTGTCATGTTTGTGGATACCATAACTCTGAGCTAACACTAAAAGATCGAGAATGGGAATGTCATGATTGCAAGACAAAACATGATAGAGACATTAATACTGCAATTAACATCAAAAAATTCTCTCTCATTGATCAAAATCTAATTGGAATCTGACACCCGTGGAATGCGGGGGATGGGCTTGGGGACTTGTTCTCAAAAGAGAAAGGAATGAACCAAGAAGTCACTTAGTCTTCAGCTGAGTGGTAGTTCACAAAGTCATCACTCGTGATAGTCATTCAATGTCATCAGAACAACTGGAAGGATTCTTGGGAACAATTTTTGATATTATTGAGAAAAATAAAAATTTTGTGAATTTGTGAATGAGTGAATTTCCTTTTTTCACAAATCGGAAAACTGCCGATTTTGCTGTAAAATTCCAAATCTCAACAAGTTGTGAGAAAGGAAATCACACATTGAAATAATCTAATCGCATAAAACATGCAAAAATTTCACTTTGAATTTACAGTAAATTTTCGACGCTGCCCATTAATCAAAATAAAACTTTAATACTCAATGGACAAACTGAATGCCTTTGATCTATATTTTAAAGTGTAAATAATTCGTGAGTTACAGTAATTGTAAAAGAGTACGTCTAAAAGGGGATTATTATGAATTCTCAAGATTGTCCTGTATCATCACTTAAGACTAAAATAAAATCTAGCTGGCCTTATACTTTGGTAGTTGCAATAAGCTGTTTGGTATCTTTTTGGATCAGAACACTCCCTTCAAAAACCGTGTTTTTACCAAATGGAGTTGTAAAATTCGCGACTAACGACGCCTGGTACCACATGCGTGTCTTGTATTTTCTTCTTAAAAACTACCCCCATAGAATGTTTTACACCCCATGGACCTTCTATCCTTACGGTAGTTACATGCATTTTGGTCCGTTTTTCGAGCAGATGATAGCTATTCCTTCCCTTATTTTGGGCTTGGGTCATCCAAGTTCTGAACTAGTTGACACTATTGGTGCATACCTCCCTGTCGTTCTCGGAGTTCTTACAGTCATTCCAGTTTATTATATAGGAAAAAATCTTAGAGGTCATAAAGCAGGTGTAATTGCTGCGATTTTAATTGCCATTGCCCCTGGTCAGTTTTTGGCCGGTTCAATGATTGGCTTTACGCATAGTCATGTGGCTGAATCTTTATTCAGTACCGTTTTTATGATGTATTTCATGTTGGCGTTGATTTCCGCAAAGAAAAATAACCTGAGTTTTGAGCATGTATTTAATAAAGAATTTAATGTCCTGAAAGAACCTTTGATATATTCTATTATGGCTGGGATCATGTATTCGGTTTATCAGCTTTCATGGGCAGGAGCTTCTCTTTTCGCATTAATAGCTCTTGGTTATGCTGTATTCCAATATATTCTTAACAACTTACGTAAAGAATCAAGCGACTACCTTGGAATTATAGGAATAACCATATTTTCCTTAAGTATAGTGCTCCTGTTGCCCTCTGTCCACCCTGAAATTGGATTTGACATTTATGACTACTCTTGGTACCCTGTTGTTGTTGCTCTGGGAGCGATGCTCAGTTTTGTGGTCTTAAGTCTTATTGAAAAAGTGTTGATGCAGATAAGATTAAATTCTTATTATTATCCTCTGGCAATATTTGGAATTGGCATCCTTGGGTTGACAGCACTAAGTATCCTTTCTCCTTCACTTTATCACACCATCACAAACGCCCCTACAACGATTTTCTCCGTTCACCAACACGGAGAATCTACAATTGGTGAGGCAGCTTCTATATTCTACTTACATGGGGATTTCAATCTGTCGGGAGTTTTTCAGAATTTTACTGCCCCAGGATTTTTTGTTTCTCTTCTGGGGATATTTATCTTGATTTCAAATATTTTCCGAAAGGTGAAGCCTGAAGAAGTACTAATTCTTGTCTGGAGTGTTTTTATTCTCTTTGCAATCTACGGTCAGAACCGTTTTGCATACTACTATTCTGTGAATGTTTCAATTCTTGGTGCCTATGTTGGAAGCCTGTTGCTTGAAAAAGTAAAATGGGATAAATTTGATGAGAACTTTAAAGCTAGTGTAAAATCGACTTCAGGCATCAAGAGCTTCTTTAATTTTTTCAGATTAGAGCATTTAGCTGCAGTCCTTGCAATAGTAGTCATTCTGATTTATCCCATGTATGGATTAGCAATGCAATATACCGGTGGCTTAGACAACCCTAACTCAGAGTGGTTAGAAGCGTGCACATGGCTTCGCTCCAACACTCCAGATACTGGGATGGACTTCAACGCTATCTATGAGGCCCCAAAAAATGGAGAACCTTTCCAGTATCCAAGTACTGCGTATGGTGTAATGTCTTGGTGGGACTATGGTCACTATATCGAAGTCATGGGACATAGGATGCCTAATGCTAATCCTTTCCAACAAGGAATCGGGGGGCGCAGAAAAAGTATTAATGAAAAAAATGAACCAGGAGCTGCATCATTTTTCACAGCACCATCAGAAGAGGAAGCAAGTGCAGTGCTTAAAGCTATAGATCCAAGACCAGACAAAGTCGGAGCACGTTACATTATGTCTGATGCAATTATGGCTACAGATATATTTCCTGCAATGCCTGAGTGGACACTCGACACAGCGGGATACTTTATGCCTTATGTGATAGGAAGTGCATCCGCATATCTACCTTCCGATCGTTACTACAATTCCATGGAAGCAAGGCTACATATCTTTGATGGAAACGGACTGAAGCAGTATCGTATGGTCCATGAAACATGGGCAGACCAGACTCATGAAGTCTTATATAAACAAATCTACAATTTAATCTCTCATAGCAACACTCCCGCAGTAAATACAGGTTATGTTAAGATTTTCGAATACGTTAAAGGTGCAAAATTAACAGGGACTGCCTCACCTAATGAGACAATAAAAATAAGCACGACAATTCTTACGGGTCAGAATAGGACATTTGAATACTCGCAGTCAAAAATATCGGATTCTAAAGGTAATTATGAATTTATCGTTCCCTATTCAACGGATGGCCCGATTCCAGGAGAGACTCAGTTCGATACGAAGTCTTTAGGCCCATATTTACTGAGCTACGGGAATAAGATAACAGAAGTGAGAGTAAGTGAAGAAGCTGTGTTGAAAGGAGAAAATGTGAAAGTATAAAACAATTTTGAGTTACTGTTCTTTCTGGCCTTATTATGGGGATTTGCTGGAAGTATGCAGTGCTATTATAGGCCGCTCCCCTTCCTCGACACACATAATCGTGGCAGGTAGGGGATGTAATCCGTCAACTCCCTACTCTTTTTAATATAGAATATATATACACAGTTATACCCCCAAGTAATAAAAAATTTGCTGAGAAAATGTAGTGATAACTATAAAATTTTGAATAGTATCAAATTGAACGTAGTGATAAAATAGTCTATAGAGGATTTCGATAAACCATTAATTTCATTTATCTCTACCTGGGTCTTCTAGGAATCTTCTCAGTTTCTTCGAGTTCATATTTCCAAAAAAAATGCTGCTAGTAGATCGTCTTCATTTGTCTAAAAATTGAAAAAACTCATTGCCTCTATTCCTTGTTAAGGCTCTTTTGGGAGTAATTAAATATTTATCAGAAAAAAGAATTATATTATGTAATATAATATTATGATATTGATATAATTAAAAATTCCTTAGCAAATGAAATGCCTATAGAATGTAGAAAATTTCGATAAACTTCCTATTTCAACAAACTGCTTATATGGACTGTACAAACAATTAAATAAAAATTGGAGTTTATCGGAATCTTCATCCAGTAAGATCATCTATTGAATACCAACTTTGTGAAAATATTTTTTTCTATTCTAGTAACTATCTGGTATAAAGCTCCACGTCCTATTGTACCACATCCACAGGCTGGGAATTTTAATAAATCAACCGATTGAGTATTGTTGTCGGTTATCAATGTTACTCCATAGTCAAAGGGCAGTGCGCCTACGATATCCACCAGCATTAAAATCATAGCTGCTGAAAATAAGGCTATTTTATAAAACTCTTGTTTACTTATCGTGTATTTTCTCTCCTTTAGATTATGTTTTGCCTACAGTTTTTCCTAAAAAATCTAGATATATTTATCTGAATAAATGATCAAAGAAATATTATTCTGGCAAATATACTTATTATCATATTTAAACAAGAATGCACATCTGGGTCATAAATGTGCACACGGCGTTATTATCTTCGACTATATATAAATACAATATAATTTATTTCCCGTAATATCAAGACATCTAATAAATATATAAAAATTTACAAAATTATATATATACATATCATAATTATTCATCGAAAAAATTCAAAGATATTCTATTTTGGTATAGCTATTCATCAATCTGCTTCTTAGTATTGTATCACAGCAAGCTTTTGACATCAAATCAACTGGTGGGGTGGTTGTAACCACAAAATTTGTTATCTTCCTACTTATCCATTCATTTCTGATCAAAAATATAAAATTTTGGTGAAAGCCCAGCATAAGTTGGATAAACATCAATACTTTGAAAGAGATCAAACGGCATAATAATTATCAATAAGTCTAATATTATTCAGATATATAATTCCTTCAGAAATTTTTAATAAAAAAAGTATTTATCTGATTCAATTATGCTCACTTTACCTTTTCAGGTGAGCGACCATTATTTTGTAAAGAATAATTAATCAGAAAAAAAACCATTGAGCTCCAAATATTTTCTTTTCTAAGAGAAGAAACAAATGAAAAGCTTCCAGATATCTAAAGGTCGAATAGTTCATACTTGATTAGATTCGGTTCTATGATTGCTCAAGCCAAAGATCCAGAGATCTCTCAGCACCAAGAACCTATTTACATATATGATATTCAATATGTGGTAGCATATGAAAATAATAGATTTTACAATAATTTGCATTTATAAAATATGAAGAGTATAAATATAGCAACTTTTTGCATTTTATGTATTGCAATGATTTTAATATATGAATATATATATGTATATTTTTTTATTTTAGGGGAAATATTTTCGAATTATGGCTGATGTTGAGAAAATACATATATTTTTAATATAAAAACTGTGCATTTGCTAGGGTCATGCCAGCTGCACTTCATAATTAATATATCATCGCAAGATCGAAGAGCTACAGGTTCTCAAGAGTCAATACCTTTTAGTGCCACAAGATTCTTTCTGTATGGAAAAAGTAGAGAGACTTAGGTTTGGAAATCCGATACAAATAAAATTGTAGCTCTACAAAGTAAAAAAAATATTTTAAAAATAGGTCTACATAGATTTATTTTGTGTGCTTATATATAATTTTAAAATACTTTAATATGTATACGAATACACTTTTGTGAAGTCTTTATGCATTTAATCAAATGCATTTATATTAAGGAAAATAAATTCTATTGTCTATTTATATAGTTAAATAAGTTATCATAATGAAACATTTTTGATCTAACATACCGTATTTATATATATGTATAATAAATATAATTGTTAGACTAAATTTAGGTATAGAAGTTTAAAAAATTGATTGTATGTCAATGAAAAAACTTGTATACTTTATCCATAATGTTTCCTTAAATGCCTGTCAAAAAAATTGTCCGAAGGAGGGTAAATAAATAACAAATTTTGTGATTTAGCTATTACATAGATAATGAAGTTTGAATATAATATTGTAATTTATTACAGAATATTGATAAGCTTTTCAATTAAAGAAATTTCCTTTCTCGTTCTTTCAGGGAAAAATATTTAAGAATTTTAGGGGAAAACTATAGAGAAAACATATATAAAAATGTTAGGGGAAACTATAGAAAAAACATAATCTAAAGGGGAGAAAATAAATGAAAAGTAAACAAGAGTTTTATAAAATAGCCTTAGTTTCAGCAGCTATGATTTTAATGTTGGGGAACATCGTAGGCGCAGCACCATTTGCCTATGTCCCAAACTTTCAAGATAACACCACTACTATATTTGACACAGCAACCAACACGGTTACATCCACAGTACCTGTAGGACATAGCCCTTTTGGGGTTGCAGTAAGCTGCACGGATGCATATGTGACGAACTCAGGTGATAACACCATCACTGTAATTGACACAGCAACCCAAGTTCCTATAGCCATAGTGCCCGTAGGGACTACTCCTGCGGGAGTTGCAGTAACTCTGGATGGAACAAAGGTATATGTAGTAAATGTGCTTGACAATACTATCTCTGTAATTAAAACAGAAACAAATGCGGTTGTAGCCACGGTGCCTGTTGGGAACTTACCTTTGGGAATTGCAGTCACCCCGGATGGAAAAACGGCATATGTGACGAATGAGATCGACAACACTACCTCTGTAATTAACACAGAAACAAATATGGTTGTAGCCACGGTACCTGTAGGAATTGATCCTCAAGGAGTTGTAGTCAGTCCAGATGGAACAAATGTATATGTGGCGAACTTAGGCACCGGTAATGGCGATGGCTCTATCTCTGTAATTGCCACAGCCAATAACACTGTTACAGCCACTGTGAATCTTCCATCAGGGTATTTTGGTGATTTTGTTGGAATTGCAATCACCCCAGATGGGAAAAATATATATGTAACAGATGTTCTTCATTGGGTAGTCTATGTAATGGACACTGCAACTAACTCTTTTACAAACCTTGTATCTTTAACAACAGAGCCTTATGGAATTTCAGTAGCACCTGATGGAACAGAGGTATATGTGGGAACTGATAGTGGCAGCGTTGTTACTATAATTAAGACAGCAACCAACACAGCTGAAGGCGCAGTGTATGTAGGGAATCAGCCTGCAAGCTTTGGGCAGTTTATACAACCAGCAGGATGTTGTCCGACCTCAAAACACCATAAACCCTGTGAAATAAAATTGATAACTGATCCGACAACTCAATCGGTGGATTTATTAAAATTCCCAGTTGGGGATGATTGTATGACATTCCCATTTGGAAATAAACATTGATGGAGTATTCCAAGCCTGTAATCAGTATTTAGATGTTTTCGTCAAAAAACAGAGAGACACCTATTGATGCAGCAAGTGCTATGATTAATGCTTTAAGCAATCAAGTCAGGTAAGTAGAGATTATTTGGGATAAAGTATACAAAAAGTCTAAAACAGTTAAAAAATGAGGAGTCAAGAAACTCCTCTCCATTTTCAAAACTGTGTAAATTGGGTATGTCTTTAAGTTATCGATCAAAGAATATAAATATTGACTGTAAAGAATAGTTAAGAATTCCCTAGTTAGGCGGCTTAAATTACCTCACCTTTCGATATAAATCCTATTCAATATATCATGAATTGGTCATTAGCGTTTTTTGATTGATGTTTTCAAGATTAAGTTCCAGTGTGATAAATGTTTGAGTTTTCATTCATTGAAATATGTTTTCTCTAATCTCACTGAAATGCAGAACAAAAGGCTGAGCATGGGTAAAAAAAATATTCTGGAAATAACATCACTCAAATAATATGGAATTAACCTAACTGCCGTTGACAGGACTGTATAAGATATTTTTCTGTTTAAAATTTGTGAATATATCTAGATTTTTGTCAATATTTTTGATAACTTGATTCTCCAATAGTTTATAGGAGTGAGCAATTTACTACCAATTACATCCACAGTAAATGCAAAAAAAGTATTAGAAACACATAGGTAAAGTCAATAACTTCACTTGATATCTATTTTGTCAGCACCGATAACCCATTCACACATCTGATTTTCAAGCTGTGGGAATGTACAAAAATGATGGATCCTGTTCTACTCATTGGGAGAACTAACAAATTCAGCTAGAATAAATTCCCCAAATGATGCATAAACAGCTATGAGTAGAATTACAGGATCAATGACTTTGATTATATTCTTTACCATATCACGCATGCATATATTTTATAGGAAATCTATGTATGCTGCTCTTTTTTAAACAAAATTAGAGAATATTAGGACTTACACACTTGAATTACAAAATCAATAGCATTAAATCTTCAACTGCCAAATTTGTGATTTTGACCACCACGTATATAATACTTAATTTTGGATATCAACTGCGTAAATTCCAGAAGTATTTTCGCAAAGAAATTTTTACATCTTAAAACCATTAGAAAAAAGTGGGCTTTTTATAGTTAATTTTAACTGTTGATCCATCTCTTGTACGCCACTATAACATCCTGGACTGACTCGAAGATATGGTCCCTACCAATCATTTTTATTATGCCATCTCGATCCAGCTCATTCATCACAGGCAGAACTACATCACTTAGTACTAGAGTAATACCCCTTTTTTTCAGGTAAGCATATACACTTTTGAGTGCCTCTGCTGAGGTGAAATCCACGTCGCCGATATTTGAAGCAGAAATACAAAACCAGTTAAGTGAACTCATATTTTTAGTAAGTTCTACTATTTCTTCTGTGAAGAGATTTTCGTTAGCAAAGTAAAGATTTGAGCCAAAACGATAGATAAGCAAACCTTCAACAGCTTGCTGCTGTTCCTCGAGTGGAATCGTTCTCATGCTGCCTCCAGCTTTTGGAACAAGCAGTAAGTTAAGCGGTCGATAACTGTGACGCAAGTGAGCGATGATCGAGAGCACAATAGCTATCTCAATGCCCTGTTGAACTCCGATAAATATAACCGTCATAGTTGTTATCAAGGCGACGGAGAATTCTACAGGCCGTTGTCTATGGAGAGCAGTCATCCCTTTGATATCGACAAGACGCAAACCAATGAGAAATACCACTGACGAAAGTACGCATGTGGGCAAATAGGCGAATGGCTTAGTAAGAAACACCAAAACTATCAGAACAGTGAAGACCGTTGTAAGCTGAGTAAGTTGGGTACATCCTCCGGAACTTTTAACCATTTCTGTTTTAGTTGGGCTGCCATTAACCACGA
>Ga0326728_10014422_pt1 | contig 16785 bp, 12 predicted proteins | sample MB3enrmetagenome_FD_207602 | JGI IMG/M metagenome (GOLD analysis project Ga0326728, IMG submission 207602) | Lab enriched peat soil microbial communities from McLean, Ithaca, NY, United States - MB31MN | ecosystem: Environmental > Terrestrial > Soil > Wetlands > Peat | place: USA: New York...
GGTCCGCCGGAGCCGTGGCCACGCTCCTGGCATTGCTCAATTGCGTGCTGAGGGCGCAGGAGGCCCCGCCGGTCGAGAGCCCGCCGCCCACGCCGGCGGGCGGCTCGCAGGAGGATTTCGCGGCGCCAACGGCGTTCACCCCCTCCCAGGGCAAATCGCGCGCTACCCTTTCGATGGATTACTCGTATGTGGGCACCGGGCAGGCCAAGTACCAGGGGCTGAGCGTGGGCAATTCGGAAGCCCAGTCGCTCAACGCCTCGTTGGCCGGTGCGGTGGCGCTCAACGAGAAGTGGTTCGTGCCGCTGGGCGTCAGTTCAGCCAACTTCTTCCTGAACTCGCTGGCGGGAGCGCCCATTCCCGATGAGGTCAACTCGGTGCGGCTCCTCGGCGGGCTGGGCTATAACCTCAATGACCAGTGGTCCATCTCCGCGGCGCTAGGCCCGGTGCTCTACCGGGTCACCGACGTGGATAGTGGCGACATTGGTCTGGGAGGCAGGGTCCAGGCCATCTGGCGATGGCGGCCGAACCTGACCCTGGCCTTTGGCATCGGCTTCGAGCCCGACGCCAATGTCCCGGTGCTGCCGGCCGCAGGCGCGCGGTGGCGCATCCAAACCAATCTTACTCTCAACCTCATGTTCCCCCGGCCCGTGCTCGTTTACCGGGCGGCGCCGAAACTCAGCGTCTTTGCGGGCGCCGATGTCAAGTTCGCCGTCTTTCGGGCCTCGGAGGACTTCGGGGACAAGCTCGGCCAGCCCCGCTACGACAACGCCCTGGGAACTTACCGGGATTTCCACCTGGGCGCCGGGGTGACTTGCGAAGTGGCGCGCAGTCTCTTTTTGAGCGTGGAAGGCGGCTACTCGGTGGGACGCGAATTGGACTACAAGCGCATCGACCAGACCGTGACCTTCGATCCCGCGCCCTACGTCCAGACGGGGCTGAAATACAGGTTTTAACCCAACGCTGGCCGGAGGTCAGCGGTCGCCGGTGTGGGGATGATCACCCTTAATGCGCGAGTAACTGCCGCGGTCCTGGGCCGTTCGCCCAATGCCCGGAGCGCGGCGTCATTCCCGGCCCCCTTCCCCCAGAGGCAGGGTGGGCGTCCGCCTCATTGCTCCTCGAGGAACACCGTCTGGCGGTCGCCGGCGGAAAAGGAGACCAGGGTGCGGAGGGCCTGGGCGCCGGTGTTTGCCAGGCTGTGCTGGGCATTGGGGGGGATGCGTATTGTCATCCCGGCCTTCAACGGGATGGTGCGGCCATTGCAGCTTTGGAGACCCTCTCCGGAGATGACGTAGAGGACCTCTTCGCAGTTGGGGTGGTAGTGTAAGGGGTTGTGTTTGCCCGGCAGGATGGTGGCAAGACCAACCGTCTGCGCCGCGCCGGGCATCAGTTTGGCGTTGCACACCCACTGGAGTGTGCCCCAGGCGTGCCGTTCCACCGGGAGTTGGGCGGTGTCGGTGACCTGGCCGTTCCATTCCGGGGGAATCGGGCGGGCAGCGGGTTTGTCTTCTTGGGCCAGGACCGCCAGCAGCAGGGCCATGGTCAGCGCCGCAATGGTGTACTTTTTCATAAAATCCAGCCCGGCCTTGATCCGGCTTTAGCGCGGGGTGAACCTGACGGTGAGCGCGTCGAAGCCGTTGGAGCGTTGGTAGCCGGCCTCGCGCTCGAGGTGTTCTTTGGCCTCGAGCACGGTGATCCTGGCCACCCGGCTGGCGAGCGCCAGCAGCAGGCTGCGCACGACCAGCCGCGCGTGGGGCGCGCCCAGGCAGAAGTGGGGGCCGAAACCGAAGGAGAGGTGGGGATTGGGCCGGCGATCGAGGCGGACCTCTCGCGGCGCCTCGAACGCCCTCTCGTCCAGATTGGCCGCGGCCCAGCCAAGCGAAACCCGGCCGCCCGCCTGGACTGGCGTCCCATGAACGTCGGTGTCCACCGGGCAGACGCGGCCGATGTGAGCGAGCGGCATGAAGACGCGGAAGAATTCCTCGCTCGCCAGGACGGCGCGCCTGGGGTCCAGCCGCAGGTAGTCGAGCGCCTCGGGATTCCGGCCCAGATAGGCGATGATCGAGGAAATGCTGTGGATGATCGTATCGCGCCCGCCGGCAAAGGTGAGATTACCGAAGCCCATCATCTCCTCGCGCGTCAACCGCCGCCCGCGATAGGTGGCCCGGGTCAGGGCGCTGAAGAAATCCTGCCCCGGATGGGCGGCGGCGCGGTCCAACTGCGCGCACAAGTAATCTTCGAGCACCGTGCCTTTCTTGAAGGCGCCGCCGGAGACCTTGAAGACGTGGATGCCCCAGCCGATCCAGGTATCGGCCTCCGACTCGGGCACGTTGAGGAGGTAGGTAAGGGAGCGGGACTGCACGGGCAGCGCGAACTCATTGACCACCTCGAGGCTGTCGCGGGCCAGCGCCGCGGACAGCTTCCCGCCGATCAGCGCCTCGACCTTGGCAATCACCTCGGGCTGCCTGGGGCGTTGGAAGAACGGCTCGACGATGGCGCGGTACTCGGTGTGCTCCGGCGGATTGGTCTCGATGGGCAACTGGCGCATCGTGCGCACCTCCTCTTCCGAAGGAATCGGGACGCGAAAGGGGGCGTCCGAACTGAACTTTTTCCAATCCTTGGCCGCCTCGCGCACGTCGCGGTGGCGCAGGAGCATGGGAATGCTTTCGCCCTGGAACACGCACCGGAGGATGCCCTCCCGGTTGCGCGCTTCCAGGAATGGGTCAGGGACATGACTCATAAGGAGCACCGGCCATACACAGCGTCATAGATGATCCCGCGCCGGGCGTTGGCCGCCGCGCGGTGAATGATAATGCTGGAGATAAACCGCCAGGCCGCGGCGCGCAAGGTGAATCTGCTGGGCGCCGGGTGTATGCTAGCGGCGATGAAAAAGACGCTTGCGCAAATTGCCGTCCATTCCAGCCAGTTTCCGGAGAACGTGGCGCGCGAATTGCGGGAGTCGTTGCGCTCGCGGCGGGTCAACCACAAGTTCCACTACGAGGGCCTCGGGCAAACTCGGAAGTGGCTCGCGCTGCACCAGGCCTATGCTCCCTCCCGGACCGATGCGGATTGCGCGCGGGCGTATGATTCGAGCTTCGAGGCGGCGGCCGCGCGCCTGGGCGCGCCCCGCGTTCACGTGGTCGGGTTGGGCTGCGGCGGCGGCCAGAAGGACGCCCGGCTGCTGGCCCAGTTGCGCGGCTCGGGCAAGGAGGTGTGCTACACGCCGTGCGACGCGAGCGCCGCCATGGTCCTGGCGGCCCGGCAGACGGCCTTGGGTGTGATCGCCGGGACCAACTGCCTGCCCTTGGTCTGCGACCTCGCCGCGGCTGCGGACTTGCCCGCGGCCCTCGAGGAAGTCGTCGTGGCCGGCGCCGCCCGGCTGTTCACCTTTTTCGGCATGCTCCCCAATTTCGAGCCGGCCGTGATTCTGCCCCGGCTGGCGGACTTGGTGCGGCCGGGGGATTGGCTGCTCCTGAGCGCGAATCTCGCCCCCGGCCCCGACTACGCCGCCGGCGTCCGGGCTATCTTGCCGCTCTATGACAACGTGCCGACGCGCGATTGGCTGCTGGCCTTTCTCTGGAACCTGGGTGTGGAACCCGGGGATGGCCGCTTGCGGTTCGACGTGGAAGAGGCCCCGGCCGGCAGCGGCCTCCAACGCGTCGCCGCCTCGTTCCGCTTCGACCGCCCGCAGGCGGTCCAAGTGGATGGCGAGCGCTTCGAGTTTCGGGCCGGCGACTCTATTGGCCTGTTCTTCTCCTACCGGCACACGCCGGCCCTGGTTCGCGCCCTGCTCGCTCCTCACGGTCTGGTTGTGGCCGGCCAATGGCTCGCGCCCTCCGGCGAGGAGGGCGTCTTCCTGGCGGGGCGCGCCTGACCTACAACTGCTCCGGGCTGGACAATTCATGGCGAACCGTCTAATCAATGCGGCATTGCCAATTATGAATTACGAAAACGGTGTCCGGGAACGGCCGCGACTGTGGGGCGGATTCAGGGGGGTGGGGGCGTGGCTGACCGCGGCAGGGCTGGCCGCTGCCTTGCTCCTTGGCGCCGGTTGGCGGACTCCCGCGCAAGCGGCGCCGAGCGGAGATGGCTACGACCCGACGCCCCGGCTGGCGATCCTCTCGGCGTTCCATCCGGAGTTGGAGAACCTGCGGGAACAGGCCGAAATCAGCGAGGTGCGGGTCATTCATGGCCGCAGCCATTACGTGGGGCGTCTGGCGGGGCACCGGGTGGTTTTGGTCCTGAGCGGGGTGAGCATGGTCAACGCGACGTTGACGGCGCAGGCCTTGCTCGATCACTTCGCCATTCGTGAGATCGTGGTTTCGGGGATTGCCGGCGGCGTGAATCCGGACTTGAAGATTGGCGATGTGACGGTCCCGGCGGAATGGGGCCAGTACCAGGAACAGTTGTTCGCCCGCGCGAGCGCCGGGGGCTGGGATACCGGGGATTGGCCGACCGATTTCCAGCACTATGGCATGATGTACCCGCAAAGCGTGGGGGTGACGCGGGTGGGCGGGACGGCGGACGCGCTGGAGAGACGGTTCTGGTTCCCGGTGGATGCGGCCAGCTTGCGGGTGGTGGAAGGGCTCACCAACAGCTTGAAGCTGAGCCGCGGCACCGGGGAGGGCAAGAACCTGGCCGCCATGCCGCGCGTGGTGGCGGGCGGCCGCGGGGTGAGCGGCCCCACCTTCGTGGATAACGCCGCCTACCGCGAGTGGGTCTGGCACACCTTTCACGCCGACGCCCTGGACATGGAGACGGCGGCGGTGGCCACAGTGGCCTACGTGAACCGGGTGCCCTTTATCGCCTTCCGCTCGCTCTCAGACCTGGCGGGCGGTGGCGCCAAGGACGAAATAAGCATCTTTTTCGGATTGGCGGCCGAGAACTCGGCGACCGTGGTGCTGAGCTACTTGCGCGCCTTGGATGAAAGCCAGCTTCCCCCCCGACCTTGAGTTCGGCCATGAAACGCTTCTTTGAATTTGAACGTCACCAAACCAATTACCGGCAGGAAACGGTGGCGGGTTGCGCCACCTTTCTCACCATGGCCTACATCATGGTGGTCAACCCGGCGATTCTCGAGGCGGCGGGCATCCCCAAGGGCCCTTCGACGACGGTGACGATCCTCACGGCGGTGTTCGGGACGGTGCTGGTGGGGGTGTACGCGCGCCGGCCCTTTGCCATCGCGCCCTACATGGGCGAAAACGCCTTTATCGCCTTTACGGTGGTCAAGGGCATGGGGCTGTCGTGGCAGGCGGCCCTGGGGGCCATTTTCCTGGCGGGGGTGCTGTTCACGGTGCTGACCCTGGCGCGAGTGCGGGCCTGGATGGCCAACGCCATCCCGCTCTCCCTCAAGTGCGGCTTTGCCGTCGGCATCGGGTTGTTCCTGACCTTCATCGGCCTGAACGACACCGGGATTGTAACCCTGGGCGTGAAAGGCGCGCCCGTGGCCCTGGGCGCGTTGTCCCGGCACGAAACGCTGCTGGCCATCGCCGGGTTCATCCTCATCGCCTGGCTGCTGGTCAAGCGAGTGCGCGGGGCCATCCTCATCGGCATCCTCGCCATTACCGCCGCGTCCATCCTGCTCGGCCTCACGGCGGCGCCGCGCGAGTGGCTGGCCTGGCCGCCGAGCCCGGCGCCGCTCTTTGGGCGGCTGGACATCGCCGGCGCGCTCGCGCCCAAGGCCCTGCCCGTGGTCGCCATCATCTTCATCATGGCCTTTGTGGACACGGTGGGCACCTTGATCGGCCTGTCCTCGCGCGCCGGGCTGCTGAACGAGCACGGCGACCTGCCCGAGATCGAGAAACCGATGCTCGCCGACGCCTTGTCAAACATGGCCGCGCCGCTGATGGGCACGACGACCTCGGGCGTCTTCATCGAGTCGGCGGCCGGCATTGAGGAAGGGGGCCGCACCGGTTTTACGGCGCTGGTGGTCGCGGGCCTCTTCGCCCTGTCGCTGTTCTGCGTGCCGCTTTTGACCGTGGTCCCGCCTCACGCTTACGGCACGGCCCTGATGGCCATAGGCGTGTTCATGCTCGCGCCCGTGACGCGGATCGAATTCGGGGACTACACCGAGTTGATCCCGGCGTTCCTGACGATCGCCCTCACCTGTTTCACGTTCAACATCGGCGTCGGCGTGACCGCCGGGTTGCTCACCCACCCGGTGATGAAGACGCTGGCCGGGCGCGTCCGCCAGGTCAGCCTCGCGCAATGGGTCCTGGCGGCTTTGTCCCTGCTGTTCTACCTCTGCTATCCGTATAAGTTATAGCTCAGCAGACGCGGAAGGTCTGCATGTCCAGCAGGCGGCCGAGCTTCTCGATTTTGTGGGCAAGGTGGCCGACGCCCACGGCGCAATGGTGGGCGGGGCCGCGGACGTTCCATTGCTCGACGAAGGCGCGGGCGCCGATGCGGAAGCGGTAGCGGCTGTTGGTATTGCCGATCTCGAGGATGGGGCCGGGAACCGACTGCGCCTCGGCGACGAGGAATTCGAGCCGGCCATCGGCGGTTTGCACCACCGAGAGCAAGGTCACCGGCCCGTGCCGGACGGACATCTCGACCGACAAGCCCCGGCCCACCTTGCCGTGGTAAACCGAGAGGGGCCGCACCTTGGTCTTGCCCTGGGCGATCTTGATATGGCCGGGACCATCGTGTCCCATGAGCACCACGTCCTCATTCCAGTCCAGGGCATAATACTCGGTAAACGAACCGCCCGCGCCGAAGGTGTCCAGGATCTTCATCGCCTGGGCGTTCTTGACCTCCAATTCGCCGGCGACGGGCACGCCGCGGGCGGTGAGCAGGGAGGTACCCAGGATGATGGAACTGATCGTCTCGAGGTTTTCCGCGTTGCCGCTGCCCATGTAATAATAAGCCAGCGAGCCAAGGCCGTGGTCCTTGACCAGGCGATCCAGGGCGACGGAGGTTCGCGCGGCGCGGGCCAGTTCGGCGGCCGGGCAATCGGGTTGGACATCGAAGCGGCTGGCGAACAGGGCCGCGCGTTTGCGGACCTGGGCGGGGGTCACCCCGCGCCGGAGCGCGGACAGTTCGTCCACCTCGAGCAGTTCGATATGGCCGCCAAAGTGCGCGCACTGCTGCGTCAGGTCCGAGTAAATGTCGAGCATGCCGCAGTAGTAGTGGCCCATCACGCCCAGCCGGTTATGGAACATCACGCCGGCGACGCGCGCCGCCTCGGTCCAGGCCTGGATTTCTTCCGCGACCACGGGGTCGTCGCGCAACCGGCCGGTGATCTGGTGAAAGGGGATGCGGGCGCGGTTGAAGACGTTGGCGATTTCCGGGACGGGGCAGGCGCCGCACTGCGCCAGCCACTCCCCGGTCATCGCGGTGCGGTCGCCCATGCGGTTGAACCTGGCGTAGTCGATAGCCGCCTCGGGCGAAAGATTCAGGAGGATGACCGGCACCTTGGCGCGCTGGACCACCGGCAGCACGGTCGAGGAAAGCGCGTAGGTGGCCGCGTGCAGGAAGATCAAGTCCACGTCCTCCTGGCGGAATCGGTGGGCCGCCTCGAAGGCCTTGGCGGGGCTGTCCACCAGGCCGAGGTTGACCACGGCCACCCCCGGCCGCTCGACCAGCCGGTGGACCTGGCGCAGGTAGCCCTCCAGCCGCGGCTTGAGGCCCTTGAACTGGGGCCAATAAGAGTCCAGCCCAATGCCAAAGAGGCCAATTCGGGTTTCCCTCATTTAGGCGATTTTGGGCACGACGAAGGGATCGCGGTACTCGCGCTCGGAGAGGGCGTTAGCCTGGTCGGCGAAGTCGCCGACAAAGCGCCCCTGGCCGGGGTCGCAACTGACCCAGGGGCCGAGGATGGCCGGGGTAGCGGCTAGGTCCACGCCGTTCTCGCGCAAGTAATCGCGGCAACGTTCGAAGGCGTCGGCCAGCTCGCGGTTCGAGCGGATCGCTTCGCGGATGGCATCGGGGGCGGACTGGCTGCCGAGCCGATGGGAGACGTTGCCCATGTGGCAGCCGGCGGCGGAGAGGTGTCCCTGCAGGGCCTCGGCGGCCAGGTCGGCGGACTTCCGGCTGCGGACGGCGGCCATGAAGTTGGAGAGATGAGTGGTTTCGAGTTGCCGGTAGCTGCCGTCATCGGCGATGGGCTTGATCTTCCGGTCCTGGGCATCGAAGAGGGCCGCGCCGGAGGCGTTGCCGGCGAAATAGCCGCCCTCGCAGCGAATGACCACGCCGTCGGTCAGATTGTGGAACTTGCCGATGCCGCCCGGGCTGTTGGGCAGGCGCACGTTGCGGACCTCACAGAGGATGGGGGCGGATGGGTAATCCAGCAGAACGAGCTGGGTGTTCGCGGTCTGGGCGCAGTCGTTGACGGCGAACCGGCCGCCGATGCTCAGGGCGCGGGAGGGCGGCGCGTCGTGACCCAGTGCCCAGCGGCAGACATCGATGACGTGGATGCCATTGTTGCCGAGTTCGCCGTTGCCGGTGGCCCAGAACCAGTGCCATTCATAGTGCAGTTGCCGGCGCAGGAGCGGCCCTTTGGGGGCGGGGCCGCACCAGAGGTCGTAGTCAACGGTGGGCGGCACGGGGGTAGGCCCGCTGACGTTGCCGATGCCGTCGCGGGGGCGATAGACGAGCGCATGGGCAAAGCGGAGCGGCCCCAGTTCGCCACCGCGCAATGACGCAAAGGCCTGGCGCAGGAGCGAACTGGAACGGTTTTGAGTGCCTACCTGGACCATGCGGCCATATTTCCGGGCGGCGGCGACCATCTGGCGGCCCTCCCAGAGGTTGTAGGAAAAGGGCTTCTCGACATAGACATCTTTGCCCGCTTGACAGGCCCAGACGGTGGCCAGCGCGTGCCAGTGATTGGGCGTGGCGACGATGACGGCATCGATGGTCTTGTCGTCCAGGACGCGGCGGAGGTCGGTGTAGGTGGCGACCTCCTGGCCGCGGTCCTTGAAGGGCCGGGCTTCGCGGTCCAGGAACGCCTGGTCCACGTCGCACAAGGCGACGATCCTGGCTCCCGGGACCTCCGGCAGCCGGGCAATGAGCTGGTGTCCGCGCCCGCCCACGCCGCCGATGGCGCGGGTTGCGCCCAGGCCGATCATCGCCAGACGCACCACATCGTTGGGGCCGGCGGCGCTGGCCGGGCCCTCGGCTGAGATTACGAACCGGGGCAACCCCAGCGCCAGGCCGGCGGTCATCGAACTTTTCAGGAAGTCTCTGCGGGTGGTCTTTTTCATGAGCCTATGGTGCTTCATCGCGGGCGGAGTGTAAAGGCGCTGATTCCTAAGCGGCCCATTTCATGAACACGCCGACCACGGAGGTCCGTCCAATAGAGCGGCAGAGGACTGCTGCACTCCACGACGCTTCGCGAGACGCGGCCGCGCCCAAGGTCGCGGCAGCGGCTTGCAGTGAGGCAGTCATCTGCCGCTTTTCAGCCCTCCCATGCCGGCCAACCTCTGAACCCGGGCTGCGGGGAGGAAATGTCCCGGCTAATTGGCCTGGACGCGGTAAAGGCGGGTGGGGTCGGTGGTGGTGTCGTGGAAGGTCTTGGTCGTGCCGTCGCCGGTGATGGTGGCCTGGAGGGCGGGCCAGACGCTCGACGGGGCGGTCAGGCCGGCAGCGTTGGTGTACAAGAGGGTGTAGGTGGTCTGGCTGGCGCTGAGGAAGCTGATGGAAGTGACGGCGCCGCTGCGGGCGATGGTGAGCACGGGAGCCGGGGGCGGCGGGGGGCTGGCCGCCTGCCGGGTGAAGGTCATGGAGCCATCGGTTTCCAACTCGAAGTAGCCAACATAAGCGGCCAGGCCGTTGGTGCCCGTGTGGGGGTCGACGATGGGATTCAAGGCCGAATCAGTGAGGGGCCGGACCTCGTAGAGGTCGGACCTGACGGGGCTGATGAAGGCATCGGGGGTTGTGTTCTCGAGATTGCCGCCATTGGGTTCGTTGGGGGGCCAGGTGTCGTTGAGGGTACCGATGGTATTGTCGTTGAGGCCCTCCATCCAAACGCTGAGGAGGTGTTGGGGATACAGAGAGATGGACTCGAGCACGAAGGAGGCGGTGTTGAACTCGTTGGAGGTCCCGATGGCCTGGGAGATATAGCCGGCATTGGAAAAGATGGAAGCGATTTTGGGCCTGATGTTGTGCTGCAAGGTCCAAGGCAGGCGGGAGGGGACCTGGCTCTGAACGGCACTGTTGGCGCGCGGCACCGTGAGCCAAAGGGTGTAGGCCACGCCCGAGGGATAACTGGCGCCGTAGCCCGACCCGCTATAGTAGCCGACGACCGACCAACTCAGGTTGTCCAGACTGAGAAAGGAGCCGGGAACCATCTGGACCGCGGAATAGCCCTGGACGGGAATCGTCGTCCCGACGGCCGCGTTGAGATAGTTGCTGGCCTGGCCAATGTCCACCACCAATTCGTTGTTCTCGGTATAGGGAGCGTTTTTTCGAAACCCCAGGCACAGATCGTTATTTTGAGAAATAAAGGGCTGCGCCTGGGCGGCGCCAACCAGGGCCAGCATGCCGGCCAGGGCCAGCGCCGCGGAGCCGGGCAACTCAATCCTGCGGGTCGTCAAATGTCGGTTCATGAACACGTTTGGTGTTGATTGCTATAGTCCTATTGGCCTTTTCTGGCGGCAAGTTGAAAATCCTGCCAGGCCCGGAGGCCGATCATGCCCCGCAAGAGGGTGTCGTTCTCGGGTTGGCTCTGTTGCCAGCGCTCGCGGTAGGCAGGGTCGGCAGGGTCCTGGTTCCGGCCGCCGATTTGCCGAAGGAACCGCTGGCGCAAGTCCTCGATTGCCTGCCTCTGGCCGGAGTCGAGGTTGAGCGCCGCCAGGTCCACGTCCTGGAAGGCAAGGGGCAGGGAGACGGGGCTAGCGGATGGGTCTTGGCGCCGGGCGCCCAAAGCCGGCGCGGCTTCCGCGGCCATGTCAGGCGAGCCAGGGGCTGGGCGGGCCTGCGGGCCGAGCAAGGCCAGGAGGAAGGCGGCCTCCTCGGCGCGCAAGCGGAGCAACTCGGCCTCGACGGTTCGGCGCGAGAGCGAACGCCCCGCGAATGAGGCGTCGGTCAGCAGGGCGAGTTGGGCCTCGAGGCCTTGCCGTTTGGCGGCATAGAGACTGGCGACATCCGCGGTGATGACGTCGCGAAGGGTCTGCTCGGGACAGCCGATGCGCCGCAAGTTGGCGATGTAGGTCGGGTAATCACTGGATTCGAGTTGGCTCCAATGGAACGGCTTGGGCTCGGCGCCGGGCATCGCCGCCGCCTGCGGCATGGATTGGCCGGACGGGGCCGGCGCGGCTTGGGAGGTCTGCCCGGGCGGGAGGCCGGCGGTGGGTGCGCGTCTGCCGGCCGCCAACAGAGCGACGAGCACAACCAAGCCACAGTTCAACAGGATGGAAAGCCGCAGCGCCACTCGCATAAGACCCGTCGTCACTCGTCACTCATTACTTGAAAGGCCGGCGTGGGTGTGCCGCCACGCCGGCCTTCTATTTTCAGGTGTAGGGGCCGTCAAGAAATAACCTTTACAATATGACCGGGGCGATTGGAGGGTGTCATTCTCATAAAGGTCATGACGGCTCCCAGAGGAGCGGATTGGCGTGAGAAACGGGTTCGCTTACAGGTGAGAGGGGTCCGAGGTGGGACCATTGCGGACCGCCTGCATGGTGCTCAGGTTGATCTCCGTCACGCCGTCGGCGTGGGCGGAAATGCCGGCGGGAGCGGTCATTTTGCCGAACACCGCGAGGGCCTGGCTGCTGACGGTGTTCTTGTGATACATATACTCGTTGCCCCAGAAGCAGTACTGGCCCTGCTGGACGGCGGCGACGCTGTAGGCGACGCCGTTGTAGGTCAAGGGCGAGGCGCCGTTGGCCTCGGCGGTGGTCGAGTCGCCAATGCCCAGGTAAGCGATGACGCTGTAAGGCTGAGCGCCATTGCCGTTGGCGATGTCGACGGCGGTGGCCTGGCTGAGGTCGTAGCCCAGTTGCGTCGCCACGGAACCGCCGCCGGAATAACCGACGTCCTCGAGGATGTTGCCGTCAGCCTGGACGATCATCGAGCCATTGGGATTGACTTCGAGCTGGTAAGGGGCGGTGAAGATGCCGTAGCCGGTGTCGCCGAAGGCGTTCACGCGCGTGCCCGATTGGTTGTTTCGCCCGCTGACATAGACCCAATTGGTGTCGGCAACGTTGCCGCTGAACAGGGCGAGCTTGGCGCCCCCCGCCAAGGCGGAGCGGGCGCTCTGATCCGTGACATTGGTCAGACTGGCCGCCGAGCCCTTTTCCTTCTCCCATTTGAAGGGAACGATGCAGACCTCGGTGCCGGTGATCGCCGCGCCGGGGTTCCTGGAATAGACGGCGTTATTGTCGGCCATGCACAGGTCAACGGTCGAGGTGACGAACGGCCCGGGGGTGGAGGAGGAGAGCGAACTGGTGGCCGAGTCGTCCAGGAACTGCTCGGTGCCGCTGCCGGCCAGGTCGCCGATGCCGGCCTCGGAGCCGGACCAATGGCATTTGATGACGGTGGCCACGCCGGCCATGGAGCCGACGAAGTTCATATAAGAGGCGCCCGAGGCGCTGGAACTGCCCTGGGTGATGGCAGTTGGGGCGGCGTCAAAGACGGTCGTGCCGTCCATCACCGCCATGTAGAAGGCCGAGCGGGCGGCGGTGGAGCCGGTCACATAAATGTATTGGTAAGTAGTTTGGGGGACCGGCTTGCCGGCGGCGGGGCCTGGGGCAGGGTGGCCGGCCATATAGGCGGGTGGTTCGGCGCTGGCCAGAGTGGCCAGGCCCAGGCTCAAAGCGGCCGCGAGAGGGATGGTTTTGTGGTTCATGCTAATCGTTATATTGGGTGTTTCGGTTGGAGTGGTTAAATCGAACTGGGGGGTGTGTGCGGAAAATGGGTTGCGGCCTATGGCGCCCGGCCCACGAGCCGGCGGCGGGCCATAAAGCCGAGCAGACCCATGACCGCCAGCAGAGAAACGGTGCCGGGTTCCGGGACGGGCTGGTAGCTCAAAACGCCGTCGGCGCTGTTATAGCTGAAGGCGTTCTCGGCGGTCACCGTGCCGTTGTTGCCGTTGGCGAAGAAGTAGGCGGTCGAGCCAACGCGCACGTTGGGGTTGAGGAAGTTATTCTCGAAAGTATTGCCCGCAGTGCCCGCCGCCTGGGCCGTCTGGTAGGTCCAACTGTAGGTAAGGGATGGACTGAGGCTGGCGGACAAGCCGGCGACGAGGCCGCCCTGGTCCAAAGTGGCAACGTTGGCGCGGGCGTCGGTGAAAAGCCCTTGCGGGTTGAAAGCGTTCTCGGTGCTGCTCGACGAGGTGGCGTAAACCAACTGCCCGAGGTTGAGCGTGCCGACCACTCCAAACTGCGTGCCGAGGTTGGGTCCGATGTTCCAGGTGTTACCCAGGGCAAGGGAGGAGAGGGGCCCGAGGTCCACGATAAAATCGCTCGACCCGCCGGTGAAACCAACCAGCAAATCGCCATTGACGTACGCTGCCTGGGCCGGGAGCGCCAGCCCCAAAGCCGCCATGGCTGACAGCACCACTTTTCTTGAGGTATTCATGATCTTAACCGCTGTGGTTTGTGTTCGTTAGAGTTAAATGCGCAATTGCCAAGCCCATCGGTCGCTTGGACGGGCTCAACTCTACGTGGTGGGAGCCTGGCCGCACAGCTTGCTAAAGGACATGTCAGTTCTGTTTTCGGACGCGCTCGGCGCTCGCGCAAGCACTTGCCATGCAAAGTATTACGACAGAGTGCCGGGCCTCGCGCCCGCCTTTTGTCCGGGCTGTTTCACAAAGGTCACGCAGGATGCCCGTTGGGCGCTCGGGCAGGGCCTCAGGCAAGGTCTCTTGAGGGATGCGAGCGGCGGCAACGAGAGGGGGTCCATCCGCCTGAAAGCCAATTGGAAATTGAGAATTGAAGAATGGTTTATTGGTTATCGAGACCTTCGGCCCCGGCAGCCTGCGGCCAAAAACACCAGAAAGAGGACCTCGCCCCTGGCGCGGCCGGGTCCGCGTAACCGAATTGTCACTATGTCGACGCGGATTCGTCTTAATGAGTCCCTAGATTCGCACCGATGCGAAACCTCACTAACCACTCCTCATTCGCCACTCGACGCGGGTTTGGTTCGCGCGGAAGGGGCAGCGTCCGAAGGCGGGCCACCTGGCCGGCGGGTGTGCTCGGTTGCCTGCTCGCGGCCAACGTGTTCAACGGCTTCTGCCAGGACACACGGGACCCGCTGCTGGACCTGATGATCGAGAAGGGCATGCTCACCCAGGAAGAGGCGCGCAAGGTCCGGATGGAAGCCGACGCCATGCGCACCAACGCCGCAGCCATCTCCTCGGCCTCGAAGTGGAAAATCAACCAGGCTTTCAAAAGCCTGGAGATTTATGGCGACTTGCGGCTCCGGTATGAAAACCGCCAGGCCAGCGCGCCGGACGGCTCACGCATCGAGCTGAACCGGGAGCGCGCGGCCCTGAGGGTGGGCTTGCGCGGGGAAGTGGTGGATGACTTTTATTACGGATTCAGGTTGGACACGTCCCCGAACCCGCGCTCGCCCTGGGTGACGTTGGGCACCTCCTCGAGCGGGGTGCCCTACCAGGGTCCCTTCGGCAAATCCACCTACGGCCTGGACGTAGGCCAGCTCTACATCGGCTGGCGCCCGAGCGGCTGGCTCAACCTGACCGTGGGCAAAATGGACAACCCGATCTACACGACGAGCATGGTGTGGGACACGGACTTCGCGCCGGAAGGCGCGGCCGAACGCTTCAGGTACCCCGTTGGACGGGCGGATTTCTTCGCCACCTTTGGGCAGTTCCTTTACCAGGACGCCAACCCGAGCCACACCGCGCCGGGCCTGTTCAATCTGGGGTTCGACAACTCCACGCCGGCGGCCCTGCTGGCGTGGCAGGCCGGCCTGACGTATCACCTCAGCGAGCGGCTCTCGTTCAAAGTGGCGCCGGTGCTCTACAACTACGCCGGCCAAGGGGTGAACAATAACACCCCGGGCTCGACCCAGACGCCGGCCTTCAACGGCACGTTCGTCGGGCAAGGCTCGACCAACAGCCTGTCTGGAAACACCCAAGGCTGGAGCGGCTATCCCAGCGGGTATTATGACGGCTTCACCGCCAACCAGACCGGGATCAATGACCTCCTGGTCCTCGAGATTCCCTGGGAGTTCAATTACAAGCTGGCCAAGCTCAACCTCCGTCTCTTTGGCGACTATGCGCAGAACCTCGAGGGAGGAGACCGCGCGCGGGCCGCCTACCTCGCCTCGCGCTCCGCCTTCCAGCCCGTGGGCGGCGGCGGCATGGCGCTGATTCCCTCCCCGCAGACGGGGGATACCAAGGCCTACCAGGTCGGCGTCGCCGTCGGCAACCAGGACGCCCTGGGCCTGGCTTATGGTTTGACCTCGAGAAAACATGCCTGGGAGGCGCGTTTCTATTGGCAGCACGTCGAGCAATACGCGCTGGACGCGAACCTGCTGGACTCGGACTTTTTCGAGGGCCGGGGGAACCTCGAGGGCGTTTACAGCGCGCTGGCCTACGGCTTGACCGACAACGTCATCACCACCTTGCGCTACGGTTACGCCAGCCGCATCAACGACAAGCTCGGCACGGGGGGCAGCAACCAGGACATTCCCCAGATGAACCCAATCCAGAATTACCACCTCTTGCAGCTTGACCTGACGGTGAAATTCTGAGCCGAGAATTGACTTTGGCCCAGGCAGTCATCCATTCTGCAAACTGGTGGTGGCTGCGCGGGGGGATTTGCCAGGCTGCGTTGGCGGCATCAGGGACAAGTCCCCGGAGAGAATGCTCGCGCGTCATCGCCAGTTGGCTATGAGAAATGGTGTTTTGCACGGGCGCCGGGAAGGCGGCTTTTCGTTCATCAACGCAACCGGGTATCTGCGGCTCAGGGGTGCCCGTCTGGCGAGACTGTGGGTGTTGCTCCCGGCTTTGGCGCTGCCGGCCGGCGCACAGGCCCAATTCACCTGCGCGACCAATAACGGGACCATTACCATCACGGGATACACCGGGACAGAGGGCGAGGCGCAGATTCCGAGCACCCTAAACGGGCGGGCGGTGACCGCGATTGGGGATGCGGCCTTCGAGAACTGCACCGTGCTGACCAGCATTCTGATTCCCGAGAGCGTGACCAGCGTCGGGGCCAACGCGTTTTCCGGCTGCACCAATTTGGAGACGATCACGGTCAATGCGCTCAACAAGGACTACAGCAGCCTGGACGGGGTTTTGCTCAACAAGAGCCAGACCACGCTCGTCCAATGTCCGGCGGGCCGGAGCGGCAGCTATGCGGTTCCCGGCAGTGTCACGGGCATTGGCGGTTACGCTTTTTACGACTGCGTGGGCCTTACGGACATCGAGATTCCCAACAGCGTGGTGACGATCGGCGAAGACGCCTTCTACGGGAGCGCCAACCTTGAGAACGTCACCATCCCCGGCAGCGTCACCAGCATTGGGAGCGGCGCCTTTTATGGCTGCACCGGCCTGGCCGGCGTGACGGTTCCCAACAGTGTCACCAGCCTGGGGAACGGGGCCTTTTCGGGCTGCACCCGGCTGGCGAGTTTCGTGTTTCCCATCGAGGTCACCAGCGTTCCGAGCGATATGTTTTCCGGCTGCACCGGCCTGCGGGGGGTGACGATTCCCAATGCCGTGACCAGCGTCGGCAGTTACGCCTTCCTGGGCTGCGTCAGCCTGACCAACCTCACGCTGCCCAACAGCGTCAGCAGCATCGGGTATGAGGCCTTTGGCGGCTGCTCCGGCCTGGCGACCATCACGCTTCCAAACGGGCTAAGCGAGATTGAGGACAACGTGTT
>Ga0326728_10014423_pt1 | contig 16784 bp, 10 predicted proteins | sample MB3enrmetagenome_FD_207602 | JGI IMG/M metagenome (GOLD analysis project Ga0326728, IMG submission 207602) | Lab enriched peat soil microbial communities from McLean, Ithaca, NY, United States - MB31MN | ecosystem: Environmental > Terrestrial > Soil > Wetlands > Peat | place: USA: New York...
AGTCCTGCGGGCCTGGTAGCAGCCCATCGCCCGGTTGCGCCTTGCCTCGCCGCCGCCGTGGTGTCATGCCGCCCTCGCCGCCGCAAACAACGGGCCGGCCTCCCAGTCCGCGGGCGGCGCCTCAACCTGCGAGACAAACAGGCGCGCCCATCGCACCAGGCCGGCGGATTCGCCGCCGTAGCGCGCGGGGTTCTCCAGGAGCACGCGCGCGGCTTCAAAATTGGCCGCGGTGTAGCGCTCCGAAAGCCGCGTTTTGGTGGCCTTGCCATTCTGAGTTACAGGCGTTACAGCCGTTACAGATGTTCCTTTTCCTATATCTGTTACAGGCATTACAGCCGTGCTTCCCGTTGCATCCATGGGTCTCTCTACTCACTCTCTCTCTCTGTAACTCTGTAACTCACAGAGAGAGAGGGAGACAGCGTTACAGACGGAATGTACTTGGAACCCTGTTTCTTAACTTGACCGTCTTCCCGCATCCGCTTTAGCAGCATTCGGACGGCTGGCCTGGACTTCGCGAGTTCCGCTGCTACTTGCGCGGGTGTGAGCGCTCCATCGTCGCGAAGCAGTTCCAGCACTTGCCGCCGCTCCGCATTCAGCAGTTGGGCCGCATCGTCACCCAGGACGCGCCATCCGAATGGCGCTTGGTCAAACTTCAGCGCGAAGGTCTTTTCCTCGGCTTCCCGGCCAATGACCTCCAAAACCGCCTCGCCCTCTGCCTTGCGTTTCAGACACCAGAGGGTATCCACAGCCGCGGCAATGCCGCCCGTGCCAGCCACGGACTCGACAGCGGTATCAGCCATGCCTTTGCGCGCGTGGTGGACTATGACAACGGCGGTATGGAAGTCCTCGGCCAGCTTGCGGACACGGGACACCTCCGCGTACTGGGAGCGAAAGACATCGTTTTCCCGCTTGCCGCCGCCGCCTTTAATGAGAGCGGTGAGTGTGTCCAAAACAACCATTCTTGGCTGCAACTGTTCCACCAGCGCCCCAAGTTGCTCCGCGCCGCCGCCCATTAGCGGAAGCAGGTCGTACACGAAATGAAGATTCTTGGCCCAGTCGCCAGCGGGCGCCAGTTTCCGCAAGCGCGCCATGGTGCGCGCCGCCGGTTCCTCGAAAGCGCCGTATAAAACAGGCCCATGGTCAAGCGCCGTTACCCCGTTGACTGCGGGACCGCCCGCGATATCTACCGCACACTGAAGCATAAGCCAGGACTTGCCCGCCTTCGGCTTCGCGACAATCATTGTCAGCCCGTCCCAAACCAGACCCTCAACGAGGGGTCGTAACGTCACCACTTCCCCCGCGTAAAGTTCGGCGCCGGTGACAACGTGGGGCAATGCCGCTCCATCGGGTGCGCTTGGCCCATCGCATTCCGGCGGTGTCTGCCACTCCCCAGCCAGAATATCTAGCTCCGGCAACTCATTTTCCGTGTGAAGCTCAAACGGCATAGACACCCTCCAGCATGGCGATCAATTCGCACTCGCTATGCCCCGCCCCGAACCAATCCGAGATATCCTTCGTTTCGCGTGGAAGGTCCAGAACTCGGATGCGCGCCGCATGGCCCAGCAGTGCGCGGGCGATCACCTTCACGCGCTCCCATCCAGGCCCATCGTTGTCTGGAACGATGTTTACTTCGCGCCCGGCCAGCGTCGCCGTGTACTCCGGCAACCATGGAGCGTTCGCGCCGCCGGCGTTCGTGGTGGCGACGAAACCGTGCTCGCGCAAGCTCTCAACATCCCGGCAACCCTCTACTACAAAAATGATCGGGCTTTCCAAGACCTCGGGCAGGTGGTAGAGAACCTGCCGCGGATGCTTGCGCCAGATCCAACCGCCACGCCCATCTGGATACCGTTGGCGGAAGGTTTTCGGCTCGAAACGCACCACCTGATACAGCAACTCGCCACGTTCATCCCTGTAGTCGTATGTCGCAACAATCGGCCCGAGCCGCTTCCGGTTCGGTGCCCATGTCCGCGCTGGCGGTTCCGAATCCCACAGCCCGCGCGCCCGTAGCGCCGCGATTACATCACGCTGCGCACAGCCGGCGTGGCAGTGAAGCAACACCTTGCCGGCCTCTTCTCGAATAGCCAGTGACGGATCTCGGTCCTGATGCGCGGGGCAAGGCGCCATCCAACAGGAACCGGATCGGCGCCCATGTAACCCTTGCGCTAGGGATTCCGCGTTCATGCCCCACCCCGGACACTGGCCCGAATGATGAGCTCAACCTCACCCAGGTCATACAAAATCTTGCGCCCCACTCGGTACCACGGGAACCGCCGCCGGCCGAGTAGTCGATCCGCCTGAAGTGTCCGCCGCGAGAACCCAGTGAGCAATTCGACCTCGGACTCTGATCCGAAACGCTGCTGAACTGTCACGCCGTCTTGTTTACCAGTGGTTACTTTCATTTCCCCTCAAGCCTACGGCGAAATTGACGGCTTGACAAGGGCCGCGGTACAATCCAATTGGAGTCAGTTGGAAATGCGAAACTCGAATGAACGAACCGTGCGGGTAGAGAGGTACAAGGGGAAGCGACTCGAAGGCGGTTTGATCCGCCGCGGGACTAGGGAAACCGTGGAACTTTGCAACTTCGGCCCCGCCATCCTAGATGACATCGAAGCGGTTACCAGCGATAACGCGGCCCTCTACTTCGCCAACCGGTACGGCTTTCTCAAGCCATTCCAGACTTGGGCACCAGTGCAAGAGTTCGTGTACTGGGGCAACCTGGTAGGCGCCCTCCGCGCGACGATTCGGAGCCTCATGCAAGGCAGGACGCCGCCGGGAAAGGTGCTCGGGCGCCTGAAACGTGCCGCCCCCGACGCGTTCCACGGCAAGCAACCGAGCGTCCTTCGCCGCGAAATCGCGAACTTCATTGCCAGCCATGTCGAAGAGTGCAAGATGAGACCGACAATTGACTGGTGGGCCAATGATGGACTCTGGGGAATCGGATGGGAACAGCAGGACTACAGGGACGCGAGACCGCTGTCGTTTCTGACATGCTCACTGGCAGCGATAATCGTGTTCCTACTGGATGAAATGACGGGGCGTACCAGCGATGGCAAGGTGCGATGTGGTGTCTGCCGCCGCCTGTTCACGCCGAAGCGCGTGCAAGCGGGCCGGCGCGCCTTCTGCGAGGAATGCCGCGGCTCGCGCGCTCAATGGCGCCTGTACAAGCGGCCTGAAGGCGCGGCACGCTGAACAACCGCCAGGCAAGCCCGAACGCGGCAAGGTGATCTTCACTTTGGGGGATTCTTTGACGTGAAGGGAGAGAAAACCAGCGTAAATGAGCGTAATCCGTAGTAAGTAGTAATTCGCGTAAGCCTCTGTTCTGGAATAGGTTAGCGCGTGTTTTCAGGGAGTTACGAAAAGCGCTCAGGGCGACTCTTAATCACTAGGTTGAAGGTTCGATTCCTTCCGCGCTCACCACCCGGTAAACCACTTGTGCGCGAGTGCGCCCGGCGCCGGTTCATTCCAGCAGATAGGCCTCGCGCGCCCGCACAGTGCGGCCCCTCGCGGCACGGAGCATCACCTTGATGGCGTGCCAGCCGCTACCCCCGTCTGAAGGAGGCTGGAACGTAAGCAGGTATCCGTGGGTCAAGTCGCTCGACACGCTTTCGAAGACCTTGAGAATCTCGGCCGGGTCGTGGATGGCGAACGGCAGGCCGCCGGTGGCCTTGGAGATGCCGGCCAACAGATCGAGGCAGTCGGGGTGGCGCAGGGCGTCGCCCTGGGCGATGGTGTAGATGGGGGCGCCCGCCGCCTTGGCCCGCGCGATGGCGATATCGGCGGTCAGGGTGCTCAGGTTGTCGTCGCCATCGGTGAAGACCACGATGGCTTTCTTGCCGGTGCGCGCACCCAGGTCGCGGTTCACGCGCACCAGGGCGTCGTACAGGGCCGTGCCACCCAGCGCGTGCGCCCGCAGGACGGCGCGCTCGGCGGCCGGCTTATCGGTGGTGAAGGGTTCGAGTTCGCTGACCGCGGAGTTGAAGCTGTAGACCGCTATGGCATCCTCGGGGCGCATTTCGCCGATCAACTTGAGGGCCGCCCTCTTCAGGGGCGGCAGGGCGTTCTGCATGCTTCCGGTGGCGTCGAACAGCAGGGCCACGGAAACCGTCGAGCTCTGGTTTTCAAAGCTAGCGAGCGGCATGGGCTTGCCGTTGTCCAGGAGGATGAAGTCGGCGGGCGTCGCGTCGTCGATGTAGCGTCCGCGGCCGTCGGTCACGGTGGCATTCACCTCCACCAGCCGCCCGCTGGCCCGGAAGACAGCCTCGGCGGCCGGCGGAGCGGCGGCGGGCTGGGTGCGGACCGGGGGCGCGGCCACGCGGCCGCGGGCAGGGGCCGGCGCGAGCGGGGCGGCCGATTCCACGGGCGCCTTGTGGCAGGCCAGGCCGCGCGCGATCTCTTCGAACGTCATGAATCCGCCGGTCATATAGGACGGGGAAAACTTGTTGGTGCGCACCAGGCCGGTGGGGTAGAACGCGGAGCGGGTTTTGGAATCGGCAACCGGGATGAAGCGATGCCGGCGCAGGGCCCCGGGATCCTCGGAAACCAGCAGGCCGTTAGGGCTGAGCACGGCGGCATACACCGCGCCGCTCAAGGCGGCCAGCGTGTTGGCGGGGGTGGGCGCGGCCAGCGCGGCGTCGATGGTGGGCGCGGCCTGCAACCGGCGAACCAGATCGAAGTCCGCGCGGCGCGGCCCGCTCAGGCGAAGCAGCCGCGTGGCTACCGCTTCATCCAGGCTGCCCTGGCCGCCCGCGATCTCCCGCAGAGCCGCCAGTGCGCCGGCCGACGGACCGGGGCCGGCGAGCGCCACCGAGACCCTTCCGAACGCGCGCGCGGCGGCGTCCTGGTCCAGCGATCCGGCCTGCGCGCCCAGCACGATCAGCTTGACCAGCGAGTGCCACTCGCCCACCAGAACGTTGCGCGCCTTCAGGGGCTGGTTCGAGGCGGCCTCGGAAAAGCCCGCCAGCGCCTGAAACTCGGCCGCGCCCAGCGCCGGGAGCTGCTCGAAGTACGGAAACAGGGAACGCCACTCGGCGTCGTGGCGCACCAGTTGGCCCACCGAGGCGGCATCGAGCGGCGCGCCGCGCTTCTCTTCCAGGGACGCCACGGGGACGAGCGCACGCATCGACTCGGAGCGCAGGAGTACGTCGTCATCCGTTCCGGACGAGTTGGACCACGCGGCGCGGCCTCCGGGAAAGCGCACCTGGCCGGAATCGTCCAGCGGCAGCTTGCCGAACAACTCCCCGCGCCAGCTCTCGGGCAGCCGGTCCGTGACGAACCGCATCTCGATGGAATCCCGGTACCATTCGTAGAACCGCTCGATCCGGCCGGCGCCGGCGGTGAAGAAGCGCTGGTGCTTCTCGTCGGCCTGCGACAGAATGGCATAGAACACCGCCAGCCGGCCTCCATCCCTGGCGAGCAGCGCGCGGAAGAGCGCCCCGGGCTTAACCGCATCGGCGCCCGCCAGCTTCGCCCAGGTGGACAGCGCCGCCGGGCCGCCGGGGGTAGCCGCGCGTCCGCCGGAGACCTCGAACGCGCCGGAGCACAGCGCCAGAACGTCCGCATACCGGGTCACCAGGCCGCGCACGCCGATGGTGGAGATCAGGCCCGAGGCGGCCTCCACGCTCATGGCCCCCAGGCCGGCGTACGCTTTGGCGAACTGCAAATCCCTCGAAAACACCTCCGCCATGCCGCCCGGAAACGCCGGAACGCTTTTCAGCGCGGCGGCCCAAGCGACGCCGCCAATGAGGCGCGCCGCGCCGGTTTGGATTTCGAACTCGAAGCTCCGGCCGGCTTCGAGCGCATCGCGCATCGAGATCTCGTCGATGCCCAGCACGGCGGGTATGCGCTGCGACAGGCCGTCGGACGGCTGGTCGCCGAGTTCGATTTTCGGAGACTCGCCGGCCGTCTCCAGCCGCCATCCGAGGTAGGGCAGGAGCCGCGCGGTTCGCCGGCGCTCCTCGTCGCCGGCGATCGACAACCCGACCACCACCGTGTCTTCGGAACGCTTCTGGCCGGCCGCCGACAGCCCGGCGACCGCGGCCATGTAAGCCTGGAGCTGCGCGCCGAAGCTGGGAATGTGGTCTTCGGCGTAAGGCGAAGCGTCCAGGAGGAGCCGCCGGCAATAATCCAGGAAAAAGTTCTCGTAGGTGGGCGTGCCTTCCAGGTGGGCCATCGCGGCGAAGGCCTTCAGCCCGCCGGGGACGAAGGTCTCCCCGGGAGCGGCCACCGGCAGGTTGGGCGCGTCGATTTCGTTATCCACGCCGGCCGCCCGCGGCGTGCCCAGGTTCTCGATGCGCCCGCGCACGGCCGGCGCGTCGGGCGCCTCGGGCTGCAACTCGAGGTACTTTTGCATGTGCTCGCGCGCGGCGGCGATGTCGTTCCGCTCCTGGAGAATCAGGCCCAAAACATACTCGGCTCGCGGGATCTGGCGGGCCTTGTCCAATTGCAGAAGCTCCCTGACGCGGGCCTCCGCCCTTCCCGTGTCCCGCAAATGGAAGCGGGCGATGGCTTCGTAGAGATAGGCTTCGAGGTACCGATGCCGGGCGTCGGCGGCGATCAGAGCGCCGGCGGTGCGCACGGTTTCGGCCCAATCCTGGCAATTCAGATTGGCCCTCACGAGCGCAAATTGCGTGGGAAGCGGCTTGGGGTCCAGAGCCACGGCGCGCCGGAATGCCTCGCGGGCTTCGGTTGCCTTCTTCCGGTTGTTGCACGCCAGCCCCAAGGCCACCCAGCCCATCCGGAACTTGGGGTCGGTGGCGGTCGCGGATTCGAGTTGACGCTCCGCTTCGGCCCAGTTTTGCGCCAGCAAGGCCTGCTGGGCGGACACCCACGCATGGCGGACGGCGCCCGGGACAGACCCGCCGTTATCGACTTCCAGATTCAAGCCGGGGCGATCCGGGGAGAGCACCAGGACAGGCAGGCCCGGCTCCCGGAACGACCTCGAGTCCATAAGATCGATAGTCGTGGAGCGGTATCCCGAGAGGCCGGCGCGCAACACGCACTCCCCGACGCCCACTCCCGGCACCACCAGGCCGGTGCCGACCCCGGTCTTGACTGTAAACGCGCCCCCTTCAGAGCCTGCGCCCGTGATGAGGTTGAGCCCCAGGGAACCGGCTTCCGCGCGCCAGAGATACTCCCCCGATTTGCCGGCGGTGGCGACGATCTTAGGACTCCGGCCGGTGCAACCCAGTTCTATGGCGACCAACTTGCCAGGCGGGGCGCCGCCCTCCAGCATCACCTTCCCGCGCAGGAACAAGGTTTGGGCGTTCGCCGTGGGCGCGATCGAGATGCCGGCCGCCATGGCGGCCAGCACGGCGGCGACTTTCCTCATGGGGGGACGCTCCTCGGCCTAACGCACCTTTGTAGCGCTTCGCGCGGCCGTCCGCAAACGTCCCTCCCGCGGCGAGCCATGCAGCCAGCCCATCACCGCGTCTCCGGACGTACAATGGCTGGTGGCACGACACCCCGTGCCGATGTGGAGCAGCCCGAGGAAGCCGCTGAACGGGCGCCCGACGCTCGAGTAAGGTGGTTGGAAGATGTCAAAACCCTCACGTGTTACACGCACAGTACTGTTCGTCACCGCTCTTCTCGCCTCCTGGATGCTGACGGACTATCTTTCGTCCATACGCCAGGCCAATCTCGAAAAGCGCCTGAACCGCAATCACGCCCTGGCCTTCGAAGCCAACCAGGGGCAGGTGAGCGGGAAGTATCCATACCTCGCGCGGGACCGGTTCGGCGTCTTTTTGCTGGGCGCCAACGAGCTGGTATACGGCGCCGGGCGCGACGCCGTCCGCCTGGTTTTCAATGGAGCCAACCAGGCGCCGCGAATCTCCGGCCTGGATCGGCAGCCGGGCCGCGTGAACTACCTGCTGGGCCGCGACGCCTCGAAATGGATCCGCGAGATCCCATCTTACGCTCGCGTGCAGGTCGACAAACTCTATCCGGGAATCGACGCCGTCTATTACGGCTCGAATGGGTCTCTCGAAACCGATTTCATCGTGCAGCCCCACGCCAATCCCGGCGCGCTCCGATTGCGAATCGAAGGCCGCGCCAAGCCGTCGATTACGTCCGCGGGCGACCTCAGGGTGCGCACCGCCGGCGGCCTGTTCCAGTTGCGCCGGCCGAACGTCTATCAGCAGACCGGCGAGACGCGCCGGCCGATTGCCTGCCGGTACGTGCTGGGCGAGCGCAACGAAGTCAGCTTCGCTATCTCCGGTTACGATACCTCGCAGCCGCTGGTGATCGACCCGGTGCTGTCTTATTCCACTTACCTCGGGGGCGGTAACTCAACGGCGGTGCGGGTAGCGGTGGATGCGCAGGGCAACGCCTACCTGGCCGGCGCCACGACGGCCCCCAATTACCCGGTGACCGAGGGGACGGCTCCATCGCCCGTCTCAGGCAAATACAACGACGTGCTGGTCACCAAGATCAACTCGCAGGGCGCGCTGGTGTACTCCACTCTGGTAGGTGGTTCCAGGGACGATATCGGTTTGGGAATCGCCGTGGATTCCAACGGACAGGCCTACGTCACGGGTTCCACCTCGTCGCCGGATTTTCCCACGCACGCGCCCGCGCAGACCGCGTATCACGGAGCGGGCGACGCCTTTGTCTTCGCCCTGAACGCGGCCGGAAGCGGCTTCCTGTACTCCATGTATCTGGGAGGCAGCGGGCTCGATGCCGGCACGGCCATTGCCGTGGACGCGGCGGGAAACGCCTATGTGGCGGGGGCCACCAGTTCCACCAACTTTCCTACGTTGAATCCGCTGCAGGCCGCCCTGAAACCCGGTAGCGGCGGTTCCAACCAGTCTTTCTTCAAGCTTGGGGATGTGTTTGTCACGAAACTCTCGCCGGCCGGAGCCATCGTGTACTCCACTTACTACGGCGGCAGCAACGACGACGCTCCACTGGCCATCGCAGTGGATTCGAGCGGTTCGCCGTACGTGGCCGGATTCACCACCTCAACCGATTTCCCGCTGAAAAATGCGTTGCAGACCAAGTACGGCGGCGCCGGTTCCAACAGCCAGATCACCACCGGCGACGCGTTCGTGTTCAAACTTACACCGGACGGTTCGCAGGCCGTTTACAGCACCTACCTGGGCGGCAGCGCGGACGATGTGGCATGCGGCATCGCGGTCGATTCCTCGGGCAATGCCTACGTGGTGGGCAGCACGTTCTCTACCAACTTCCCGCTCGTAAGTCCTATGCAAAAGACTTATGGCGGACAGGGCAGCACCAATTTCTTCCGCATGAGCAGCGGCGATGGATTTGTGGCGAAGATCAATCCATCCGGCTCGGCACTTCTCTTTTCCACCTATCTTGGCGGCGGGGATGACGATCGCGCGTTCGCCGTCGCGGTGGATGGCGCGGGCAACGTTCACGTGGCGGGCAACACCGCGTCCACCAATTTCCCCGTCACAACCGATGCATTTCAGAGTAGTATGCACGGGGCTGGCGTGGTGGACCCGACAAACCTGCTGCCCGGCGGATACTCCAGAGCCCCGGTGGGATTCGGCGATGCCTTCTATGCGCGGTTTTCTCCTACCGGTTCGCTGACTTACAGCACTTACCTGGGAGGCAGCGACGACGATGTGGCCACGGGCCTGGCCATCGATTCCTCCGGCAATGTCTACCTTTCCGGCAACACGGCTTCGGCCAGTTTCCCCCTCGCCGGTTTTTCGGTTCAGAAACAACTGGGTCCCATCGTCGCGCAGGATTCCTCGGGCCGCCAGGTCACGTCCCTGTTATTCGGCGATGCCTTCCTGGCGGTATTCGGCTCGGCGGCCACGCCGGCGGTGCCGACGATTTCATCCGTGGTGGACTCAGCGTCGTCCGGCACGCGGCTGGCGCCCGGTTCGGCGACCTCGATTTTCGGGGCGAATCTGCCTATCAGCGCGTCGGCCGGCGCCCTGGTGGGCGGCCAGACGGCCCAGGTGTTGTTCGCCAGCGCGACGGAGTGGAACGTGGTCATTCCCTATACCGCCGCGACCGGCGCCTCCACGGTTCAGGTCGGTACATCCGCGGCCTTCCCGATTACCTTGAGCCAGTATGCGCCCGCGCTATTCAGCTTGAGCGGCGCGGGACAGGGCGTCGTGGCGGCCGAGCGATTGCCGGGCGGCGCCGTGGTGAGCGCTTCCGCGCCGGCATTGCCCGGCGATACTATCGGCATCTTCGCCACCGGCCTGGGCGCGATTGGCGCCAACGGCCAAACCAGCGTGCTTCCCACGGTGACCGTGGGCGGCCAATCGGTGACGGTGCTGTACGCGGGCGCTGTAGAGCCAGGCGAGTACCAGGTGAACATTCAGCTTCCCTTGACCACTCCGGCTGGGAATCCGGCGCTGGTGCTCTCCATCGGCGGCTCCAGCAGCCAGTCGCTCACCCTGCCGGTAGGCGCCCTCACCGGCCTCGTCATCAGCAACGTGGAGAACGGCGCCAGCTTCCTGGCGGGGTTCTCGCAAGGCTCCTGGATCACCATCACCGGCGCCAACCTATCCGGCACCACGCGCATCTGGACCAGCGCCGACTTCAACGGCAACAGTCTTCCCACCTCGCTCGATCAGGTGAGCGCGACCATCGACGGGAAGCCGGCCTATATCTATTACATCAGCCCCACGCAGATCAACGCGCTCTCGCCGGCCGATACCGCGCTGGGATCGGTGCCGGTGCAGGTCACCTGCGCGGGCAAAACCAGCAACGTGCTGAACGGCACGGAAGCTGCGTTCAGCCCGGCGCTGTTCATGTTTTCTCCGCAGGGACAGAAGTATGCGGCGGCGGTTCGCACGGACGGGCAATACATCGGGCCCGCCAGCCTGTATCCCGGCCTCACCATACCGGCCAAGGCCGGCGACATACTGCAGTTGTACGGCACGGGCTTCGGCCCCACCAACCCGACCACCGACTTCAGCCAGAAACTCAGCGGCGCGCCGCCCACCGCCAACACCGTCACGGCGACCATCGGCGGGGTTGCCGCCACCGTCCTATTCGCCGGGCTGGTGGCGTCGGGCGAATACCAGTTCGATATCGTGGTGCCGGCGGGCGCGCCCAGCGGAGACAACCTGGTAGTGCTGACAGTCGGCGGAATGACTTCGCAGGCCAACGCCTACCTCACCTTGCAGTAAGATTCCGGCCGGCATCGGAAAAGCGGCGCTCGGCGCGAGCCCCGGCAGCGGCCGGCGGTTCTGTCGTACCCTAGAAGGACAAGCTCACAAATCATATGGCTGAATCTCCTATCACTCCGCGCGGGCAGGACTTTGCCGCCTGGTATCAAGACGTCGTCCTCACCGGGGACATGGCCGAACCCGCCGAAATCGTTAAGGGCTGCATGGTCATCAAGGCCAACGGCTATGCCGTCTGGGAAGCGCTGCAACGCGAGTTCGACGCGCGCTTCAAGGCCACCGGCCATCAGAACGTCTACTTCCCGCTGCTCATCCCGCAGAGCTTCATGCACAAGGAAGCCGAGCACGTGGAAGGGTTCTCGCCCGAACTGGCGGTGGTGACCGTGGCCGGCGGCAAGGAACTGGAAGAGCCCTACGTGATCCGCCCCACCTCGGAGACCATTATCGGGTACTTCTTCTCCAAGTGGATTCAAAGCTGGCGCGACCTGCCCATGCTGCTCAACCAGTGGGCCAACGTGGTGCGCTGGGAATTGCGCACGCGGCTGTTTCTGCGCACCACCGAGTTCCTCTGGCAGGAGGGCCACACGGCGCACGCGACCCACGAGGAATCGCTGGTGGAAGTGCTGCGCATGCTCGACGTCTACGCCAGCGTGGCCGAAGACCTCATGGCCATGCCGGTCGTCAAGGGCGTCAAAACCCAGTCCGAGAAATTCGCGGGCGCGGTGAGAACTTACTCCATCGAAGCCATGATGCAGAACGGCCTGGCGCTGCAGGCCGGCACCAGCCACGATTTGGGCCAGAATTTCGGTCGTGCCTTCGACGTGAAATTCCAGAACAAGGACGGGCAGCTCGACTACGTGTGGCAGACAAGCTGGGGCGCGACCACGCGGCTGATCGGCGGCCTCATCATGACGCACTCCGACGACAAGGGGCTGGTGCTGCCGCCCAGGGTGGCGCCGGTCAAGACGGTGCTGGTGCCGATTTATCGCAAGGACGCCGAGCGGGCGCAAGTGCTGGAAGCGGCCCACCGCATCGCCGCCGAGGTGGGCGCCAAGGTGGACGACCGCGACGGGGCCAGCCCGGGCGCCAAGTTTTTCCATTGGGAGCGGCGCGGCGTGCCGGTGGTGCTGGAACTGGGTCCGCGCGACCTGGCGGCGGGGAAGATCGTGGTGAAGCGGCGCGACACCGGCGTCAAGGAACCCATCGCCCAGGAGGAACTGGCAGCGCGATTGCCGGCCACCCTCGACGTTATGCAGGCCGATTTGCTCCGTGCCGCCCGGCAGCGTTTGAAGGACAACACCGTGCTGGCGAATTCGCTAGAAGAAGTGGAAGCCATCCTGGCCGACGTGAGCGCCGAGAAAGGCGGCGGGCGGTTCGTGATGGCGCACATCAAGGACGATCCGCAATGCGACGCGCGCATCCGCGAATTCAAAGCCACGGTGCGCGTCATTCCGCTGGTGGACGAGTTCGACGGGCCGGGCAAGTGCATCGTCACCGGGGAACCGGTGGAGCGGCGCGCGGCGATCGCCAAGGCGTACTAGCGTACCAGCGGTTTCCCGCGGGCGGGAGTTCACGGACGCGGCGGATTATAGGGCGGTTGGGGCGTCGTTCATGTCCCAGGTGTCCACGATCCGGCCGCCTTGCATGCGGGCGAATACCACGCCGTGGAACTGGACGGGCGCGCCCTGGTGGGCGCCCTGAATGGTGATGCGGGCGGCCACTTTGTCGGCTTCGGCGACCATCTCGTCCACGGTGACGCGCAGGTCCGGCAGCAGGGCGCGCAGGTGCGGATCGGCGCCCGCTCCAAAAGTCGCGGCGTCCCCTTCGTGGCCGCCGTTCCATACGCGCTCGAACCAGTGGCTGAGGATGGCCTTGTTGGCTTCGGCGAGCATGGGCGCGAGCAACTCGCGGGCCTGTTCCGCAGAGGAAGCGGGGACCAGCAGCCGGCCCATGCCGAAGGAGGGGATAAGGTACGGGGCGATATCCGACATGTGCTCGTCGGGCTGGAAGCAGGAGATCTCCGCCGATTCCAGGATGCTCCGCGCCAGGTCGAAGTCCTGCTTGAGGATGAAAGTGCCCACGCAGACCAGTTCGTCCACCGGCCCGGAACCCTCGGCGGGCGGCGGCGGTTCGGGAGGCGGCGCCGGCGGGAGCGAGCGGCTGGCCAGCTCCTCGTCGTAGCACTGGCGGGCGGAGTCGATCAACTCCTCCCGGTCGACGGCAACGAGCGCCTCGTCCGTCAGGTCGTGAAACTTTTGTTTGAACTCTTCGATGTTGCCGTGCATAAGTAGCGCCTCCTGGTACTGTCAATCTAGCAAGCCGCGGGGGGCGGGGTAAAGGCGGCGCGGGTGAATAGGCCGACCCTGACTTCGGTTAACTATGAATCCGCGCCGCGCTGGGGTAGACTCGCGGTCTAACCTATGGACCAACAGTCCAAGCCCAAGCCGCCCGGCGCAAAACTACTCTGGCTGGTCTGGCTGACCACGGTGGCCCTCGTCGCGGGGTCGATCTACTCCCTTTTTCACTTTGGCCCTTTTGCCGCCAAAGCCACGGTGTTTTGCCAGACCGGTTCCGGATGGAAAGCGCTCCCTCCGCTGGGCTCCAGCGCCTACAGCCTCCGCGTCTCCGACGGCGGCGTGGTGTGGGTCGAGACATCCAAAGGGCTGAGCCGCCTGGACGGCGCGGCCTGGCGCGCTTTCTCCGCTTCCGACTTCGGCACCGAACGCGGCTTCCTTCCCGGAGGGTTTACGCTGGATGGCGAAGAGGTCTGGGCCGCGACCCAGGAGGGCGTGGTCCACTTCGACGGAAAGCGTTGGCGCCTTTATCCGAATTCGGTCGCGACGGAGCGGGCCGAGTCGATTGCGGCGCTGCATGGCCAGGTTTGGGTGATCGACCGGGAAGGTAACCTCTCGCACTTCGACGGCCATGCCTGGGCGATTCGCAAGCTCGACCTGCCGGCCGTGAACTGGGGCTGGCGCGCAGGCCGACCTCCCAACCTGGCGGCCACCGCCAACGGCGCGGTTTGGCTGGCCTGGCAAGGCTTTTGGCGATACGACGGCGCCTCCTGGACGCGCATTTCGGGCGTCGGCAGCAAGGCCGAACTGCTGGGTGTGACCCCGCCCGGCTTGTATCTCCACCTCGGGAAGAAGACCCCAACGCGCGGCGGCGTGTGGGTGTTCGACGATAGCCAGGTGGCCGGGTTCGACGTCGATGGAGCGCCAGGGGTCCGGTACACCATGCACGATCTGGGCCTGCCCGATTCCGCCAGGATCAACGCGGTTGCCGGGCGGCCGCCGGTGCTTGTGGCCGCCAGCAGCCGGGGCCTGACCTGGTTCGACGGAAGCCAATGGCATGGAGAAAAGCTTACGGCGCTGGGCATCGTGTCGGCGTCGAGCGTGAATGTGGGGCCAGATGGGTCCGTGTGGGGCGTCGGACACACCGCCTATGAACCGGTCCCGCGCTTCTTCGGCTACGCGCTCATGGTCACCTTATTTTTGCCGTTCATCGCCATCGGTTACACCGTGTGGTGGAAGGGACGAAGGGCCCGCTACCAGCGGCAGGCCGCGCAGCAAGCGGTGATGCACGCCACCGGCGCGCTGCCCGAACACCTGCAAGGCCCCGAGCCTTCCGGAATGAAGACGGCCGGCGGCGTGGTGATGGTCCTGCTTCTGGGCGGCGGCGCGTATTGGCTGGTCAGGAGACACTGGCCGGGTGCGCCGGTGTGGCTGGTGCCGGTGTTTTTCGTGGGCATCCACATCATCGGAACGGTAATGGAATCGCTGAAGAAGCGCAAGCCGCTGCCGTCGGATCCGATCGTTCCCGGTGGCCCTCCGCGCTACGATTGGGGGAAGTCGATCCCCGCCATCCTCGGCGGTTTGGCGCTGGTCGTGCTGCTCTACGGGAACGCCATCGCGCGCCACTTCAAGATCCGGTGGCTGGCGGCCGTCCCCGGCATCGCGCTCCTTTTCGGGGGACGGTTCCTTTTCCACGCCTACGATCTGTTCCGCGGCCGCCGCATCGAGGGGGAAATCAAGCGCTGCCGCTATGCGGGTGCGCTCGAGATGCTGGACGGGCCCTGGGGCTGGCCATCCACGATGCTGTGCAAGCTGTTGCGGGCGGCGGCCCTGTTCTTTGCCGGCCGCGCACGCGAGGCCGAGCCAATCCTGCGCGAGATCGTGGACACCCAGAAGGGGGTTGAGGACAAGGCGCTGGCGCTCGAGATGCTGGGCCGGGTTCTCATGGCGCAGAGCCGCTACGCGGATGCGCGGCGCGCCTTTGAAGCCGTTGCCACGCTTGCGCCTACCCGCTCGGCGGCTTGGAGCGGCCTGGCCGAGGTGCGGTTGCTGGAAGCGACGGGACCGGCGCAGGCGCTGGTGGACGCCGAGCGCGCGTTGCAACTCCACGGCGATTCGCTGATCGAGCGGAAAGCGGCGCGCGAGCGGCTGGCTTCCATTCGCGGCAACCAGGCATGGGCACTGGCGGCGCTGGGCCGCGGAGCCGAGGCGCAGCAGGCCATTGACGCGGGGGCTCGCGACATGAACCAGCAATACACGCCGGAAGTCGCGGGATTCTACTGGCGCGCCGGGATGGCCATGCTGGCGGTCGGGAACACCACCGCCGCCACCGGCCATTTCCGCCGGGCCGCGGAGCTGGACCCGCAAGGGTATTACGGCGGGCTGGCCACGCAGCATCTCCGCCAGCACAGTGTTTGGGGCGCGGTGGGAATCGAGGGGATCCGGGACCGGTGACGGCGGGCCGGCTCGCTCAGGCCGGCTTCCGATCGATCCACTTATCGGCCACGGGCGGCTCGAAGCCGAGCAGGCGGGCGATCAGCGATTGGGGATCGCTGTCGGAGATCGCCACGCGGTGCACGGGGCGCAGAAACCCTTCCGCAACGGCGCGATCGAAAAGAGCCAGGAGGGGATCGTAGTAGCCTTCGACGTTGAGGATTCCGCAGGGCTTGCGCTGCAGGCCCAGTTGCGTCCAGGTGAGCGCCTCGCAAAACTCTTCGAACGTGCCGTAGCCGCCGGGCAAGGCGATGAACGCATCGGACAGCTCGGCCATGAGGGCTTTGCGCTGGTGCATGGAACCCACCACGCGGAGATCGGAGAGCCGGCGGTGCGCCACATCCTTTTCGACCAGGGATCGCGGCATGACGCCGATCACCTCGCCCCCGGCATCCAGCGCCGCGTCCGCCAGCGCTCCCATCAGCCCGACGTTGCCGCCGCCGTAGACGATGGCGATCCCTCGCGCCACGAGCTGCCTGGCCAGCGACGCCGCCGCGGCAAGGTAACACGGACGGGCGCCGGAACTCGAGCCGCAGAACACGCAGATTCGTCTGGCCATGCAACTCACCTTAACCCAAAGCCAGGGGAGACTGCGGCCCGGCCATGGGCCTGCGGGCCACAGAACTTTGTGAAAGGCCGGCCTGCGGCCGCCTTTCAAGTGGGCGGCGGAGGCGAAGCCTGAGAAACTCGCCTCGGACCTCCGATCCGCCGTGCTGTATGCGGTGAACTGCATGGTAATGGGCAAACTCCAGGGGCGGGTTGAACGGAAGCCGCCGGGCTGCGCATAATACTTAGTACTCCATTCCAGAAGTTCGCTCACGTATTCTGGCGGTGAGGTCAGGCGGCAACACGGTCGGGGTTCGGGCACTTGGAGAGCAGGGCGGCCAAG
>Ga0326728_10014425_pt1 | contig 16782 bp, 12 predicted proteins | sample MB3enrmetagenome_FD_207602 | JGI IMG/M metagenome (GOLD analysis project Ga0326728, IMG submission 207602) | Lab enriched peat soil microbial communities from McLean, Ithaca, NY, United States - MB31MN | ecosystem: Environmental > Terrestrial > Soil > Wetlands > Peat | place: USA: New York...
ACTCACTGCGCGCACGCCGGGCAGGTAATTGTCTATGGCGCGCCAATCCCCCGCCATCTCATATTGGCCTAGCAGCATCCCCTGATAGAAGAGCGAGTCCTGTCCCATCACGAAGCCGGCCTCGAGCCCGTTTGTCGCCTTCATCAATTCGCGCTTCGGGACCGGAGTGCGTTTCAGAGTCTCCAGCTGTGACAGGATCTCGGTCTCGACTGTCTTCGCCGTTTTCCCCGGCAGCGGCTGCCCGTAGACGACGAAGAGGCCAGGATCGATCGATGTCAGGTCGTAGTCGGCGCCGACGTCGCGCGCCAGGCGCTTTTCGTACACCAGCTGCTGATACAGCCGCGCGCTCTTGCCGCCCGCGAGGATTGCCGACAGCACCTCGAGGACGTGCGCGTCTTTACTCTTCAGGTTCGGGACGTGGTACGCCAGGGCCACGAACGGCAGCTCGGCCTCGCGTTTCAGCACGGTGCGATTCTCGCCCTGCTGCTCCGGTTCGATGGCGCGCACGGGTGGCGGCGCGTCTTCAACCGGCAACGGCGCGAACGCCTTCTCCAGGTCCGCCCGCAAGCTATAGGCGGAGAAATCACCGACGCACACGATCACGGCGTTCCCCGGCGTGTAATAGGTGTGGTAGTAATCCATGGCGTCCTGACGGGTCGCCTGTTTCAGGTCGTTCATCCAGCCGATGATCGGCCACTGGTAGGGATGCGCCGCATAGGCGACGGAGCTGATCTGCTCGAACAAGGCGGAGACCGGGTTGTCGTCGGTCCGCAGCCGCCGTTCCTCCATGACCACGTGTAGTTCGGGCGTGAACTGCGCATCGTCGAAGGCCAGATTCTGCATGCGGTCGGCCTCCAGCTCGATCACCACCGGCAGCCGATCGCTGGCGATGGTGGCGAAATAGGTGGTGGAGTCCTCGGAGGTGAAGGCGTTGTCGTTGCCGCCGTTGTGCTGGATGATCTTCGAGTACTCCTCCGGACCGACCTTCTTGGTGCCCTTGAACATCACGTGTTCGAGGAGATGCGATAAGCCGGTCTTGCCGAGCTGCTCGTTGCGCGAGCCCACGCGGTACCAGACCTGGAACACGGCCACCGGTGCTTTGTGATCTTCCAACAGCAGAATCTTCAAGCCGTTGGGTAGTACGGTCTCGTGGACGCGCTCGGCGTAAGACTGTGCCGCCCGCACGGAGTGCAGCGGCGCCGCGAGCAGCAGAAGCAGCACGGCGCACATGCGGACAGGCGCGCGCATAGGAGCCCGTGAGTAACAGCAGGGTGTGGGGTGGTCAAGGCAGGGGGTGACGCGTGCCTGCCACGTCGGCTGCGATGGCCTCGTAGACGTCGCGTTGCAGCTGCGCCGAAATCTTCTCCAGTCCATGGCTCATGGCAGCGACCAGCGCGCCTGGCTGGTTGCACGGGCACGGCTCATCGCCCGTATAGGTACGTTGTAAGAGTACGGGATCACCCTTGCCGAGGCGCAAACGCATGACCAGCATGCGCAGCCGCAGATGCGCCGCGCAGCCGCCGGCCCCGGCTTCCTCTTCGATCGCTTCGATCTCACCGCCGACCTGGTAATCGCCCGCCAGCAAGGACGGCGCTCGTTGCACGGCGCGATACAGTCCGGAATCGTTGAAATCGCGCGCCAGCACGTCCGCCACCATGCTGCCGGGGTTGGCGCTCCAGCGCCGGTCGAAATAGGTTCCCGTCGAATATATCCCATCACGATATACGATCGGCTGGCGATCGTAGATGGCCGCCACCGCCAGCGGCGCGATGCGCAGGATGACCGGCAGCGCCCTGCCTTCGACATGTGGCGGGGGGTAGTCCAAGACATAGTCGTGCACTACCGGCGCGGGGACGTGGAAGCGAATGCAGCCGGCCAGCGCTCCCGCGAGCATCAGCAGCAGGGCGCTGCGCTTCATTGCCCGCCCCCCTCCGGGACGCGCTGTGCCGCGGGTGGCTCGCCGAACAGCAGCAGCGACGGCTGGTGCCGCACCTCCTCGGTCAGCCCTTGCAGGCTGCTCACCGCCCGGTTCAGGCGCTCCAAGGTCGCCTGCAGCCCGATGACGAACTCTTGCGCCCCCATCGTCAGTTGATTGAGCTGATCCAGCGTCTGTCGCAACTCCTGCGGGTTCACCCCCTTCTTGAGGTTCGCGAACACGGCCTTCGCATCTTGGGTCGCCTTGGTGGCGTTCTCCACCGCCGGCGCGATCTTCACTCCTGCAGTCATGGCCTCGACGTTCTTGGCTGCCCGTTGCGTCGACTCCGAGGCCGCGGCGAAGTTGCTGAGCAGCTTATCGACACGCTGATCGGAGAGCAGGTGGTTGGCGGACTGAAGCGTCGCGCGCGCATCCGCCGAGATGCCACTGAGATCCAGCGCCATGATCTTGTCGTAGACGTCGGCGAGCGCACTCTGCACCGCCTTGAAGCTGGAGCGCGCCGAAGGAATCAGCTCGTATGGCGGCTTGAAACTTAGCGGCGGCGCCTGATTCAGCGCGTCGCCGGAGCGGTGATCGATCTCAATGTAGCGTAACCCGGTGATGCCGCTCAGCTCCAGCTGCGTGCGCAGCGTGGCATCGCCCTTCAAGGCCTTGGCAACGCTGGTGTCGACATCCATCACCACTTGGATCAACGTCCCGTCCGGTGCAATCTCAATGCGCTGCACCCGCCCGGCGGGGACGCCCCGATACTTCACTGCCGAGCCCGGGTCGAGCCCCTGCACCGATTCGGAAAAGTAGGTGACGAATGTCGTGGTCTCCTCGAAGAAGCGGCTGGCACCCAGCCAGATCGCCGCGCCGACGGCGATGACGACGGCGACGATGACGAAGACACCCACCTGAAATTTATGCGCTTCGGTGGCCACTCTCGGTCCTCCTGCGGAAGCTCGGTGAAGGTTCACGGTTGAAGAACGCGTGCACGCGCGGGTCCGCGCTGCGGTCGCGCAACTCCTGCGCCTTGCCCTCGGCGATGATCCTCTTGGTTTCGCCGTCCAGCATGATCACGCGGTCGGCAATGGTGAAGATGCTGGACAGGTCATGCGACACCACGACCATCGTCGTACCGAGGCTGCGGTTCATCTGCACGATGAGCTCGTCCAGCTCGGCGGAGGTGATGGGATCGAGCCCGGCCGACGGCTCGTCGAAGAACAGAATGCTGGCGTCGAGCGCCAGGGCGCGGGCCAACGCCGCGCGCTTCTTCATCCCACCCGACAGCTCCGAGATCACGAACTCCTCGAAGCCCCCGAGCTTCACCATGTTGAGTTTGATGCGCACGAGCAACTCGACGGTTTCCGGTGGCAGGTCCGTGTACTCCTCCAGCAACAAGGCGATGTTCTCCCCTAAAGTGAGTGAACCAAACAACGCCCCCGACTGGAACAGGACGCCGATGCGCCGCTGGACCCGCCGGAGCTGGTCTTCGTCGGCACGCGTGATGTCCTCGCCGTCGATGGCGACGCGCCCGGCGGCGGGCTGCTGTAGGCCAATCATGTGCCGCAGCAGCGTGGTCTTGCCGCATCCCGATCCGCCAACGATGACGAAGCGCTCGCCGCGGCGCACCTCGAGGCTGACGTCGTCCAGGATGGTCTTGTCGCCGTAACCTGCCACCAGATGCTCCACCCGGATGATCGGCGGCGCGGTGGCGGGGTGCACGGACCCGAGAGGCGCAGGGCTGGCTTCCATGTCACCAGTAGTGGAAGATCACGGTGAACACCGCGTCGGCGACGATGATTAAGAAGATGGCCGCCACGATCGCCGAGGTGGTGATGCGGCCGACGCTTTCCGCACCGCCCTCGGCCTGAAAGCCGCGCAGGCAGCCGACCCCCGCAATCAGAATCGCGAAGGCCACGCTCTTGATCAGCCCCGAGTACACGTCCCAGATGCCCAGCGCCAGCCGCGTCTGCCGCACGTAGACCTCCACCGGCAGCCCGAGGCCGATCACCGCCACCGTCAAGCCGCCCAGGATGCCGACCAGGTCGGCGCCCAGCGTCAGGCACGGCAACATCACGAGCAAGGCCAGCACCTTGGGCGTGACCAGGAAGCGCGTGCGGTCCAAGCCCATGGTGGTGAGCGCGTCCACCTCGTCCGACACCTTCATCGTGCCGATCTCGGCGGCGAAGGCGGCGCCCGAGCGCCCGGCCGCGATAATCGCCGTCATCAGCGGCCCGAGCTCGCGCACGATCGACAGCCCCACGAGGTTGGCCACGTAGATGTCGGCGCCGAACTGGGTCAGTTGCACCGCCGCCTGAAAGGCCGTGATCAACCCCATCAGAAAGCTGATCAGCGACACGATGGGCACGGCGTCGAGGCCGGTGCGTTCCATGTAAAGCCAGGTCTCGCGCCAGCGGATGCGCCGCGGTTTCCGCAACGCTTCCCACACGCCGAGGATCACTTCGCCGGCGAACGCCAGCAGCGCCCGCACGTCGGAGAGCACCTTGAGCGTCTGCTCGCCGATCCGTACGGTGAAGCCGATGGTGCGCGGCGGCCCCAGCGGCGGTGGCGCCAGCAACGCCTCCTGGTCGACCAGGCTCAGAAAACCATCGATGGCAGCGGTCGAGGCGGCAATGCGGAGATCTGCGCCCATGCGGGCCAGCTGCTGCCGTAAGCCTATCAGCACCGCCCCGCCACCGCTGTCGAAGTACTCGACGCCCGACAGATCGAGCACCACCTCGCGCGTTTGACTCGGCAGCCGCGCTGTGACGTCGCCCAGCAGCCGCTGCGCGTTTGCGATTTCGATCCGCCCCCGGATCGTCAACGTGACGGTTCGCTCGTCAGCCCGCTGCGTGAACAGCTCGTACGAACCATCGTTCAGCACACTTCCTCTTTACCATTCCGGAGGTGCGAGGGCGAATTCTCCCGTCCGGGTTGCAGCGCTCAGCCTCGGCCGTGCCCGCCCCCCCCCGGCATTCCAGAGCGACCGCGCCCCCCTTAACCAGGCGCGTCACCCACACCTCCTGACTGCTTGATCAGCACCCGCTGAGCGCGTTATTCACAGCCGTGAGGATCTCATCCACGGTAATCGTCTCGTCGCCATTCCTGTCGCCGGCGAGGCAATCCGTAACCGGCGTGTTGCCGAGCGCGATATTCACCATTGTGAGTATTTCATCTACGGTCACCACACGGTCGCCGCCGCAGTCGCCGACACACTTGAGCGGCGTCGGCGTCAGTGATGGGGTGAGCGTCTGGGTTCCTGTCGGTGTCATGCTGTACGTCGGCGTCACCGTGGGCGTGCAGGTCGCGGTGGCAGTCTGCGTCGGGGTCGGTGTCTCGGTCGCAGTGGGCGTCTGCGTCGGCGTAGCCGTGACGGTTGGTGTCAACGTGTAGCTGGGTGTCGGCGTGACGGTCGGCGTGGCGGTGTGAGTGGCGGTCGCAGTGGGGCTGGGCGTTGCCGTCGCTGTGGCTGTGTCGGTTGCTGTCGAGGTCGGTGTTGCCGTCGGCGTAACCGTCGGTGTCGGCGTGTGCGTGGCGGACGGAGTAGAGGTGGGTGTGAGCGTGTATGTCGGCGTCGGCGTGCGTGTCGGGGTCGCCGTGGGCGTTGGCGTATGTGTCGGTGTCAACGTCGGCGTGGGCGTTGCCGTCGCCGTGCTGGTTGGCGTCGGCGTGAACGCCTCCTGAATGACCTTGAGGGTCAGGTTGGTCGCAGTGTATAGCGGGGAAAAAGTCACCCCGTTCCCTTGCACGAGGCCGTTGATCTGGGCGAACTGCCCTGCACGTTGGCCGAAGGTCACGATCTCGAAGGTGGAATCCAGGCTCGGCTTGAAGTCGTCGACAAGCGCGACGGCGAGCGTTCCGTCCAGTGTAGCGGCCCCTGTTATTTCTAGTCGATCGAAGCTGCCCGGGGCCGACCCTCCGATCTCGATGTTGAGCGTACCCGTAGATGTTTGCACGTAGCTTCCCGTGATGTTGAGCGTGCCGGCCGTCAAGCCGGGACTGACCTGGCGGGCATTCTTCACCGTTCCGGAAACTGTACCCGTGCCCGACAGCACACCGCCTTCGATGTCCACCAGCCCGGTCGCGCTCAGCGTCCCTCCGTCAAGCGTGGTCGTGCCGCCGGTCTCCGTGTAATCGCCCGTCCTGGTCAGCGTCGTACTGGGGCCGACCAGGACGGTACCGGACGTCGTGAAGGGGCCGGCGTTTACCGTGATGCTGCTCGTGCCGGTCACCTGCAGTGTTCCCGCATTGCTGAAGCCGAGGTCATTGGGATCGATGACGAGCCCGTTCGGTTGATCCGCGATGACCGTCCCCTGGTTCAGCATGCCGCCGCTGTCGGCCAGGAGCTGCCCGGAGCCGCGAATCGTGTGTCCGGCGGCCTGAGTGAGCACGGTGTTGTCGGTAAGGATGAGATTGTTCAGAAACAACGCGTTGTCCATCACGATGCTGCCGCTGCCGCTACTGCGCAGCTCACCCCCGATGATCGTCGCTCCGTTTACGATCTGCGCCTGTGCGCCGTCGAGCGCTTCGATGATGCCGTTTGTGTTGGTGAACGTCCCTGCCGTCAACGTGAGCGTCCCGCCATTCATGGCCTGCAACAGGTCCTGGTTGGTGAAGCCCAGGCCATTCGGGTCGATGACGAGCCCGTTGGGTTGATCGGCGACGACCGTACCCTGATTGACCATGCCGCCGGTGCCGGCGAGCAGCTGGCCGGAGCCGCGGATCGTGTGCCCGGCAGCCTGGGTGAAGACGGTGTTGTCGGTCAGGATGAGATTGTTCAGAAACAGCGCATTGTTCATCACGATGCTGCCGCTGCCGGACAGGGTGGCGCCGCCGTTGAACTGCATGATGGTCGGTGCCCCCGTGGTATTCAACGCCCACACGGCGTCGTTCGTGAGGCCGCCGGTGATGATGACGCTCTGGCCATTGTCCTGCACAACCGTGCCGCTGGTGGTCACATTGGTCAGCGTCGGTGTCGGCAGCCCTCCCAGGGCCACGACGCCGGTGCCGCTACTGCTCAGCTCCCCTCCAGTGATTATCGCTCCGTCTATGATTCGCACCTGCCCGCCGTCGAGCGCTTCGATGATGCCGTTTGGGTTGGTGAACGCCCCTGCCGTCAACGTGAGCGTCCCGCCGCTCACGGCCCGTAGGAACCCCTGATTAGTGAAGCCCAGGTCGTTCTGGTCGATGACGAGCCCGTTGGGTTGATCGGCGATGATCGTACCCTGATTGATCATGCCGCCGGTGCCGGCGAGGAGCTGGCCGGAGCCGCGGATCGTATGCCCGGCAGCCTGCGTGAGCACCGTGTTGTCGGTAAGGATGAGATTGGCGAGAAACAGGGCATTGTTCATCACGATGCTGCCCGTGCCGGCCAGCGTGACGCCGCCATAGAAATAGGTGCCCGTAGCCGCGCCGGTAGTGTTCAGCGCCCAGACGCCATTGTCGCTCGCCGGCCCGCCGGCGACGGTGAGCACCGCGCCGTTGGTGTGGCTGAGCTCGTCCCCACTGTCGATGGTGAGGTTGCTGACGGTCGCAGCCATGTCCAGCGTGACCGCAGAGTTGACCGGGTTGCCGCCGTCGATGGACACGCTGAAGGTATTTCCCGCCCCGTTGTTGGGAACGACCCCGCCGCTCCACTTGGTGGGATCACTCCAATTTCCCGTGCCGCCATTCCAGCTAACATCGAGATCGGCGGCCGCGGCGCTGCCACACAAGGCGGTACACGACAGGAACAGGCAAAAGCCCACAAGTCTGGAAAGTAATCGAGCCGCAAAGCGAAAGACCTGCCTCATCCCCGTAACCGGCGTGGCGTGTATCACCTTCGTAAGGATTGGGCAAAGAAGCCTATCCTCGCCGAGCACATGCTTGAACGTGCGGTGCCGGCCAGCAACGAACGCCGGCGGCGAAAAGAGCTATCGACCGTGACGATGAACGTTCACTTGCAGCCATTGAACGCCGTGCTCATTGCGGTGACGTTCTGCAGTTCAGCTTTACGGATGCAAACGGCGGCGCCTTGACGCAGCCAGCGCCGAACGCCACATTGGTGTCCAATGCTTCAGACTCAAGACCTGCACGTCGCCGGGACGCAGCCGCTGGCGGCGCCCAGTGCGCTCAAACGGGAGCTGCCGGCCTCCGACGCCATCTACCAGGTGGTCGTCCGTGCCCGCGCCGCCGTGCGCGACATCATCGCCCGGCGGGACCACCGTTTGCTCGCCATCGTCGGTCCCTGCTCCATTCACGATCGCGAAGCCGCGCTCGACTACGCCGTGCGGTTGCGGCGGCTGAGCGAGCGCTTGGCCTCGACACTGTTCGTCGTCATGCGCGTCTACTTCGAGAAGCCGCGTACGACCCTGGGTTGGAAGGGTTTGATCAACGATCCGCATCTCGACGGCAGTTACGACATGGAAACCGGTCTGCGCCTGGGGCGTAAGCTGTTGCTGGACATCAATGCCCTAGGCTTGCCGGCAGGGACCGAGTTGCTGGATCCGATCGTGCCGCAGTACCTGGCCGACCTGATTGCCTGGACCGCAATCGGCGCCCGCACGACGGAGAGCCAAACGCACCGCGAGATGGCCAGCGGCCTTTCCATGCCGGTCGGCTTCAAGAATACCACCGATGGCAACCTCTTGATCGCCGTGAACGCGATGGAGTCGGCGGGGCATCCGCACACGTTCCTCGGTATCGATCAGGAGGGCCACACCGCGATCGTCCACACCACCGGCAACCCGGACCGCCACGTCATCCTGCGCGGCGGCCGGAGACCCAACTACGACGCGGAGACCATCCGCACCTGCGAGGAACTTCTGGCAGAGGCAGGGCTGCCGCGCGGGATCCTGGTCGACTGCAGTCACGGCCAGACTCGCAAAGACTACCGCCGTCAGCCGGAAGTGCTCGCCGACCTCATCCGCCAGATTCGCGCCGGCAACCGCTCGATCATGGGCTTCATGCTGGAGAGCAATCTGAAAGCCGGCAACCAGAAGGTCGCCAACGGCCGGGCCGGGCTGGAGTACGGTGTCTCGATCACCGATGCGTGCATCGATTGGGACACGACCGAGCGCTGCCTGACCGATGCTGCGGAGCAGTTGGCAAGCACGTGCGCGGGTGAGCGTGTGGGCGCGTGAGACAGTGAGCAGTAAGCGCTACGCGCATCGGTGCACCAACCACTTGCAACCTGATCCCGTCGTCGGCATACCAGCGCAGGTGAGTGCTGCGCGAGCGAACGGGTAAGCGCACACGCGCACCCGCGTACCGACTCACCGGTGCACCCGAACACAGGAGGCTCAATGGATTTTGGATTCAGCGAAGAACAAGAAATGCTGCGGCAGAGCGCGCACCAGTTCCTCGAAACCGAGTGCGCCATGACCTACGTCCGCAAGATGATGGAGGACGACACCGGCTATTCCGAAGACCAATGGAAGAAGATGGCGGATCTAGGCTGGATGGGCCTGATCTTTCCGGAGCAGTACGGCGGCTCGGGGCTCAACATGGCGGATCTGGTCGTCGTACTCGAAGAAATGGGGCGCGTCGTCATGCCGGGTCCGTTCTTCGCCACCGTGACCCTGGGCGGTCTGGCGCTCGACCTCGGTGGTTCCGAGCCGCAGAAGCAGCGTTACCTGCCGGACCTCTGTGCCGGCACGCTCAAGACCACCTTGGCGCAGGTCGAAGAGACCGGACGTTGGGATGCGGAAGGCATCCAGCTCCGGGCAAAGAAGGGGCGCTCGGGGTATGCTCTCTCCGGCACCAAGCTGTTCGTCCACGACGCCCATAACGCCGACCTGCTGGTGGTCCCGGCGCGCACGGGCCGCAAGAGCACGGACGGCATCACCCTGTTTCTCGTCGACGCCAAGCAAAAGGGTGTCAAGACGACGCTGCTGAAGACCATGGATCAGACCCGCAAGCTGTGCGAGGTCGCGTTCGACAACGTCAAGGTCGGCGCCGACGCCGTCCTCGGCGCCGTCGGCCAAGGTTGGCCGCTGCTCGAGCGCGTCGTTGACCGCGCCAAAGTGGCGCTGTGCGCCGAGATCTGTGGCGGCGCCCAGAGGGTGCTCGAGATGAGTGTCGAGTACGCCAAGATGCGCGAACAGTTCGGCCGGCCGATCGGCAGTTTCCAGGCGATTCAGCACAAGTGCGCCAACATGATGGTGCAGACCGAGAGCGCCAAGTCGGCGACCTATTATGCCGCCTGGGCGGTGGCCAACGATGCGCCCGACGCGCACCTGGCGGCGTGCATGGCCAAGGCCTACTGCTCGGAGGCGTACCGCTCCGTCACCGCCGAGGGCATTCAGATCCACGGTGGCATCGGCTTCACCTGGGAGCACGACATCCATCTCTACTTCAAGCGCGCCAAGGGTTCGGAAGTCACCTTTGGTGATGCCACCTGGAACCGCGAGCTGGTGGCGCGAGAGGTCTTGGACAAGCCGGAGGCAGGCGAGGAGTCAGATGTGAGGGGTCAAGCGTAGGAAGTGAGAGGGCGGCGCAGGTCGGGCCTGGTCAAAACAAACCTCTTCTCCTTGTTGGTGTCGGGGTCACGGTTCGGGTTCTGGTCGGCGTCGGGGTGTTCAGCACACTGCGGCTGTTGGTGGCAGTTGGGGTGACCGTCGATGTCGAGGTCACCGTCGGGGTTCTGGTCAGCGTCGGGGTGTTCGTGACGGTTGGCGCGGCGATCGGCGCCCCTAGTGCCGTCAGTAGGTTGGCTGCGTCAGGACTGCCGAGACCGGTAACCATGTCGTATCCGACGCCGGCGCTGTAAGCGCCGTTCGAACCGCTGGTGATGTCATGGAAGGCCGGCGTGCCACACACCCCGTACAGCCGCGCCCCCGGGTTACCGAGGCCGCTCCCGCCAATTTCCTGGTTCACCTCGGCGAATAAGCCGGCCCATTGCGGCGCAGCGTCGGAGGTGCCGCCGACGATGTACCAAAAGCCGCCCGACGCCACGTAGTTGCCCGGGGACGTATCGGCCTCCAGTGCCACATCCGGCACCAGGCGCTGCGTTCCGTTTGGCACGCCACAGCCGGCTTGAAACGTGGGGCGCGCAAACACCTGGCTGACGCCACCGCCCGAGCCGCTCCAGCCGCCCTCAGAGCCGTACCCACCACAGACCGGATCGGAGGAGGTCATGCCGCTGCTACAGGTTGGGGTGGTCCCGCCGGCACCCATGACGTGCGGCGAGTTGGCCGGGTGATCGACGGTCAAGACATTGCCGCAGTCGTTGCTCCCGCCGTCGCCGGAAGCCGCAAACCAGGTCTGGCCGATGGCGTTGGCATTGGCGAAAATACCGTCGTTCGTCCGCTGCGCTGCTGCAGAGGTGCCCGCTTCACAGCTCCCCCAACTGGTGGTGACGACATGGCCTGGGTTGTCGGTAACGATGCGGTTGTACATCGTGGTGAAATCGGACAACGAAGTGGATGCGGCCATGTAGTTGAGAATCACGGCGCCGGGTGCGGTGCCGTGGGCGTACTCGACGTCCAACGAGACCTCGATGGAGTTCTGGCTGCTGAACTTGCAGCCGTTCGAACTGCTAGAGCCCGTGCAGGCCTGTCCGCTGCCACCGGGCAGGGCCGGGAGCCGCCACTGTGAATCGAACGCCGCGACGTCGGTGTTGGACCAGGCGTATGCGCCGGCGATCACCAACGTCTGGCCGCCTCCGGCGTAGCCCGTGCCGTTATCATAGAATACCGCGAGGTCGTTCGGGCTCAGGGCGCAGCAGTAGGATCCGAGGGCCGCACTAGGGGCGACCGCAGGTTGCGCGCTCCGTACGTGCGCGTGGATCGCGGTGAGGTCGTCGAGGCCAACGACGCCGACGACGCTGTCGGCGATATCCGCCGGCCACGTGGGCTCGTTGATTGTCGCGTAGTGCGCCTCACCCCGGAAGGTGACGTTGTACAACTCCACGCCGAAGGCGCGCTCCAACGCTGCGACGCTGCCGGCCGCTCGGACCAGCAGGTGGTTGGAAAAGCGATCGGTCACGGCGAAACCGTTGGTGTAGAGGTAGTCCACCACGCGCTGCTCCGCATCCGCCGTGGGCGCGTAACTGGCGTTGAACTCGTCTTGGGTGAGGAACCGACCGTAGTTTGGGGAGCCTGGGTTCTGGACGTCGGCGAGAAAACGTTCCAGCTCGTCGCGGTTTCTCAGCTCGAGGCCGACGACGATGCTGTGCTGGTTCGTACGCTCTTCACGTTGCAGAATCGTTGCCTCGCGCAGGCGCGGGGACGCTGACTCGACCTTGATGCGTGCCGGCACCGGCTGTGCGCCCAGTCCAAACGCCAGCACCAGGCTGCTGGCTACGATGCTGGTGGTCTTCATTTTCATAGCCCTTCCTCTCGATTTCTTAGGCGAGCCATAGCAACAGTGCCCGAGCGAAGCCCCCATGGTCCTCCCCCGCCAAGCTAAGATATAATGGTATTAGCAGAATCCAACTATCACGAGCCAGTTGGGGCGGCAAGATCAGGGCGCTACCGCCTTTCCTGCACGCTCGGGCTCGTGCCGATTGTCAGCGACGGCGTGAGGCGTGAGGAGTAAGGCGTCAGGGGTGAGGCGTGAGAGGAAACAAGATCCTTCCGCCCCCCTTGACGACAGACCTATGTTCGCTATATATTTGCTTTTAGTAGTCACTTGACGGTTGAAGTGATACTCTGACGTATGTCCAAGGTGGACAAGCAAAGGAGCAGATCGCGTATCTAATGTTCTGGCTCGGCGTCATGGTGGTCACTGACATCAGCTTGGTGGGCTGGCTCGTGTCGGGTGCCGGTTCATCACCGAATTACAAAGTTGCCGCCGCCGTAGTGGCGGTTGTGGTGGTCACGGTCTCGGGCTTCATCGTTCACCGTCGGGTCGAGCAACGGATTGACGCGCTGGAGGATCTGTAGAAATGGAAATCCTTGCGACCATTGTTCTTCTTGCTGTTGCGTTCGCCTTCGCATTCATGGCGCTGGACGTGGCCCATCATAGGCAGTGATCCCGTTACCGAACCATGCCGAACACTTATGAGGCCGCTGGAACCGACGGCGGGCGGTAGCTGGCTCGCGATGTGGAACACTTCGCTTGCCCGCTGCGGCTCATCGCCAAGGCGTTGAACTGCCACAATCTCATGCCGAGCTGGTTCAATCTCTTCCAAACAAGACGGGCGGGGTCTCGGCGGGCGATCGTCCATCACGCTTGAAGGCGACATGCACCGAGTCGAAGTGGTCATCATAGGGACGGGGATTGCGGGCGCGTCGCTCGCATACTTTCTCGCCGAGCGTGGCGTGAGCGAAGTGGTGCTCCTCGAGCGCGAGGAGGCGCCAGGCAGCCACGCGACGGGCCGAAGCGCCGCTGTCCTCTGCCAGCTCGATCCAAACTCTACCGTCCAGCGCCTGATCGTCGCGAGCGCGCCGTTCCTACGCAGGCCACCGGCTGGGTTCTCGGAGAGCCCGATCCTCACGCCGAGTGGCGTGCTGCTCGTCTTCCGGGAGCCGATCTGGTCGGCACTCGCGCATATCACGCCATGGCTCGAGAGCGAGGGCATCCGCCTCGAGCTGCTGTCTCCGACGCAGGCGGTCGAGCGCGTCGAGGTGCTGAACCCGGAGGAGTTTACCGGGGCTGTGCTCTTGTCTGCGGACGGGCGGCTCGATGTGCACGAGCTGCTGTCGAGCTACCTTCGGCACGCACGCCGCCGTGGTGCAGAGCTCCGCACGGGCGTCCAGGTTACCGGCGTCCTCGTCGAACGCGGCCGGTGCGTGGGCGTTGCGACGAGCCGCGGCGAGGTGCGCGCGCGCTGGGTCGTGAATGCGGCCGGTGCCTGGGCGGGAGCCATCGCGCGCCTGGCGGGGGCCGCGCTCATCGACGTCATCCCGCGGCGGCGCTGCGCCGTCGTCTATGCGACGCCAGAAGGCCTCGACGTCTCCGGCTGGCCACTCGTCGGCAGCGACACTCACAAGGTGTACTTCGAGCCGGAGGCTGGCGGCCTCCTGATGAGCCCGATGGACGAGGAACCAAGCGAGCCCTGTGACGCGCGGCCTGACGACCTCGCGATCGCCGAAGGCTTCGAGCGGCTCGCCGCGCTTGCGCCACGCCTCGTGCCGCGCTCGATCAAGCACAAGTGGGCGGGCCTGCGCATGTTTGCGCCGGACGGCGTCCCGCTGGTCGGCGAGGATCAGCTCGTACCCGGCTTCTTCTGGCTCGCTGCGCAGGGCGGGAGCGGCATCGAAACCAGCCCGACGCTCGGCGCGGTCGCTGCGGATCTGCTCCTCGACAGTGAAACCGACCGCTTCGATGCCTCCCTGCTGAGCCCACGTCGCTTCGCCTGACTCCGCCGGCTAGGCCCCCCCGTCACCGTCTCTTGCCTATCGGTGCTGTCCGCGGCGGCTGACCGCCACGCCGTTCGATTGGCGAGGAGCAACACCAAAGAGCCAGGCGTTGGGGTCAAGCCTGGATTATAGACTTAAGAGGTCAGGTGACGGGTTCGCCCCTCAACATGCCGCAGACCGGGGTCGGCCTTTGAACTATCAAGAGGATACCCTCGTGGTATTCCAGCTCATACGGACTATCCGCTAGCCCGGGCCAACATCCGACCGAGGAGTTCTGCGCACTCGGTCTCGGTCATGTAGCGCGGTACCGGATAGTTCATGTAGGCTTCCGCCACCGCCTGTTTGGCGATGGCGGCTATGTCGCTCGGCTTCAACGCTTCGAGTGTCGGCGGAATCCCGACACGGCCCATCAGGTCACGGACGGCATCGATGAACGCCCGCGCCTCATCGCCCGCTGCGTCGCCCGTGGCGTCGGTCCCCAGCAGGCGTGCCATCTGTGCCACGCGCTTGCCTGCGACCACCGCCGAGAATTCCAGGACGTGCGGCAGCACGATGGCGTTGGCCAGGCCGTGCGGCGTTCGATAGTACGCGCCGAACGTGTGGGCGATCGCGTGCACGTAGCCGACACTGGTGCGTGTAAATGCGATGCCTGCGTAGTAGGACGCCATCGCCATGGCTTTGCGGGCTTCAACGTCCGAACCTTCGGCGCAAGCCCGCGGAAGGTTCGCGAACACGAGTTTGATGGCAGCCGTCGCGTAGCGCTCGGTCTGGGGCGTCGAGGTACGTGCCAGGTACGACTCTACCGCGTGCGTCAGCGCGTCCATGCCTGTGGCCGCCGTCACCGGCGGCGGCAGCCCCACCATCAACAGCGGATCGAGCGCCGCCATCAGCGGCAGCAGCTTGGGGTCCACGACGAACTGCTTGGCATGGGTGATGGGATCCGACACCACCGCCGCCACTGTCACTTCCGATCCGGTCCCCGCGGTGGTCGGAATCGCGAACAGCGGCAGCGGCGTCTGGCGCACCTTGAAGAGCCCTGCCAGCTTGCGCATGGGCTTGTCGTTGGTCGCCGCGGCCGCGATGACTTTGGCGGCATCCATCGGTGACCCGCCGCCCACCGCCAGGATCGCGTCGCAGCCATCGCGTCGGAGCATCGCCAGCCCAGCCTCTACCTGGTCGAAGGTCGGATCGGGCTCGACCCCGTCGTAGATGCACCAACGCACCCCGTTCTTGTCGAGCGCGTCGGTAATCGTTCCGACGATCCCGAGCTTCACGAGCATGGCATCGGTGACGACGAGCAGTTTGCCGACGCCGAGTTGGGCGATCGAAGCGCACAAGTCCTTAGAGCAGCCCGGCCCCAACAGCGTGAGCGGAATGCGGTCTGGCAGCAGCTTGGACACAACCTTGGTCACGGCAATAGCAACGTCATGGGCGGCCTTCTTGGGAGTCGTCATAGTGGGCATTCACTAGCAGAGCGGGGCTTGCGACAACAGCCGCCGACGCGGCGCAGGGCACCGAGAAGCAAGAGCCAGGCGCCGCGGGGTGGCGAGCCCGGCGGACAGCCCGGATGGCGGCGCACCGAGTACAGCGTTGACCCGCAGGAGGCAGCGGGTCAACACAGCCCCGCATCACTCGTGCTGCCGGCGATCATCGAGCGGGAGTTCGGGATTCCAAGCGTAGCGGCCGGCATTCCGAACTCGCAGCTCCAGCCGACGCCCGGGTACACGCGTTCGCACGGCTGCCAACGGTTACGTTGGCCCGAGTGCGGCAGAGATTGGCTGTAGAAAAACTCCGCGCATCCAGGTAAATTGAGTGATTGTGGGTATCGGACGATGCCCCAACGGCTGAGGTGGTTGGGGAGGGGCAGATGGCGCGGTACAAATGCACGGTTGGCCAGACCGCGGAAAACCCTTTAACGTTGGGGGACGGAATGAGGTCGGCTCCCTGGCCGCGTGGTTTCGGGCCGTTGATCCCTGCAAGGCTGACGGATCAAAGCGTTGTGGATTCCTGGAGGTGTTATGAACAATCATTTTGCCAAGCAAATAACTGGTCGTCGCCTAGTGCGGTATGGCGTCCTTTTGTTCTTCCTCGGGCTCCTCACTGGCTTAATCGTGCAGAAGCTGGCCAACCCTCGCATGGGTCTTTCGAGCCACCTCGAAGGTGTAATGAATGGCATCTTTCTGGTCGTGTTGGGCGTAATATGGCCAAGGCTTCGACTGTCCCGGTTGGCTTTGACCATCACATTCTGGCTCGCCATGTATGGTACCTATATCAGTTGGGCCACAACTCTAGCAGCGGCGGCATGGGCGGCAGGTGAAGCCATGCTGCCTATCGCTGCCCTCGGCCACAAGGGCACGGCCCTCCAAGAGGCGATCATTAACCTTGGCCTTTCGTCACTCGTACTCGCCATGCTTGTGACCTGCGTCATTGTCTTGTGGGGTCTCCGAGGCGCGGATGAGCCTATATCTACGTAACCGAACTCGTAAGAAACTTCGGCGCTAACCGCCAATTGGGGTCAGCCCCTGAACTGAGACTTTGGCCAAGTAACATACGCCCGTCGTATGGCCTAGCCGTTGC